>ERZ1023288.8-NODE-8-length-176467-cov-495.261898_pt1 | contig 176467 bp, 170 predicted proteins | sample MGYA00380468_ERZ1023288 | MGnify/ENA primary metagenome ERZ1023288 (study PRJEB33173, sample SAMEA4830366) | metagenome | study: EMG produced TPA metagenomics assembly of the PRJEB25223 data set... | reverse complement strand
TCAGTCAGTCAGTCAGTCAGTCAGTCAGTCAGTCAGTCAGTCAGTCAGTCAGTCAAAATATACCCTATCGGTATGGATATTGAGTGTAAAAACAATCACTTTATCAATCTTAATCTGGCTGATTATGGTCGTATGTTTGGCGATAACAAGCTATTTGATGATCTTGATAAACTGCCAAAACCTGATTTGATTATAGCTAGTCCACCTTGTGAGAGTTGGTCAGTAGCTAGTGCGATGTGGGGAGGTAATGCAAGTTGGAAACAGGAAACTGGTGCAGTGAATCGTGAATTGTCTAAATTTACCGTGCGAGGACGAGCTGATTATGATTTACCTCATGTGCAATTTAAATATGACCGCTCTTTCCTAAACCGCATTAATGGTGAGCCTTGTATCTATAACACAATAGAAATTATCAAACGTTACAATCCGAAAGTTTACGTAATAGAAAATCCAGCAAGCAGTAAGATTTGGCATTATATTAACGATATTTTGAATTTTCCAATACCGTTTGACAATCTGGCACATTACCATTGCTATGGTTATCCACTGCGTAAACCAACCCGCTTTAAAAGTAATATCAACCTAAGACTAAAGAGCAACAATAAATTGCCTCCAACTATGGGATTTCAGGATTTCTCAAAATCATATAACGAGCGGTCTAATATACCATTAGATTTAATCGTAGATATTTATAAGACAGTAAATCAATATTTAACAAATCCAATAGGCGTTCCAAGTGAGCGCCTTTTGTTTTAGAGGTACTAAACATGGTTAGTATTAAACTGGAAAAGAAATACGCCGTTACATACAGAACAAATTACGGACTTACAAGAATTTACCAAACAGATAGTAAGTTTAGATTTCATTTAGTGCGATTAGTTACAAAAATCCTAGGTCGCCAAGAAAATATTTTTATGGAGGATTGAATCATGAACCGATGTTTACAAATTAGCAAATTTGAAAGTATCACCCTCGAGTTATGGCAATTTAATGATGATTACGAAGTGCATCTAAATATCCCCGGTCGCAGAATAGAAATGATGACAAATTCCAAAGATTATGCCATCGAAAAATACAATAATGCAGAAAGTGCATTGCAGACTCTTAGAGATATATTTTAATAGGGAGATGAAATGAATGAATTTATAGATTGGCTAGTCTATGTATTGACTGGAGCTTTTATCATTGTTGTGGCCGGAGCTGGAATAGGATTATTTCTTGGCGTTGCGTGGAAAATTATTCGATTGGTGGTGTGATATGAGCGAATGGATTAAATGTTCGGAGCGGTTGCCTGAACCATTTTATACAAGTGAAGAATCGCGCAATTCAAGCAATAGACACTTAATTTATTATACCGAGGATGGTGTGTATTGGTTTGTCGGTTTTGGATGGTATTTATTAGACGAAAAGGTAGATGAAGAAGGTGGATTAATCCCCTATTGGGAATTGGACGAATTAGGAATGATAGACATAGAAATTGAAGTATCACACTGGCAGCCACTACCACAACCACCGGAGGAATAAATTATGCCAAATTGGTGTGTAGGAAATTTAAAAATTAGAGGCGAATCCGCTGATATAACGCATTTTTTAACGGAGTGCATTGAAGGTTGCGAGTGTGACATTGATGAATTGGGCACGTTAGAAATCAAAAACATTAGAGGGCAAACAATCAAAGGGGCCCGACGTGTTTTTTGCGACAACCCAAATGAAATCATTGAGGGATATGAGTTGGAGAATAGGTATATCGTTGTCATACCAATCTCATCTGCATGGGTATTAAGTCAGCCTGAAATGATTGAATTAAGCAAAAAATTTAATGTTGATTTTAGGTTTTATGGGTTTGAATGGGGGCAAGCATTTAATCAAGAGTTAGAAATCATAAAAGGCGTATTAACTTTAGATGAATGTATCAAATTTAAAAATTACATTTGGGAATGCCCTATGCCTTATCTTGGGGGATAAAACCCATTTACAGCCCATTCAAATCTCCCTTAGCCCCTCTTTACAAAAGAGGGGGATAAGTTAGATGAAGTGGGCTAACTAAAATAAATCGTTATAACCGCCTTTACGGGCGGTTATTTTTTGGAGATAAATTATGAACTACACAAAAAGACCGGTCACAATCCAAGCGTGGTAATTCACAAAAGAGAATTACACTAAAGGGGTTCCGCACATTTTTAGAAGTAAAAATGTTTCGTATTGGTCGCAATATGGCGGAGAGGTTATCGGAGGGGAAATTAAAACATTAGAGGGTGTAATGGAAATTCCCGAAAATGATTGGGTTATCTGTGGGGTAAATGGCGAATTTTATCCGTGTAAGCCTGATATTTTCGAGAAAACGTATATGCCGGAAATTGATGTAAAAGAATACATTGTGCGACTTCGGAAGTTAGCAACCAGTGGTCATGACAAAGAAGAAGTGTATAAGATAGCTGGCGAGATTTTATGCGATGCGTTAAAACTCTTCGGGCAAGAAAAACTGATCAAAGAGTTTAAAAGCATAGAAGATTGGTACGAATAGAAAATGGTGATAGACCGCACAAGGATGCGCGGTCTTTATTTTGATAAGGAGTTATTATGGAAAATATTATGATTATTCCGGCCAAAACAATGCCTATTGTGACTTATTGTAAAGTATTTGGTTTGACAGCAGAGCAAATCAATATGCGATTAAATCGTGGTATATGGCAGAAAGGAGTTCATGTTTTATCGGTAGATGGTAGCAAGGAGCGTTTCATAGATTTGGAAGAGGTTGATAAATGGGCGCGAAAAAACAAAATTCACGTGGCGTAACGATTCGTAAACATAAAGCAAGTGAAACAATTAATATCACATTTACATTTAAGGGAGTGCGCTGTCGCGAGCCACTCTCTTTACCTGTAACTCAATCAAATATTAATTATGCTGGCCGCTTGCTTGGCAAAATTCAAAACAAAATAGAGCGTAATACTTTTAATTATGCCGACTACTTTCCAATGTCATCTAGATTAAGGATCTTCGGGAAACTTGTGGAAGGTGTAACCATTAAGCATTATCTTGATGAATACATTGAAACAGCTAAAGTTCGCCGGTTATCGCCATCTACTATTGCGGGGTATCAAAAGGTGATTAATGAGCTATCTGATTTTCATAAAGTAGCGGTAAATAGTCTTACGCCAGCAATGATTAAAAACTGGATTAAGCAGCAACGCACAAAAACCAAAACAATACGTAACAAGCTGTCCGTTTTACGTAGCGCGATAGATGAAGCCGTAACAGACGGCATTTTGCAAATTAATCCCGTATCGCAGATCTCAGTAGATCGCTATAAATCAACTAACAAAATAGCATCGCAAAATGATGAATATGAAGTCGATCCATTTACGCCACAAGAGATTGAATTGATTCTTGATAATTGCCGTTTTGAGCAATGGCGAAACCTTTTCAAGTTTGCTTTACGGACAGGCTTGCGCAGCTCGGAACTATGCGCTTTACGCTGGATCGATATTGATTTTAAGGAGAAAACGGCGCACGTACAAAAAGCTAAAGTTGTAGGTGTAATCAAAGGCACTAAGACAAAATCTGGAACTCGTTTGATTGAGCTTGATGATGTAGCAATAGATGCGCTACAAGATCAACTTAATTTCACTCGAAAAAGTGACTTTGTGTTTAGCGATCCGAAAACAAAAAAACCATGGGCTTCTGCTGATGCAATTCGGAAGAAAGCATGGATTCCAACAATTACTCAAGCTGGAATTCGTTATAGAAACCCCTATCAAACTCGCCACACCTTTGCCACAATGCATATCTCTCAAGGTAAAAACCTATTTTGGCTCACCAATCAAATGGGGCATAAAGGACCGGAAATGCTGTTCCGTCACTATGGTCGATACCTAAAAGAATACGAAGGGAATACAGGAAGTAATTCCCCAAAAGATACGCATTTGATCCGCGATTCAATAGTAAACAAACTTTATATAATAAAATCATAAAGTTATATATTACCGAGATGGGGGTTCAAATCCCCCCAGCTCCACCAAAATACAATCCAAAGCAAACTTAACAAAACCTAAAAGCCCTTGAAAATATTAACCTCAAGGGCTTTTTTATATCCTAAGCGTTCCTATGCAATCCTATAAAATCCTTGAATTTTAGTTATACGTTTAGTTATACGTTTAGTTATACTGATAACCGTATAACAAAGTCGGTATAACTAAAACCATACAAAACCTGTTAGCAAAAGGTTTTACTCATGTTTTAGCTATATCCAAATTTTTAAAAGTCTGAATCGCCGTCTGAGTTATTTAGAACAGTTTTCAACTCTCAGAAAGAAACAATATGGCACGCACAATCACACCGCTAAACAGCACGAAAATAGACAAAGCCAAGCCGCAGAAAAAGGAATTTACCCTATCTGATGGCAAAGGGCTTTATCTGCTGGTCAAGCCTAATGGGGCTAAGTTATGGCGGTTTAACTATTACAAGCCTTTCACGCAACCAAAGAAAAGAGCATTAATTGGCGTTGGCAAATACCCTGATATTTCTTTACAGCAAGCAAGAGCAATTAGAGATGAATATTTATCTTTACTTGCGCAGAATATCGATCCAGCAATCTATCGCCAACAGCAAGAACAAGAGAAACAAAATGAGCTGAATAATACCTATGAGACAGTAGCATGGGCGTGGCTTGAGTATCGCAAAACCAAAAAGAACTTTTCAGATAATTATCAAAAAGACGTTATAAGCCTGATTAATCGTTGCTTATTGCCACATTTCGGACATTTACCTATTTCCCAAATTACCGCGCCAATGGCATTAAAGGCATTTAAGCAGTAACAAGACGAAGGGCATTTAGAAAAACTCAAACGGACGATTCAGAAGCATAACGAAATCATGACTTATGCCCTACACCGAGAATTGATCTCTTTTAATCCAACGGCAAATATCGCAAAGGAATTTGACAGCCCAACGGTTGAACATTTTAAAACCCTTAAGCCTGAGGATTTAAGCGAATTTATCTTCACGCTACAAAACACTCAGATTCACTTACAGACGCGTTATTTGATTTTATGGCAACTGCTCACCATGACAAGACCGAACGAAGCAGCTACGGCGAAATGGGCGGATATTGACGAGAAAAACAGAATATGAACTATTCCAGCGGAGCAAATGAAACGTGGCATTGAGCATAGAATCACGTTATCACGGCAAGCCTTAGCCCTGTTAGGACAAATTAAAAAATTGAGTGGCGGAAAAACTTACCTATTCCCCAGTGTAAAGAACCCGCAATCTCACGTTAATACGCAAACGGAAAATGCCGCAATTAAGCGAATGGGTTATGCCAGTAAATTGGTAGCGCACGGTTTACGCAGTATCGCTAGCACCTATTTAAATGATCAGGGCTTTAATAATGATTTGATTGAAGTGGCACTATCGCACCTCAATTCAGACCGGGTAAAAACCGCCTATGACAGAGGGGAAAAATTAGAACAGCGATTCAAGCTATTACAGGCATGGGCGGATTTTGTAGAACAATCCGCACAAGGCACTTTGCCGCAATTTCATTTGAAGATTGTGGCTTAGAAACTCATGAAACCTGAGGTAAAGTGCGGTCGATTTTGACGGCGTTTTACTGCTTAAAAATACCTTAGATTAAATATTAAGATTGAACAGATGAAAATATTGTAAAACAGAATAAAAAAGAGATCATAGGATTTGACGGCAACCTTTTTATATATTCTGAATATGAAAGATGTAGTGAAACCGAATATATAAAAATTGATGATAATGTTAGAGAATTTAAAGCTGGCATATGGGAACTAAAATTAATAGGAAATGAGAAAATAGATCTTGAATGGCAATTAAAAGAAGAATATGGTTTACCCGTAGTAGATGTATTTAATCTGAATGGCTTTTACGTAAAGAATAAAGATGGAATAGTTATAGAAAGGCAAACTAGACTAAGCCCAGATGAATATCTTAAGCTCCAAAAAGAAATCAGAAACGATACAAAAAAACAACTTGCAAAAGCAGATATTCCCGAACTCGAAAAAGATCACATTAGAGAAATAATTGATACTAAAAAATTTGAAAATACAACTTTTAGTTATCCTTGTGCTGGACTAGGTGAAATTGATGGCGCATTTTTTGTTATTCAGACTGAGCATTTAAACGAATTTCTAGCCAATTTAGATGATGACACAGAACACGATAGCAAATTAGATATAAACAATGCCATGTATCTATTAGGCGAGGTCTTACAGGTAGTAGGTGCTAGAGCTAAGAAATGGACACAAAGTGAAATCATAAACAAGATTTTAGAGCGTCGCCAAAATGAAAATATTTCTGCAAAAGGCTTAAAACAACGAACAATCGAAGAATATTTTGCCAACGCCAACAAAAGACTAAAACCATAATCCACCAACGCCCATTTCAGGGCGTTTTTCATATCTGCTAAAAATCCTTAAAAATCAATCCTATTTTTTCGTAACGAAAATATCTTTTTCGTTGCGATGATTCAATATTTTCACTTTTCTACAATCCACTCCGACACAACGAAGCCCGAAACGGCTTTAACCATCCCAACCAGTACGGAGTAAACACAATGAATCAATCAGATCGCATTATCCGCCGCCTTGAGACCATGAAAATGTTAGGCGTAAGCAAATCCACCTTTGCCGATTGGCAAAACCCTAAATCGAAGCATTATCGTCCTAACTTTCCAAAGAAAATTCAATTAGGGGTTAATTCAGTCGGTTACCTAGAAAGTGAAATCAACTCTTACATTGCCAAACTGGCAGAAGCAAGAACATAGGAGGGCATTAATGATTATTTCCACCACCAGTAAAAATCGGTCGTTCTTCACGTTGGCGTTATGCCGATGTGATGGCATGGCTTGGTAGTTTCAAACCTGCAGCATAAGGCGGAATTATGGCAATCAATACAACTAGCGTTTATGAACAACAGAAGTTCATTCTACAGTGCTTACATGCACGCCCACATAGTACTAACGAACTACGGGAGCTGGGAATTTACTTCCCACCTGCACGAATTAAGGAACTTAGAGATAAAGGCTTTCATATTGATACTTTTTACCGCAAAGAAAGCGACAGCACTGGCTTACCCCACCGCGTTGGCGTGTATGTACTTCACGAAAATTGAGATATTACAACTAAATCTTATGAGGAAATCAAAAATGAAAGAATAGTACTCGGCAAAAGAGTTAGAAGGGCTAGATGGACTGCCTGCTCAAGCAACAAATATCACTCGCAAGGCAAAAAATGAAAATTGGAAAATGTGCGAAGCCAAAGGTATAAAAGGCGGTGCGTTTGAATATCATATAAGTTCATTTCCTGATGTAACGAAAAATGCATTGGGCTTTACTGACGACACGGTGTGCGTCGTTAATCTGCATGAACCTTTGGCAAAAAACACTATCCGAGTAGAAATTTTGGATATTGAAGCCAGTGCAGGAAATGGCACGTTTTTAACCCGTACAGAACAGGGCTTATTGGCGCAAGAGTTCGACTTGGATTTCTTCCGTCGCCAATTTGGGCGCACCGATGCTAAAAATTTAAAAATTATTGCGGTGAAAGGCGATAGCATGGCGCCGACATTGGAAAGCGGCGATTTACTTTATGTCGATGTATCAGAAAATTATTTCAGTGCCGATGGGCTTTATGTGTTCACGTTTGATGATCACACATTCATTAAACGCTTGTAAAAACGTGGTCGTGAAATGTGGGCGATTTCTGATAATAAAGAAGAGTATAAAGAGTGGGAGATAAAACAGGATGATCCTGTCTATATTCACGGACGCGTGGTGTTTAGTTTGCCGATGAAGATGAAGAAGTGGTGATAAAATGACGGGATTTGTAGCAGCGACTTACGGCTTTTATTATATTTTCCGCCTAAAAGCCGAATGAACTCGATTGGCTTCAGCACCTCCTGCGGTGATTCTTGGTTGGTTAGCCACGGGGTTGTTTTATGCCTTAGCCACAACAGAGCATTATTTTAGGGGCTGACGTAGATTAGCAAGTGTGCTAGTCTATAAAAATAAAGATAACTCATTGTAAATTAAAGACATTTATACAAATAAGCTCCTTGAGTTTTTTGTATTAGAAATTACAGCCTGAGCAGCGGCTGATTTACTCGGTATCCAAGCCAATTCAGCGATTTTGTTTTACCGAAAAATTCGTGAAGTCATTAGCTATCATTTAGCCCTTGAAGCCGATGAGGTTTTTGATGGTCAAATTGAGCTTGATGAAAGCTATTTTGGCGGTCATCGTAAAGGAAAACGAGGTCGAGGCGCAGCAGGAAAAATTGCCGTATTTAGTTTGTTAAAACGACAAGGAAAAGTATTTACGGTAGTGGTAGAAAATACCAAAACAGAGACATTAATGCCTGTTATTGTGAGGAAAATCAAGCCTGACAGCTGGGTTTATACCGATACTTATCGAAGCTATGATGCCCTTGATGTGAGCAAATTTCACCACGAACGAATCAATCATTCCGAACTATTTGCGGTGAAACAAAACCACATAAATGGAATAGAAAATTTCTGGAGTCAGGCGAAGAGAATCCTCCGAAAATATAATGGAATCGACCGAAAAAACTTTCCTTTATTCTTGAAGGAATGTGAATTTCGGTTTAACTTTGGATTACCAAAAGAACAGCTTAAAACATTGTGAAAATGGAGTGGTATTTAGGGCTAATCTACGTCAGCCCCTAATCTTATTCCAAATAGAACTATCTAAATGTAATTCAGAGGAAAAACAGGAATGATTTCTTGAGCTTGATTTTCCTGGGATCCGATAAGTTTCCATTGCAATTTCGTGTTTACCTAAAGCTTGGATCAGTTTTGTCATATCAATAGGTTTTGAAGTCGAAACAGGATTATCTCGTGGAAAAAGATAACGTTCTGTTATTACTTGTTTTTTAGGATAATGTACTACAGACTGCTCACCGGGAAAACGAATACACCCGTGATTTCCTCCTGTATTGCAATCATTATGCCACTCCCCTACCTTATCCGCCTGCACCTCTTGAGGTATAGCATTGAGAATAATAAAAAGTGCGGTCAATTTTTGAAATGTTTTTACAAATTTATTCATAGAATACCTCAAAGGTCATTTCGCTGGCGACTTTTCCAGCTTTGTCTGAAGATCCAGCGGTTAAAGCATAGAATTTGGCTGTCAGGGTAATGTCAAAAGTGTCTCCATTTGCTTTTGCCCCAAGTTTAGTGCCAGTATATCCACTGCCAGCGGAAGTATCTGTCGGTAAGGTTTGTTTTGTTACATTAATCACTTTTCCAGCCTCACTGCCTCTTGTGGCAAAAATTTGTATGCCCACACTATCTTTATTGCCTGAATTTTGTACCGTGTTTTTTAAATAGTATTGCACGCTAAATCCATTAGTTATAATAACTTTAGGTTCAACATAAGACGAAACAAAATAGTATTTCAAGCGATGAATATTGGCATTATTCGGCGTTTCGCCACAATTTCTTACTGAAAGAGTAAAGTCTGTTCCGCCAACAGTTGTTCCTTCTCCTGTAAACTGATGGCTTCTTACCCGCCCTAAATCGACGGTTTTGCCCGCGGTTTCGGTGGTAATATTACATAGTCTGGCAGCAAGCACCTTACCTGAAAAAGTCACTTTGCCTTGATTTGCAGCATAGCCTTGTGGCAAGCCGAATAGCAAAAATAGCACGCCTGCCCATAAGCTCGTTTTTTTTATTTTTAACTCCTTGCTTATTCATAAAAGGCAGCAAAAATCACTTCTGCTCGCACATCGCCTGCTTTATCATTTTTGCCATCTGTAATGGCATAAAAGCGTGCTTTTGCCCTGTTACCGCCTCTGCACCGAGAGTATTCCCATTCGTGCTTGAAACGAGTGTTTCAGTTGGAAATGGTAATGCATTGTATTTAATTTCAATAGGCTTGCCTGTTTTGGTTAATAATTGTACACCAACACCATCTTTATTTGTCCCTGTTTCAAGATTTGGTAACACACCTTTGGCTAATAAATTAGGCTTGTTTGTGGTATTCATTAACACAAATTTCAATTTATTTGTTTCATTGATTAAATCGCCGCATTCTTCCACCCAAAGATCGAAATCTTTTTCGCCTGCGGTATGGTTGGCTGTGCTAAGTTCATTGGCATACACAGTGCCGAGATCAACTTGTTTATTTTCATAGCCGCTATGCACTTGGCAAGTACCGCCATTTTTAATCGTTACGGTAAATTTTACCCAACTATCAGATGCTGAGCCAAAAGGTGTCACAAATAACAAGCTGAATAAGCCTATCATTTGGCGGAATAAACGCTGCTTTTTCACTTTTTTCATTGATTTATCCTCCATTTATTGACACACTTTTTCATATTGTTGCATTTGAGTGGCATTCTCTAAATTCACGCTGTAATCAAAATGGCATTGGTTTTGCTCGCCATTTCCCCAGCTAACTTTGATTGTGCCTTTTGGCTGTTGTAAACCACCAGCAAACAGCACTCCATTTTGCACCACATAGCCGATAAATTCCCCTGTTCGTCATAAGCTTCTGATGACATTGGCAATAATTCGCCGTTCGTACGGGTTAAGTTAAACAGTACGAGGCGATTACGTTTGGTTTCAAAATCAATCACGTGAATACTATTGGCTCGCGGAATAATTTTTTTCTCCGTACCATCAAATTCAATATTTAGCGGTAAATTTTGCGGATCGATACCAATTTCATTAATGCGATAAGGCTGGGTGTAAGGCACAATGGCATTACCGAACCAATCCAACATTTGCCCTTGTCCGCTATTCACTTCCGCATCAGCTGCACCATCTGCATGCACCACCGCAAAACTGTCGCCAACAGATTCGCCAAAGGTTATTCCGTGGCGATGTGCAACCACTACACCAGATAAATTAGAACTCATTTGACGAGATCCACGATTATCTCTAGAGGCAGAAGCATCAAAGTCGAAATAAGAATTACGATAACTCATATTTGCTGACATATTGCGGTATCCCTCTTGTCCTGAGTTGCCATATACGCCATAACTCCATTGACTATTTTTACCAAAACTTCCATTGATACCAATTTGGCTACTGCTATTACCTGCCGAATTACGTGCATAATTAGACGAAAGTGAATGGTTATGACCTAACGGCACACTCATACTCAAATAAATTTGGTTATCGCGCTGCCCACTTTGTCGATCAATCGTTTGTGAAAAGCCGATTTGATAACTTAGCCATTTAAAACGATTCGCATAAGAGAGTTGATATTGATGATAACTGCCTGATTTATTCCAATAATTACGTGGATTACGCTCATGATAAAATGAATATAACCAACGATAACAATTTGAATTAAACGCGTACCAAGAATAATCACTCTAGCGTGAGCAGAAAAGGTGGCAAATAAACAGGATAAAATCGCAGAAATAAAAATAGATTTTTTAGAAAAGGACAACATACATCACTCTCTTAGCATAAATAATGATACCGAAAAGCCCACCTAAAGGTGGGCAAGGGAATAAACGTAATATTTTGATTACTCGTATGCTAAGTCTAATTCAGCTTCAGCTTTATTATCTGGAGCAATGTTTCTTAAAGTATATTCGTTATTTATATCTATATTTTCAGTATGATTAAAGGTAACTGTAACTTTATTTTGGCTAGTTTGAGGATTATTTCCTGTATTAAGAGTGTGTAGCCCATTCAAATTAGAACAATTTTGTAAATGGAAAGTAACTAATTGTTGAGCTGCTATATCCCCTTTCCTTACTAGGCTATTTGTACTAACTGGGTCTAACTTGACCATTTTATTTTTTTCATTTGCGGAAATCGAACAAGTTTGTGTTACAACCTCACCTGTAACTTCCACTTTTGCGTAAGTTGCATCTTGATGTGTAATATTCACAGCTGCCCCAAACGCACTATTAGCACCAAATACCCCTAATGCTAATAAAGCTAAGATTGTTTTTTTCATTTTAAACATCCTATATAAAAACTTTAGAATAAAATTCATCCTAGATTGGATGACCACGTTTAAACCCGATAATTTAGAGTAAAAACTTACCTATTCTAAAAAAATGCAAGCTGGATAAATATCAGGGGAGTTTGATAAATTTCTTTAAGAGCTATTGATAAGTCAGATATAAAATGAACTATCGCCCTAGATTTGAAGCAAAAAAACGCTTGTAATATAACTACAAGCGTTTTTATATTATGTCATATTAGTGTTTTACTCAGTAAAGCGTTTACTACATCACCGAAACCGCTTTAATTTGAACATAAACATCCTGCCCAACAGAAAAACGCAGTTCATTTTGTGCCCATTTACTAATGCTTGCCCAAATCTTATGCCCTTCCACGAATACAGCAAGATCCACTCGAGAATCTTGTATCTCAATTTGTGTAACTTGACCACGTAAAATATTACGAATGCTTGTTTTTTCTGGCTTTTGCAGCGTGATAGAAACATCTGAACTATAAATACAAACTCGTACTCGCTCGCCTACATTCGAGGGTACTTGATGAATCCAAAGCGCTTGCTCGCCTAAGGAAAGTGCGGTCATTTTATAAGGTGGATTATGCAAATGAACGGGCAATGCAAGTACACTACTCTGTTCGCTTTCCCCTTTCCAAGGGGCAAAAATAGGACTATTCCAAATTTTTTCTACGCTGTCATAGGCTTTCACAATGCCGTTTTCCATCAGCACAACGCGATCAGCTAAACGCAACAATTCGTCCAAGCTATGTGTAACATATAAAATCGGGATATTAATTTCTTTAGAAAGACGTTCCAAATATTGCATTAGCTCGCGTTTGCGGGGAAAATCAAGGGCAGAAAGTGGTTCGTCCATGAGCAAAATATCTGGATCAGTCAGCAGCGCACGCCCTATTGCCACACGTTGTTTCTCTCCGCCAGAAAGCGTGAGCGGATAACGCTTTAATAAGTGAGTAATACCGAGAAGATCGACAATATAATTAAAATCATCTTGCGAGACATTTTTCATACCATATCGCAAATTGCCTTTCACACTGTAGTGAGGAAATAAACGTGCATCTTGGAACACATAGCCAATTTTACGCGAGTGGGTCTGCAATGATTCTTGTGTATCCATATCCACTAAAGTGCGGTCATTTAAACGGATGAATCCTTCGTCTGGTTGTATCAAGCCACTGACAAGATTAATCAACGATGTTTTGCCTGAACCAGACAAACCGAAAATAGCTGTCACACCTTGATCTGGCACTTGTATATTCGCTTGCAAGGCAAGTTGCCCGAGCTGTTTTTTCACATTAATCTGCAACATTTCCTTGTCCTAATTTTTTCTGCATTCGCTTGCTCAACCACTCTGACAATAGCAAAGAAATCAATGAAAGAATGATAGCAAATAAACATAAGCGAGCAGTTTGTTCTTCTGCACCTGGTGTTTGAATAAAAGAATACATCGCAAGGGGAATCGTTTGAGTTTCGCCTGCAATGTTCGATACAAACGTAATGGTCGCGCCAAATTCCCCCAATGATCGTGCAAAACCAAGAACGAGCCCAGCCAACACCCCCGGTAAAGAAAGCGGCAAGGTTATTGTAAAAAATACACGCCAAGCGGAAGCACCCAATGTTTGTGCTGCTTGCTCCAATTTAATATCAATATTTTCTAAAGAAAGCCGAATCGCACGAACAACCAATGGAAAGGCAACCACTGCAGAGGAAAGCACAGCCCCCTTCCAACTAAAACCAAAAGATAAGCCAAACCACTGATATAAATACTTGCCAATAAAACCATTGCGCCCCATTGCCACAAGCAATAGATAACCGATAACCACAGGTGGCAACACTAAAGGCAAATGAATTACGCCAGTAATAAGGGATTTGCCATAGAAGTTTTTGCGCGCTAAAAGCCACGCAACAAAAATGGCTAACGGCAAACTCCAAAGCATAGAACTGACGGCGACACTCAAACTTAAATTAATCGCTGAGATTTCCATTGGCGTCAGATTAAAAAATGAAAAAATTTTGGTAAGCAAAATGAATAGCCTCTGTTTAAATGCCTGATTGATGGGAAAAATCCCACATTTACGAGAGATATAATAACGCTAATAACAAAGGGCAGAAATATCTGCCCTTAATAAATGTTAAAATGCCATCTTATTTTGCAGAGAAACCATATCCCACCAGCACTTTCTTAGCTGCATCTGATTCTAAATATTTCAAGAAATTGCGAGAATCCGTATTATCGTGACTTTTCACAATAGAAACAGGATAAACCACTGGTTTATGGCTATCCGCAGGGAATACACCAACCGTTTTAACTTGTTGGCTAACTTTTGCATCAGTACTGTATACAATACCGTAAGGTGCTTCTGCACGTTCCACTAAAGCTAATGCGCCACGCACATCTTTTCCACGCGCTAAACGATCTTTCACTTTATCCCATAAATTTAATTTGGTTAATGCTTCTTCTGCGTATTGACCAGCAGGCACGTGTGCAGGATCACCCACAGATAAATAACTATCTTTTAATGCATTAATCCATTCGCCTTTAGCAATATCCACAGAATTTACCGCACTTTTTGCTGGTGCGATTAAGACTAAATCATTGCCCACTAACACTTTTTCCGTTTCTTTCACAGTTAAATCTTTTTCAGAAAGATATTTCATCCATTTATTGCTTGCTGATACAAAAATATCCGCTGGTGCGCCTTCCTCAATTTGTTTTGCTAAAGTTGAAGAAGAAGCGAAAGAAAACACCACTTCATTTTTCGGATTTTGTTTTGCGTAATCTTTTGCAACTTGTTGTAAAGCATCTGTCATTGAAGCCGCTGCAAATACAGTCACTTTAGCAGATGCAGCAAAAGAAAATCCTAATCCTACGATTAAAAGTGCGGTTGAAATTTTAGTTAATTTTTTCATAAATCATCTCCTATGATTGAACGTTATCTACTTAATTATATATTGAAATAAATAACAATCATATAGCAAAAGAAAAATTATTTAGTAAAATATATAACGCTTAGGCTTACCACTTAGGATTACTTAGGAACAGCAAAATGAAAAACACCGAAATTTTACTCACAATTAAACTTCAACAAGCACTTTTTATCGATCCAAAACGAGTTCGTTTACTCAAAGAAATTCAACAATGCGGTTCGATTAATCAGGCCGCTAAAAACGCAAAAGTGAGTTATAAAAGTGCGTGGGATCATTTAGAAGCCATGAATAAAATCAGCCCTCGCCCATTGCTTGAACGAAATACAGGTGGAAAAAATGGCGGAGGCACGGTGCTTACCACTTATGCCGAGCGTTTGCTACAGCTTTATGATTTATTAGAACGTACGCAAGAACATGCGTTTCATATCCTACAAGATGAATCCGTGCCGTTAGATAGTTTACTCACGGCAACTGCACGTTTTTCTTTACAAAGTAGCGCACGCAATCAATTTTTTGGGCGAGTGCTACAACAACGAATCATTGACTCTCGTTGTGTCGTGAATGTGAATGTGCAAGGATTACCAACGCCGTTGCAAGTCTCTATTACCACAAAAAGCTCGGCGCGTTTGAAACTGATTACAGAAAAAGAAGTGATGCTGATGTTCAAAGCTCCTTGGGTGAAAATTAGTGAACAACCATTAGCAAATCAACCGAACCAGTTCCCCGTAAATATCAAATCACTAAATGAAGAAGAAGCCATCCTTCAATTTGCTGAAAGCAATATTGAATTTTGTGCCACAGTCCAGCAGCCGAATCAATGGCAAATCGAACAACAGGTTTGGATTCATATTGATCAAGAGCAAATTATTTTAGCAACGCTGGGGTAATTCCGATGTATAACACATAAATTTAATACTTATATTTTGCATTGAGAATTTTCACTTTAATATTATTATTTATCAGATTAGGTCTAATCTATTCTGCAAACATTCCAATACTCAATGCAAAATAATTAAATTTATGCCAATCTTTAAAAGAACATATTTATTGTTTTCTGAACTAAAATAACCTCAAATCAAACAAGATTTTAAACACCATATTCAATTTCATCGAATTTCCTATTTACGTAAAAAAGTTTGATAAAGGTTTTTCAATAACGAGGTTGGCAATAAACGAGAACCAAAACGCAATGCAAAAGTAAATAATCCAGATAACAATCCTTGAATACCTAAACGATATTTTAATTTGAACAAACGCCATTCTGCTTTAGCTTGATTGACCCCACGACGGCGGCTTACCATGCCATTTCCGACTCGTGCATAAACTAAAATATCTGGCAAATTCGCCACATATAAACCTTGTGCAACAAGTTTTATCCACAAATAATAATCTTCTTGAAGATCTTCATATCCACCACAATTAATGACCGCACTTTTTTGATATGCCACCGTCATATGATTGAATGGACAACGTTTTTGCGTAAATTTGATAATTTCTTGAGCTGACGTTGGCACATTACGATATGCCACAATATCATTGACATTTTCACCAAATTCAGCAATTTGTCCGCCAAAAATGATGGTTTCAGGATACTTTTCAATAAACGCCACTTGCTTTTCAAAACGATCAGGCACGCAAATATCATCGGTATCCATACGGAACACCCAGTCATAAGCACAATGCAATAAACCCTCGTTTAAGGCTTTGCCTAAGCCTCGATTTTGCGGCAATTTAACTAATTTTAATGGCAGTTTTGTTTCAAGTTCTGCCACAACAGATTCTAATTCTGGCGTTACTGCGCCATCAAAAACCAATACAATTTCATCTGCTTGACGAGTTTGTGCCACAAGGCTTTCAAAACACTCCCGCAAGAATTGAGGATTTTCCTTAATATATAAGGACATTAGGACTGAAAATTTCATTTTATTTTCCCAACCGTTTTAAATTAATGGCTAATTTTGGCGAAATTAAAATAACCAACGTAATAATGAATTGCTTAATGCTTTTTGTTTTCTTAAAAATATCAAAGTAATATTTTGCCGCTTTACGCGATAAATTCATGATATGGGGATAAGCCAAAATATAGCTCGCGTTAATATCAAAATTACGAGCTTGCTCTACCGTTTTCACATAATGCTCGCGAATATAATCAATGGCTTTTTGCGTATTGGTAGTATCCGTAGACACACTTGAACGTTTAGTATGGAAAGTACAATAAGTCAGTGGCTCATTAATTTTATAAGGGGTAAAGCTCGGCTCTTGTAGCAGTTTTAACAAGAAATCATAGTCTTCCAAAGAACGAAGTGCGGTGGATAATCCACCTATTTTTAGAAACATCTCTTTTTTAATTGCAACCATTGGCATGCCACCAATCTTATTGGCTAACAAAATACGTTCTGTCGAGATTTCTTGGGGTTCAATCGGTTGAGTCACATAAGTAAACCCTTCATTGACCATTTCACACTTAGCTGGATGATAAATAAAATTAATGTCTGGATTTTGCTCAATAACTTGTAATACTTTTTCACATTTTTCTGGCATAAACCGATCATCATCATCGAGAAAAAGCAACCAATCTCCCTTTGATGCGTACGCGCCAATATTACGACTTTCTGCTGCACCTTGATTGGTTTCGTTACGGATGACCTTTACCACAAATGGATAAGATTGTGTCACTCCAACGGGGTCTTTCGAGCAATCATCCACAATAATCACTTCAAAATTACTTGATGTTTGTTGAGTTAAACTTTCTAATAAAGCTGGCACTTCTGCTTTTCGATTATAAGAAGGCACAATAATGCTTAACATAATTCCTTCCTTTAATTAGCCAAATTTTTCTTAATCGCAAAGATTTTTTTAAATGGATATTTCATTAATTTTTTAAACAAATTATTAGATAAAGATCCACGAATACTTTCTAAATTGCTTATCAATACAGGATTTTCAATGACCATGAGAGGGCGAACCACTTTATTTCTTATATTAAAATCCTGTTCAAAGAGTAAAAAATCATCCGCTAACCAAAATGGTTTGTTTTGAGAAATTTGCTGGATAAATCTTCTTGCGGCTGATTTTTTTATAAGATAGCCCACCGTTCCTGCAAAATAACTTTTATAAGGAAAAGCGTAATTTACATCGCCTGTTTTTTTGCATAAAAAAGAAAAGGTTGTCGGATAATTAATTTCTAAATCAAAATCATTGAAATCATTAATTTTTGACTGCCCAACCAATACAATTTCAGACTCAAGTTTTTCTGATAAAAGTGCGGTTAAATTTTGCTGAAAATTTGGGTGGAATAAAGCATCATCTTCACAGACTAACGCATAGCTATCTTCAGCAATATCGTTGTCTTCAACAATTTTTTGATACACAGAAAGATGGCTTAATGTACAGCCGATTTCGCCCTTAGTGACATTACGTCCATAATGTGCTTTAAATTGTTCAATATTAAAAATAGTAGCTAATTCATTACAATCTTTTTGCATGGTATTAATGGCAGAAAATACTTGGAAATCCTCAGTGTTTTTTTGAGAAAAGAATAATTCCCGACGTTGAATATCTTTATCTAAAGAGATCAAATATTTTTTTAACATAAAATTATTCCTTATAAAATCACTTTCCATTCTTCAATAATTTTCTCAATGCCATAATCTTCACTGATTACACGAGATTTTTCTGACATTTGCAGGTAAAGTTCAGGATTATTGATTAATAAATCTAAAGCATTAACCATTTCTTCAATATTATTTTTTTCACAAAGAAATCCATTTGTTTTATTTTCAACTAATTGCTTTACGCCCGATGAACAATTAAAAGCAACAATAGGCAAACCAAATGCCATTGCTTCAATAAGCACTAAAGGCAAGCCTTCTGTTTGTGAAGGTAAACAATAAATTGAACTGCTTTCATAATAAAAAGCGACATCATTGGTACGAGGAATAAAATTAACTGAATCTTCAATATCCAATTCTTTAGCAAGATTTTTTAAATTCTCTTCTTCCTCGCCAGAACCCACTATTTTTAAATTCCAATCTGGATATTTTTTTGCCAAAACTTGCCAAACTTTTAATAAATAATCAAAACCTTTATAAGAAAATAAATGCCCTACAGATAAAATGGTTTTATTTTCCCATTTTGCTAATTTATTCTTTGGCAAAAGCGTATTTGGATTAGCAATACTGATTATATTGTTCGTTTTAAATTTTTCTTGCCATAGCGTTTTTTCTGCTTCTGTCAATGTAACTATTTTATCGCAAGTTGTTACAGCTAAATATTTACCGATTGTGCGAACTAGACGATTGCCAGTAAAGTTAAAAGAATAATGCTCCCATAAAATATGCTTTATATTTAAATTAACCAACGCCAAAGCAGAAAAAAGCATAATCGCACCATCAACCACAATTAAGGTATCCAGCTGCAATTCTTTAACCAATTTTCTTAATTTTTTTGTAATAGAAAAATAATCTTTTTTCAATGAATAGGGCAATTTATTCATTGCGTAAATATTAATTTTTTCATCGACTTGGAAAAAAGGCTTGTTACCGCCAATACTAATAAAAGAAACATCATATCCCTGTTTAGCAAGAGCATTAGCAACATTAATAGAAACGCGCTCTGTTCCCCCCGCACTTTCGATATTCATAATAAAGAAACCAATTTTTTTCATCTTAAATTTCCTTATAAATCGTTAATCCAAGCTTAGGGAATGAATCGTAACAGAATTGCCATCTTGGAATACTCGTTCTAATAAAACGAATTTCTACATTAGGATGACTTAATAAATTAAATGCAACAGAACTGAAGAACGTATAAATAATTACTTTTTTATTTGATAAATGTTTAAATACGTAATCTTCAAAAATTAATTCAGATTCAACATAATTTACCCCATCCACTCGGTAATCTTCTGCTGGATGAGGGAAATAATAGTCAAAAGGAATCTGATCTTTTAATTTTTTTATTAATGATATATTTTCCTCTTTTGTATTTAACAATGGCTGTCCAATAAAAAATGAGACCTCGCCATCTATATTGCAATTGACTTTATTATCCCATAAGGAAATGGGTTCAATATTGGGAACAATATTTCTGTAATTAGGATAAACCGTATAATGTTTTTTTATTTTATTAAATAACTTATTTACACTATATTTATCGCCAATAAAGGCTTTAATCAGTTTATATTTAAACGTGTCAGGCTCTCTCAATAAATTAGGATGTGGGAAAATATTATCCGAGCCATCATCAAAGGTATAAAGCTCTTTAAATGAAATATGACTAAGATAAGTTTGTAGCCATAATGAATTAAGATTGGCAAGAAAAACCTTATCAAAACCTTTGTGCGTAATTTTATTCTTAAGCTGGCGCATTAACTTGAGAGAATCGAAACCTTTTAGATCTTTTCCCGTATCAATGTTCACCGAATCACTACAAACTTCCGCTAATTTACTCGCGTACAAGATTCTTTTTTTATCCCATACACCACCAAACATGACGCCAAAAAATTGCTCGTTAGGATGTAATTCAATTATTTTTCTCGCAATTAATACTTGCAATGGTGTGCAACAAAGAATGAGATTCATAGGGTTTTACTCACTTTAGATGTCATAAAATAAAGAATAGGAATAATGGAAAGCGAACCAATAATTCCAGCATAAGGGATATATTTAATTTCTGTAAAAGTTAAAGCCACAAGGCTCGCTACATAAATGATTGTAGATAAAATGGAACATTGGGAAATAAGTTTATTTTTTCCATAATAGAAAAGATAATTAACTAAAATCAAATAAGGAATACTTAATGTGGTCGAAATTAAAAATAAAATAAAATAATATTTCGTTCCCACAAATTGACTACCTAAAATCCAAACTAGTACATTTTCAGGAATAATCCATATGATTAAAGCAGGAATAGGTATCAGCAAAAAGGAAAATAGCGCCCATTTATGTAGCTGTTGAATCACTAATTTTTTTTGTTTTAAGGCTTCATAAAAATAAGGAATGATCGCTTTATTAAGTGCTTGAATAGCAATAGAGACAACTAAAGCAAGTTGAGCCCCCATGGCATAAAGCCCTAAATCTGTTTCACTGAATTTGTGATAAATAAAAATACGGTCTAACTGCCCTTTTAAGAAAAAACTTGCATAATGTAAAACAAGCGGTAATCCAAATCCTAAAATATAAAATAATGCGGATTGATAATGTTTAAATTGATATTTTTTAGATGTTGCATTCTTTCTGTAAAAAAAATAAGAAAAAAACCAAACAACTAAATTGCTTAATAAAATTGCCAAAATTCTTTTTTCAATAAGATCATTTTGATAATACTCGAGCAATGCGATGGTAAATACCGCACCAGTAACAGTGAGTGAAAATTGAATAAAAGTATAAGACCAAGCCTTTTTCTGGCATTGTCTCACACTTAACTGAACATTTAAGAAAGACTGAAAAATTGAGGAAAGTGCGGTATAAAATAATATTTCAGACTGAGCAATCCAACAACCCATTAAAATAATACTGCCAATTATCGTGGTATAAGCATAGCCTGTATTCACCACTAAATTTAATGAACGTTTTCCGTAAAAATAAAAATAACGGGAAATTGCGCCTTCTTGAGTTAAAGAAACCACAATCAAAAATAAACTTAAAAAAGTTTGATAATAAGAAAGTGAGCCATAACCCTCTACGCCTAATTTACGCGATAAATAAGGCAAAAGTAAAAAAGGAACTAACTTTGACGATAATTCCCCAACAAGGTAAATGACACTGTCTTTAAAAACTTTCATAAATATCACCGCACTTTTGATGAATTTAGGCGTTTGTTTATCAAAAATAAGGGATTATTTTAACAAAATCAACATAGACAAGCTATGACTAATCATTATAATGAAACCGCTCTATATCAAGGATCTTATCTATGTTAGAACTAGGAAAACTTCTTACAGCACTTATCGCACCGCCTCTCAATACCTTTGTATTACTGATTATTGCAGCGATTCTTTATCGTGTTCATTTCAAAAAATTAGCCAAATTTATTGTGCTTATCAGTTTCACTTGGCTTTATGTCATGAGTGTTCCTTTGACCAGTTTATCGCTAACAGATAATGACGATTCTCCAGCCCTTACCCTAGATGACTATAAACAAGCTCAAGCCATCGTCATATTAGGCGGTGGATCTTACCCAACCAAAGAGCTTTATGCAGAAACGGCTTCTGGCGCACCGCAACTAGAACGTTTACGTTATGCGGCATTTTTACAAAAAGAAACGGGCTTACCTGTTTTAACCACGGGCTATTCTTTGATAGGCATTTCTGAAGGTGACTTAATGGCAAAAGAACTTAACCAATTCTTTAATGTGCCAACACAATGGATCGAAAATAAAGCCCGTAATACGGAAGAAAATGCCAGTTTCACTAAAACTATTTTAGTTAAAAATAATATTCAAAAAATTATTTTAGTAACAAATCAATGGCATATGAAACGAGCCAAATACCTTTTTGAAAAACAAGGATTTGATGTACTTCCTGCTGCAGCGGCAAGCTATAGCAGCAAAGGAAATCTATCTGCACAATCTTTTGTTCCTGACTTAGGTGCGTTAAATAGCAATATGGTTTTACTAAAAGAGTGGATTGGTTATTGGAAAGCCCATTACGTAGAATAATTTACTTGTAAAAATCCTCTTTTCTAAATGTAAATAAACAAAATAGACATAAAAAAGACCGCAAAGTGCGGTCAATTTTTTTAGAATTCTTTTGAAATTAAACTTTCGGCTAATTGCAAATCAAGTGTGGAATCAATATCAATGGAACGATAGGTTGGCATTAAATAAAACCGCGTTGGTGCAATAAAAAAGCGTTTTTCTTCAAAGAGACTTTGGATGTCATTAATATAAATTGCGCCATTTGCACGATAAGATTTCGGTAATTTTTGGCGAGGGGCTTCAAAATCCGTTAATTCGTGAATAGGCTGAACTTCAGTGCCTTCTAAAGTGAAGGATTTATAAGGATGATGCTCACATTCGCAAGCGGAAACCACTGATTTATATTTGCCGCCAAGGAAAATTTCCATTGCATTACGAATATCTAAAGCATTGCGCAATGGGCTAGTTGGCTGCAAAAGTACAGTCGTACCTTGTGAAATATTGAGAGTTTCTAAGCAATGCAAAATAGCATCAATGGTGCGTGTATCACTTTGCGCCAAACTTTCAGGGCGAGTCACTGCTTTTGCACCATATTTTGTGGCTTCTTTTAAAATATTTTCTCCATCTGATGTCACCACAATCTGATCAAACATACCCGATTCTTGTGCCGCTAATATCGCACGTCCCACTAAAGAAACGCCACCAACAAGCTGTAAATTTTTATCTTTAATGCCTTTAGAACCTGCTCTCGCAGGAATAATTGCAATTCTTATCATTATTTTCACCCTCTGTGATAAAAGTGCTGACCATTCTAGAATCTTTCCCTTGTTTTAGCAAAAACTAATCTTTAATATGGCACCACATTTTTGTTTAACAAAGAGGAAATAAAATGACTCAACTTACTCGTGAACAAGTTCTAGAACTCTTTCATCAACGCAGTTCAACACGTTATTACGATCCCACAAAAAAAATCAGTGATGAAGATTTTGAATGTATTTTAGAGTGCGGTCGATTATCGCCGAGTTCTGTAGGCTCCGAGCCTTGGAAGTTTTTAGTGATTCAAAATAAAACCCTGCGCGAAAAAATGAAACCTTTTAGCTGGGGAATGATGAATCAGCTTGATAATTGCAGTCACCTTGTGGTGATTTTAGCGAAGAAAAATGCCCGTTATGACAGTCCATTTTTTGTGGATGTGATGGTTCGTAAAGGCTTGAACGCAGAGCAACAACAAGCCGCTCTCGCAAAATACAAAGCCTTGCAAGAAGAAGATATGAAATTGCTCGAAAGCGACCGCACTTTATTTGATTGGTGCAGTAAACAAACTTATATCGCTCTTGCAAATATGCTTACTGGAGCCTCAGCCCTTGGCATCGATTCTTGCCCAATTGAAGGTTTTCATTACGATAAAATGAATGAATGCCTCGCCGAAGAAGGATTATTCGATCCTCAAGAATATGCGGTTTCTGTCGCCGCAACCTTTGGCTACCGCTCACGTGATATTGCGAAAAAATCCCGTAAAGCGTTGGATGAAGTAGTGAGATGGGTGGAGTAAAAATCCCATTAAAAAAGGGCTGCAAATGCAGCCCTATCTTTTTTGATTATTTTACTTCTTTAAATAAAATCTCACTTGGGATTACAGAACCTTGCCAGTAAAGTTCTGTAGAGACTTTTTCGGCAAGTTGTAGGAACGATTGTGAAATTTCATTTTCAGGCACTCGCACAACAGTTGGATTGCCTGCATCTAAATCTTCACGGATACGAATGTGTAAAGGAAGTTGGGCTAATACTTTCACATTGTATTTTTCCGCCATTTTCTCTGCACCGCCTGTGCCAAAAATCGCTTCGTGATGACCGCACTTACTACAAATATGCATCGACATATTTTCCACAATGCCTAACACTGGTACGGATACTCGCTCAAACATTGAAATACCTTTTACTGCGTCAAGCAAAGCAATATCTTGTGGAGTTGTCACAACCACTGCGCCAGTCACAGGGATTTGTTGTGATAAGGTAAGTTGAATATCACCAGTGCCTGGAGGCATATCGATAACAAGATAATCTAAACTATCCCATAGGGTTTCATTTAATAATTGACTTAATGCGCTGCTCGCCATTGGGCCGCGCCAAATTGTTGCACTGTCTTCATTCATTAAAAAGCCAATGGAATTTGCAGATAAACCATGTGCTTTAATTGGAGTGATATGTTGATTATCTGGCGAAGTTGGACGTTGATCCGCTGCGCCTAACATATGTGGAATGGAAGGGCCATAAATATCCGCATCTAAAATCCCAACACGAGCGCCTTGTGCTTGTAATGCTAAAGCTAGATTAACAGAAACCGATGATTTCCCTACGCCGCCTTTACCAGAACTCACCGCAATAATATTTTTCACACCTTTTACAGCTGGTTGATTATTTGCACGTTTAAGTGTGGCGATTTGATAAGTCACCGCCCATTTAATTGCGTTGCAATCTGTTGCTTTCAACAACGCATCTGAAACCGCTTGTTTTAATTGTTCTGCACCTGAATTCCACGCAAAAGGTAATTGCAATTCAATGCGTAAAGTATCGCCGCCCTTTTCCACTTTTTTCAAAGTATTAAGCGCAATCAGATCCTTTTGCAAGGTTGGATGCTGAAATTGTTGGATAATCTGCTGAACTTGATTTTGCTGCTCGGCAGTCAAATTATCAGAAAAGTAGGTTGCCATAATAACTTCCTGTTTAGTAGAGTAAATTTGTCGGGCATATTTAATCACGGAAAGTACGGTATGTTAAGTTAAAGTTTTTCAAACTAGAAAAAATCCCCTATTTAAAGTAAGATAAGCACAATTTTTGTATGCTAAAAAGAGAATAAAAATGACAACTCAACCCCGTAAAATTTTAGTCACTTGCGCCTTGCCTTATGCCAATGGGGCAATTCATTTAGGCCATATGTTAGAACATATCCAAGCGGATATTTGGGTGCGTTTTCAACGTATGCGTGGCAATAAAATCCATTTTGTCTGTGCAGATGATGCGCACGGCACACCGATTATGCTGAATGCCGATAAACTTGGCATTACACCTGAAGAATTAATTGCTAAAGCAAAAGCCGATCACCTGCGTGATTTTGCAGGTTTCAATATTAGTTTTGATAACTATCATTCCACTCACAGCGAAGAAAACAAACAACTCACTGCAGAAATTTACAATAAACTCAAAGCCAATGGCTTTATTAAGAGTAAAGTTATTTCTCAGTTATTCGACCCTGAAAAAAATATGTTCTTGCCTGATCGTTTTGTGAAAGGCACTTGCCCGAAATGTAAAGCAGAAGATCAATATGGCGATAACTGCGAAGTGTGTGCATCTACTTACAGCCCAATGGATTTAATTAATCCTCGTTCAGCTGTTTCTGGCGCAACACCTGTTGTAAAAGAATCTGAACACTTTTTCTTTGACTTACCTGCATTTGAAGGGATGTTAAAAGAATGGACTCGTTCTGGCTCACTTCAATCTGAAATTGCGAACAAAATGCAAGAATGGTTTGAGAGCGGTTTACAACAATGGGATATTTCACGCGATGCGCCTTATTTCGGTTTTGAAATTCCGGGCACAAAAGATAAATTCTTCTATGTTTGGTTAGATGCGCCAATCGGCTATATGGCTTCATTCAAAAATCTATGCAATCGTGAAGGCATTGATTTCAATGAATTTTGGGCGGAAGGCAGTAATGCGGAGCTTTATCATTTCATCGGTAAAGACATCGTTTATTTCCACAGTCTATTCTGGCCAGCAATGCTTGAAGGCAGTGGCTACCGTAAACCGACTAATGTGTTCACTCATGGCTATGTCACGGTGGATGGGGCGAAGATGTCAAAATCTCGCGGCACATTCATTCAAGCCAGCACTTATTTGAATCATATCGATCCTGAATGTTTGCGTTATTACTATGCAGCAAAATTAAATGATCGCATTGAAGATTTAGATTTTAACCTTGAAGATTTCGTACAGCGTGTAAATACGGATATTGTAAACAAATTAGTGAATTTAGCTTCACGCAATGCAGGCTTTATTGCGAAACGCTTTGAAGGCAAACTTGCGGATAAACTGGAAGACGAAGCATTATTTGCAGAATTTACCGCCCAAGCCGAGCAAATCGCTGCTTATTACGAAAGCCGTGAATACAATAAAACCATTCGTGAGATTATGGCATTAACGGATAAAGCCAATAAATATATTGATGAAAAAGCCCCTTGGGTGATTGCAAAAGAAGAAGGCAAAGAGGCAGAATTGCAAGCCGTATGTTCAATGGGAATTGAGCTTTTCCGCGTGTTGATGTCTTACTTAAAACCTGTTCTTCCAAAACTGGCAGAACGTGCAGAAGCCTTCTTACAAGCTGAATTACGTTGGGATAATATTCATCAACCATTACTTGGTCATACCCTTGCACCGTTCAAAGCCTTATTCTCTCGTTTAGAGAAAAAACAAATTGATGCCGTTGTGGAAGAAACCAAAGCCTTATTTGCCGCAGCCAATAAAGCAGCAGAAAAAACTGAAGCAAAACCAACCGCACTTTCTGCCGTTGAACCTATTGCTGAAACCATCACGATTGATGATTTCGCTAAACTTGATATGCGTGTAGCAAAAGTGCTGAAATGCGAAGCGGTGCCAGAATCTAATAAACTTTTACGTTTTGAATTGGATCTTGGCGATCATACTCGTCAAGTCTTCTCTGGCATTAAAGCAGCTTACAATAAACCTGAAGAATTAGAAGGTCGTTTTGTGATTATGGTGGCAAACCTTGCACCACGTAAAATGAAATTCGGTGTATCTGAGGGAATGATTCTCTCTGCAGGAACTGGCGGTAGTGATTTATTCTTGTTATCTGCCGATAGCGGTGTCACTGTGGGCATGCAAGTAAAATAATCAATTCAATCTAAATGAGGGCAACATTACGTTGCCCTTTTATTTTCTTGTTGAAAATAGGCGGCTTATAACCTACTATAACACTCAACTATTTATCTGTTTGGAGAATATTATGAAAAACGAATTAATTTGCTATAAACAAATGCCAGTGTGGACAAAAGACAAATTGCCACAAATGTTCCAAGAAAAGCACAACACAAAAGTCGGCACTTGGGGAAAATTAACTGTATTAAAAGGCAAACTCAAATTTTATGAGCTAACCGAAAATGGCGATGTCATTGCTGAGCATATTTTTACCCCAGAAAGCGAGATTCCTTTTGTTGAACCTCAAGCATGGCATCGTGTTGAAGCGCTTTCTGATAATTTAGAATGTACCCTAGGTTTCTATTGCAAAAAAGAAGATTATTTCAGTAAAAAATACAACATGACTGCCATTCACGGCGATGTGGTGGATGCAGCAAAAATTATCTCGCCTTGTAAAGTATTAGATTTAGGTTGTGGACAAGGGCGTAATTCACTTTATTTAAGTTTATTGGGTTATGATGTAACCTCTTGGGATCACAATGAAAACAGCATTGCCTTTTTAAATGAAACCAAAGAGAAAGAAAACCTTAATATTTCTACCGCACTTTACGACATTAATTCCGCCAACATTCAAGAAAACTACGATTTTATTGTTTCAACGGTAGTGTTTATGTTCTTAAATCGTGAACGTGTGCCGTCAATCATTAAAAATATGCAAGAACACACCAATGTTGGCGGGTATAACTTAATCGTTGCCGCTATGTCCACAGATGATGTGACTTGCCCACTTCCGTTCTCTTTCACTTTTGCTGAAAATGAATTAAAAGAATATTACAAAGATTGGGAATTCTTAGAATATAACGAAAATATGGGCGAATTACACAAAACCGATGAAAACGGCAATCGCATTAAAATGAAATTTGCCACGATGTTAGCGAGAAAGAAATAATCTGCTAATTTGAAAAATCACCGCACTTTGCACTACCCCCCAATAAAAAGTAACTTAGAAAATATCTTTTGCTTTGCGAAGTGCGGTAAATTCTTCAAGTGTTTTTGCTTGTAAAAACGGATTAATTTCTCGCTCTAGTTTTAATGTTGTCGGCAAACTTGGTTTATTTTCAGCTCGCTGTTTTTCAACAAAAACACGCTGCTTTTCTACCGCACTTTTTTCCACCAGCACAGTTTCCGCAAATGCTAAATTTCCCAATGTATATTCGTGAGCAGGGCAAACAATCGTCTCGTCAGGCAATCTATTCAAACGCTGCAAACCTTCAAACATCTGTGCGTAATTACCTGTAAAAACACGTCCGCAACCAGCAGAAAATAACGCATCGCCACAAAATAAATGATTATCCACTAAAAAACTAACGTGCTGTTTAGTGTGTCCCCCCGTCGGAATGACATCAATTTGATAATGTGCGGTAAGGATCTTCCCTTCGTTCACAATTTGAGTCGCACCTTTTTTCTCACATTCTTGCGGCCCATAAATCGACACCGTTGGATAACGTTTTTTAAATGCTGACACACCTTGTGTATGATCATCGTGTTCGTGAGTAAGCAACACCGCTTCAATCGTTGCGTTTTGCTTATCTAGCCATGCAAACAGCTTGTCCGTTTCAGGCAAATCGACAATAATAAGCGGCAGATTTTCTCGTTGATAAAGCCAAATGTAGTTATCATTCAGCGCAGGTAAAGCAAATAACATAATCGTCCTTTTAATTAGTGATAGAAAAATAAATTGATTCCACTTGAAACATTAGATGCGATCCACATTCCACCAAATTAACGCCCATTTTTTCTGTCCATGAAAAATTAGTTCGTTATTGGCTTGTTTACGATCGTAAAAGGCTTTCAAACCTTGTTTTTCTTTTTCGGACAGTTCGCCTAAAGAAAATTCCACCGAGGCTAATAAATCCTCGTAGATTTCACCTTGAAAACAACCCGATTCCGTTTCAATAAAATTCAAATTTGCCTGAATGCCTTTTTGATACAACCGATTGAGCAAATAAATATAAGTGGGGAAACCAATATCTTCACGGTCAATCGCCTCAAATACGCCTTCATCTAAGAAATGGCGTTGTGTGACAGAAGTCAAAAACACACGTTTTTTCGCTTTGGCACAGAGTTGTTCGATCATATCATCCAAATCGTCCACCAACGTGGAACGAGATGCCAATACCACATCAGCTTGAGGCACATCATCCCAATTATCCGCCCAAGATTTATGAAATGTAGTCAGATTATGCAAACCAAATTTCTGTTTGAATTGTGCCAAGCAATCTAACATTCCATTGCTATAATCCAAGGCATATACCGTTGAACCTTGTTGTGCGAGCGGCACAGCAAAGGTACCGGGCCCACAACCAATATCCAACACAGTTTCATCGGCTTGCACATTCATTGCTTGCAATAATTGCTGATTATATGCTGAAGGCTTGCCAACTAAATTCTCAGCCATTTTCACAGCTTTTTTATCCCATTTTGTCGGAGGCAAGTTGTAATGATTACAAGCGATTAAGTGTTGTTGATAAAGTTCAGCAAAATTGATGTCGTAAATAGTCATAGTGATTTTTCAATGTAATTATTCAAATGTTGATGTAAAAGTTCGGGCGAAGTGCGGTAAATTTTCGCCAAGTTTTCTAAAGTTAATAAATGTTTTTTATCGCCTTGTTGAAAGCCAAATTGTTGATCAAGCAAAACAATATTATCCCCTAAAAATGCCGCTTGTTGTGGATTATGCGTACTAATAATAAGCGCAATATTTTGCTTTTGCAGTTGTTTTATTTTTTCCAACACTCGAATTTGATTACCAAAATCAAGGCTGGAAGTCGGTTCGTCCATAATTAAAAGTTTGGCTTGTTGAGCAATAGCACGGGCAATCAACACAAGCTGTTTTTCGCCGCCACTTAATTGATGATAATAACGCTGCGCAAGATGAGCAATTTCTAACTCTTGCAACGCCATTAATGCTAAATCCAAATCAGATTTTTTCGGAGTTTGATACCACTTCAAAAAAGCAGATCGCCCCATCATTACCATATCCTGCACTAAAAAAGGAAATAAATGGGAATGCGCTTGTGGCACATAAGCAATATGACGAGCCAATTCTGTTGGTAAATAATCAGAAAGTGATTTTCCTTGCCAAAAAATCTCACCACCAATAGGCGGCTGTAACCCCAATAAGATTTTCAAAAAGGTACTTTTGCCTGCACCATTTGCACCGAGCAAGCAACAAATTTGATTTTCCTCTAGGGTAAATTGGATATGTTGAACAAGTGTTTTTCCTTCATAGCCAATGGCAAGATTTTGCGTTTCGAGTAACATTATTTTTGCCCTCGCACTAATAAATAAAGGAAAAATGGTGCACCACAAGCAGAAGTCAGAATACCGAGTGGCAGTTCAATCGGCGCAATCGTACGAGCCAGCGTATCAGTAAGCAATAAAAAAGACGCACCAAGCAATAAGGATGTCGGCAATAAACGAATAAAATTTGCGCCCACCAATAATCGTGCGATATGCGGTACCAACAAACCAATCCAGCCGATAATCCCCGTCATTGCTACCGCACTTGCCGTACAAAGAGTAGTGAACACAATTAAAATCCAACGAGTACGTTTAATCGGTACGCCAAGCGTTTGTGCTTCATCTTCATCAAGAGACAGTAAATTTAACCGCCAACGCAATAAAAAAATAGGAATAATCCCGAGCAATAATATCGGGATCAGTTGAATTAAATCTTGTTGATTAATCGCCGTCAAGCTACCCAGTAGCCAAAAAGTGATTGAAGGTAATTGAGTGAAAGGATCGGCAAGAATTTTTAACAAAGAAATACCCGCCCAAGCAAAGAACCGATTGCAATCCCAGAAAGCACCAGCACCAAAATAGGATCTTGAGTACGACTACGCGAGGCAATGAGCGATACACATAACACAGCTAAAATGCCACCGCTAAAAGCAAAAAGCTGGATATAAACCATTGGCAAATTATAAAAAATTGCCAAACTTGCCCCAAAACCTGCGCCCGCTGAAACGCCCAGAATATCTGGCGACACAAGCGGATTTTTAAACATACCTTGATAAGTTGCGCCCGCACAAGCAAGCGCAGCCCCGACAAAACAAGCGGCAAAAATACGTGGCAAACGAATTTGCCACAGTACTGTTTGTTCCGTATTTCCTTGACATTGCCCGTTGAACGAACAGCTTATTGTCTCCCAAAGTTGGCTAGGCGAAAGCGGGTATTTACCCACATTCAAAGCAAGCAAAATACTGCCAAGCAACAATCCCACTAACAAGACAAAAAACAAACGAGGCGAACGTAAAAGAAAAGCCGATCTCATCATTTTACTTGAAACAACTTAAGCGCTTGCTCGTTGCTTAAGTCAATATGATAGAACAATTTATAGAAACGTTGAATTTCAGGCACAAAGTCAGCATTCGCCTTGCCACTCAAAATATGTTGTAACCAACGCACACCTAATAAACGGTTTAAACTTGGTGGTGAATCAATCCAACCAAATGGTGTATGCGGCACAAAGAAAACTTGCTGATTTTTCACCGCACTTAATTCTTTCCATTGCGGATTGGTTTCAAGCGCTTTATAAAACTCATCATATTGGGTGAAAATCATTTGAGGATTCCACAATAAAAGCTGTTCCATTGAAACTTGAGTTAAGCCTTTTTGATCTCCCTCTACGACGTTTTCCAAGCCAACCAATTCCATTGCTTCCGTATGAATAGAACCTTTTTGACCAGTTTGCAGGCCATCCGCATTACGCGCTAAATAGGCTGTTTTATGATGTTGTTTAGCAAAATCGCGTGCTTGTTTCAGCGTGTCTTCCGCATATTTGGCTTGTTCTTCAGCTTGTTTTTCGTTACCAAGCAACTTACCTAATTTACGTAACAAAGCAGGCGTTTCACTTAATCTGCCATCTAACAACAAATAAGGCACTTGAGTTTGAGCAAAAGTGCGGTCAGCTTGATCTTTATAATTCGGCGCAACATTCCCCACATCAATAATCAAATCAGGTTTTAACGCAACGATTTTTTCTGCAGAAAGCGTACTGCCTTTTCCTGCAATTTTACCGAGTGTGGGTAATTTTTTAATCTCCCCTCCAAACAACGCACCTGCTTTTGATTCCATTTTAAAGCCAGCAAAGCCTGCTAATTTTTCAGGTGCAACGGCAAGTAACAATACATCACTCGGATTGCCTGCACTTAATACTTTTTCAATTTTGGCTGGCTCAGGCAAGCTGCCTGCTTGGTAGGTTAAATCTTGAGCACTCACTTGCAAAGCAAAAAGTGCGGTGAAAATAGTAAGCATTTTTTTCATTTTAGCTCCTTAGAAATGAGAAATAATGGCGAATTTTACAATATCGCTATATTTATTTAAATATAACGTAGTAAAAATAAGCAAAACGGTTCTATAATATTCAACGTTATATATTCTATTATACAAATTTATTTCTCATAAAAGGATAATTCAATGAAATTTGAAGTGATTTATAAATTTTTCTTAGTGTGGGGATTAGCCTTAAGTTTGCTTTTCGTTGTTGTAAGTGGCATTTCAATGTGGCTAGGATTTCCTTTTACTCAAGCCTTAGACATTCATCTTTTCTTTGCTGGATTTACCGTATTTGGTTTGTTACTGCATTTTTATAGCCGCAAGAAGAAATGGGTAAAAATCAACACTCAATTTGCCGATCTCATCACTCACAATCGCACTCCCTCTTATTGCAATTTAGATCGCTTGCTGATGACTTTCGAGCATTTTTCTATTCAACAAATCGCCGAGCAACTCAATCTTTCTCTCCCGATTTTATTAAATGAATTATCACAAGCTCAAATAAACATTACCGATTCCCACCGCACTTTACGCGAAAACTTTCCTCTCAACGATGAAAAAATTTTCGCCACCATTACGATTGCCTTAAAAGTGCGGTTCAATCCAACGTTACTTTAACGCCAATCAAATATACGTTAAAAGTTCGGTAGAAAACCCCGAAGTTTTTCGGGGTTTATTTTTTCCGAAAAAATCTTGCTCCGCTATTAAAACTCTCCTATTATTCACCGCACTTTTTTCTCATTTAGGAACAAAAATGACAGAACAAACCTTTATTCTCGGCAAAGATGCCGCATTAGAAGATAGTATTGCAAAGTTTCAGCAAAAATTGACCGCACTTGGTTTTAATATTGAAGAGGCATCTTGGTTGAATCCTGTGCCAAATGTGTGGTCTGTGCATATTCGCGATAAAGACTGTCCGCAGTGTTTTTCTAATGGTAAAGGGGCTAGCAAAAAAGCGGCGTTAGCCTCTGCCCTTGGCGAATACTTTGAGCGTCTTTCCACCAACTATTTTTTTGCTGATTTCTATTTAGGGCAAGAAATTGCAAACGGCGATTTTGTGCATTATCCCAATGAAAAATGGTTCCCAATTGAAGACGATGCTTTACTGCCTAATGGCATTTTAGATGATTATTTATTGGATTATTTTGATCCTAATGCCGAGCTTACGCCTGAATTATTGGTAGATTTACAATCTGGCAATTATGATCGCGGGATCGTGGCAATGCCTTATATTCGTCAATCGGACGAACAAACTGTTTACATTCCACAAAGTATTATTGCCAACCTTTATGTCTCAAATGGGATGTCTGCAGGCAATACGAAATTTGAAGCTCGCGTGCAAGGCTTGTCAGAGGTATTTGAGCGTTATGTGAAAAACAAAATTATCGCTGAAGCAATCAGTCTGCCAGAAATTCCAAAATCGGTGATGGATCGCTATCCATCTATTCAGGCTTCCATTGCAAAATTAGAGGAAGAAGGCTTCCCAATTTATGCGTTTGATGCTTCACTTGGCGGAAAATACCCTGTTATTTGCGTCGTATTATTAAATCCTAATAACGGCACTTGCTTTGCCTCTTTTGGTGCACATCCAAATTTCCAAGTTGCATTAGAACGTACTGTGACAGAGCTTTTACAAGGTCGTAGCTTGAAAGATTTAGATGTTTTCTCTCCGCCCTCTTTCAATAACGATGATGTGGCAGAACACGCTAATTTAGAAACCCACTTTATTGACTCAAGCGGTTTAATTTCTTGGGATTTATTCAAAGAAACGCCTGATTATGAATTTGCTGATTGGGATTTCAGCGGTACCACGCAGGAAGAATACAATAATTTAATGGCGATTTTCCGTGCGGATGAAAAAGAAGTTTACGTAATGGATTACAACCATTTGGATGTCTATGCGTGCCGTATTATTGTGCCAGGTATGTCTGATATTTATCCTGCAGACGATTTAATTTACGCCAACAACAATATGGGCATGGACTGGCGCGAAATTTTACTGGATTTACCAAACTGGCATCACGATGCTAAAACCTATCAAGAGTTATTAGAAGAATTAGATGACCAAGATATTGACGATGCAACTCGCGTGCGTGAATTTATTGGTATCGTTGCACCTAAAAATAGCGGTTGGACAACCTTACGCATCGGTGAATTAAAATCTATGCTTCACCTTGCATTAGGCGAATTAGAACAAGCATTAGATTGGGCAAACTGGACGCTTAATATGAACAGTTCTGTATTTACTGTAGAACGTGTGAATTATTACCGCACATTAATTTCCATCATTGAATTACATTTAGATCAAAATCGCGACCCAGCACAATATCGTGCAGTGTTTGAGAAAATGTATGGTAAAGATGCGGTTAAACAAGCTTGGGCTGCTGTCTCTGAAGGTGGTAATCCGTTCTACAATCTTCCAGCAAGTGATGAAAATTTGGAAAACTTTAAGGAGCATCAGGCGTTGCTAAAGGCTTATGGGAAGTTGCAGAAAGCTAAAAAAGAAAATTGGAAATAATTAGGTCAGGATTTCGCCTGACGGCGACCTACTTTCTTTTACTCGTGTAAAAGAAAGTAGGCAAAGAAAACACGCCCCAATTAAATCGCTGTTCTTTGCTTTGTTTCAATTTTCTTAACGGCAATTTGCTGAACTCGCTACGCTCAAACAGACGCAAATTGCCTAAAAATTGAAAGTCGCAAAGGCGATTTATATGGGCCCCGAATTTATCAGAGCATTATTTAAAAAGTGCGGTTAATTTTAAATTCATTTTAAGAACAAAAAATATTTTGAGTTTTGACCGCACTTTAAATCGGATAAAGAACAAATTGGGTTCCCTTCTTTTCCACCTTTGTGGAATTGAATTTGTAGGAAATTTTCGTCTGTTTGAGCGTAGCGAGTTCAGAAAATTTCCGTGAAACAAATTCAATGGAACAAAGGGAATAAGGAAAAGCAGGGTTGCCTTTCTTTTTGCCTACTTTTTCTTTGGCAAAGCAAAGAAAAAGTAGGTCGCCATCAGGCGAAATCCTGATATCAAAAACCACATATCCACAATTTTATGCTATAATCCGCCACAATTTTTGATCAAAAAAGGAATACCAATGACGGATTCAATCCAATCATCTATCACCCCTGTCAATATCGAAGAAGAACTTAAATCTTCCTACCTTGACTACGCGATGTCGGTTATCGTTGGGCGTGCATTACCTGACGTTAGAGATGGTTTAAAACCTGTTCACCGCCGCGTGTTGTTCTCAATGGATCGCGAAGGCAATACCGCCAATAAAAAATACGTAAAATCAGCGCGTGTTGTAGGTGATGTAATCGGTAAATATCATCCTCACGGCGATTCCGCTGTGTACGATACAATCGTTCGTATGGCGCAACCATTCTCACTTCGCTATATGTTGGTTGATGGGCAAGGTAACTTCGGTTCAATTGATGGTGATGCACCCGCTGCAATGCGTTATACCGAAGTACGTATGCAAAAAATTACGCAAGCATTGCTCACTGATTTGGATAAAGAAACCGTCAATTTCTCGCCAAACTATGATGGCGAATTAATGATTCCAGATGTATTGCCGACTCGTATTCCAGCACTTTTAGCAAATGGTTCTTCTGGTATTGCGGTGGGGATGGCAACTAATATTCCTCCTCACAACTTAAATGAAGTATTAAATGGTTGTTTGGCTTATATCGACAACAATGAAATTACCATTGATGAATTAATGCAACATATTCCAGGGCCTGACTTCCCGACTGCTGCATTAATTAATGGTCGTAAAGGGATTGAAGAAGCCTATCGCACTGGTCGTGGTAAAGTGTATGTTCGTGCTCGTGCAACGGTAGAAACCAACGAAAAAGGACGCGAGCAAATTATCGTATCTGAATTGCCATACCAAGTAAATAAAGCAAAATTAGTCGAGAAAATTGCCGAATTAATTCGCGAGAAAAAAATCGAAGGTATCAGCAATATTACTGACCTTTCAAACAAAGAAGGGATCCGTATTGAAATTGATATTAAACGTGATGCAGTAGGGGAAGTGGTATTAAACCATCTTTACTCGCTTACTCAAATGCAAGTGACCTTTGGTATTAATATGGTAGCATTGGATCACGGTCAGCCACGTTTATTTAATCTTAAAGAAATCATTGAATCCTTTGTGTTACACCGCCGTGAAGTCGTTACACGTCGTTCTATCTTTGAGCTTCGCAAAGCGCGTGAACGTACACACATTTTGGAAGGTTTAGCGGTTGCTCGTTCTAATATAGATGAAATGATTGCGATCATTCGCAACTCTAAAAACCGTGAAGAGGCTGCAACAGCAATTAGTTCTCGTTCTTGGGCATTACATAGCGATATTATTAATCTTCTTGATGTTTCTGCTCGTCCTGATGAGTTAGAAGAAAATCTTGGCATTCAAGGCGAACAATATTACTTATCGCCAGCGCAAGTAAACGCGATTCTAGAACTTCGCTTACATCGTTTAACTGGCATTGCCTTTGAAGAAGTTGTAAAAGAATATGAAGAGTTATTAGTTAAAATTGCGGATCTTCTTCATATTTTAAGTAGCGCAGAACGTTTAATGGAAGTAATTCGTGAAGAATTGGAAGATGTGAAAGCACAATTCGGTGATGATCGTTTAACTGAAATTACCGCTGCTTCTGGCGATATTGATTTAGAAGATTTAATCGCACAAGAAGATGTAGTAGTAACACTTTCTCACGAAGGTTATGTGAAATATCAACCACTGACTGACTATGAAGCACAACGTCGAGGGGGTAAAGGCAAATCTGCGACGAAGATGAAAGAAGAAGATTTCATCGAAAAATTACTGGTGGCAAACACTCACGATACGATCCTCTGCTTCTCTAGCCGTGGTCGTTTATATTGGTTGAAAGTATATCAACTTCCACAAGCAAGCCGTGGCGCACGCGGGCGTCCAATTGTGAATATTCTTCCGTTACAAGAAAACGAACGTATTACTGCAATCTTGCCAGTTTCTGCTTACGAAGAAGATAAATTCGTAGTTATGGCAACTGCTGGCGGTATTGTGAAGAAAATCGCCTTAACCGAATTTAGCCGTCCACGTTCAAACGGTATCATCGCATTGAATTTACGTGATGAAGATGAATTAATCGGCGTGGATATTACTGATAGTAGCAACGAAATTATGTTGTTCTCATCACAAGGTCGTGTGGTACGTTTTGCTGAAAATGCCGTGCGTGCAATGGGGCGTTTAGCAACAGGGGTTCGCGGTATCAAACTGGCTTTAACAAACGATATTTCTGACGATGAAAGTGCGGTAGAAATTGAAGATATTTCTGATGACAACGCTGAAGCATCATTAGACTTAAATATCGATAAAGTGGTTTCTCTTGTTGTGCCAAAAGGCGAAGGTGCCATTTTAACCGCAACGCAAAACGGCTACGGAAAACGCACACAATTAAGTGAATACCCAACTAAATCACGTAATACAAAAGGTGTGATTTCGATTAAAGTGAGTGAACGCAATGGTAAAGTAGTTGCCGCAACTCAAGTAGAAGAAACAGACCAAATTATGTTGATCACTGATGCAGGAACCCTTGTTCGCACACGCGTAAGCGAAGTGAGTATTGTAGGTCGTAACACGCAAGGTGTTCGTTTAATTCGTACTGCAGATGATGAACACGTAGTAAGTTTAGAACGTGTTTGTGATGCAGATGAAGAAGATTCTTTGGAAGAAAGCAGTTCTGAAGAATAACCTATTATAAAAGAACCTATTATAAAAGAAAAAGTGCGGTAAAATTTCACCGCACTTTTTTATGCCTAATTACCCGCCAAACCATCTCTAATTCGTTTTTCAAACTGCTCATAATCCACTAAAAACGCATCGTGTCCGTAGTCTGATGGAAATTCATAAAAATGTAGATCGACTCCACTTTGTTCTAAAAGCTGTTTACTTTTATAAAGGTCAATGGGTTTAAAAAGCTGGTCCGTAGTCACAGAAACCAATGTATAGCGTGCTTTAATGCGTGACAATGCCTGTTTAACATTATCATACCCCAAACTGGGATCATACATATCTAACGCACGTAACAAATGCAAATAACTATTGGCATCAAAACGTTCTAAGAATTTTTTGCCTTGGTAAGAAAGATAAGATTCAACTTGAAAGTAATCGCCCCAAAAACTGCCATCTGATTTTGTGGCACGCCCAAAGGCTTTCGCAAGTTGTAAATCGGTGCGGTAAGTCAGCATACCTAGCATACGCGCAATAGATAACCCTTGATCTGGCGGTGTACCATCATAGTAATCGCCACCGTTAAAATTAGGATCATTAATGACCGCTTGACGCATCACGTGGTTAAACCCAATGGCTTCAGCACTAAAATAAATGGATGAGCAAAGATTTACGATATTATCCATAAAATCAGGATAATCAATCGCCCATTGGTTCGCTTGCATACCACCAAAAGATCCGCCAATAATAGCTTTTAAATGGCTAATGCCAAGATGATCAAGCAAGGCTTTTTGTACTTTGACAATATCTTGCACGACAATATTAGGAAATTGGCTACCATAAGGTTTACCCGTTTGCGGATTAATTGATGAAGGCCCAGTTGTTCCCTTGCAACCGCCTAATACATTCGAACTAATAAAGAAATAACGATCTGTGTCCAACGCTAAACCTTTGCCCATAAAATTCTGCCACCATCCATTGCGACCATCATCGAAATAAGGCTCAGCATCGCCAGTCAAAGCGTGGCAAATTAATACCGCATTATTTTTCTCAGCATTGAGCACGCCATATGTTTGATACGCGACATTAATATGGGAAAGTTTGCCGCCAAGCATCAGAGTTAAAGGCTGTGTGTCAAAAAGCACTACATTTTGCACAGACATTGAAAACCTATCGTAATAATCAGAATGGCGTTTAAACTATCAGTAAGTCGATTAGCTTGTCAAGAAATTTTAGCCGTCTAAACGGCTAAATTATCGCACATCAATGCGATTCACAAAATCCATCAAATTCCCCTTGAAGTGCGGTCGATTTTTCATTATGTTTACCGCTATGCTAGTAAAAAAATTCTCCCCAAAATTCACCGCACTTTTTCGCGCACTACTCTACGCAATCTTTGCATTGATTATACTTTGCTTGCTAGTTGATCGAGGCGTAAGTTTTTATGTTCGCGATAAAATATTCACAAATATTGATGAACTCCCCTTTCGTCCTTACGCCCTTGTGCTTGGCACATCAAAATACACCGTCAGCGGAAAACCGAACGTTTATTACGATAGTCGCTTAACCACAGCTAAAAGCCTAATCGAACAACAAAAAGTGAATTATCTTTTATTAAGTGGCGACAACCGAACTTTGCAATATAACGAACCAAGAGCAATGTTTCGCGATTTACGCAAAATGGGCGTGTCAGAAACTTTAATGTTCCGTGATTTTGCAGGTTTTCGCACCCTTGATTCCGTTATCCGCGCCGATAAAATTTTCCAAGTGCAAGCATTTACGATTGTCAGCCAAAAATTTCATTGCGAACGTGCACTATTAATTGCCAAAGCACATAGTATTGATGCCATTTGCTTTGTGGCAAAACAGCCAGAATTACATTTTTCCACACAAATAAGAGAAGTTTTTGCGCGAATAAAAGCGGTTTTTGATTTGATATTAGGGGTTGAGCCTTATTTTTTAGGAGAGCCAGAACCTTTGCCGAAGAAAAATTTTCAGTGAAATAATCGCTGAAATCTAATCAGTATTTCTACCAAAAATTTCCGCTAAAAATTTGCAAGCCTACTTAAAATTGGTTAAAATCTACACGCTTTTGCAAAGAATGTTAGGTATTACGTAAAGTCCCACATTCAATCCTTAAGTTAGTAAAATTTATCAGGTGAATTATGAAACTCTCCCAAGCAAGCAAAAAATAAGGGCTGATTTCAAAGATCAGCCCTTTGTTTTAATGATAAATTTTATTCCACCACAGCCCAAAATTCGGCAACGGTGTAGAAAGATCCAAAGACTAAAACCACATCATTTTTTACCGCACTTTTGAGTGCTGTACGCACACCATCCATAACAGAATTATCTGATGTAGCTTGAATATTTGGGAAATGACTTTTCAGTTTATCAGCTAATTCATCGCCTGACTGCCCACGATAACCGCCTAAGGTTACACAATGCCATTCATCAATAATAGGCGTTAAATGTGCAAATACCCCATTTGCATCTTTGTCTTTGAGCATTCCACATACGGCAATCATTTTGCCCTCAATGTTGCATTTAAGTGCGGTCAATTTTTCAGATAAATATTTTGCGGCATGAGGATTATGCCCCACATCAACAATGATTGTTGGCAAGGTTTCAACTGGTACGCCAAGATAATCCGCTAATTTTTTACGTCTATCTGCTTTTATTGCTTGAAAACGACCAACCAGTTCTACCTCTTGCAGAGATTTTCGCAAAGTCTGTTCTGAAATATTAAAAGGTAAACATTGAACAGCAGCAAGAGCCGTTGCGGCATTCGCCAATGGAATCTGACAAAACGGCAAATTTTCTAACCGCACTTTTTTATTTTTCCATTGCCAATTTTCAGCATTTTGCTCAAATGACCAATCCACATTGCGTCGAGAAACTTGGCAATGTAATTTTTCAGCCTGATCTAACATTGTTTGCGGCACATTAGGTTCGCCAATCACGACAGGGCAATTTTCGCGGAAAATGCCTGCTTTTTCAAAAGCAATAGCCTCTCTGGTATCCCCAAGAAAATCGGTATGATCAATATCGATGCTAGTAATCACAACAAGATGGCTATCCACAATATTGGTCGCATCTAAACGTCCGCCCAGCCCCACTTCTAAAATCACCACATCTAATTTTTCTTGCTTAAATAAATGCAATGCAGAAAGGGTGCTAAATTCAAAATAAGTCAGCGATTCTGTTTTGTTTTCATCAATAAAAGCAAAAGAGGCGGTATGTGCTTCATCGGGCAAATCTTGATTTTGAATGCGTACTCGCTCGTTATAACGCAACAAATGGGGCGAAGAATACACGCCTACACGTAATCCGTGATTAAGCAAAATCGTTTCTAATAAGCGGCAAATCGTGCCTTTACCATTCGTCCCCCCCACTGTTATCACATAAGGGGCGGGATGAAGTAAATCCAATTTTTCTGCCACGGATTTAATACGGTCTAAACCGAGATCAATCGGTTTAAAATGGCTTTTTTCTAAATAAGAAAGCCACTCAGCGAGTGGCGAAGTGGCTTTAAGTTGCATATTATTCATCTTCTGAAATCAGTTCAGGCTCAACAAAAGGAGAAGGTTGATTCGTTAATTTACTCAGTACACTTGCCAAAGTTTTACGCATTTCTGAACGTTTGACGATCATATCAATTGCCCCTTTCTCAAGTAAAAACTCACTGCGTTGGAAACCTTCTGGTAATTTTTCACGCACAGTTTGTTCGATAACACGAGGACCTGCAAAACCAATTAAGGCTTTTGGTTCAGCAATATTTAAATCCCCTAACATCGCAAAACTGGCTGATACGCCACCTAAAGTTGGATCCGTTAGTACTGAAATAAATGGCACGCCTTTTTCACGCATTTGGGCAAGTACGGCACTGGTTTTTGCCATTTGCATTAAAGAAAACAAGGCTTCCTGCATACGCGCACCGCCACTTGCAGAGAAACATACAAAAGGACAATTCATTTCCATTGCTTTTTCAGCCGCTTTAACAAATTTTGCACCAACTACAGAACCCATTGAGCCACCCATAAAAGCAAAGTTTGATGCAGCCACAACAATTGGTATATTATAAAGTGTACCTGTCATAGTAATTAGCGCATCTTTCTCGCCTGTTTCTTTTTGCGCCGCACTGATACGATCTTTATATTTCTTTAAATCTTTAAATTTTAAAATATCTTTTGGTTCTAAATCTGCCGCAATTTCTTGGCTTGAATCTTCGTCCAATAATTTTAATAAACGCTCACGTGCGTCAATACGCATATGATGACCGCATTTAGGGCAAACATAAAGATTACGTTTGAGTTCTTCACTATAAAGTACTTGTTCACAAGCAGTGCATTTTGTCCATACGCCTTCTGGCACATTGGCTTTTCGAGTGGAAGAAGAAGGACTTTTACTAAAAATTCGGTTAATCCAGCTCATTTTTTGACCTTTTTATTGACTAGAAAATTGCGCGTATTAGAACATAAATTTATAGAATTTGCTACTTGTAAGGCCGTTTTTATACTGCTCCGATTTCCTTTTTAACAAGATAATTTGCTCTCCTCTTATTGAACATTTTTTCTATTTTTTTGTCTTATAGACCACGTTGTCTGAAATCTATTTTGGAGTATTTTATGAAAAAAACACGTTTTATATTAAATAGTATTGCACTTGGATTAAGTGTATTAAGCACATCATTTGTTGCTCAAGCCACTTTGCCAAGTTTTATTTCGGAACAAAACAGTCTTGCACCAATGTTAGAAAAAGTTCAACCTGCCGTTGTCACTCTTTCCGTTGAAGGAAAAGCTAAAGGAGATTCTCGTTCTCCTTTCCTAGACGATATTCCTGAAGAATTTAAATTTTTCTTCGGCGATCGTTTTGCGGAACAATTTGGTGGACGCGGAGAGTCAAAGCGTAACTTCCGTGGTTTAGGTTCTGGTGTCATTATTAATGCAAGCAAAGGCTATGTTTTAACCAATAATCATGTTATTGATGGGGCTGATAAAATTACCGTGCAATTACAAGATGGTCGTGAATTTAAAGCAAAATTAGTGGGTAAAGATGAGCAATCAGATATTGCGTTAGTTCAACTTGAAAAATCAAGTAATTTAACAGAAATCAAATTTGCTGATTCCGACAAATTACGCGTAGGCGATTTTACTGTTGCAATTGGTAATCCATTTGGTTTAGGTCAAACTGTGACATCAGGTGTTGTTTCTGCATTGGGTCGTTCAACAGGCTCTGATAGCGGTACTTATGAAAACTACATTCAAACCGATGCAGCCGTAAACCGCGGTAATTCGGGTGGTGCGTTGGTAAATTTAAATGGCGAACTTATTGGCATTAATACCGCAATTATTTCTCCAAGCGGTGGCAATGCAGGAATTGCCTTTGCGATTCCAAGTAATCAAGCAAGCAATTTAGTGCAACAAATTTTAGAATTTGGTCAAGTGCGTCGCGGATTGCTTGGTATTAAAGGTGGCGAACTTAATGCTGATTTAGCCAAAGCCTTTAATGTGAGCGCGCAACAAGGCGCATTTGTGAGCGAAGTTTTACCGAAATCTGCTGCTGAAAAAGCAGGTCTTAAAGCGGGCGATATTATCACGGCGATGAACGGTCAAAAAATCTCAAGTTTTGCTGAAATGCGCGCAAAAATTGCCACCTCTGGTGCAGGCAAAGAGATTAGCTTGACTTACTTACGCGATGGCAAATCCCACGATGTTAAAGTGAAATTACAAGCGGATGATGGTAGCCAACTTTCCTCTAAAACTGAATTACTCGCATTAGATGGTGCAACATTGAAAGACTACGATGCTAAAGGCGTTAAAGGCATTGAAATCACAAAAATTCAACCTAATTCGCTGGCTGCACAACGTGGTTTAAAAACTGGCGATATTATTATTGGTATCAATCGTCAAATGATCGAAAACATTCGTGAATTAAATAAAGTGCTTGAAAATGAACCCTCCGCAGTTGCACTTAATATTTTACGAGGTAACAGTAATTTCTATTTATTAGTGCAATAATCTGCTTGATATATTTAAGAAAAAAGTCCGATCACAATGATCGGACTTCTTTTTATGCAGCAAGCGTTCTTAACAAATCCACCACAAATTCTAACCTCACTTTGTTATCAGATAGATCTTTCATAAACTTAAATTTTAATGGACCATCAAATCGATACACAATAGGTTCTTTTTGAATTAATTGGATAAATTTATCTGGATTCACTTGTGCTTTTGCTGAAAACTCAATAAAACCGCCTTGTGTTCCAGCATCAATTCGCACAACTTTTAACGGCTCAACCAATAAACGCAACTCTGCAATTTGTAATAAGTTTTTCGTTGCATCAGGCAATAATCCAAATCTGTCAATCAACTCGACTTTTAATTCATCTAATTCTGCTTTACTCTCTGCTGCAGCAATGCGTTTATAAAAGGATAAACGCATATTCACGTCTCCTAGATAATCATCAGGCAGTAAAGCAGGAACGCGCAATTCAATATCCGCTTGTTGTTGCGTCAGTTCTTCTAAGGATGGTTCTCGCCCTTCTTTTAACGCTTTAACCGCCGCATCCAATAATTCCATATAAAGCGAAAAACCGATGCTTTCGATTTGTCCGCTTTGTTCATTTCCGAGTAATTCGCCTGCACCACGAATCTCTAAATCGTGGGTTGCCAAGATAAAACCAGCCCCAAGGTTATCAAGATTTTCTAACGCATCTAGACGGCGTTCAGCATCTTTTGTTATCATTTTTGGCGGTGGCGTAAGCAAATAAGCATAAGCCTGATGATGTGAACGCCCTACTCGTCCACGTAATTGATGAAGCTGAGCCAAGCCAAAATGATCCGCTCGTTCAATAATAATGGTATTTGCCGTTGGTACATCAATACCCGTTTCGATAATGGTTGAACAAACTAAGACGTTATAACGCTGATGATAAAAATCACTCATCACACGCTCTAATTCACGTTCGCGCATTTGTCCGTGCCCAACAATCACTCGCGCCTCTGGCACAAGTGCGGTCAGTTTTTCTGCTGTATTTTCAATGCTTGCGACATCATTGTGGAGATAATAAACCTGTCCACCACGGAGAATTTCACGCAAAATCGCTTCTCGTACAACAAGATCATCATTCTGTCGGACGAAGGTTTTAATACTTAATCGGCGCGCAGGAGGCGTAGAAATAATGGACAGATCACGAATACCATTCATCGCCATATTAAGCGTACGCGGAATTGGCGTTGCCGTTAGCGTAAGAATATCGATATTCGCACGGAGCTGTTTGATTTTCTCTTTTTGCCCTACACCAAAACGGTGCTCTTCATCAATAATCAACAAACCAAGATCGCTAAATTTGACATCTGATTGAATTAATTTATGGGTACCAATCAATATATCGACTTTGCCTTCTGCAAGGTTTTCCAAAATTTGTTTTTGTTCTTTTGCAGTTTTGAAACGCGATAACACTTCTACGTTCACAGGCAAGTTTGCAAAACGATCTTTAAAATTCTCATAATGCTGTTGGGCTAACAATGTGGTTGGCACTAGCACTGCTACTTGTTTATGATTCATCACAGCCAAAAAGGCAGCACGCATTGCCACTTCAGTTTTACCAAAACCCACATCACCGCAAACAAGGCGATCCATTGCTTTTGGCTGACACATATCAGAAATTACCGCATTAATTGCCATTTCCTGATCATAAGTTTCTTCAAAAGGAAAGGTTGCAGCAAATTGTTGAAATTCTTCACGATCATATTTAAAGGCAAAGCCTTTCTTCGCTTCACGTTGAGCGTAAACATCTAATAACTCTGCCGCCACATCACGAATTTTCTCCGCTGCTTTTTGACGTGATTTCGCCCAAGCCTCGTTACCCAATTTATGTAATGGTGCACTTTCATCAGAACCACCCACATAACGGCTAATCAAATGTAATGAAGTCACTGGGACATAAAGTTTTGATTCATTGGCATAATTTAACAGCAAATATTCTGCTTTAATGCCGCCTGTATCTAAGGTGACCAAACCACCATAACGCCCCACACCGTGATCAAGATGCACAACTGGCTGCCCTATTTTCAACTCGGCAAGATTGCGTACAAGCGTGTCAGGATTAATCGTTTTACGTTTATCTCTAGAACGTTGTTGAACACGTTCGCCAAGTAAATTAGCTTCGCCAATAATCGCAACAGGAAACGATTGTTCAATAATAAAACCTTGTTCAAGAGAGCTGACTAACAAGCTAAATTTTTCATTCTTAGCCTGTTCCAAGGATTGAATTTGTTTTGGCTTGAGTTTTAACGCTGAAAGCAAATCAAGCAAAGTCTCTCGGCGACCTTCCGTCTCCACCGAAAACAGTATATTTCCTTTAAAATGCTCAATAAATTGGCGTAATTGCCCCAATGGTTCTTTTTGCTGAGATTGAATGGTCACTTTTGGTAAAGCGGCAACAGGTAAATTTTTCTGGCGTACCGATGACCGCGCTTTTTCCGCTTTAAATGTAATGCGTGGATAAGATTTCAATCGGCGATTAACTTCATCTACATTAAGCCATAATTTTTCAGGCGATAAAAGCGGACGCATCGGATCCACTTTACGTTGTTCATAACGCTGTTTGGCATCTTGATAAAAACGCTCGCCTTGCGTTTGGTTATTTTCCATATCCACAAACAGCGTTTGTTCTGGCAAATAATCAAATAAAGTCGCCATTTCAGAAAAGAAAAGTGGCTGCCAATATTCAATGCCAGAAATCAAGGTACCTTTACTGATTTGCTGATAAATATGTTCTGGATCACGACGAATTTCGCCAAAGGTTTCACGAAATTGCGCACGGAAAAATTCAATCCCTTTGTCATCCGTTGGAAATTCGTGAGCTGGCAAAAGATTAATTGAGTTAATTTCATCAAGAGTACGTTGTGTATCCACATCAAAAGTGCGAATGGAATCAATTTTATCATCAAAAAAATCAAGACGAAAAGGCACCGCACTTCCCATTGGGAAAAGATCCAACAAAGCACCACGAACTGCGTACTCGCCGTGTTCTAATACTTGCTCCACAGCACGATAGCCCGCGGCTTCTAATTGTAAGCGTATTTTATCGATGACCAAACGATCGCCTTTTTTAATCAGAAGCACATTGTGTTGTAAATATTGTGGCGGGCAAAGGCGTTGCATTAATGTCGAAATCGGCAATAAGAAAATGCCTTTTTTCGCATTTTGTAAATGGAAAAGCACACTTAAACGAGAGGAAATAATTTCTTGATGGGGAGAAAAGGTATCGTAAGGTAAGGTTTCCCAATCAGGAAAAAGACATACATTTTGGCTGCTTAATTCCGATAAAATCCGTGATAAACGTACCGCACTTCGTGTATCTGGTGTGACTACTACAGTTAAATTTTGATTTTGCTCTGCAATTTCACTAATCGCCAGTGCATCAGCACCTTGTAAGACATTGCCTAAAATTTTATGATCATTAGGTTGGGTTGGAATATCAGGTTGGAAAAAAGTCGTTTTCATAAATATAAATAATGCATCAATCTTGTATAAAAATTGACGCATAGTGTACTGGAATTTGACCTATCTTTCAATAAATTCACTGTTTAAAAAACCAGTTAATATTTATTTCTTTAAAGAAGATTCTTCTTTCTTCAAATTACCATTTTCATCTTCTGTTGCTGACATAGGCACGCAGCTACAATTAGGTTGATCTAACCCCCATTCTTTAATGAAGTTGTCATATTTTTCAAGTGCGCGTTTAAACCAGCCTTTTGGTTTTGCGGTTTGCTCTGTCATAAAGTTCCTCGCGCTAAATATTGTTTAATTTCTAAACGCAAACATTCTACGCCTTTTTTCTTGTTAATGGGAAGTTGTTTTTTTGTTAAATAAGCGGAAATTAATGGGAAGTTTTCTTTGCCCGCTAATTTTAATAAACGCCTTATCGCAGGAATGCTCGAAAATAAAGTGCGGTGAAAATTAGCGAAGTTTTTTAAGCTCAGCCAATCGAACTCATCAAGCTGCCAATCAAACTGATTTTGCTCAAAATTTATGGCGAACGGATGAAAAGATAAAGGGATATTACGCTGAAATTGTTTGTGCGCAGTATCAACTAAAGCCAAGCCTTCTTTGGAAAGACCTTTAAGGGCAATCGCTGAATAACAACCACTACTCGCTTCTTGATGTTCGCCTAAATACACCAAAACAAAACCGCACTTTTGCCAAAATTTTGCCAATTCGTCAGTGTAACCAAAACTTACCGAAAGAAAATCCACTTCTGAATTTTCCATAAATTTCATTAGATTTTGACCAATGCCCTTTTGCTGCCAATTTGGTTGCACGGCGATACGTGAAATGCGTAAAGATCGTAATTTACAGGCGTGGGATAAATTTTCATGGAAACATAATGCCTGTGGAACAAGGTTCCCTTTCGGGCGGCGTTTGCCTTGTTGAATTTGAATAATCAACTCATCATCAGCCATATTTCCTTCTTCTAATGCCCAAATTGCACCGAGCAAATTCTGTTGATATTCGGCAAAATAAAAACGTTGATTTTCTCCATCAAGTAAACGGCGAAGATCGAGTGGCGATGTGCGGTAGTGAGCAATCGTCATTAGCCCATAAAAATCTCGAAAGAAAAATTGATGACTATATTCCTCTTGGCTGCCCTTGCTTGTGAGGGGTGCTACCGAAGGCTGAGGGGAGCTGGCTATATCTAAGTCCCCCTTCCGCCCTACGGGCACCTTCCCCCGCAAGCAGGGGAAGGAAAGGTTTTTAGCGTTTTCCTCAATGTTATAAGTAATATCGCTATAGTCGAAGTGCTGAAAATCATCTTCGGCATTTAGTAACAAAAGATCATCAATAAAATGTTCTAATGGATCATTTTCTTGCCAACGTAGGGGCTGTTTAAGCTCAAAATGCTGAAAAGTGCGGTGAATTTTCCGTTTAAATTTTAATTCGAAACCACGCCCCGTTCCTTCATAGCTATGAATTGTTGTGCTGAAGACAATATGTTGAAAATATTGAGAATATTGTTGCAATAATGGCAATGGGATCATCGCAGCTTCATCTACGAGCAACCAAGCAGATTGACTAAATTCTGGTTCATTTTGTAACCGAATAGTCAGTTCATCGGGCGCAATAAATTCTATCTCTCGTTCTGAAAATTCAATAACCGAATGTACCGCACTTTTATTTGGTGCAGTGAGATAAACTGGCGCTTGAATTTGGTTAGCAAGCATCCCCAATAATGCGGATTTTCCTCTTCCTCGCTTGGCGGTTAGAAAATAAATATCCTGCTCAGTTTGTAAAATAGTCTCCATAATTTGTTGTTGAGCTAACGTGGCATTTTTGTGATGCTCGTTAGAATAAAAAATGGGAGGAAATTCAACCGCACTTTCCTCTCTGAAAATGGGGAAATGATAGCGTTTAATGCACTGTTTGAAATGATCAATAAAATTAGGCGTGGCGATTGCTGACTGATTTCCATTCCAACGTAAACTATCTTGATCAGTCTGCTGAGATAAATTTTCCCAATCGGATAAGACTAAACAAAATGTACCGCCCATTTTTAGTGTTCCAGCTGCAATAGCCAGCGCTTCAAGATGAATGCCATTTCGTCCATCAAATAAAATATGTTCAAATTCTTGTCCAAGCAAATTTGTTGCTTTAGAAAAAGCAATGCCACTTTCGCCGATAATCAAAACGTTATCAGGCACAAGTGGCAAGGTTTTGCAGATTAAAATTTGAAGATGGCGAGATGGCATCGTGTTATTTTAAATAGGCAATTAATATCGTACCAATAAAACTTACGCAAGCAAGCCAAAAGAAAATGCTTTTGGGTTGAGAAACTTTTTTACTGAAAAATTTTGCAGCAAACAGGATATACAAAATCAGTAATGCAAATTTAGCCACTAACCATAATTCAATATCAAAAGCGAAGAGATATAAAATGACGACACCAGACACAATCAGCAAGGTATCTGATAAGTGCGGTAAAATTTTTAATAATTTTATCGAACGCCAATTTTTACCATTAAGCTGCATTGCACCACGAATTACTAACAACGCCAAACTTACAAAGGCGAAAAAAATATGTAAATGAACTAACATAATCACTCCCAAAAAAGTAAGAAAAGTGCGGTCAAAATCCACCGCACTTTCTCAATCTAAATTACTTCGCAATACGTTTATATTTAATACGATGTGGCTGAGTAGCGGCATCGCCTAAGGTTTTCTTTTTCCACTCTTCGTAGTCTGAGAAGTTACCTTCGTAGAACGTGACTTTACCTTCATCGCCGTAGTCTAAAATATGCGTTGCGATACGGTCTAAAAACCAGCGGTCGTGGGAAATAACCATTGCACAGCCTGGGAATTCTAAGATCGCATTTTCTAAGGCACGCAAGGTTTCAACATCTAAGTCATTGGTTGGTTCGTCCAGTAATAGCACGTTACCACCACGTTGTAGAAGTTTCGCTAAATGTAAACGACCACGTTCCCCACCCGATAATTCGCCTACTCGTTTTTGTTGGTCCACACCTTTGAAGTTGAAACGCCCCACATAAGCACGGCTTGGAATTTCAAAGTTGCCGATAGTGAGAATGTCTTGTCCATTAGACACTTCTTCCCACACGGTTTTCTTGTCATCCATAGCGTCACGGAACTGATCCACCGAAGCAAGTACAACGGTTTCGCCCATCGTAATAGATCCATTATCTGGTTGTTCTTGACCTGAAAGCATACGAAATAAAGTTGATTTACCCGCACCATTTGCCCCGATAATACCAACGATTGCGCCTTTTGGAATACTGAATGATAAATCATCAATCAAAGTGCGGTCGCCATAAGACTTGGTTAAGTTTTGCACTTCAATCACTTTATCGCCTAAGCGTGGACCTGGTGGAATAAAGAGTTCATTCGTCTCGTTTCGTTTTTGATATTCGCCAGAGTTCAATTCATCAAAGCGAGCCATACGTGCTTTGCTTTTCGCTTGACGACCTTTTGGATTTTGTCGAACCCATTCCAATTCTTTCGCAATGGATTTTTGACGCGCATTTTCAGCTGCTTGTTCTTGTTCTAAACGTTTCTCTTTTTGCTCTAACCAAGAAGAATAGTTACCTTCCCAAGGAATACCCTCGCCACGATCAAGCTCTAAGATCCAACCTGCTACATTATCTAAGAAATAACGGTCGTGGGTAATTGCCACAACAGTGCCTTCGTAGTCATGTAAGAATCGTTCTAACCACGCCACAGATTCCGCATCTAAGTGGTTAGTTGGTTCATCTAATAAAAGCATGTCTGGTTTTTCAAGTAATAAGCGGCAAAGTGCCACACGGCGACGCTCTCCCCCTGATAAATGCTCAATTTTCGCATCCCAATCTGGTAAACGTAACGCATCTGCGGCACGCTCTAATTGGTTATCTAAATTATGCCCATCGTGCGCTTGAATAATGGCTTCAAGATTGGCTTGTTCAGCCGCCAGTTTATCGAAATCAGCATCGGGATCCGCATAAAGTGCATACACTTCATCTAAACGAGTCAGTGCATTTTTCACTTCAAAAACTGCTTCTTCCACAGCCTCACGCACGGTTTGTTGCGGTTCTAATTTGGGTTCTTGCGGAAGATAACCAATTTTAATTCCTGGTTGCGGACGAGCCTCCCCTTCAAACTCTTTATCTACGCCTGCCATAATGCGTAAAAGGGTCGATTTCCCCGCACCATTTAAGCCCAATACCCCGATTTTCGCACCTGGGAAGAAGCTCAAAGAAATATCTTTCAAAATATGACGCTTCGGCGGCACCACTTTGCCGACACGGTGCATCGTATATACAAATTGAGATGACATTAATAATTCCTCACAAAAAAATTCGCCCTATTCTACTGGAAAATAGGGCGAAAATATAGAATACCAAGAACAAGATTTACTTAAATTCTTACCATTAACCAAAAATTTCTGAATGAGTATTAAGACGAGCTAGTCTTATTTCATCCCCCACAATTTTATAAATAAGCACGAGATCATTCTTAATATGGCAATCTCGCCAACCTTTCCAATTGCCAGTTAAAGCGTGATCTTTATATTTTTCTGGCAATGGTAAGCTATTCAAAAGACAATACATAACTTCAATATATTCTGGACTATTTATAATAAGAGGAATATGTTTTTTAAATTCTCTTTTATATTCCCCACTCACTGAAATCATGATTTCATCTCCGATAGCATCGCTTGATGGAATTCCTCCAATGTTTTGTATTCACGCCCATTATGATTATCCAACTCTGCCATAGCCATTATCGTTTTTGAGTTAGGCATCTGTTCAGTTTGATAATCTAATGATACTGGAATCGCTTTCGTTTTAGCTATTTGAGCTAAAAACATATTAAGTGCTTGAGTTGGGGAAAGACCATAACTTTTAATCACTTCAAACGCTATATTTTTAGTTTCATCAGGTACTCGAAAGCTAACTGCAGCCATATTATTTTCTCCTTATCAATGATGCTTAACATACACAATAACATACAATGAAATACAATTAAAACACAAAAGATATACAAAAATGCGTTCCTAATAAATTTTAGATAAAAAAAACCACCCGAAACGGGTGGCAGGAAAGTAGTTTAGCTATATTTATGATTATTTTATTTAGGAACTTTATGAATATCAAGCAATTACTTGACGGGAGCAATGTTACTGAATATTCAGAGACGAGGGAAATGCTATTGAGAGTTTTTTTGATTTACATCAATATTTTTGACCGAAAAATTCATTTTTGCGTGTAGAATAAACAACTTCTAATGCTAACGTTCAAAATAATTAGGATTTTTTGTGAAAACGTATTCATTATTACTCGGTCTATTCTTTAGTTGCAGTGCTTTATCTCACCCCCATGCATTTATTGATATACAAAGCACGCCCATTATAGAAAATAATCAACTTACTGGTTTTTCAATGAAATGGACATTAGATGAACCAAGTTCGTCTGCAGTTATTTATGATATGAAACAAGCTAGAACTAAATCGGAGAAACAAAAACTTCTTGATGACGTCATGGGAAATATCGTCAGTGAACATTATTTCAGCTATTTATATGACAAGCAAAATAATAAAATCAAATATTCCCCTCGCCCAAAAAATTACGGCATTAACGTTCAAGGTTTACAACTGCAATATTATTTTGATGTACCACTCGCCCATTCTCAAAAGTTAGAAAAAAACACATTTAGCTTACAAACTTACGATTCCACTTATTATGTGGCGATGACTTACGCCTCAAAAAGTGCGGTAGATTTTTCCGCACTTCCGAAAAATTGCCAAGGAAAATTAATTGAACCTAATGTGGATGAAAAAATCCAAGCCTACGCATCTTCACTTGATAAATCCCAAAAGAACGAAGATGATTCCTTAGGCGTAATGTTCGCACAAAAAATAATAATTCAATGTGAGTAGAAATGAAAAAATATAAAACTGGGCTCGTGTTATTAGTGATTGCACTTTCCTTACTTGTCTATTTTTCCCCTTGGTTTTTCTTACATATTGCTGCATGGCAAAAAGATTTTAATCAACTTATTTCGGAAAATTTACATCAAATTCAAAATAATAGCATCAAGGCAGGCATCACGCTTATTTTCGCCAGCTTTATTTATGGCGTACTCCATGCCCTCGGGCCAGGACACGGCAAATTTATTATTGCCAGCTATCTTTCCACGCATGAAAGCCAATTAAAACAAAGCACTATCTTGAGCTTACTTTCATCCTTAATGCAAGGCATTGTCGCGATTACAGCAACAACATTGCTTGTTGTAGTGCTAAATCTTTCATCACGTTATTTCAAATTAAGTCAGCTTTGGTTAGAACGAACTGCCTTGCTATTATTGGTATTTCTCGGCTGTTATTGGATTTGGCAAGGTTTACGTGCCTATCGTAAAAAAGCTAAATTAACCATTAAATCCCTAAATCCCCTCTCCCTACACGAAAAAAGTGCGGTGAAAAATAACCGCACTTTTCAGCCAAACACATGTAGTTGTGGACACCAACATTTACCAAGCCCCACACAAACTGCACAAGCAACCAATCTAAAATCACAATTTCTAGTCATTTTAACAATTGGTATGCGACCATGTAGTGGTGCAATTTTCGTTTTATTTTTAGCTTATATGCTTGATCTTTATGGCTGGGGAATCTTAGCTGTATTAGCTATGTCTTTCGGCACGGGGCTTATGTTGTCAGCCTTCGCAGGAATTGTACGTTATGCACGAAATACCGCAATTCACTTAGGGCGTTGGTATAGTTCAAAAAATACGAAAGGAAAAAGCGAAAGCATCGTGAAATTAATAGCAGGTGGAATAATGCTATTTTTTGCCTTGAGTTTGTTGTATGGAACGCTAAACCCAGTAAATGGAGGCACTATTTTATTTGGAAATTAATAAGCTATTAAGGCTATTTTATTATCAAGAGATAATAAGTTGCATTGATATTTTATTAAATTATAAAAAACGGTCAGATATAAATCTTATTAGAAAATACCTCTTAATCCACACATCAACAGAATATATTGAACATATTGAATTAATTTGGTACTTCAAACAATAAAAAACTCTCTCAAAAACATTTTTCGTCAGTTGCTTTGATTACAGAATAAAGCTGTGAACCAGTAATAGCATCACTAGAATTTTCAGAGATCTCGCCTGCACCAACGTTTTGGATTTGTCGTTTAACATTGTTATTACCAAAACTTACTGTGCCATTATCGGTTGCGGCAACACCTTTAGATAGCGTAGTGTCTCCGATTTTCATATCACTTACTGCATGTTTAGTAGATGTACTTGAAAATTGACCAATAGCAATTCCATTTAAAGCTTCACGATATTGATCTCCCCAATAATTATTAACATTTGCACGAGAACCAATAGCAATGGAATCCGTCGCTAATGCGTTGGCATATACGCCGACAGTAACTGAACCTTCAAGAGCAACATTTTTCAGAATTTCACTATTAGGATCTGATACGACTGCAACACCTTATTTAGAAATATCATTGTAATTAATAGTGGCAGCATTGCTAACTGAAGCTAGCAATGTTGATGTTATAAGAACTGTAAGAATAGATATGATAAATTGTTTTGTGGCTTTTTGAGTATTATTAGAAGCAAAACTTGCTTTTGCACTACTTTTCGCTAATTCTGAAACAACCTCTTGTCTCTGCGTTGTTTTGTTCCAAATAATTTTAAATACACGATTCATAAATAAATAACCTTCATTTCAGGGGTATAGATAGCCCACATATTTTTTAACACATTTTCTAGATAGTGACGTTTAAATAAGCGTGAGATAAAGGTTGGCGATTATATATATCAATATGATTAATGCTTGTTTTTTGTAAAGATTTGTAAAGAAAGAAGATATTCAAATTAACTTCATAAACATAATGTGGCAACTAATTATCAATTCAATAAATAAAATGTAAATTAAATTTACATTTTTATACATTTTGATTGACAAGGAATGAGCTCCTTATTAAAATGCGCACCCTATTCCTTGTGATACAAAGTTTATTCCTCCTTAGTTCAGTCGGTAGAACGGTGGACTGTTAATCCATATGTCGCTGGTTCAAGTCCAGCAGGAGGAGCCAATTTTTCTTTTGGTTTAGAGTTTGTTTGTCTCCTTTTACAAATTTCTAAATTAGCAACCAAAAGATTTTAAGTCCATCCTGTTGATGGGCTTTATTTTTATCAATATCATCTCTTTTTTCTATCCACAGAGCCTGTGGATAACTTTGTGGATTAACTTTTTAAAATTTTGCGGATCCCTTGTTCTTACAAGGATTATTCGATCTTGATTACAGATTAGCCTAAATTTAAATTATCATTTAAAATCAATAAGTTAAGTTTTGTCTAGCAAAAAATTAAAGTTTTTTTTATGAATTTGTGAGATCTTCCTCTTGACATCACTAAGTCTGTGTAAAACTTAGATTTTTGCCTAATCAATTTTCCCCGTTAAATATGCTAAAATAGGCATTATTCAAAATTATCAAAAAATCAACCGCACTTTATGTCTGAAAAAATCAACACAAAACCATTCATTCTTCATTCCGACTTTCGCCCCTCTGGCGATCAGCCACAAGCTATCGAAAAATTGGCTGAAAATTTAACGGATGGATTGGCACATCAAACTTTGCTCGGAGTAACAGGCTCGGGGAAGACGTTTACTATCGCCAACGTAATCGCTCAATTAAATCGCCCCGCAATGTTACTTGCACCGAATAAAACCCTTGCCGCTCAACTTTATGCAGAAATGAAAGCCTTTTTTCCAGAAAATGCGGTGGAATATTTTGTGTCTTACTATGATTATTATCAGCCAGAAGCCTATGTGCCTAGCAGTGATACTTTCATTGAAAAAGATGCTTCTATTAATGATCAAATCGAACAAATGCGACTTTCTGCGACAAAATCTTTTTTAGAACGTCGAGATACCATCGTAGTGGCTTCCGTTTCTGCAATTTATGGTTTGGGCGATCCTGATAGCTACTTACAAATGATGTTGCATTTACAACAAGGTGCCATTATAGATCAACGCCAAATTTTAGCGAAGTTAGCGGAATTGCAATATACCCGCAATGATCAAGCATTTCAGCGTGGAACTTTCCGTGTTCGTGGGGAAATTATTGATATTTTCCCTGCAGAATCCGATGATCGTGCGGTGCGTATTGAATTATTTGATGATGAAATTGAACGATTAAGTTTATTTGATCCGCTCACTGGCAGTAGTTTTGGTGCTGTTCCACGTTTTACGATCTATCCTAAAACGCACTATGTTACGCCAAGAGAACGCATTTTAGATGCGATAGAAAACATCAAAAAAGAACTCGTATCACGCCGTGAATACTTCATTAAAGAACATAAACTTTTAGAAGAACAACGAATTAGCCAACGAACCCAATTTGATATTGAAATGATGAATGAATTGGGCTATTGCTCGGGTATTGAAAACTACTCTCGCTATTTGTCAGGCAGAAATGAAGGCGAGCCACCCCCAACATTATTTGATTATATGCCCTCTGATGCCATTTTAATTATTGATGAATCTCATGTGACCGTGCCTCAAATTGGTGGAATGTATCGTGGTGACCGTTCGCGCAAAGAAACCTTGGTTGAATATGGTTTCCGTTTACCGTCCGCATTGGATAATCGTCCGTTACGCTTTGAGGAATTTGAACGCTTAGCCCCACAAACCATCTATGTTTCCGCAACACCAGGGCCCTATGAATTAGAAAAATCAGGCAGTGAAATCATCGATCAAGTGGTTCGCCCGACTGGTTTACTTGATCCGCTTATTGAAATTCGTCCAGTCTCAATTCAAGTGGATGATTTACTTTCGGAAGCTCGCCAAAGAGCGGATAAAAATGAGTGCGTTTTAGTGACAACACTCACTAAAAAAATGGCGGAAGATTTAACGGATTATTTAGATGAACATGGGATCCGAGTACGTTATCTACATTCTGATATTGATACGGTGGAACGTGTGGAAATTATCCGTGATTTGCGTTTAGGAGAATTCGATGTGTTAGTCGGCATCAACTTGCTACGTGAGGGATTGGATATTCCAGAAGTGTCTCTTGTGGCGATTTTAGATGCGGACAAAGAAGGATTTTTACGCTCCGAACGCTCTTTAATCCAAACCATCGGCCGTGCTGCACGAAACTTAAATGGTAAAGCGATTTTATATGCGGATAGCATCACAAAATCGATGGAAAAAGCTATTACGGAAACTAATCGTCGTCGTGAAAAACAAACAAAATATAATGAAGAACATGGCATTGTGCCACAAGCATTGAATAAGAAAGTTGGGGAATTGTTAGATATTGGGCAAGGTGCAAACCAAAAAGCGAAAGCCAATAAACAACGTGGAAAAATGGCGGCAGAACCAACCGCACTTTATAATGCACCGAAAAATGCCAAAGAATATCAACAACAAATCAAAAAATTGGAACAACAAATGTATAAATTTGCACAAGATTTGGAATTTGAAAAAGCCGCGGCAATTCGCGATCAATTACATCAATTGCGTGAACAGTTTGTTTTTGAAAACTAAAAGAAACGCCAGCTTAAGCTGGCGTTCCGTTTATTTATTTTCATCTGAAGAATACAAGCGATTCTTATATAAATAACTGCCTAATAAAGCGTGAGCTAATGCCTCTTTTTTCATTGCATCAGGCACCTCTTTTGGCGTTAAAGTGTCTGTTGATTTATCATAACGATAACCTTGCGCTGCTTTATTTGGCATTTGAATCACCACATCATTATTGCCTTTCATCATTGCTTGAGTTTGATCGTATTGCATAAAGGCACGATCTGGGTTTACATCTTGCGTTAAATCAAAACCAATCATTGGATAATTACCACTTACACCTGCTAAAGAAAGTAACGTGGTTGGCATATCAATTTGGCTCACAAGACGGCTGTCACGACGTGGCATAATGCCCTCCCCGATAATCAAAGCTGGAATATGGAAATGCTTAATTGGCACAAGGCTTGCTCCACCTACACGAGAATCGTGATCCGCAACAATTAAGAAAATCGTATCTTTCCAATAATTAGACTGTTTTGCCATTTTAAAGAAATGACCTAAGGCATAATCCGCATATTTTGCTGCATTATTACGAGTGGCTTTTGGTTGTTCATAAAGCTCAATCCTGCTATCTGGATATTCAAATGGATCATGATTGCTAGAGCTAAACACTAAACTAAAAAACGGTTTACCTTCATTTTGTAATTTCGTGAAAGTTTCATTGGCTTTATCAAATAAATCCTCGTCACTCACGCCCCAAGTGCCAGTAAATTTTGGATTCTGGTAATCTTGTTGATCCCAAATATCTTTAAAGCCATTACCGTAGAAAAAGCTCGCCATATTGTCGAAGTGCTTTTCTCCGCCATAAATAAAGGAAGTGTTATAACCTTGTTTATGTAATAAATCCGCAATAGTAAAGAAACCACTTTGAGCATTATTAAGTTTTACAACTGCACGAGCTGGCGTTGGCGTAAAACCTGCGGTTGTTGCTTCAATACCGCGTACTGAACGTGTGCCTGTTGCATAAAGATTTTCAAATAACCACCCTTCTTTTGCAAGCTGATCCACATTTGGAGAAAGTGGTTTGCCACCGAGCGTTCCAATAAATTGAGCACCGAGACTCTCTTGTAACAAAATCACGATATTTTTAGGTTTACCCTGATAAGTCGCGACATTTTTCGTTAAAGTTGGGTATTTATCTGAAATGTAATCGCTGTCTGGGCGGCCTCGACTTGCTTTAACAATACGAAACATTTCGTCTACATCCATTTTTCCGTACATTTCTGAAGATTTTTCTTCATCTTTAAATTGCTGTGCGGCATAAATCACGGAATAGCCCGAATTAAGCACCAAAGAATTCACTAACGCATCAGAGGAAAATGCCACCATGGCGGGATTAATTCCGCGGTGTTGAAAACTTGAACGCGCCCCAAGGAAGCTCACGACAATAACAAGCAAAGCAATCACAGGGCGAAGTTTCCAACTTATTGAACGTAAATTTTTGACTGCCCAACCAGAAATTTTCCAATAAATCACGGCAGATAAAACTGTGAAAACAAGGCTAAAAATCACCGCACTTAAATGCCCTTCAGCAAGCATTGAAAAAACTTCTTTCGGATAAATCAGGTATTCGATAAATAAACGATTTGGACGGTAATCGTAGGTTTCAATAAAGGCAGGTGTGGCAATTTCCATAAAGATAATAAACACACTACCAAGGGTTAGCCAAAGGCGTAAAATTTTTACCCAAACTTTGCTACTATGGAACAATGTTGTGAGCAATGCAGGTACACCAAATAAATAACAAAGTGCCACAATATCCATTCGTACGCCTTGCAAAAATAATTGCAACCAGCCATCTACGGCGGATACACGTTCTGATTGCCATACAGCTAGTCCCAAACGGGATAAAGAAAGGATGATGAGATTAATCAACACGAATGTGAAGATGGGGAATAAAGGGGAATACGCTTTTTTCATTGTAAAAATCATTAACAAAACGGCATTCAAGCCGTATTAAATTGAAGAAATATAGGTTACTGCCTATTAGCTCCTTTTCGACAAGATAAAAGCCTTAAAGTGCGGTAAATTTTTACATAATTTTCGTTAATCTTAATGTAAACAATATGCCAAATTCTGTGTGGTACATTTTAGCTAATAACATTCAATAGAATGATAAAAATAAAGCCTCGAAAAAAATCGAGGCTTCATTAAATAAACGACAGAAATTTACCGCACTTTTTTCAATTACTCTTGTTGTGCTTTCACTGCTGCATAGGCAATCATATTGATAATACGACGAACAGATGCACCTGGATTAAGAATATGCGCAGATTTATTCATACCCATTAAGATCGGGCCAACGGTAATTGCGGTGGTTGTTCCACGTAATAAGCTATAACTAATACGTGATGAGCTCAAATCAGGGAACACTAATAAATTTGCACATCCTTTCAGTGGGCTATCAGGCATTAATTCTTTTCTGTGTGCTTCGTTCATCGCTAAATCTCCACGCATTTCCCCATCGATCATTAAGTGCGGATTACGCTCTTTGACGATCTGTAATACTTCACGCATTTTTGGTGCACCGAGTGAATCAGAGGAACCAAAATTAGAGTGAGAAAGTAATGCTACTGCAGGTTCAATACCAAAACGATGAATTTCTTCTGCTGCCATTAAGGTAATTTCAGCTAATTCTTCTGCTGTAGGATTACTGTTTACGTGAGTATCTGTTAAGAATACGTTACCAGTCGGTAATACAAGACTATTTAAAGCAGCAGCAGTTTTCACGCCATCTTTTAAGCCAATAATATCGCGAATCGATGCAAGGTGTTTTCCGTATGAACCAAATAAACCACATACTAAAGCATCGCCATAGCCTAAGCTCAGTAACGTAGAAGCTAATACGGTAGTGTTAGAACGCACAACACGTTTTGCGATTGCAGGTGTAATGCCTTTACGTTTGGTAAGTTCGTAATAGTGTTTCCAACATTCTTCATAGCGAGGATTATCTTCGTTATCCACAATTTCAAAATCCACACCTGCAGTTAAACGTAAACCAAGTTTTTTAATTTTTTCTTCAATCACGCTGCGGCGACCAATTAAAATTGGATTTGCCAAGCCCATTGAAATCACTTCTTGGGTGGCGTGTAATGCTTTATTTTCTTCCCCTTCCGCTAAAATAATGCGTTGTTTTACCGCTTTTGCTTGGCTAAAAATAGGGCGCATAAACAAATTAGTTTTGTAAACAAACTGAGTAAGTTGGTCAATATAAATATCCCAATTTTGAATTGGACGAGTTGCCACACCAGATTCCATTGCAGCTTTTGCTACCGCTGGTGCGATACGCACAATCAAGCGTGGATCGAATGGACGAGGAATCACATAATCTGCACCAAAAGTCGCCCCTTCACCACCGTAAGCAGAAGTTACCACTTCGTTTTGCTCTTCTAATGCAAGGTCAGCAATGGCATAAACTGCCGCACGTTTCATTTCTTCATTAATAGTGGTTGCACCCACATCTAATGCACCACGGAAAATGAATGGAAAACAAAGCACGTTATTTACTTGATTTGGATAATCAGAACGGCCTGTACATACAATCGCATCAGGGCGAACCGCTTTCGCTTCTGGCGGGGTAATTTCAGGATTTGGGTTAGCTAAAGCAAGAATAATTGGATGTGCAGCCATACTTTTAACCATATCTTGTGTAAGCGCACCCGCTGCAGAACAACCTAAGAAAATATCTGCATTTGGCATCGCATCGCCAAGTGTACGCCAGCCATTATCTTCAATTGCATAATCTTTTTTGGTTTGATCCATTCTTTCATCACGGCCTTTATATACCACACCTTTCGAATCGCAAACCGTGATGTTTTCACGTTTCATACCTAAAGAAAGTAATAAGTTCAAGCACGCAATTGAAGCCGCACCCGCACCAGAGGCAACAAGTCGAACATCTTCAATTTTTTTACCCACAATACGAAGTGAATTAATAATCGCTGCCGCGCTAATAATTGCCGTACCGTGTTGATCATCGTGGAATACAGGAATATTCATTCTCTCACGCAATTTTTGTTCAATATAGAAACATTCTGGTGCTTTAATATCTTCAAGATTTACCCCACCGAAAGTTGGCTCTAACGAGGCAATAATATCAACAAGTTTATCGGGATCCTGTTCATTCACTTCAATATCAAATACGTTAATGCCAGCAAATTTTTTGAACAAAACACCCTTTCCTTCCATTACGGGTTTGCCCGCAAGCGCACCAATATTGCCAAGTCCAAGCACCGCTGTACCATTAGAAATAACAGCAACTAAATTGCCACGCGCCGTATATTTGTAAGAGGCTGCAGGATCTTTTTCAATTTCTAAACAAGGCTCTGCCACACCTGGCGAATAAGCTAAGGCTAAATCGCGTTGTGTTGCGAGTGATTTTGTTGGGGTAACTTCAATTTTTCCAGGAATTGGAAATTCGTGGAAATCTAAGGCTGCTTGACGTAATTGTTCGGTCATAATAAATGCTCCATTTTCTTGAAACAGGATTGAAATATTGCGTCGATTATATCTGTTTTTTATTCAAAAAATTGTGACGAACTGCAAACTTTTACAACTTTATAACAAAATTTTTTTGATGCGAAGCATTAGCTAGACTTTTCATTTTTCAGCAAAAAAGGTAGGATTTTCGCAACAAAAGCATAAAGGATAAGAAAATGAATCCATTTCAAAAAATTAAAAGTGCGGTAAATAAATGCCAAAGATTTTTCATTAATCGCACTCTGCAACATAAACTAATAAATCAAGGTATGACTGTCATTTCTGCCAATTGCGTGGGGGCTTTTATCTTGCACGATTTACATCAGCCGTTTAATTCGCCTTTTGTAAATCTCTATCTCTCGCCACAAGATTTTTTGCGTTATTTACAAAATATAGATTTCTATCTCAATCAACCTCTCACATTTGTGCAAACAGAAAAAAATTATCCAGTAGGAAAACTTGCCGATCTTGAAATTCATTTTATGCACTATCACAGTGAGCAAGAAGCCAATGAAAAATGGCAACTTCGCACGTCACGAATGAATTTAGACAATCTTTTTATTATGATGACAGATCGAGACGGCGTGACCGAAAAAGACATTCAACTTTTTGATCAACTCCCTTTTCAAAATAAAGTAATTTTTACTCACAAGCCCTGCCCTGCTTTTAAATCGGCTTATTATATAAAAGGCTTTGAGAAGCAAAATCAGGTGGGCGATATTTTTGAATTTTCAGGCTGGAATGGGAAAAAATATTACGATCAATTCAATTACGTGAAGTGGTTTAATCAAGCTTAATAGATAAAGGCTGCATTGCAGCCTTTTTTGTTTCGTTCTAAAAGCAAAAACCTGTACAATGCCTAGCAATTTTAACAAGAGAAAACATAATGAGATTAGATAAATTTATTGCTGAAAATACGGGATTAACGCGTTCTCAAGCAACGAAAGCAATCCGTCAAAGTGCGGTAAAAATTAATGGCGAAATTGTCAAAAGTGGTTCAGTACAAATTTCACAAGAAGACGAAATTTATTTTGAAGATGAATTATTAAGGTGGGTGGAAGAAGGTCAGTATTTTATGTTGAATAAACCACAAGGCTGTGTTTGTTCTAATGATGACGGCGACTATCCAACAATTTATCAATTTTTTGATTACCCTTTAGCGGGCAAATTACATAGCGCGGGTCGCTTAGATGTGGATACAACAGGTCTCGTCTTGCTTACCGATGATGGACAATGGTCACATCGCATCACTTCACCAAAGCATCATTGTGAAAAAACCTATTTGGTAACTTTAGCTGATCCCGTAGAAGAAAATTATGCCACAGCTTGTGCGGAAGGCATTTTATTACGCGGAGAAAAAGAACCCTCTAAACCAGCAAAATTAGAAATTTTAGATGATTACAATGTAAATCTAACCATTTCTGAAGGCCGCTATCATCAAGTAAAACGTATGTTTGCCGCACTTGGTAATAAAGTCGTCGGATTACATCGCTGGAAAATTGGTGATGTAGTGTTGGATGAATCTTTAGAAGAAGGCGAATACCGCCCATTAACTCAAAGTGAAATTGAAAAGTTAGTAAAATAATATGAATCAACAAAAATCGACTTTCATCTTTATTCTTACCCTCGGCATTCTCTCTATGTTACCGCCTTTTGGCGTGGATATGTATTTGCCGTCTTTTTTAGAAATTGCGAAAGATCTCGACGTAAGTCCAGAACAAGTACAACACACGCTCACTTCTTTTGCCTACGGTATAGCATTCGGTCAGCTTTTCTGGGGGCCTTTTGGCGATAGCTTTGGACGAAAACCGATCATTTTACTCGGTGTCATTGTAGGCGCGCTAACAGCTTTAGTACTCACCGAAATAAATTCAGTTGGAAATTTCACCGCACTTCGTTTCGTACAAGGTTTCTTTGGTGCCGCACCAGTTGTGCTTTCAGGTGCATTATTGCGTGATTTATTTAGTAAAGATCAGCTATCTAAAGTGATGTCCACCATCACGTTAGTGTTTATGCTTGCACCTTTAGTTGCGCCAATTATTGGGGGTTACATCGTTAAATTTTTCCACTGGCACGCAATTTTTTACGTCATTTCACTGGTGGGATTGCTAGCCGCTGCATTGGTCTTTTTCATCATTCCAGAAACCCATAAAAAAGAAAATCGCATTCCTCTGCGATTAAATATTATCGCTCGCAATTTCCTTCTGCTTTGGAAACAAAAAGAAGTGCTAGGTTATATGTTTACCACCTCCTTTGGCTTTGGCGGATTATTTACCTTTGTCACCGCAGGCTCGATTGTATATATCGGCATTTATGGGGTTCCTGTCGAACAGTTCGGTTACTTCTTTATGATGAATATCATTACGATGATCTTTGCTTCCTTTTTGAATACCCGATTTGTCACCAAAATTGGTGCAGAAACAATGCTACGGATAGCCCTCGCAATTCAATTTATTTCAGGAATGTGGCTAATTTTGACCGCACTTTTAGATCTCGGCTTTTGGTCAATGGCAATTGGCGTTGCCCTTTTCATCGGTCCAAACCCTGTGATTTCATCAAATGCAATGGCATCAGCTTTAGAAAGATGTCCTCAAATGGCGGGGACTACAAATTCTTTGATTGGTAGCGTGCGTTTTGCAGTAGGTGCAATGATGGGAAGTTTAGTTGCGTCAATGAAAATGGATACCGCTGCCCCAATGCTCTTTACTATGGGAGCATGTGTCGCGATTTCCGTATTATCCTATTATTTTCTAACCAGCCGAAATCTAAAAAGCCGTGGGTAAATATCCCCACGGCTCAATGATTATTTTCTTTATTAAACGAAGACCATCCATAACGGCAAGCAAGCAGCAATAAATAATAGGATAAATAAGCTATTGGCAGATAATTTCCACTTTTGGAAACCATGCAGAATCAGAATAGCCGCAATAACAAAATGGCAAACAAAATAAATGATGTAGGCAAAAACACTCTCAGAATTAACCGCACTTTCCATGCCATTTAAAAGCAAAAATAAGAACATTGCCAAGGCATTTAAAGCAAGCAATATAATCATGGCTAAGGGCAACAATGCGATAAAACCTTGTAAACGATTTCGTGCAATAACAAGCGCAAAATTTGCCAAAATCACGCCAGATAAAACCGGTGCAAAAGGGTTATATTCAGCAAAAGCACTTGCAGGAAGCACGGTAAAAATCATTAAATAACTCAAGCAACCTAAACCCGCAATTAATGTAGCCATCAATAAAAAGCTGTTACGGATTTTTTCAGTTTTTGGTTGTTTCCAAATAAAATACACGACAGAAAGACCACATACGCTCATCACGTTAGTAAGCGTGTGATTATTTTGTAATAGGCTTATCAGCAACCACACTGCCCAATAAATAGCAAAAGTCATATTCACTTTGATTAAACGACCACGCTGCCCTGGGCAAATTTCGCCACGATAAAACACCAATAACGAAATTAACTGTGCAACCAACACGCCTACACCTAAATGAGGCATTGTTTGCTTTTCAGATTGCAAAGAAAAAATAAATAGATCGATACCAAGCACCATTGAGATCGATAATACCGCAAGCAATGCTGCGATATATTTAGAAGATTGTTCTGACATAATTTTGACGTCTGAAAAAAATAATGCTCCATTATGCTAAAAATTCATTAAATTTTAAAGTAGAATGAAACCAATTTTAACCGCACTTAGGTACATGAATGTTACTTAGTATTTTATATATCATCGGTATCACCGCTGAAGGAATGACAGGCGCACTTGCGGCAGGTCGTGAAAAAATGGATATTTTTGGCGTGATCATTATCGCATCCGTCACTGCCATTGGTGGCGGCTCTGTGCGTGATGTACTGCTTGGGCATTATCCTCTCGGCTGGGTTAAGCACCCAGAATATTTTTTAATGGTGGCAAGTGCGGCGGTAATTACCGTATATGTTGCACCATTTATCAATCATTTTATGCGCTACTTTCGCACTATTTTCTTGGTGCTCGATGCGATGGGTTTAGTGGTGTATTCCATTATTGGCGCACAAATTGCAATGGATATGGGACATAGCCTCACTATTGTTTGTATTGCAGGTTGTATTACTGGTGCCTTTGGCGGGGTTCTACGCGATATGCTATGCAATCGAATTCCTCTCGTATTCCAAAAAGAACTCTATGCCAGCATTGCGCTATTTGCCACACTGACTTATTACGCATTAAGCACACTTCAAGTAGAACATACGCTTGCCGTGTTACTCACACTTATTAGTAGCTTTACTTTACGCCTTTTAGCTATTCATTTCGAATGGGGTTTACCCGTATTTAATTACCAAGAACTCACATCGGAAGAACAAGATAAGCTGCCAAATAAAAAGAAATAAATACAATAAAGGGAATAACTATGTTAGAACAAATGGGTAAACAAGCCAAAGATGCAGCATTTATCTTGGCTCAACTCACCACTGCTGAAAAAAATCGTGCATTATCCATTATTGCAGAACAACTCGAACAACAAGCACCGCTTATCCTAGCCGAAAACGCAAAAGATATTGAACTTGCTAAACAAAATGGATTATCGGATGCCTTGATTGATCGCTTACTGCTCACGCAAGAACGTTTACAAAGCATTGCTAATGATGTACGCCATGTTATTTCTCTAGCAGATCCTGTGGGGAAAATCATAGACGGCGGTACATTGGATAGCGGACTTAAAATCGAACGCGTACGCACGCCGCTCGGCGTCATTGGTACAATTTATGAAGCTCGCCCAAATGTGACCATTGATGTGGCAAGTCTTTGCCTTAAAACTGGCAATGCGGTGATTTTACGCGGCGGTAAAGAAACACAGTTTTCTAACAAGATTTTAATCGAAGTTGTACAAAATGCTTTAGAGCAAGCAGGATTACCAAAATTCGCAGTCCAAGCCATTACCGATCCAAACCGTGAACTCGTTATGCAATTATTAAAACTAGATCGCTATGTGGATATGATTATTCCTCGGGGTGGTGCGGGTTTACATGAATTGTGTAAACAACATTCAACTATTCCTGTTATTGTGGGTGGCGTGGGTGTTTGCCATACTTTCATTGAAGAAAGTGCGGATCAAAATAAAGCGATTTTTGTTATTGATAACGCTAAAACCCAACGTCCAAGCACCTGTAACACATTGGAGACATTGTTAGTTCAGCGTTCTATTACTGAAGAATTTTTACCTAAACTTGTCTCTCACCTTTCCGCTAAAAACGTAAAATATCATGCAAAATCCACCGCACTTAATATATTGAAACAAGCGGGTGCGAATGTCTGCGAAGTGACAGAAAAAGAATTACGCGAAGAATGGGGATCATTGGATTTGAATGTCATTGTTGTGGAAGATATTCATGCTGCTATTGAGCATATTCGCCAATATGGTACGCAACATTCTGAAAGTATTTTAACTTCCTCACAAAACCTAGCGCGTCAATTTATCAATCAAGTTGATGCCGCTGCCGTTTATGTGAATGCAAGCACACGCTTTACTGATGGCGGACAATTTGGATTAGGCGCAGAAGTTGCCGTGAGTACCCAAAAACTTCATGCTCGTGGCCCAATGGGATTAGAAGCATTAACGAGTTATAAATGGGTATGTGAAGGCGAATATACTGTCCGCAAATAGTGCCATTGAACAAAAAGCACAAAAAGTGCGGTAATTTTTGAAAGAGATTATTCGCATATAAAAAAGTCCGCAAAAGCGGACTTTTTTATTATCTTTATTTGTCAGATTTACCCAAATTATCAAAGAATTTTTTCACACCATCTAAAAATCCTGAAGATTTTGGTGCGTGTTTACTTAAATCTTTACCTTGTAAACTTTCTTCAAGTTTTTGAAGTAATTCTTTTTGTTCGCTGGTTAAATTAACTGGCGTTTCTACCACAATACGACAAATCAAATCGCCCGCATAACCACTACGTGTAGAGGCGACACCTTTGCCTCGCATGCGGAATAATTTTCCAGTTTGGGTTTCTGCAGGAATTTTAAGCTTCACTCTACCATCTAAAGTCGGCACTTCAATTTCCCCACCTAATGCCGCAATTGCAAAGCTAATTGGTACTTCGCAGTAAAGATTAGAACCATCACGTTCAAAAATATGATGTTCTCTTACGTGAATGACCACATACAAATCGCCAGCTGGCGCACCATTTTCGCCCGCTGCACCTTTTCCAGCTAAACGAAGTTGATTGCCCGTATCTACGCCTGCAGGAATTTTTACTGAAAGATTTTCTTTCTTATGAACGCGTCCTTCGCCGTGACAACTGCGACAAGGTTTTTCAATTTTCTTACCGCTACCATGACAACTTGGACAAATACTTTCAGATACGAAGAAACCTTGCTGACGACGAATTCGACCAGAACCGTGGCAATGCGGACAAGTTTCCACTTTAGAACCTTTTTCAGCCCCAGAACCACCACAGCTATCACAATGTGCAAGAGTATTGATTTGAATATCTTTGGTTGTACCTTTTACAGCTTCTTCCAAAGTAATTTCTAAGTCATAACGTAAGTCTTCGCCACGAACAACGCGCTGACGACCACGTCCACCGCCACCGAAAATATCGCCAAAAATATCGCCGAACATATCGCCGAAATCAGCACCACCAAAGCCGCCACCGAAACCACCTGCGCCACCACCTTGTTCAAAGGCTGCGTGGCCATATTGATCGTAGGCTGCGCGTTTTTGATCGTCGCCTAATACTTCATAAGCTTCATTAATTTCTTTGAATTTTTCTTCTGCTTCTTTACTGCCTTGGTTTTTATCAGGGTGATGTTTAGACGCCAAACGTTTATAAGCACGTTTAATGTCATTTTCACTCGCCCCTTTTTGTAAGCCAAGGACTTCGTAATAATCTTTTTTTGCCATAGTAATTTTGTAATTTGTTGCTGAAAATAAATACACCAAAAGGGCGTGTTTCCACGCCCTTTGTTTATGTTAAGAAGAGCGGTGAATTATTTATTATCTTTCACTTCTTCAAATTCAGCATCCACCACGCCATCATCTTTTGCTGATGATTGTTGTGGTTGCTCGCCACCAGCTTGTTGAGCTTTTGCTTGAGCAGCTTGCATTAATGGTTCAGAGGCTTTAATTACCGCTTCAATTTTCGCTTCAATTTCTGCTTTATCTTCGCCTTTTGCTGCTGTTTCAAGCTCAGCGACTGCAGCTTCAATTTTCTCTTTGTCTGCGGCACTCAATGCATCGCCAGCTTCTGCAATTTGTTTACGTGTTGCGTGTGCAATACCATCTGCTTGGTTACGCGCTTGAACCACTTCTTCAAATTTACGGTCTGCATCAGCATTTGCTTCTGCATCACGCACCATTTGTTGAATTTCTTCATCAGATAAACCAGAAGATGCTTGAATACGAATTTGTTGTTCTTTACCCGTATTTTTATCTTTCGCAGATACGTTGATTACGCCGTTTGCATCGATATCAAATGTTACTTCGATTTGTGGCATACCACGTGGTGCAGGATTAATACCCTCTAGGTTGAATTGACCTAAAGATTTATTGTCTGCCGCACGTTTACGTTCACCTTGAAGAACGTGAATAGTTACCGCACTTTGGTTATCTTCTGCTGTTGAGAATACTTGCGATTTTTTGGTTGGAATCGTGGTGTTTTTCTCAATTAAAGTGGTCATCACGCCACCCATGGTTTCGATACCAAGTGATAATGGAGTAACATCTAATAAAAGAATGTCTTTCACATCGCCTTTTAATACACCACCTTGTACTGCCGCACCAATTGCCACCGCTTCATCAGGGTTTACATCTTTACGAGCTTCTTTACCAAAGAACTCAGCCACTTTTTGTTGTACAAGTGGCATACGAGTTTGGCCACCCACAAGAATAATATCATGGATTTCACTTACACCTTTACCAGCATCTTTTAATACAGTTGTGAGTGACTCAATTGAGCTTGCCACTAAATCTTCTACCAATGCTTCTAATTTTGCACGAGTGATATTTAATGCTAAGTGTTTAGGGCCAGTCGCATCTGCAGTGATGTAAGGTAAATTGACTTCGGTAGATTGAGCTGATGAAAGTTCAATTTTTGCTTTCTCTGCCGCTTCTTTCACACGTTGTAATGCCATTGCATCATTACGTAAATCGATGTTTTGTTCTTTTTTGAATTCATCAATGATGTAATCAATTACACGGTTATCAAAGTCTTCCCCGCCTAAGTGAGTGTTACCTCCCGTTGCCAATACTTCGAAAGTTTGTTCGCCATCAAAGTTATCAATTTCGATGATTGAAATATCGAATGTACCACCACCTAAGTCGTAAACTGCGATCACTTGATTCTCTTTGCTTGAACCTAAACCAAACGCTAATGCAGCCGCTGTTGGTTCATTGATGATACGTTTAACATCTAAACCTGCGATTTTACCCGCATCAATCGTTGCTTGACGTTGTGCATCGTTGAAGTATGCAGGAACAGTAATTACCGCTTCTGTTACAGACTCTCCCAAGAAATCTTCTGCAGTTTTTTTCATTTTTTTCAATACTTCAGCAGAGATTTGCGGTGGTGCTAATTTATCGCCTTTTACATTGACCCAAGCATCACCATTGTCAGCACGAGTAATTTCGAAAGGCATAATTTTAATATCGCGTTGAACTTCTTCGCTTTCAAAACGACGACCAATTAAACGTTTAATCGCAAACAATGTATTTTTCGGGTTAGTGATTGCTTGACGTTTTGCTGGCTGACCCACTAAAGTTTCGTTATCTGTATATGCAATGATTGATGGAGTGGTACGCGCACCCTCTGCATTTTCAATTACACGAGCTTTGTCGCCGTCCATTACTGCTACACAAGAGTTTGTTGTACCTAAGTCAATACCAATAATTTTTCCCATTTTGTACTCCTAGTAAAAATTTTAAAATTCGGGGTAGGGCTTTTAGACCTATTTATTACGAATTGTAAGATGTGGATATTCCTTCGCATTTCAAGAGAAAATTTTAAAAATTTTTTATTTCTTAAAGTGCGGTAATTTCCGTTCTTGTTTTTCAAAATAAGTCTCAAATGATGAACTTCAAGGGGAAAATAAAAATTTTCAGGCAAGAAAAAGGGATTTGTGATAAATTTGGCGAAAATTTTTACTTTAAAATAGGAAAGAAATAAATGAAAAAATCAAAAATTGCTGCAGGCGTAGTCGTTGCGCTTGCTGCCGTTTGGTGTACCAGTGCATGGTTTACAGGGAAAAAAGCGGAAGAAGAATATTTACATCAACTAAAACAATTAAATCAACTATTTGCCAAAACTGAGGCATTAGAAGAAAGTAAAATTTTTTATAAAAATATAAAATATGACAGAGGATTATTTGCGTCTCATATTCAAGATCAAATTGAAATTCATAAAGCAAATGAAACGATCATTATTCCTTTATCATCAATACTTTATCACGGGCCTTTGCCGCTTGATCGTGTGGCAAAACTGAATTTCGTTCCAACCATTTTCTCAAGCCAAACCTTGTTAGGAAAAAATGCAACAACTCAGGCACTTTTTGACGTCACAAAATCAGAAAAACCGCTACAACTGAATTTCGCAATGAATTATGCCTTAAACGGTAATGCGGAATTAAAACTTGCATCGGGGCAATATCACAATGAACAATCTAAGGCTGAGCTTGATTGGTCAAATGTCGTATTAAATGTTGATTTAGACAAAAATGACCCCAGCCATTATACGCTATCTGTAGATGTATTTAATTCAAATGTCCCTAATCATACAGCTTCAACCGCTTCATCAATTAAAATAAAAGATCTTGTCGTACAAGGCTCACTACAAAGCACAAAATGGCCATTTATTTATAGTGGAAATATCAATAGTAAAATAGGCTATTTTGAGCAAAATACCGAGTTTGCAGAGACAGGAGAAAAATTTTCTCTGATTCAGAAAAATAGCCAATCAGATTTAATGACTCAAGTTGATGACGACACAGTAAACATCATCAGTAAAACTAATATGGATGAACTACATATTAATGGCAAAAATTTAGGGAAATTTACCAACAACCTAGAATTGAATCACATTGATGGCAATGCATTACAAGAGCTTTTAAACATTTTAGTAGCAATAGGCAAGGCTGATTCAGATATGCCGTTACCTAAACCATCGGTGCAAAAATTACAACAAGCAGGTATGGAAATTGCGAATAATCAGCCTCAAATTAAGTTTTCCCCTCTTTCTATTTCTGATGAAAAAGGCAAAGTGGCATTGGATCTGAATATTGCTTTAGTGCCAAATCCTAAATTTGATTTAATGCGTAATGGCTTATACAAACAATTCAAAGATTTTTCCATCAATTTTGATGTGAATAAAGAAACTGCAATTTCATTGTTATCTAAATTCACACCAGAAAACCAAAAGCAAGATTTAATCTACCGAATAGATGAATTAGTTGCTGAAGGCGAAGCAAATGGCATTATCGTAAACTCTGATAAAACCGTCACATTAACGCTTGCTTTAGAGAATAACGAATTGAAACTAAACGGCAAGCCAATCCCAGAAGAACAATTGAAAATGATCCTCTTCATTCTTGTAATGGGAGGATTTGGGAGATAACAAAACAGGGCGATAAATTATCGCCCTGTTTAACTATGAAGTGCGGTAAATATTCTTTATCTTTTTAAGCTAAACGCTCTTTTAAATACCCTTCATAATCTGGCACGTCAATTTCCACATCTTGTTCAAATAAAACTGAAGTTAAAAGAAAATCTGCAGAACTTTGATTAATAGCGACAGGGATATTCCACACTGTTGCAATACGCATGAGGGCTTTTACATCAGGATCGTGTGGTGCGGCATTCATTGGATCCCAAAAGAAGATCATCATGTCAATTTTCTTTTCTGCGATTAATCCACCAAGTTGTTGGTCACCGCCCATCGGACCACTTAATAAAGATTGAATGCTTAAACCTGTTTCTCGTTCTAAAATATGTCCAGTCGTACCTGTTGCATAAAGTATATGTGGCTTAAGAGCCTCTTTGTGTTTTTGCGTCCAATTCAGTAAATTTTTTTTGCAGCTATCATGAGCCACAAGTGCAATACGTTTGTGTTGAGTGAGGGTTCGTGTGGTTGTATGCATTGCTGAGTCCTTTTTGAAAAAAATTTGAAAAAACTTTAAAACAAAGCCCAATGGAATGCAATATTTTACGGGTTATTTTAGCGAACAAAAAACACGAAAAAATTACCGCATTTTCAAATAATTATTTATGCCAAAGCTGATTTGATATGATGATTTGATGAAAATTCACTATCTTTATCTCAAAAAATCTTCTAAAATTTACAAGATTTGTTAAATGTTTGTGAAAAGCAAATGTTGCCGTATTCGTGTTTAGCCTTGTCTAAACTAATATTCACTCAAAACAGATTAAGGAAAACCTATGTCTGAGATTTTAAAAAATGACGTTGATCCAATCGAAACACAAGATTGGTTGCAATCATTAGATTCATTAATTCGTGAAGAGGGCGTTGAACGTGCTCAATATATCGTTGAGCAAGTTATTGGTCAAGCACGTACAAGTGGTGTTTCATTGCCAACAGGAGTTACCACTGATTACGTGAATACTATTCCTGTGGCTGAGCAACCTGCTTATCCAGGTGATCACGCCATCGAACGTCGTATTCGTTCAGCAGTACGTTGGAATGCGATCGCAATGGTTTTACGCAGTCAGAAGAAAGATCTTGACTTAGGTGGTCATATTTCCACTTTTCAATCTGCAGCAACTATGTATGAAGTGTGTTATAACCACTTCTTCAAAGCTGCAACAGAGAAAAACGGTGGCGACTTAATTTTCTTCCAAGGCCATGCAGCACCAGGTATGTATGCGCGTGCTTTCTTAGAAGGTCGTTTAACTGAAGAACAAATGGATAACTTCCGTCAAGAAGCCTTTACGGACGGTTTATCTTCATATCCACACCCTAAATTAATGCCTGAATTTTGGCAATTCTCTACGGTTTCTATGGGATTAGGCCCTGTGAACGCCATCTATCAAGCGCGTTTCTTAAAATACTTAGATAACCGTGGCTTAAAAGATACCAAAGATCAAAAAGTTTATGCGTTCTTAGGCGATGGCGAGATGGATGAAATTGAGTCTAAAGGAGCATTAACTTTCGCAGCACGTGAAAAATTAGATAACTTAATCTTCACTATTAGCTGTAACTTACAACGTTTAGATGGCCCTGTGAATGGTAACGGTAAAATCGTTCAAGAATTAGAAGGATTATTTACTGGTTCAGGCTGGGAAGTGATTAAAGTTTTATGGGGAAGCGATTGGGATAAATTATTCGCGAAAGATACTTCAGGTAAATTAACTCAGTTAATGATGGAAGTGGTTGATGGCGACTATTTAACCTTTAAATCTAAAGATGGTGCGTATATTCGTGAACACTTCTTCGGTCGTTACCCAGAAACTGCGGCATTAGTAGCAGATATGACCGATGATGAAATTTGGGCATTACGCCGTGGTGCACACGATAGCGAAAAATTATATGCAGCCTATGTAAAAGCACAAAATGCAACGAAACCAGTTGTAATTTTAGCCCATCAAGTTAAAGGTTATAAAATTCCTGAAGCGGAAAGTAAAAACACCGCTCACCAATCTAAAAAAATGTCTTACGAAAGCCTTAAAGGTTTCCGTGACTTCTTTGAACTACCATTAACCGATGAACAAGTCGAAAAATTAGAATACATTAAATTTGCTGAAGGCACACCTGAATACGAATATTTACATGGTCACCGTAAAGCATTAAACGGCTATGTTCCTGCTCGTCGTACTAAATTTGATGTTGAATATAAAGTTCCTGCATTAGAAGAGTTTAAAGCATTATTAGAAGAACAACCTCGTGGTATTTCAACCACTATGGCGTTCACTCGTGCATTAAACATCCTATTAAAAGATAAAAATATTGGTAAAACTATCGTTCCAATGATTGCGGATGAAGCGCGTACTTTCGGTATGGAAGGTTTATTCCGTCAAGTTGGTATTTATAACCCACATGGTCAAAACTATGTTCCTTCAGATCGTGACTTAGTTGCTTACTATCGTGAAGCGAAAGATGGTCAAGTGCTACAAGAAGGCATCAATGAATTAGGTGCAACCGCATCTTGGTTAGCAGCAGCAAATTCATATTCTGTCAATAACCAACCAATGATCCCATTCTTTATTTATTACTCAATGTTTGGTTTCCAACGCGTGGGCGATTTAATGTGGGCAGCGGGAGACCAATTAGCGCGTGGCTTTATGGTAGGGGGTACTTCTGGTCGTACAACCTTAAATGGCGAAGGTTTACAACACGAAGATGGTCACAGCCATATTCAAGCTGGCGTTATTCCTAATTGCGTTACTTACGATCCATCATTCGCATTTGAAGTCGCTGTAATTATGCAAGACGGTATTAACCGTATGTACGGCGAAAAACAAGAAGATGTGTTCTATTATATGACTACATTAAATGAAGTTATGGATCAACCTGCAATGCCTGCTGGTGCGGAAGAAGGTATCCGTAAAGGTTTATATAAATTTGAAACAGTGGAAGGTAAAAAAGGCAAAGGTCACGTTCAATTGTTAGGTTCTGGTGCGATTATGCGTCACGTGCGTGAAGCAGCACAAATTCTTGCAAATGATTATGGCGTAACCGCTGATGTATTCTCTGCCCCATCTTTCAATGAATTGGCTCGTGAAGGTCACGATGCGGCACGTTGGAACTTATTACACCCAACAGAGACACAACGTGTGCCTTATGTTACTCAAGTATTAGCTGATTTACCAACAGTTGCTTCAACTGACTATGTGAAAAGTTATGCTGATCAAATTCGTGCGTTCGTTCCAAATCGTCACTATCACGTATTAGGTACAGATGGTTTCGGTCGTTCAGATAGCCGTGCAAACTTACGTGAACACTTTGAAGTCGATGCTCGTTATGTGGTGGTTGCAGCACTTTCACAATTAGCAAAAGAAGGTACAGTTACTACTAAAGTAGTGGCTGATGCGATTGCAAAATTTGGCTTAAATGTAGATCGTATCAATCCGCTTTATGCGTAATTGATAAGAACGCGGTTAAAATTTTGGTAAATTTTGACCGCACTTTAAAAGGAACAAACAAATGTCAAAACAAATTAATATTCCAGATATTGGTAGCGATGAAGTTACCGTAACAGAAGTGATGGTAAATGTGGGAGATACCATTTCTGTTGATCAATCCATTATTAACGTTGAGGGCGATAAAGCTTCAATGGAAGTCCCTGCACCAGAAGCTGGTGTTGTAAAAGAAGTTTTGGTCAAAGTGGGCGATAAAGTTTCAACTGGTACTCCAATGCTTGTATTAGAAGCGGCAGGTGCTGCACCAGCAGCTGATGCACCTACTGCACCAGTGGCTGCTACCGCACCAACAGCTTCAGCTATTGTGGAAGTAAATGTGCCAGATATTGGATCTGATGAAGTCAATGTTACTGAAATTATGGTTAAAGTGGGCGATAGCGTTGAAGTTGATCAATCGATCATTAATGTTGAAGGCGATAAAGCTTCAATGGAAGTTCCTGCTCCAATCGCAGGTGTGGTAAAAGAAATTTTAATTAATGTCGGTGATCAAGTTTCAACTGGCAAATTGATTATGAAATTTGAAACCACATCAGCTGCTCCAGTTGCTGCAACAGCACCTGCTCAAACTGCTGAGCCTGTAGTTGCTACAACATCTGCAATCAAAGATGTGAATGTGCCAGATATTGGTGGCGATGAAGTCAATGTAACCGAAATTATGGTCGCAGTTGGCGATACAATCACTGAAGAACAATCTTTAATTACCGTTGAAGGCGATAAAGCCTCAATGGAAGTTCCTGCGCCATTCGGCGGTGTGGTAAAAGAAATTTTAGTGAAATCAGGCGATAAAGTTTCAACTGGTTCATTAATTATGCGTTTTGAAGTAGCAGGTACAGCTCCAGCAGCAGCATCAGCATCAGCACCACAGGCAGCAGCTCCTGCACCTACTGCACAAGCACCTCAATCAAATAACAACGTATCTGGATTAAGCCAAGAACAAGTAGAAGCAAGTACAGGCTATGCACACGCAACACCAGTAATTCGTCGTTTAGCACGTGAATTTGGCGTAAACTTAGATAAAGTAAAAGGTACAGGTCGTAAAGGTCGTATCGTTAAAGAAGATATCGAAGCTTATGTGAAGACCGCAGTTAAAGCCTATGAAAGCGGTGCAACAGCCCAAGCATCAGGCAATGGCGTAGCAAACGGTGCTGGCTTAGGCTTATTGCCGTGGCCAAAAGTTGATTTCAGTAAATTTGGTGAAATTGAAGAAGTTGAATTAAGTCGTATCAACAAAATTTCAGGTGCTAACTTACATCGTAACTGGGTAATAATTCCACACGTTACTCACTTCGATAAAGCAGATATCACTGATTTAGAAGCCTTCCGTAAAGAACAAAATGTATTAGCAGAAAAACAAAAACTTGGTGTAAAAATCACGCCAGTTGTGTTTATTATGAAAGCAGCGGCAAAAGCATTAGAAGCCTACCCTCGTTTCAACAGCTCAATTACCGAAGATGCACAACGTTTAATCTTGAAAAAATACATTAATATTGGTGTTGCTGTAGATACTCCAAATGGCTTAGTCGTTCCAGTATTCAAAGATGTGAACAAAAAAGGCATCATTGAACTTTCACGTGAATTAATGGAAGTGTCGAAAAAAGCACGTGAAGGCAAATTGACTGCATCAGATATGCAAGGTGGCTGTTTTACCATTTCAAGTCTTGGTGGTATTGGTACAACCCATTTTGCACCAATCGTAAATGCGCCAGAAGTAGCTATCCTCGGTGTGTCTAAATCATCAATGGAGCCAGTATGGAACGGTAAAGAATTTGCGCCACGCTTAATTCTTCCGATGTCATTATCATTTGACCACCGTGTCATTGATGGTGCGGATGGTGCTCGTTTCATTAGCTATCTTGGCTCTGTTTTAGCAGATTTACGCCGCTTAGTAATGTAATACTTAGGTGGGCTTTAAGCCCACCTATTAATGAGATCTATTAGAAATCTTTGGTGGGCTGAAGCCCACCCTACAAAGACTACAAAGACCGTAAAAGTGCGGTCAATATTTTTAACGTTTTTACGAGGTAAAAATGAGTAAAGAAATTAAAACCCAAGTCGTTGTACTTGGTGCAGGTCCTGCAGGTTATTCAGCCGCATTCCGTTGTGCGGATTTAGGATTAGAAACTGTTATTGTTGAGCGTTATTCAACCTTAGGTGGGGTATGTTTAAACGTAGGTTGTATTCCATCTAAAGCGTTATTACACGTTGCAAAAGTAATTGAAGAAGCAAAGCATGCTAATAAAAATGGTATTTATTTTAGTGAACCACGCATTGATCTAGATGAAGTGCGAGCAGGTAAAGAAGCCGTTGTTGCTAAATTAACAAGCGGTTTAGCGGGAATGGCAAAAGCACGTAAAGTGACTGTTGTTGAGGGTTTAGCGACTTTTACCGATTCTCACACATTAGTTGCACGTGATCGCGATGGAAACCCAACGACTGTTAAATTCGACAATGCCATTATTGCGGCAGGTTCTCGTCCAGTTCAATTACCCTTTATCCCACACGAAGATCCACGTATTTGGGATTCAACAGATGCGCTTAAATTAAAAGAAGTACCGAAAAAACTACTTATTATGGGCGGAGGTATCATCGGCTTAGAAATGGGTACTGTATACAATGCTTTAGGTTCTGAAGTTGAAGTTGTTGAAATGTTCGACCAAGTGATTCCTGCAGCAGATAAAGATGTTGTTGGTATTTACACTAAACAAGTTGAGAAAAAATTTAAGTTAATGCTTGAAACCAAAGTGACGGCAGTTGCAGCAAAAGATGATGGCATCTACGTTTCAATGGAAGGCAAAGCATGCAATGACACAAAACGTTATGATGCGGTTCTAGTTGCTATCGGTCGTGTGCCAAATGGTAAATTGATTGATGCAGGTAAAGCTGGCGTTGAAGTGGATGATCGTGGTTTTATTCACGTTGATAAACAAATGCGTACCAACGTGCCACATATCTACGCAATTGGGGATATTGTAGGTCAGCCAATGTTAGCACATAAAGGTGTTCACGAAGGTCACGTTGCTGCAGAAGTTATTGCGGGACAAAAACACTACTTCGATCCTAAAGTGATTCCATCAATCGCTTATACTGAACCAGAAGTGGCTTGGGTAGGTAAAACTGAGAAAGAATGTAAACAAGAAGGTTTAAACTACGAAGTCGCTAAATTCCCTTGGGCAGCATCAGGCCGTGCTATTGCCTCTGAATGTTCAGAAGGTATGACGAAATTAATCTTTGATAAGGATACTCATCGTGTACTTGGCGGTGCAATCGTAGGTTCTAATGGTGGGGAATTATTAGGCGAAATCGGTTTGGCAATTGAAATGGGTTGTGATGCAGAAGATATCGCATTAACTATCCACGCTCACCCAACTTTACACGAATCCGTTGGTTTAGCTGCGGAAGTATTTGAAGGCTCAATCACTGACCTTCCAAATGCAAAAGCGAAGAAAAAATAATTTCTATTTAAGAAGTTTTAATTCATCTTAAATTGTAAATTCAAACTTAAATAAAAATCCCCAATAGGGGATTTTTATTTTCCTATATTTTTGTTTTTTTATGATAGAATGCCAGCCTAAAAACGTTTATTTTTTTATCGCACTTTTGAGCATTATTTATGACTACACAACTTGATTTAATCAAATCTTCTATCAAATCAATTCCTAATTATCCAAAAGAAGGCATTATCTTCCGCGACATTACGACCCTTTTAGAGGTTCCAGCAGCTTTTAAAGCAACAATAGATCTTATTGTGGAACAATATCGAGACAAAGGAATCACAAAAGTACTTGGAACTGAATCTCGTGGTTTTATTTTTGGCGCACCGGTAGCTTTAGCCTTAGGATTGCCTTTTGAATTAGTACGTAAACCTAAAAAATTACCACGTGAGACTATTTCGCAATCTTATCAATTAGAATATGGTCAAGATACTTTAGAAATGCACGTTGATGCAATTTCACAAGGAGATAATGTTTTAATTATTGATGATTTATTAGCAACAGGTGGCACCGTTGAAGCAACGGTAAAATTAGTGCAACGTTTAGGTGGAACTGTAAAACACGCTGCATTTGTGATTAATTTACCTGAATTAGGTGGCGAAAAACGCTTAAATCATTTAGGTGTTGATTGCCATACACTCGTCAATTTTGAAGGTCACTAATTAAGGATTCGATGAGCTATCAAGTCTTAGCCAGAAAATGGCGACCAAAAACATTTGCTGATGTCGTTGGGCAAGAACACATTATCACGGCATTAGCAAATGGATTAAAAGATAATCGACTACATCACGCCTATCTCTTTTCTGGTACGCGTGGTGTAGGAAAAACCTCTATTGCTAGATTATTCGCAAAAGGATTAAATTGTGTTCACGGCGTAACAGCAACCCCTTGTGGAGAATGTGAAAATTGTAAAGCGATCGAGCAAGGCAATTTCATTGATTTAATTGAAATTGATGCGGCATCCCGCACAAAAGTTGAAGACACGCGTGAATTATTGGATAACGTGCAATATAAACCTGTTGTGGGCAGATTTAAGGTTTACTTAATCGATGAAGTCCATATGCTATCTCGTCATTCATTTAATGCGTTGCTCAAGACTTTGGAAGAACCACCAGAATATGTAAAATTCTTACTCGCGACAACGGATCCACAAAAATTACCTGTAACTATTCTTTCTCGCTGTTTACAATTTCATCTTAAAGCATTAGATGAAACCCAAATCTCCCAGCATCTTGCCCATATTCTGACGCAAGAAAATATTCCTTTTGAAGAGCCTGCATTAGTTAAACTTGCAAAAGCGGCGCAAGGAAGTATTCGTGATAGTTTAAGTTTAACGGATCAAGCCATTGCAATGGGCGACCGACAAGTTACGAATAATGTTGTAAGCAATATGTTAGGGTTGCTTGATGATAACTATTCTGTTGATATTTTATACGCCTTACACCAAGGCAATGGCGAACTCTTAATGCGAACACTGCAAAGAGTTTCAGATGCGGCAGGCGATTGGGATAAATTACTTGGCGAATGTGCAGAAAAATTACATCAAATTGCACTCATGCAACTTCTTCCACAAAAATCTTCAGATAACAATGAACATTTTTCATTTTTAGCCAAACATATCTCTCCAGAAGATGTTCAGTTTTTTTATCAAGTGATCATTTCTGGTAGAAAAGATTTATCAAATGCGCCAAATCGTCGTATTGGAGCAGAAATGACATTATTGAGGGCATTGGCATTCCACCCAAAGTTCCTTACGGCAGTACCAAAGGCTAACACTACAATTACTCCACCGCCATCAACGCCAAGTGCGGTTGAAAATACTGGTAATTATGTAGATGTGCCAGTACTGTCGCAAAGTATAAAATCAGCTTATTCTCAAGCAAAACCAAATAAAACGAGCATTCCAAATTTGGCAAGCCTTTCGGCTTTAGATGCGCTAGAACATTTAACACAACTGGAAAACCAAGAACGTCAAGAACACAAAGCTGAATCATTAGCTGCAGTAAGTGAGACTTTACATCACATCCAAGAACTGGACGAAGAAAAATCTTATAAAAAAATGACCGCACTTCCCGTGCGAGAAATGACTGAACCAAAGCCCAAGCACATAGAAAAGCCAACATCACCACCAAATGCCGCACAAGCTCCACAAGAAAATAGCACAGAAGAAAATTCAAGTGATGATAATGCAGAAGTGGCTCAAGATGAACAAGAAATCTTGAGTGCTGACACCTATCGTTGGGAATGGAGCAATCCAGAACTTGCTAAAGCCGATACAGGTGTTCGTCCTTCCGATATAAAACAGGCGATTTTAAAAGATATTACGCCTGAATTACGTTTAAAAATCATCACCCAAACTCAACAACAAGATGAGTGGGCAGATATAGTTGAACGTTCTGGCGTAACAGGATTTAGCAAAGAATTAGCGTTAAATTGTTTCTTACAAAGCAAAACCGATGATGAAATCAATCTTGGACTACATTCAGAAAAATCTCATTTACGCCAAGACAGAAGTATAAAAAATTTGGTTGAAGCTTTAAGTAAATTGCAAGGTAAAGATATTCGATTAACAATCAATCTTGATGATAGCAATGTCACGACGCCAATTGAATATCGCCGTAATATTTATCAAGCATTGCGGGAAAAAGCTCAAAATGAATTGCAAAAAGATAGCAAACTACAAATGTTGCTTAATGAATTTGATGCAAAATTAGATGTAGAGAGTATTCGACCAGTTTAAAAATATTACGTTTCCCCTCAAGATTTCCCTGCCAAATTTATAAAACCATCAGAATATTTTTATTAAACTCTACCATTTTGTATGTTTTTAATCTAAAATTCGTCAATTTGTTTTTTAAGAGTCAAAAGGAGAGTGAAAATGAAACTAGTTGAAGTAAAACACCCACTTGTAAAACACAAACTAGGTGTGATGCGTGAAGCTGAGATTGATACAAAAAAATTCCGTGAACTGGCAACAGAAATTGGTAGCCTATTAACCTATGAAGCAACCTCTGATTTAGAAACTGAAAAAGTAACGATCAACAGTTGGAATGGCCCTGTAGAAATTGATCGAATTAAAGGTAAAAAAGTAACGGTTGTGCCAATTTTACGTGCTGGTTTAGGTATGATGGATGGTGTACTTGAACATGTACCAAGTGCACGTATCAGTGTAGTGGGAATCTACCGTAATGAAGAAACCCTTAAGCCAGTCCCTTATTTTCAAAAATTAGCTAGCGATTTAGAAGAACGTCTTGCAATTGTTGTCGATCCAATGCTTGCAACAGGCGGTTCTATGATTGCCACCCTCGATCTTTTAAAAGCAAAGGGTTGTAAACATATCAAAGTATTAGTGTTAGTGGCTGCACCAGAAGGAATTAAAGCTCTTGAGGCTGCACATCCTGACATTGAACTTTACTGCGCTTCTATTGATAGCCATTTAAATGAACAAGGTTACATTATTCCGGGTCTTGGTGACGCGGGCGATAAAATTTTTGGGACAAAATAATCCCCAAAACAAGACGGCATTTAAGCCGTCTTTTTTCCGTGCGTGAAACACAAGAAAAACTGACCGCACTTTTAAGTTAATTCAAACAGAGAGTTGAAACTAAATGACAAACCAAACTTCTTCTTTTCCTTCGGAAAATCAAAGCAAATTAAAACAATCTTTCGTTGGTCTGCAAATGCTTTTTGTTGCATTTGGTGCGCTAGTACTCGTGCCATTAATTACAGGCCTTGATTCCAATACGGCATTATTAACCGCTGGCGTTGGCACTCTACTCTTCCAATTTTGCACAGGCAAACAAGTGCCTATTTTCTTGGCATCATCTTTTGCCTTTATCGCGCCCATTCAATATGGCGTACAAACTTGGGGGATTGCGACTACGATGGGCGGTTTAGCGTTCACTGGGCTTGTTTATTTCGCCTTGAGTACGTTAGTAAAATTACGGGGAGCAGAAGCACTACAACGTTTTTTCCCACCAGTGGTTGTTGGGCCAGTAATTATTATCATTGGCATGGGGCTTGCACCTATTGCGGTGGATATGTCATTAGGTAAAAACAGTAACTATGCTTATAACGACGCAGTATTAGTTTCAATGGTAACGCTTCTTACCACTTTATCTGTGGCTGTATTTGCCAAAGGATTGATGAAACTTATTCCAATAATGTTCGGTATTACCGTAGGCTATATTTTGTGTTTGTTTCTGGGTTTAATTAATTTCCAACCAGTTATTGATGCACCTTGGTTCAGTTTGCCCAAATTAACGACACCTGAATTTAACCTAGAAGCTATTCTTTATATGTTACCAATTGCTATTGCCCCTGCCGTAGAACACGTTGGTGGTATTATGGCGATTAGCTCTGTGACAGATAAAGATTTTCTAAAAAAACCAGGATTACACCGCACTTTATTAGGCGATGGCGTCGCTACTGCTGCAGCTTCTTTAGTGGGCGGTCCGCCTAATACGACTTATGCGGAAGTTACTGGTGCTGTGATGCTAACACGCAACTTTAACCCCAATATTATGACTTGGGCTGCTGTTTGGGCTATTGCGATTTCATTCTGTGGAAAAGTAGGCGCATTCCTATCAACCATTCCAACGATTGTAATGGGTGGAATTATGATGCTTGTTTTCGGTTCAATCGCAGTCGTGGGCATTAGCACCTTAATTCGTGGCAAAGTTGATGTTACCGAAGCGCGTAATCTATGTATTATTTCTGTTGTAATGACATTTGGTATCGGCAATATGTTTGTAGATGTGGGTAACGTATCACTAAAAGGTATCAGCTTATGTGCGATTGTTGCTATCATCTTAAACCTTGTTTTACCGAAAGCAAAAAATGAAGTAGAATAATCCTCATTTCAAAGGGTTAAATTATCATTTAGCCCTTTCTTACTTAATCTGTACTACATAAACATTTGAATAAGCAGCTTCCCTTACCCATTCATCAAATTGATGATGCCACATTAGAAAACTTTTACAGCGATAATAATCTTTTATTGCTCGATTCTTTACGCAAAAATTCATCTGAATTAAAACAACCGTTTTTCTATATTTGGGGAGATAAAGGCTCTGGTAAAACCCATTTACTTAGAGCATTCAGTAACGAATATTTAATCAAACAGCGTACTGCGATCTATGTTCCTCTTAGCAAATCTCAATATTTTTCTACCGCAGTTCTTGAAAATTTAGAACAGCAAGAATTGGTATGCTTAGATGATTTACAAAGCGTCATAGGAAATGATGAATGGGAATTAGCTATTTTTGATCTATTCAATCGAATTAAAGCAAGCGGAAAAACGCTGTTACTAATTAGTGCAGATAAATCTCCCTCCGCACTTTCTGTAAAATTGCCTGATTTAAACTCTCGCTTGACTTGGGGGGAAATTTATCAATTAAATTCATTAACAGATGAACAAAAAGTCGAAGTACTACAGCATACAGCTTACCAACGAGGATTCCAATTATCTGACGAAACTGCAAATTTTTTAATTACACGACTAGCACGAGATATGCATACTTTATTTGAAGCACTTGATCTACTAGATAAAGCATCATTGCAAGCACAACGAAATCTCACAATTCCTTTCGTCAAAGAAATTTTAAACCTATAACAAAAAAGGCACTAATGTGCCTTTTTAATCATCCACCTGATAATTTAACTTTAAACCCTTTTTGCTCTAATAATTGCTTGAGCAAATCTCGTTTTTCCCCTTGAATTTCAATAATACCATTTTTAACTGATCCGCCACATCCACAACGTTTCTTTAATTCTGCAGCTAATTTTTTCAAATCCTCGTCAGATAAATCTAAACCAGTTATAACCGATACGCCCGCACCTTTCCTACCACTTGTTTGTTTTTGGATACGTACAACACCGTCTCCTTTTGGGCGAACTACAGAAGCCTTTTCCTCTTTAATTCGCCCCACATCTGTAGAATACACTAAAACAGAATCTGACATTATGATTACCCAATAGATACATTAATAGAGCGGAGAACCTCCGCAGGATTATCCGCTTGAGTTATTGGGCGTCCAATAACTAAATAATCTGAACCTGCACGAATTGCTGCAGTAGGCGTCATCACACGTCGTTGATCACCAAAATCAGTTCCTATTGGACGAATCCCCGGTGTAACTAATTTAAACTCTTTACCACAAGTATTACGTAAAATTTCAACTTCTTGAGGGGAACAGACTACACCATCTAAACCCGCCCGTTGGGTTAAATGAGCTAAGCGTAAAACTTGTTCCATTGGCGATGCATTAATCCCAATTTGTAATAAATCCAAATCTTCCATACTGGTTAATACCGTCACGGCAATAAGCAATGGTGCATCTTTCCCATAAGGTTCAAGAATTTTCTTCGCCTCTTCCATCATACGCAAGCCACCACTTGCGTGTAAATCCACCATCCATACGCCTAAATCAGCAGCAGAACGAACTGCTCTTGCTACCGTATTTGGAATATCGTGATATTTAAGATCCAAAAAAACATCAAAGTTACGTTGATGTAATTGTTTTACAAAATTAATACCAAGTGTAGTAAACATTTCTTTACCCACTTTTAATCGACACAAACTTGGATCAATTTGATCAACTAAAGCAAGAGCCTCTGCTTCTTTCTCATAATCCAATGCCACAATAATTTTGCTTGTCATAATGTTACCTCACTGAGTATCAATTAATTATGTTCTTGATTTGAAACCGGTTTAATACTTTCCCATTGACGGCAAGATGGGCAATTCCACAATAGCTTATGAATTTGATAACCACAATTTGTACAACGATAAGGCGATGTTTGCTTAATCCTTTCGCCAACCATTTTATGTAATAAAATTAAGCTTTCTTTTCCCCGCCCGTCTTCTGCATCATCAATTTGATACTGCATAAAACGATGGAAAATTAAAGTACTTGGATTTTTTGTAAGTTGTTGATAAAGCTTAGCTTGCGCAGCAGACTTACCATCTTTTTCTTCAATTAATTTGACTAGAGCTAGTTCTACTTCATCATTATTAATAATTTGACCTGCACGAATTAAAAATAACTCAAAATTATCTAACTGATTTAATTCTTCGTAACAATGTTTTAAAGGTAACAAAATTTCACCCGTATAATCTGGATTTTGCTCCAAAACTTTTTCTAGTATTTTTGCTGCTTGTTGATATTGACCGTCAAGCATTGCTAAATTTGCAAGTAATAAAGAAGCGCGAACACAAGTCGGAGAAACTAACAATGCTTTTTGTAAAACACTGCGTTTTTCAACCGCACTTTCAGGTTCTAAACTTTGTGAATATTCACAATAACATTGCGCAAGTTCAATATTATTCTCTTGTGGCTTTATTTTAGCGAGTTTTTCAGCAATATTGACTGCTTTTTTCCATTCTTTTGTTTTTTGATAAATCACTAAAAGTTGCTGTAAAGCATTTTCTGCAAATTCAGGTTCATCTACTAGTAAAATATAAAGATTCTCAGCTCGGTCAAAAAAACCAACCACCATAAAATCTCGAGCAAGCTGTTGTTTTGCAAGTAATTTTTGTTCAAAAGTATAATTAGGACTAAGATCTAAAGCTTGATGAATACGCAATGCACGATCAACTTCGCCTCGAGAACGAAACAGATTACCAAGTGTAAGCTCGGCTTCAAATTGGGAGTGGCTTTCGATTTCATTTTCGATTTCTTGCTTTTGCAACATATCTAAAAACAAATCTACAGCTTTATCAGTTTGATTAGAAAGTAAAAAATTCACTCCCGTAACATAATCTCGGGAGAGTTTATTACTTATGTCATCTTGATCTTTCTTCGCACTACGCCGCCCCATATACCAGCCATAGGCAGCAGCAATAGGCAATAATAGAAAGAGTAATTCTATCATTAAGCGACCTTATCGCGCGTAGTCGTCAATTCATTGATTTGTAAAGTCTGACGTTTCACTTGACGAGCTAGTGCCATATTTTTTAATTTTAACTTAATATAGAAAAAAGCAGTAATTAGCCAACCAAGAATTAAACCTAACCCAAATAAAATTGCAACGAGGCTTGAAAGCTGAAACTGACTTTCTGCCACAATATAATTAAATGTAATAATCTGATCGTTATTCGCACCAATGGTAATTGCAACTAACACAATCGCAATAAAGATCACAATGCCTAAAATATATTTAATCATTTCATTTCCTTTAAAATATTTGTAACCCAAAATAAACTTTTTAATCAAAAATATTTTAATTAAATTTTAATCAATTAAGCCTGAACATCCACTCGAGCTTTTAATTCTTTACCCGCTTTAAAATATGGAACAGACTTAGCTGATAAGTTTACTGAATCGCCTGTTTTCGGATTTCTTCCCAAACGTGGTTGCCGATGATGTAAAGAAAAGCTACCAAAACCTCGAATTTCAACACGATCACCATTTTCAAGAGATTGAGAAATAAACTCTAAAATATCTTTTACCATATTTTCAATTTCTTTTGCAGGTAAAGTCGGCTGTTTTGCTAACAATTTTTCTATAAGTTCTGACTTAGTCATCGTCTATGCTTCCTTAATATTATTTAAATTAAGATCTATTGATAATAAATTACACAAATATATTAGCAATAACTCCTAACAAATAAGGCTGGACATCAGCCCAGCCTTATTACGTGAATTAATTATTCACCTTTAGCTGCTTTAAATGCTTCAGCCATTGCATTTGGAATAACAACATCTTCTTGTTTGTTATTTACGCTTGCAACTGCCGCAGCTTCTTCAGCTTGATCTTTTGCTTTCACTGATAAGTGAACAATACGAGATTTACGATCTACCCCAGTATATTTCGCTTCAACAACATCGCCAACAGCTACTTCATTTGTTAAATCAGCAGAACGGATATAACCTTCAACACCACCTGCTAATTCAACTTTAGCACCTTTAGCATCTGCTTCAACAACAGTTGCAGATACTACCGCACCTTTTTTGTTGATTGCGACGAAGTTATTGAATGGATCTTCTTCAAGTTGTTTAATACCTAAAGAGATACGTTCTTTTACTGCATCAACAGCTAATACAACAGCTGACACTTCGTCACCTTTTTTGTATTGACGAACAGCTTCTTCGCCTGAAATACTCCAAGAAATATCAGATAAGTGAACTAAACCATCGATACCACCTTCAAGACCGATGAAGATACCGAAATCAGTGATAGACTTGATTTTACCCGTTACTTTATCGCCTTTGTTGTGAGTATCAGCAAATTGAGTCCAAGGGTTAGCTTTGCATTGTTTTAAGCCTAAAGAAATACGACGACGTTCTTCATCAATTTCTAATACCATTACTTCTACAGTATCGCCTAAGCTAACCACTTTAGATGGGTGGATATTTTTATTAGTCCAATCCATTTCAGAAACGTGAACTAAACCTTCAACGCCATCTAAGATTTCAACGAAACAGCCATAGTCAGTCAAGTTAGTTACTTTACCTGTTAATTTGCTGTTTACTGGATGATTTTCAGCAATTGCTGCCCATGGATCTTGACCTAATTGTTTTAAGCCTAAAGATACGCGAGTACGATCTTTATCGAATTTTAATACTTTAACAATAACTTCATCGCCAACATTTACGATTTCACTTGGGTGTTTAACACGTTTCCAAGCCATATCTGTGATGTGTAATAAACCATCAACACCACCAAGATCAACGAATGCACCGTACTCAGTTAAGTTTTTAACGATACCTTTAACTTCTGAACCTTCAACAAGATTTTCTAATACTTGTTCACGTTCTTGGCTGTTTTCAGATTCAATTACTGCACGACGAGAAACAACAACGTTGTTACGTTTTTGATCTAATTTGATTACTTTGAATTCTAATTCTTTACCAAGTAAGTGATCTGCTTCACGCGCTGGACGAGTATCAACTAAAGAACCTGGTAAGAATGCACGAACACCGTTTAACTCAACTGTGAAGCCACCTTTCACTTTGCCGTTGATTAAACCGATAACGGTCGCTTTTTCTTCGTAAGCTTTTTCTAATTCAATCCAAGATTCGTGACGAACAGCTTTCTCACGAGAAAGTTTAGTTTCGCCGAAACCATCTTCAACTGCATCTAAAGCAACATTTACAGTATCGCCAACTTGGATTTCAAGTTCGCCTTGTGCATTTAAAAATTCAGCAACTGGAATTGCAGACTCAGATTTTAAACCTGCATCAACAAGCACAAAGCCTTTTTGGATAGCTACTACAGTACCGCCAACGATTGAACCTTGACGAGTTTCAAGGCCTTTTAATGATTCTTCAAAAAGTTGAGCAAAAGATTCTGACATATAAATAATCTTCTTAATTTAAGTTAATAACATCCACATTAAAATCCATAAAATGCGGGGTTGAGGATAAATGCTTATTCTTCCTTGAACAAACAGTTAAATCTAAACTAATACCTTTTCTTGAATATAAGCTAACGCCTTATCGATCACTTCATCGATACTCAAGCTTGTGCTATCCAATAATAAAGCATCATCTGCTGGTTTTAGCGGTGCAACTTCACGATTTCTATCACGAAAATCACGCTCTTTTATCTCGGCTAAAATCTGTGCAAAGTTACCATTTATTCCTTTATTTTGCAACTGTTTATAGCGTCTTTTTGCACGTTCTTCAGCACTTGCATCTAAAAATAATTTTACTTGTGCATTTGGGAATACAACTGTTCCCATATCTCTACCATCCGCAATTAATCCATCATTTTTCGCAAAATCTTGCTGAAGTTGTAATAAAGCTGACCGCACTTTTTGAAAGACTGCTACTTTTGACGCAGCATCTGCCACTTCTTGCGTGCGAATTAAACGGCTCACATCCATTCCTGCAAGCAAAATGTTTACCTCGCCATTTTGAGGAATAAATTGAATATCTAAATGACGTGCTAATTCTGCTAAATCTGTTTCATTTGTTAGATCAGTTTTACGTTGCAACGCTGCCAATGCAGTAACACGATAAATCGCCCCACTATCCAACAGTGCATAGCCCAACTTTTCAGCCAACGCGTAACAAAGCGTCCCTTTCCCAGCACCACTAGGGCCATCAACAGTAATAATCATTCCCATACAAATTATCCTTTCATTATCAAAATTTTGCACATTATAGAAACAATTTCCCCTCATTACCATCCTAGAGATTATTACTAGCTTTTCAAACTTGTTCTAAAGACTTTTCTACATTACAATGAAAAACGTAGCTATCAATACAAATAATCAAATAATGAGGACAAAGAAATGGCTGAAAATCGTTATGAACTAAATAAAAACTTAGCACAGATGCTCAAAGGTGGAGTTATCATGGATGTTCAAAACCCTGAGCAAGCTCGCATTGCAGAAGCTGCTGGTGCAGCTGCAGTGATGGCTTTGGAACGAATTCCTGCAGATATTCGTGCTGTTGGAGGTGTCTCTCGCATGAGCGATCCTAAGATGATCAAGGAAATCCAAGGAGCAGTTAGCATTCCAGTTATGGCAAAAGTTAGAATTGGACATTTCGTTGAAGCTCAGATTTTGGAAGCTATTGAAATTGACTATATTGATGAAAGTGAAGTGCTTTCTCCAGCTGACAACCGTTTCCATGTGGACAAGAAAGAATTCCAAGTACCTTTTGTATGTGGTGCCAAGGATTTGGGCGAGGCCTTGCGTCGTATCGCTGAAGGGGCTTCAATGATTCGTACAAAAGGAGAACCAGGAACAGGAGATATCGTCCAAGCTGTTCGCCATATGCGCATGATGAATCAAGAAATTCGTCGCATTCAAAATTTACGTGAGGACGAACTCTACGTTGCGGCCAAGGATTTACAAGTTCCTGTAGAATTGGTTCAATACGTCCATAACCATGGGAAATTGCCAGTTGTCAACTTCGCAGCTGGAGGAATTGCAACTCCAGCAGATGCAGCCTTGATGATGCAACTTGGCGCAGAGGGTGTCTTTGTTGGTTCAGGTATTTTTAAGTCAGGAGATCCTATAAAACGTGCGAGTGCTATTGTCAAAGCTGTAACTAACTATCGAAATCCACAAATCCTAGCACAAATCTCCGAAGATTTAGGTGAAGCCATGGTTGGTATCAATGAAAATGAAATCCAAATTCTCATGGCCGAGCGAGGAAAATAAATGAAAATCGGAATATTAGCTCTACAAGGTGCCTTTGCGGAACATGCACGAATGCTAGAAAAATTAGGAATTGAAAGTGTCGAACTGAGAAATTTAAAAAATTTTCAACAATATTACAGTGATTTATCAGGTTTGATTCTGCCTGGCGGTGAGTCAACCGCCATAGGAAAACTTTTAAGAGAGCTGCATATGCTGGAACCGATGAAACAAGCTATCTCTTCTGGCTTTCCTGTCTTTGGAACTTGTGCTGGTTTGATTCTGTTGGCTAAAGAGATTACTTCTCAGAAAGAGAGTCATTTTGGAACGATGGACATTGTAGTTGAGAGGAATGCCTATGGACGCCAATTAGGAAGTTTCTATACAGAAGCAGATTGCAAAGGGGTTGGTAAAATTCCTATGACTTTTATCAGAGGACCTGTTATCAGTAGTGTTGGTAAAAAAGTCAATATTCTTGCAACGGTAAATAATAAAATCGTTGCAGCTCAAGAAAAGAATATGCTGGTAACATCATTTCATCCTGAATTAACAAATAACATGAGTTTGCATAAGTACTTTATTGATATATGTAAAGTAACAAGTTGATAAAATATTTTCTCAATTTGTTACTTGGATAGTATTGAAATTATCTCTGCCACTCTACACCTTTCTCCAAGTCTCGGGTAGTTTCTCCTTGTTTTGATTATTACCACTATCCTTGGCTTATTCAGCACGTATATTTTTATATAATATGTATTCGATTCTGTGAATCTTTTATCTATCCATCTAATCAATATTTCATTTTATTCTATTAATTATCGGATAAATAAAAATTAGTAATAAAAATGTAAAAAATGAAAACAAAATGTTAAATTTTATGAGATATTGATCACATTTTCTTAAAATAGGTATATGATTTTTTTATATAAATCCATAAAATCATCACATCTTTTACTCTAACTTTGAGGATATTTTATGCTGTCTTTTATTCTAAGTATTTTTCCTATCGTTTTACTGATTTATCTTATGGTAAAAAGAAACGCGCTACCTTCTTATGTTGCCTTACCTTGGATTGCGACATTAGTTATGGGCGTTCATCTTTTACACTTTAATACAGATATTGTCACTATTAGTGCAAATGTTGTTTCTGCAATTGTTGCGGTACAAACTCCTATTACAGTAATTTTTGGTGCGATTCTCTTTAACCGTTTCTCTGAAATTTCAGGCGCAACAAATATTATGCGAAAATGGCTAGGAAATATTAATCCAAATCCTGTTGCACAATTAATGATTATTGGTTGGGCATTTGCCTTTATGATCGAAGGTGCAAGTGGTTTTGGTACACCAGCGGCAATTGCTGCACCTATTTTAGTGGGATTAGGTTTTCATCCATTAAAAGTGGCGATGTTGGCACTGATTATGAACTCAGTTCCCGTATCCTTTGGTGCGGTAGGTACACCAACTTGGTTTGGTTTTGGTGCTTTAAAATTATCAGAAAATATGATTTTAGAAATTGGGTCTATTACAGCATTTATACACTCCGTTGCTGCACTTATTATCCCATTATTAGCACTTCGTATCTTAGTAAGTTGGGATGATATTCGTAAAAACATCGTATTTATCTATATTAGCGTACTGGGTTGCGTAGTACCTTATTTCTTGATTGCTCAAGTCAATTACGAATTTCCATCACTCGTTGGGGGTGCAATCGGCTTATTTATTTCCGTATGGGCTGCGAATCGCAATATTGGTTTAGCAAAAGTAACAAATACCCTTGATAATAATGCGGTAAGTACGGGAGAAGTAGTTAAAGCATTATTCCCAACAGGTTTACTTATTGCATTTTTAATTGTGACTCGTATTCATCAATTACCATTCAAAGCAATGATGAATGACGCAACTATTTGGTTCTCAACCACATTAGGTTCGTTAGGATTATTTGAAATTAGTAAAGGTTTAATCTTTAGCTTAAAAAATATTTTTGGCTCAAATGTTTCATCAAGCTATAAACTTCTTTACGTACCTGCATTGATTCCATTTGTCATTACAGTGCTAATTGCGATTCCTTTCTTTAAAATTTCCAGTTCAAATGTTAAACAGATTTTTGTATCAAGTTTACAACAATCTAAAAATCCATTTATTGCCTTAGTTGGTGCCTTAGTGATGGTAAACCTAATGTTAGTGGGTGGCGAACATTCTATGGTAAAAATTATTGGTCGAACTTTTGCTGAAATTTCTGGTAGTAACTGGACTATTTTCTCCTCTTTCTTAGGTGCGATCGGATCCTTTTTCTCGGGTTCAAATACCGTATCCAACCTAACATTTGGTAGTGTTCAACTTTCTACCGCAGAAACCACAGGCATTTCTGTCGCACTTGTTCTTGCTTTACAATCTGTTGGTGGGGCAATGGGGAATATGGTATGTATCAATAACATTGTAGCGGTAAGTTCTGTGTTAAATATTTCAAACCAAGAAGGCACAATTATTAAGAAAACCATTATACCTATGATCGTTTACGGTATCATTGCCGCACTTTGCGCGTTGTTCTTAGTACCTTTGTTTTATAATCTATAAAATCCTCCCCAAAAATGACCGCACTTTTGCGGTCATTTCCTATTTTTCTCTTTTATATTTCTACTATCAAAACTAACCTTTAACCCATTAAAGTGCGGTTGATTTTGCGAATGAATTTGCCCATTTAGCAAAAACCAAACTTTCTTTTTCTTTATCTTCTCAACATATTTCCTCTCTAAAAATTAATTTTTTTCATTATTTTTAGGTATTTTCATTAAATCATTCCTTGAAATCCCTCTTATAAAATGGATAATCGTAATCCTTCTCAAAAATAAATAGGAACGATAATGAAGAAAGCTATAAAATTAAATTTAATTACACTTGGCCTAATTAATACGATCGGTATAACGATTACACAAGCTCAAGCCGAAGAAACATTAGGACAAATTGATGTAGTGGAAAAAGTGATATCAAATGACAAAAAACCTTTCACTGAAGCCAAAGCCAAAAGTACCCGTGAAAATGTCTTTAAGGAAACACAAACCATTGACCAAGTGATTCGGAGCATTCCTGGGGCATTTACTCAACAAGATAAAGGCTCGGGTGTCGTTTCTGTAAATATTCGTGGCGAAAATGGGTTAGGTCGTGTCAATACGATGGTTGATGGTGTAACACAGACTTTCTATTCTACAGCTTTAGACTCTGGTCAATCAGGCGGAAGTTCTCAATTTGGTGCGGCAATCGATCCTAATTTTATTGCAGGTGTAGATGTTAATAAAAGCAACTTTTCAGGATCAAGCGGTATAAATGCGTTAGCAGGCAGTGCTAATTTTAGAACATTAGGCGTTAATGATGTGATTACCGATGACAAACCATTCGGCATTATTCTGAAAGGAATGACAGGAAGCAATGCCACTAAATCCAATTTTATGACAATGGCTGCTGGCAGAAAATGGCTTGATAACGGTGGCTATGTAGGCGTTGTGTATGGTTATAGCCAACGTGAAGTTTCACAAGATTATCGTATCGGTGGCGGAGAACGATTAGCATCATTAGGGCAGGATATTCTCGCGAAAGAAAAAGAAGCCTATTTCCGCAATGCGGGTTATGTTTTAAATCCTGAAGGGCAATGGGCACCTGATTTAAACAAACTACATTGGTCTTGTAATACCCCGACTTCTTTAAACGATCCAAATACGAAAAACTCTTGTAAATATTATCGTCTTAACTCTGCTGTAACAAACACTAGACAAGAAATTCTAAAAAAATTATTAACAGAGAAAAAAAAACCTGAGGAGATTAAAGAGCTCCAAGAAGGTAATGATGGAATTAAAGAAACCGACAAATCATTTGAACGTAATAAAGATCAATATAGTGTTGCACCAATTGAACCTGGTAGTTTGCAATCACGCTCCCGTAGCCATTTGTTAAAATTTGAATATGGCGATGATCACCAAAATTTAGGAGCGCAAATACGTACATTGGATAATAAAATTGGTTCTCGCAAAATTGAAAACCGTAATTACCAAGTCAATTATAACTTCAATAATAACAACTATCTCGATCTTAATTTAATGGCTGCACATAACATTGGTAAAACCATTTATCCTAAGGGTGGTTTTTTTGCTGGCTGGCGAGTGGCAGACAAACTTATTACCAAAAATGTGGCAAATATTGTTGATATAAACAACAGCCATACTTTCTTGTTGCCAAAAGAAATTGATTTAAAAACCACATTAGGTTTTAACTATTTTACCAATGAATACAGTAAAAACCGTTTTCCAGAAGAATTAAGTTTGTTTTATAACGATGATTCACACGATCAAGGCACTTACAGCAATTTAGGACGATTTAAAGGTGATCGTAATTTACTGCCACAACGTTCAGTGATTTTACAACCTTCTGGCAAGCAAAAATTTAAAACGGTCTATTTTGATACCGCACTTTCTAAAGGTATTTATCATTTAAATTACAGCGTGAATTTTACCCATTACGCCTTTAATGGTGAGTATGTTGGATATGAAAATAAAACACAAATTAATGAACCGATTTTGCATACATCAGGGCATAAAAAGGCATTCAATCATTCCGCTACATTAAGTGCAGAGCTAAGCGATTATTTTATGCCATTTTTCACTTATTCACGCACACACAGAATGCCGAATATTCAAGAGATGTTTTTCTCTCAAGTGTCTGATGCAGGGGTAAACACGGCATTAAAACCTGAACAATCTGACACCTATCAACTAGGCTTTAATACTTATAAAAAAGGTCTATTCACTCAAGACGATGTCCTAGGCATCAAATTAGTGGGTTATCGTAGCTTTATTAAAAACTATATCCATAATGTTTACGGTGTTTGGTGGAGAAATGGCGTTGTACCTACGTGGGCAAGCAGTACTCGTTTTCGCTTTACCATCGCTCATCAAAATTATCAACCTATCGTGAAAAAAAGCGGTGCCGAGTTAGAGCTTAATTATGATATGGGACGTTTTTTTGCGAATGTCTCTTACGCTTATCAACGAACAAATCAACCAACCAATTATGCCGATGCCAGCCCACGTCCGAATAATGCTTCAAAAGAAGACATTTTGAAACAAGGTTATGGCTTATCTCGTGTTTCAATGCTACCAAAAGACTACGGCAGATTAGAGCTTGGTACACGTTGGTTTGATCAAAAATTAACCTTAGGTATGGCAGCCCGTTATTATGGAAAAAGTAAACGTGCGACAATTGAAGAAGAATATATCAATGGCTCTCGCTATGAAAAATATACTGTGGGCGAAAGAACTTACTATGCCGTGAAAAAAACAGAAGAGATTAAAAAACAACCTATTATTTTAGATTTACACGTCAGCTATGAACCAATCAAAGATTTGATTATTAAAGCGGAAGTACAAAATCTATTAGATAAACGTTATGTTGATCCATTAGATGCTGGAAATGATGCAGCTTCGCAAAGATATTATTCAAGCTTAAATGATTCAATTTGTAATAAACAAGCTGATAGTTGTGAAGGTGAAGGAAAAGATAAAACTGTGCTTTATAACTTTGCACGTGGAAGAACTTATATTCTGAGTTTAAACTATAAATTCTAATAGGTTCATATAAAAAGGCATAGCTAATAAGCTATGCCTTCAATTTTAGAATTTATTATCTTATTAAAAGATTATTACTACAGTCTGTCAATCATCCCCAACACTAACGCCGAAGACTGCTTCGCCGCTAATGGTAAAAACTCTTCAAAAGACATACTAGCTTCACCATCGCCGCCATCAGAAATAGCTCGAACCACCACAAAAGGCACATTAAACGCATAGCAAACTTGTGCAATCGCTGTGGCTTCCATTTCAACCCCCGTCACATTCGGGAAATCAGCTTTTATTTGTGCAATTTTGTCTTCACTATTAATAAAACTATCGCCAGAGCAAATTAAACCACGTTTTACTGATTGTCCTTGCTTTTCTGCAATTTCTTGAGCGAGGTCAGCTAGTTTTTTATCCGATAAAAATGCCGCAGGATTAGCAGGCAATTGCCCTTTTTCATAGCCAAAAGCGGTCACATCCGCATCGTGATAGCGTGTTTCATCAGAAATTACAATATCCCCCACTTTTAAGCCTTTTGCTACCCCACCTGCAGAGCCAGTATTGATTACTAAGTCTGGTTTGGCTAATTGCAATAACGCCGTCGTGCCAATGGCAGCTGCCACTTTGCCAATGCCTGATTGCAACAATGCAATATCTTTACCATTAATTTTGCCTTCAAAAATAACCGCACTTGCTACTCGAGTTTCCGTTCTATCAGCCATTAAATTTTTTAAAATTTCGACTTCTTGTGCCATTGCACCAACAATTCCTATTTTCATTGTTTTTGTTCCTGTTCTATTTTATTTACCAAAAAATCTAACACCGCTACGCTATAATCATCGTTATAAAGCGTACTTGCAGTGAGTACATATTTTCCACCAATGACAACGTAAGGATAGGTAAAAACACCATATTCTTCCGTCAATTCAATCGCATTTTGGATCTGTTCTTTTACGCTTTGTGAATTTTCAGTTTGAATAAATAACTGCTTATCTAGCCCTTGTTTTTCTGCCCATTGTTGAATTTTATTTGATGTAGACAATTCTGTATAACGGGATTTTTCTGAAGTTTCAAATAACAAAACATTGGATAATTCGCCCGCACTTAATGCTTGCAAAGTATAAAAAATGCGTGCACTAAACTGGCTATCGGCAGTTGCAATAGGATATTGTTCCAACACAACTTTATATGTGCGTATTTGGCTATAAAGCTCTAAAATATCCTGCGCTGAAGAACACACTCGACAATCATAATCAAAAAAGAATTGAATGCGGATTTTTTTATCCGCTCGAGACGCTTGTTCAATAGGTTCTTTATAAGAAAAATAATCACGCCCGTCTTCAAAATAGATTGTGTCCCTTGATGGCAAGTGCGGAGAATTTTGCACTGAAAATTCTTTCTGATTGACTTCTGCTAAAACAAACGACGATAAAAAAAGCAAACAAAATGCCAATATTCCCTTTAATTTCATTCTATCACTCATCTATCGGCTCAATATAATCTACCAATAATTGTAGGCTACGATTGCCACGAAATTCGTTAATATCTAATTTATAGGCTAAACGAGCCTGTTTAATTGAAAGATCAGGATACAATCTTGTATCAATATTAAACGCAATCGCATCTAATAAAACCCCACCTTGTTTCGGTTCTAGCAACATTTTTAGATGATTTTTATTTTGCCCAATTGCACGCTGGTCTAAAATTTTAAATTCGCCATCAAAGCAAGGCTCAGGAAACTCTTGCCCCCAAGTGCCTACCGATTTTATCAGCTCTGCCGTTTCAAGATTAAATTCATTTGAATTTAGTTCGCCATCTGTCCAAATTACACCTTGTAGATGTTCTTCATCAAGCCAATCGGCAACGGTTTGATTAAAAAGATGTTGGAAATCGGCAAAATGTTCTTCGCGAATACTCAAGCCTGCCGCCATTGCGTGTCCGCCAAATTTTAAAATCATATTAGGATGTTGCGAATGAATACGCTCCAGAACATCACGCATATGTAAACCTTCAATAGAACGAGCAGAACCTTTCAAAATTCCCTCACTATCTTGTGCAAAGGCAATCACTGGACGATGATATTGATCCTTAACCCTTGATGAAACAATGCCTAATACGCCTTGATGCCAATCGGGCTGATAAAGCGTAATACCATAGGGTAACTCTTTAAAAAGTGCGGTAAGATTTTGACAAATTTTTATTGCCTCAAGCTTCATACCTGCTTCAATTTCTTTACGTGTTTGATTGAGCTGATCGAGATCTAAAGCTAATTCTCTGGCTTTTGACATTTCGTTCGCCAGCAAAAGCTCTACCCCAATCGACATATTATCTAAACGCCCTGCTGCATTTAAACGCGGCCCAATACAAAAACCGAGATCACTTGAAGTAAACTGCTCTACATTACGGTTAGCCACTTCTGCCAACGCAATAATACCAAGACGGCAGTGTCTAGCACGAATCCGCATTAAGCCTTGATAAGCAAGGATACGATTATTTTGATCTAAAGGCACAACATCTGCGATGGTGCCTAGTGCCACCAGATCGAGCAAATCAGTAAAATTAGGTTGTGTTTCTGCAGTAAAAATACCGAGTTCACGAAATTTTGCTCGTACGGCTAACATCAAATAAAACGCAACACCAACGCCTGCTAAGGATTTTGAAGGGAAATGACACTGACTTAAATTAGGATTAACAATGGCATCGGCTGGCGGCAAAGTTTCGGGGGGTAAATGATGATCCGTGACTAAAACACGGACACCTTTTTCTTTCAAAAATGCCACACCGTCAAAAGACGAAACGCCGTTATCCACCGTCATTAACAACTGAACACCCTTTTCAATTGCCATTTCAGCCACAGGAATACTCAAGCCATAACCTTGTTCAAATCGATTTGGCACAAGGTAATCCACATCAGAAAAGCCAAGTTGTCTTAAAGCCAGCACACTCAATGCTGTGCTGGTTGCACCATCAGCATCAAAATCCCCAACAATCACAATTTTTTGCTGTTGTTGATAGGCTTCCACTAATAAATTTACCGCTTGATCAATGCCATATAACTGATTTGGATTGAGCATTGATTTCAAAGTGCGGTCTAATTCTTTGGTGTTTTGAATACGACGAGCGCGATAAAGGCGATCTAATAACGGATGGGTTGAAACAGAATTTCCAACTGGAATTTCACGGCGTTTGATAAGTTTTTTCACTGGATATTAATTCATACCTAAAAGCAAAAAGCTGTTGAAATCAACAGCTCTTTTATCTATACTTTTTCCTGTCGGTCAGGGCTTTTAACCCTGAATGCTGACAGGGGTTAAAAGCCCTACTGACCATTAGTCTAACTATTGTGTCAGCTAAGGATTTTAATGATGCCTAAATTATGTATTTATATCATAATTTTTGTGTTGTTAATGCTTTTAAGCTCCCCAGCATATTAAGCATAACCGACTAAATACAAGGGGTAGGCAACTGCCCCTTGTTTTTCATTATAAAATTATTGTGCTGTTTCTTCAAGTGCTCTTAATAAATCAGCTGGTTTTAAATAACCGCCAATAAGCTCACCAGTTGAGGTAACAATACTTGGTGTTCCTCGTACACCAAATTGAATACCTAATTCATAATGTTTTTTCACGATATTTGGCGTTTTAACTTCTTTTGGTAAATTGCCTTTTTCTGCTTCATTTAAAGCAAAAACGGGATCTTTCGCCGTCCAAATCGCTTCCATTTGTTTCGCCGTTTGATTATTCATACCTGCGCGAGGGAAAGCTAAATAACGCACAGTAATACCAAGATCGTTATATTCTTTTAATTGCTGATGTAACAAATGGCAATAATGGCAGGTAATATCCATAAATACTGTTACTACGTGTTTTTCATTTTTCGCAGGATAAACAATCATCTCGTCTTTATAAGAATTAAGTTTATCCACTAAAATTTTACCTGCTACATCAACAGGGCCATTATTTGTGAGTTCATAAAGTTTACCTTCAAAAAGATATTTTCCATCTTCGCTCACATAAAGTATACCTTGATCCGTGACAGCCGTTCTAATGCCTGAAATCGGCGAAGATTTAATAGCAATATTTGATACATTAAAAGACTGTAATTTGCGTTTAATTGCCGCATCATCTGCCATTGCATTAGCCGCAGCCACGCACAAAAGTGCGGTAAAAATTTTCTTCATTTTTTGTTCCTAAATTTACTTGGGTAAGAAAGCCTAAAATTATAGAGAGATTGCTAATTTCTGCAAGGTCAAACTATCCAAAAATCAGAAAATAGCATATAATTCCACACTTTATCACACAGTGAATTTATTATGTTTGAAATCAATCCTGTAAAAAATAAAATCATCGATTTATCTGACCGCACTTCGGTGCTTCGGGGGTATCTTTGACTTCGATGCCAAAGTTGAGCGTTTAGAAGAAGTCAATGCCGAATTAGAACAACCAGATGTTTGGAATGATCCAGATAAAGCCCAAACGCTTGGTAAAGAACGGGTTTCTTTAGAACAAGTTGTAAATACCATCAAAAATTTAGAACAAGGCTTAGAAGATGTTGATGGCTTGTTAGAACTCGCCATCGAAGCAGAAGACGAAGACACCTTCAATGAAGCGGTCGCTGAATTAGATGAACTCGAACAACAACTCGAAAAATTAGAGTTCCGTCGAATGTTTAGTGGCGAACATGATGCTTGCGATTGCTATGTGGACTTACAAGCTGGCTCTGGCGGTACGGAAGCTCAAGATTGGACAGAAATGTTGCTGCGTATGTATCTTCGTTGGGCAGAAAGCAAAGGCTTTAAAACAGAACTGATGGAAGTCTCTGACGGTGATGTAGCTGGATTGAAATCGGCAACGATTAAAGTGAGCGGTGAATATGCCTTTGGTTGGTTACGAACAGAAACGGGCATTCATCGTTTAGTGCGTAAAAGTCCATTTGATTCCAATAACCGTCGTCACACATCATTCAGTGCAGCATTTGTCTATCCTGAAATTGATGACGATATTGATATTGAAATCAATCCTGCTGATTTACGTATTGATGTTTATCGTGCATCAGGGGCAGGTGGTCAGCACGTAAACAAAACTGAAAGTGCGGTGCGAATTACCCATATGCCAAGTGGCATTGTAGTGCAATGTCAAAACGACCGTTCACAGCACAAAAACAAAGATCAAGCGATGAAACAATTAAAAGCGAAATTGTATGAGCTTGAATTACAAAAGAAAAATGCAGATAAGCAAGCAATGGAAGATAATAAATCCGACATTGGTTGGGGAAGCCAAATTCGCTCTTACGTATTAGACGATTCACGCATTAAAGATTTACGTACTGGCGTAGAAAACCGTAATACGCAAGCCGTATTAGACGGGGATTTAGATCGATTTATTGAAGCGAGTTTAAAAGCGGGCTTGTAGAAATTTCTTGCCTTCCCCTGTTTACGGGGGAAAGTGGCGCGAAGCAACGGAAGGGGGCTTTCGATAATATATTTCCTTTAGTCTTCGACAGCTCCTAAAGTAAACAAAGAAAATAAAAATTTCTTATTAATTTATAAAAAAGGTAAACAATATGTCAGAACAAGAAGTTAAAGAATTAGATCTCAATGGCGAAATGCTCGTTCGTCGTGAAAAATTAGCCGCATTACGTGCAAAAGGTAATGCCTTTCCAAATAAGTTTCGTCGTGATGCTCTCGCACAAGATTTACACAATCAATATGATTCAGAAGACGGGGAAATCTTAAAAGAAAAAGGCATTGAAGTACAAGTTGCTGGTCGTATTATGACTCGTCGTGCAATGGGTAAAGCAACTTTTATCACTATTCAAGATATGAGCGGTAAAATCCAGCTTTACGTTGCACGCGATAATTTGCCTGAAGGTGTTTATAAAGATGACGTTGGTACTTGGGATTTAGGCGACATCATTGGCGTTAAAGGCACTTTATTTAAAACAAAAACTGATGAACTCACTGTAAAAACCACTGAAGTTCAACTTTTAACCAAAGCACTTCGCCCATTACCAGATAAATTCCATGGCTTAACCGACCAAGAAGTTCGCTATCGCCAACGTTATTTAGATTTAATTTCTAACGAAGAATCTCGCCGCACTTTTATTATTCGTTCTAAAGTTGTCGCAGGTATTCGTGAATATTTCATTTCTAAAGGCTTTATGGAAGTGGAAACGCCAATGTTACAAGTGATTCCAGGTGGTGCGTCTGCTCGTCCATTTATCACTCACCATAACGCATTAGATGTTGATATGTATCTTCGTATTGCACCTGAACTTTATTTAAAACGCTTGGTCGTTGGTGGATTTGAACGAGTATTTGAATTAAACCGCAACTTCCGTAATGAAGGGGTTTCTGTTCGTCATAATCCAGAATTTACTATGCTTGAATATTATCAAGCCTATGCAGATTACCACGATTTAATGGATAACACCGAAGAACTTCTTCGTAAATTAGCGATTGATATTCTTGGTACGACTATTGTGAAATACGGCGAATACGAATTTGATTTTGGTAAACCATTCGAACGTATTACGTTACACGATGCAACCATTAAATATGGTGCAAACAAAGGTATCGTAAAAGAAGATTTATATGACTTTGATCGTGCAAAAGCCACGGCAGAACGCTTAGGTATTGAAGTACAAAAATCTTGGGGCTTAGGCAGCATTGTCAATGCAATCTTTGAAGAAGTGGCTGAACATCACTTAATTCAACCAACCTTCTTAATGGCTCATCCTGCAGAAATTTCGCCACTTGCACGTCGTAATGATGAAAATCCTGATGTAACAGATCGTTTTGAGCTATTTATCGGTGGTCGTGAAATCGGTAATGGTTTCTCAGAATTAAATGATGCAGAAGATCAAAATGAACGTTTTGATGCACAAGTGACTGCGAAAGAAGCGGGCGATGATGAAGCGATGTTTAAAGATGAAGACTTTGTTGTTGCACTAGAACACGGCTTACCTCCAACAGCAGGTGAAGGTTTAGGTATCGACCGTTTAGCAATGCTTTATGCAAATGCACCATCAATTCGTGATGTTATCTTATTCCCTGCAATGCGTCAGAAATAATAAAGATACAAACAAAGCCACCAAATGGTGGCTTTTTTATCGAAACATGAAAAAGGGAGCTAACTCCCCCCTTATTTTTAATGATTAACCATTAATAAATTTTTCGCCTAATTCAATATCTGCATGTAAAGTCGGCAACATATTTTCTAAGGCTTGTTGCTCAAAATTGCTTAATGGGCCAATTGGTAAAATTTCTTCTACACCTTCTTTGCCTAAACGAACGGGTTGAGAAAAGAAACGAGCATATTTGCCATCTCCTTCAACATAAGTACATTCAACCACTGTCTCGCCACTTAATCCTTTCACTAAAGAACGCGCAAAACGTGCTGCAGCTTGCGCCATTGAAAGCGTTGCAGAACCGCCACCTGCTTTTGCATTGACCACTTCTGTACCTGCATTTTGGATACGTTTTGTTAATGGTTCGATTTCATCTTCATTCCATTTTGCATATTGAACTTGAGAAAGTAATGGAAGAATAGTCACACCTGAGTGACCACCAATAACAGGAACGCTTGTGCGAGAAACATTTAAACCTTTTAATTCAGCCACAAAAGTTTCAGAACGTAACACGTCTAAAGTTGTCACACCAAATAATTTGCGTTTGTCGTAAACACCTGCTTTTTTCAATACTTCAGCCGCAATCGCAACAGTAGTATTTACTGGGTTAGTGATGATACCAACACAAGCTTTTGGGCAAGTAATCGCGACTTTCTCAATTAAACCACGAACAATACCTGCATTAATATTGAATAAATCTGAACGATCCATACCAGGTTTACGCGCAACACCAGCAGAAATTAATACAACATCCGCACCTTCAAGTGCTGGTGTTGGATCTTCACCAGAAAAACCTTTCACATTCACTGCCGTTGGAATATGGCTCACATCTACTGCAACACCTGGTGTTACTGGGGCAATATCATACAATGCTAAGTCGGTGCCTGCTGGCAACTGAAGTTTTAGTAATAACGCTAATGCTTGACCAATACCACCTGCGGCACCTAATACAGCAACTTTCATAAATACTCCTTATGTGTTAGTTAATTTAAAACAGCCTGATTTTAAAATGTTCATCTTACAATTACAAATAGAGAAATATCATTCTATGATCTAGTTCACATTTCTGAGATAAATATTTTCTTCTCTTTGTTCTTATTCATATTTCAGTTGATGAAAGTGAATTTTTATGCAATTCTTATGCAAATTTTGACTATTGAAAAATAAAGATGACTGATAATTTAACCCGTGCTTTTAAAGAACTACTCAATCAAGAACGCTTGGGTTCTCAAAATGAAATTGTCGATGCCTTAAAAAAACAAGGTTTTACTGGTATTAATCAATCAAAAATATCGAGAATGCTCAGCAAATTTGGTGCGGTTCGCACTCGTAATACAAAAATGGAAATGGTCTATTGCTTACCAAATGAATTAAGTGTTCCCAATACCAGTAGCCCATTAAAAAATCTTGTCTTAGATGTTGATCACAATTCGATGTTAATCGTAATAAAAACGACGCCCGGTGCTGCTCAATTAATTGCACGATTACTTGATTCCATTGGAAAATCGGAAGGCATTTTAGGCACTATCGCAGGCGATGATACTATTTTTGTCACGCCCACAAGCGATAAACCTATCGACGAATTATTGCAAAATATCCAACGCTTATTTGAAAACGCATTGTAATGAATATTCTATTAACAGGAGGAACAGGACTTATCGGCAAAGCACTTGTTGAACAACTTTGCTTACGCAATGAACAAGTGACGATCTTAACGCGCTCAAGTTCGCCGCACACTCTCTCAAAGCAAAAAAACATCAAATTTATTACCGCACTTTCAGAACTCGATTTACAAGAACAGTTTGATGCCATCATCAATCTTGCTGGCGAACCAATTTTTCATAAAGTTTGGTCGAAAAACCAGAAATCTATTTTACGAGAAAGTCGTTTAAGCCTCACTACTCAACTGGTTGAATTCATCAATCAGTATCAGCAATACCCAATTTTTATATCAGGTTCAGCAACTGGAATTTACGGCGATCAAGGCGAACAAAAAATTACCGAAACAAGCAAAACAGCAAAAACCTTTACCGCACAATTATGCCAAGATTGGGAAAATATCGCGCGACAAGCTAATGCGAGGGTTTGTTTGATTAGAACAGGAATAGTCTTTTCTAAAAAAGGGGGCGCGCTTGCTAAAATGTTGCCTTTATACAAATGGGGACTTGGCGGTAAACTGGGCAAGGGAGAGCAATATTTCCCTTGGATTGCTTTAGAAGATATGGTAAATGGCATTTTATTTTTACTCGATCATTCAGAATGCAGAGGGGCATTTAACTTCTCAGCCCCGAATCCCATAAAACAGCATAAATTTAACCGCACTTTGGCTGGAATATTAAAACGTCCTGCCTTTGCAATCATTCCAAAATGGATATTACATTTCATTCTTGGCGAACGAGCGAATCTATTACTCGAAAGCCAAAATGTTGTGCCTGAAAAATTACTCAACGCTGGATTCCAATTTCAATATTCTGATTGTGAAAACTATCTAAAAGATATCCTAAAAAACAAATAAAAAAAATCACCGCACTTTTTTAATGCGGTGATTTTTATCCCTCTAAATACCTAGCATTTATTGTTCATTATAAATTTCAAGATTGGATGCTTGTTTTTCACGTTTTTTCTTTGCACTATCGTTGCGTTGAAGTGCGATTTTATCAAGATATTCAGGACTAATATCGCCTGTAATATATTCGCCTGTGAATACTGAACAATCAAAACCTTGAATGGCTGGATTTTCCAATTGAACAGATTCAGTAAGTGCGGTCAGATCTTGGAAAATTAATTTATCTACGCCGATCAAATGTGCAATTTCATCAACATTTCGCCCATAAGCGATCAGTTCATCACAACTCGGCATATCAATACCATATACATTCGGATAACGAATTTCAGGAGCAGCAGAGGCAAAGTAAATTTTCTTCGCACCAGCTGAGCGAGCCATTTCAACAATTTGCTCAGAGGTTGTGCCACGAACGATGGAATCGTCCACCAATAACACATTTTTATCTTTAAATTCAGCTTTAATAGTATTCAATTTGCGACGAACAGAACTAATACGCTGTGCTTGTCCTGGCATAATAAACGTACGACCAACATAGCGATTTTTCACAAATCCTTGGCGATAAGGCTTCCCTAGTACACGAGCTATTTGTAACGCAATATCTGTGGAGGTTTCAGGAATAGGAATAACCACATCAATATTATCAATTTCATTCGCCCATTCTTTTGCAATTTTTTTCCCGAGTTTTTCCCCCATATGAACACGTGCCGCATAAACAGAGACACCATCAATCGTTGAATCTGGGCGTGCAAAATAAACATACTCAAAAATACAAGGATTTAACACCGCACTTTCGGTACATTGTTGTGAATAAAGCTCGCCATCAAACGTTACATAAACGGCTTCGCCCGCAGCAATATCACGCACAAACTCGAAACCAACAATATCTAAAGCCACTGTTTCAGAGGCGAACATATAATCAGTTTTGCCATTTTCTTCACGTTTACCCAACACCAAAGGACGAATACCAAAAGGATCTCTAAATGCAACCATCCCATGTCCAATAATCATCGCTACGCAGGCATAAGCACCACGAATATCATTGTGAGTTTTACGAACAGCATAGAAAATATCTTGTGGATCGAGATGGTTTTGAGGAATGTGATCAAGATGATTAGCGAGAATATTAAGAAGAAGTTCAGAATCTGAATTAGTGTTTACGTGACGGCGGGCAGTTTTAAAGACTTTTTCTTTTAACTCCACTGAGTTGGTTAAATTGCCGTTATGCACCAAAGTGACACCATAGGGAGAATTTACATAAAAAGGTTGTGCCTCTGAGACGCTAGAACTTCCTGCTGTAGGATAGCGAATATGCCCTAATCCAGCATTTCCTTGCAAGCGTAGCATATGCTCTTGACGGAACACATCGCTGACTAAGCCATTAGCTTTACGTAAGCGGAAACGGTTTTCATCGTCAAGCGTCACAATGCCCGCAGCATCTTGCCCACGATGTTGCAAAAGAGTTAATGCTGCATAAATAGATTCATTAACCGGACTTTGGCTAACAATACCGACAATACCACACATTTTGTGTTCCTTATTGATTAAGCGTTGGAGTTAAAAAACTTGAACTTGACTGAAGCTGTTGAAAGAACCATTCAATAATAAAACCAAAATGCGGTATTAATTGAGATTCTTTCCACCAATCAGTTTGTTCAAAATTGGTAAAAGTATCTATAAAAAATAACAACGCAGCCACAATCAATGCACCGCGCACTAAACCGAAAGCTGCACCTAATACGCGATCAGTGCCGCTTAAACCCGTCTTATCCACTAATTGACTAATCACATAATTTATTATGGCACCCACAATTAAAGTCAGAACAAACAAAATGGCGATTGCAGTTCCATTACGAACATACATTGATTCAATTTGCGTAAGATAAGCGGCAAGATAAGGATAGAACTGACTTGCTACAATAAATGCCACAATCCAGCTACCGAGTGAAAGCACTTCGCGAACAAAACCGCGTAATAAACTAACAAGAATGGAAAAAGCGATAATGCCAATAATAATGTAATCAATCATTAAAAAATCTCTCAATGAAAAACGGCCGTTTAAAACGACCGAGCTATTCTACAAAAATAAAGCCAAAAAGAAAACGTTTGCGTAAACTAAATTTCCTGCCAAAAAGCACGTTCAAATTTACTTTGAGCTTTCTTTAAGACTTCTGCTAAATGTTGGTATGTCGGTTTTTCTTGCACAAAAGGCAAGGGTTCATGTAGTTGTTTTAAACGTTCGCAAATATCATAAAACCATACCGCACTTTGATTTTCTAACGGCGTATTGGCACGCTTACCAAGCCAATAAAGACCTTGAAAAGGAATAAGCAAGGCAAAAAGTGCGGTCAAAATTGCGATAGAAAATGCCATCAAATCATTTTTTGCATAAAACTGCTGCCACAAAATTGCAAACACAGCAACAAAAGGCATAAATTTTTGTGCAAAACTCGTGGCTTTCATAATACGGTTTTCAGGGAAAATAATGCCTAACTTCGCCTCCAGCGGCCAAGTATTAAGATAAATTTGTCCCTGTTTTAAAATGGAAAAAAATGCCATAAAAACACCTCAAAAATTGACCGCACTTATCATACGCTATTTTAAGTCTATTTTTAGTAAAAATAGTTTAATTTTTCAAAAAATACGATAAAGTTTGTATTTTTTCCTTACCGATGAATTTATTTTATTCATCAAAAGGTGTATTCTATGTCTGATTTTTCAAACCATCTTAGATGATGGATTTCTATTAACCTCAATCAAATATAGGGTTCCTATGTCAAAACTTGTTCTTATCCTTAACTGTGGTAGTTCTTCACTCAAATTTGCAATTCTTGATCCAGCAACAGGGGAAGAAAAATTATCTGGCTTAGCCGAAGCATTTTTCTTACCAGAAGCACGTATCAAATGGAAACTCAATGGAGAGAAAGGTAACGCAGATTTAGGCGCAGGTGCAGCGCATACTGAAGCGCTTAATTTTATCGCATCTAACATTCTGAATGATGAGCTTAAAAATTCTATCGCGGCAATTGGTCATCGTATCGTTCACGGTGGCGAAAAATACACTCAATCTGTCATCGTAACAGATGAAGTTGTTAAAGGAATTGAAGATGCTGCACAATTTGCGCCACTTCACAACCCTGCTCACTTAATTGGTATTCGCGAAGCATTCAAGGCATTCCCACACTTAAAAGATAAAAACGTGGTAGTTTTTGATACAGCATTCCACCAAACTATGCCTGAAGAAGCCTTCCTTTATGCCCTTCCATACTCTTTATATAAAGAACACGGCGTACGTCGCTATGGTGCACACGGCACAAGTCACTACTTCGTTTCTCGTGAAGTCGCTGAATATGTAGGCAAACCTGCAGATCAAGTAAATGCTATTATTTGTCACTTAGGTAATGGTGGTTCTGTTTCTGTTGTGCGTAACGGTCAATGTATTGATACTTCAATGGGCTTAACTCCGCTAGAAGGTTTAGTAATGGGTACGCGTTGTGGCGATATTGACCCCGCAATCGTATTCTACCTATACAAAACACTAGGTATGTCTATGGATCAAATCGAAGAGACTTTAGTGAAAAAATCGGGTCTTTTAGGTTTAACTGAAGTAACAAGCGACTGCCGTTATGCTGAAGATAACTACGATGATGAATCTAAACCAGAAACAAGACGTGCTTTAAATGTTTATAGCTATCGTTTAGCGAAATACATTGGTGCTTATATGGCTGTGTTGGGCGATGATCACTTAGATGCAATTGCATTCACTGGTGGTATTGGCGAAAACTCAGCGCACGTTCGTGAATTAGCCTTAAATCACTTAAAATTATTCGGCATTAAAATCGATAACGAACGAAATCTTGCCACACGTTTTGGTAAAGATGGTGTAATCACCACTGATGATTCCGCATTTAAAGCAATTGTTCTTCCAACTAACGAAGAATTGGTTATCGCACAAGATACCGCAAAACTTTGTTTCTAATTTAACAACAAGCTGCCGAATTTTTCGGCAGTTTTTATTTATAAAATATACATATTAAGGTTTAACTATGTCTCGCACGATTATTCTTATCCCTGTAAGTACAGGCGTGGGTTTAACTAGCATTAGTCTTGGATTAATCCACTCTCTCGAACAAAAAGGCACAAAAGTTGCTTTTATGAAACCAGTTTCTCAACCAAGCACTGGCGAAGATAAATTGGATCGCACAACTTCTATTATTCGCACTAGCACTAGCCTTGAAACTGCCGAACCTTTTATGTTAAGCGTGGCAGAATCATTAATTGGTCAAAATCAGTCTGACGTATTGTTAGAAAAAATTGTAGCTAACCACCAACAATTAACCAAAAATAATGACATCGTTGTAGTTGAAGGCTTAATACCCACAAGAAAACACGGTTACGCAAACAGTATCAACTATGAAATTGCACAAGCATTAGATGCGGAAATCGTATTAGTTGCAGCACCTGCAACTGAAACGCCAACCGAATTAAAAGATCGCGTAGAAGCTGCAGCCTCTCTATTTGGTGGTAAAAACAATCCAAATCTTTTAGGTGTTGTTGTAAACAAATTCAATGCACCTGTTGATGAATCAGGTCGTACTCGTCCAGATCTTGCTGAAATTTTTGATTCATTCCAACACAATCATATTAGCGAAACAGAAGTAAACAAGTTATTTGCAGGTAGTGCCATCAAATTATTAGCTTGTGTGCCTTGGAATGCAAATTTAATCGCGACACGAGCAATTGACTTAGTCAAACATTTAGGTGCATCAATCATTAATGAAGGAGAAATCAATCGCCGTATTCGTGGCATCACTTTCTGTGCAAGAAGTTTACCAAATATGGTTGAGCATTTCCGTGCAGGCAGCTTATTAGTCGCTTCAGCAGATCGTCCAGATGTGCTTGTAGCAGCCGCTCTTGCAGCGTCAAATGGTATTGAAATCGGCGGTCTCTTATTAACTGGCGGCTACAAAATTGATGCTCAAATTAATAAACTTTGCCGTCCAACTTTTGAAAAAGCGAAATTACCGATCTTCCGTATTGAAGGCAATACTTGGCAAACTGCATTAAGTTTACAAAGTTTTAATCTGGAAGTGCCTGTTGATGACAAAGAACGTATTGAAAATATTAAACAATACATTAGCCAACACTTTAATGCTGACTTTATCAATAATTTAGTTGCAGATTCCAGCCGTTTACCTCGCTTATCCCCACCTGCATTCCGTTTCCAATTAACTGAACTTGCTCGTGCGGCGAAAAAACGCATTGTGCTTCCTGAAGGCGATGAACCTCGTACAATCAAAGCTGCCGTACTTTGTGCAGAACGTGGCATTGCGGAATGTGTGCTTTTAGCAGATCCTGCATCCGTTCAACGAGTTGCAGAAGCACAAGGTGTTAAATTAGGTAAAGGTATTACAATCATCAATCCTGCTGACGTTCGTGAAAACTATGTTGATCGTTTAGTTGAATTACGTAAAGCAAAAGGTATGACCGAAACTGCGGCTCGTGAGCAATTAGAAGACACTGTGGTACTTGGCACCATGATGCTAGAAGCAAATGAGGTAGATGGTTTAGTATCTGGCGCTGTCCACACCACTGCAAACACCATTCGACCACCAATGCAAATCATCAAAACTGCACCAGGTAGTTCGATTGTTTCTTCTATCTTCTTTATGCTATTACCAGATCAAGTGCTTGTTTATGGTGACTGTGCGGTAAACCCAGATCCAACTGCAGAACAACTTGCTGAAATTGCAATTCAATCTGCGGATTCTGCGAAAGCATTTGGTATTGATCCAAAAGTCGCGATGATTTCTTACTCAACAGGTACATCTGGTAGCGGTGCTGATGTAGAAAAAGTGAAAGAAGCAACTCGTATTGCGAAAGAAAAACGCCCTGATTTATTAATCGATGGCCCATTACAATACGATGCGGCTGTAATGGAAGATGTGGCTCGCTCTAAAGCACCAAATTCACCAGTAGCAGGTAAAGCAACAGTATTCGTATTCCCTGACTTAAATACTGGTAACACTACTTACAAAGCAGTACAACGTTCTGCAGATTTAGTGTCTATTGGCCCAATGCTTCAAGGTATGCGCAAACCAGTCAATGACTTATCTCGTGGTGCCTTAGTTGATGATATTGTGTACACAATTGCCTTAACCGCAATTCAAGCAACACAATAATTCAAGTAAAAATATAAAAGAAAATACCGCACTTTGCCCTAGGCAATAAAAGTGCGGTATTTTTTATAACGTTTTTTTACAAATCGACCAAAATCAAAATTGCGGCTTCACCGCCCCATTCCCTTGGTGCTTGATGTAATGCCCGCACTTTAGGATGTTGTACTAGCCAACGTGGAATTTGTTTTTTCAATGTAAAGGTGCCATAGCCCGTCATAATGTTGGCACAATCTACATGCTCATTTTCACAAGCCAGTAAAAGCGCGGCTAATTCTTGCTTAGCTTGTTCACGGGTTAAACCGTGTAAATCTAAAAACAATTCTGGCGAAAAATCGCCACGACGAAGTTGTTTTAATAAATGGGAATCTTCCCCATCACGTAAATATTTCACAACACCATCATTGTCATTCAGTAATGGCTCATATTCATCAGAAAAATAGAACAATGTATCTTCTTTCACTCGTAATTCTTTCAATTCTATTTTTTTCTGATCACGTTTTTGACGGGGGGCAACGAAAGTATCTTGTTTAATTGGCTTAATGCCTTTAGTTTCCGCTCGGAATAAATCAAATTCGTCTTGCATTTTTTTCTCATTAATTTCAAATTTTGCGTATCATATCATAGTTCTACATTCTCATCTGTGGTATAACTATGCCAAATTTTCATACCCAATTTTATGCTAACTTTTCTACTCACTTTTATGGAGAAATTCGATGGAAACCTCACATAACCAAGAATTAGTTGCAACTATCTTGGAAGATAATGTTGCAAACGAACTGCAAACCATCCAAGATTTTCTGCGTTGGACGTATAGCATTCTCAATCGCTCTGATATTTACTTCGGGCAAGGGCACGATAATCCTTGGGATGAAAGCCTGCAACTCGTTTTAAGTAGCTTACATTTACCCATTGATTTACCTACCGAATTATTTAACAGTCGATTAACCCCATCTGAAAAAGAAACCTTAGTTCAACTTGTATTAACCCGAATCGAACAACGCGTACCTGTGGCATATTTAACAAATAGTGCTTGGTTCTGCGGTCACGAATTTTATGTCGATGAACGAACCATTATTCCACGTTCTCCAATTAGTGCTTTAATTCAAGATCGATTTGAAGATTTAATTTCACAAGAACCAAATCATATTCTCGATCTATGTACAGGCAGCGGTTGTATTGCCATTGCTTGTGCTTATGCTTTCCCGAATGCGGAAGTAGATGCGGTAGATTTATCGGTTGATGCACTTAATGTCGCGGAGATCAATATTTCACGCCATCAATTAGAGCATCGCGTATTCCCGATTCAATCAAACTTATTTGAAAATATTTTGGGACAAAAATACGATCTTATCGTGACCAATCCACCTTATGTGGACGAAGAAGATCTCGCCGATATGCCAGAAGAATTCCATTTTGAACCAGAGTTAGCCTTAGGTTCTGGCCATGATGGTTTAAACATTACCAAACAAATTTTAAAACAAGCACCAGATTACTTAAGCGAAAATGGCGTATTGGTATGTGAAGTGGGCAATAGCATGGTGAGCTTAATTGAGCAATATCCAGATGTACCCTTTGAATGGGTAGAACTTAAAAATGGCGGACTAGGCGTATTTGCTATTCAGCGTAAGGATTTAGTGAAATATCACGATCTGTTTTAATCTTTTAAGTGCGGTTAAAATTCTTATTAAATTTCAACCGCACTTCATTTATACATTGTTATTTTGTTTCCAATTCAATGCCTTCAAATAATTTTTTCACTGAATTGTTATCACGCAAACGCTCGGCTTTTTCTACGACACTACGAGTTAAGTGCGGTGAAAAATATTCCATAAAATCATACATATAATTACGTAAAAACGTGCTATGTTTAAATGCAATATTCGTCATACTTGGGCGGAACAAATGGCTTGCATCAATTAGCACAAGATCCGCATCTAATGCCGTATGTGCCATAGATGCCATAATGCCCACCCCTAAACCCAAGCGCACATAAGTTTTAATAACATCAGCATCGGTAGCCGTAAAAACTATATTTGGTAAAATGCCTGCACTATTAAATGCGGAATCTAAATCAGAAACACCCGTAAAACCAAACGTGTAAGTCACAAGTGGGTATTTGCCTAATTCCTCAATGGTCAATTCTTTCACTTTGGCAAGCGGATGTTCTGGCGAAACAATCACGGCACGATTCCACCAATAGCATGGAATCTGAACTAAATCATCAAATAAATAAGGTGCTTCAGTGGTAATTGCCAAATCCACTTCACCTGACATTAAAGCATCGTGAATTTGTGTTGGCGAACCTTGATGAATATGCAAGCTCACATCAGGATATTTTTTAGAAAAACGTTCAATCACGCTTGGCAGCATATAACGTGCCTGAGTATTTGTCGTCGCAATACGTAATACACCGTGATTTGGCCGAGTATATTCATCGGCAACGGCACGGATACCTTGCGCTTTAACAAGTAACTCGCGTGCAATTGAGATAATCTTTTTCCCTGCTGGTGTAATTGATTTTATATGTTTGCCATGACGCTCAAAAATTTCCAGACCTAATTCATCTTCTAATAGGCGAACTTGTTTACTGATACCCGGCTGTGATGTGTAAAGTGCATTTGCCGCTTCTGTGACATTCAAATTTTGGTTTACAATCTCAACGATATAACGCAATTGATGCATTTTCATAAAAAAGTCCTTATTTTTTATAACGTTTGTTCATCTCCGAATAACGTTTTACCGCTTTACGAATTTGCCCAGATTTTGGACGACGACTAGCCTGTTTTACATCTAATTTCGTTTCAGTCTCAGCAGGTAATCCCACCAATTCACGTAAATAATTGACGTTTTCAAGATCCATTTCTTCCCAGCCACCGCGAGGTAAACCTTTCATCAATTTGATATTTCCATAACGAATACGAATCAAGCGGCTAACTTGAATCCCTTGGGATTCCCACAAACGACGAACCTCACGGTTACGCCCTTCCATCAAGGTTACGTCATACCATTGGTTAATACCCACACCGCCTGTAAATTTAATTTCTTTAAAATTAGCAGGACCATCTTCAAGCTGAACGCCTTTACGTAAACGCGCTAACATCGCATCATCAACTTGACCAAATACACGCACAGAATATTCACGTTCAACTTCACGGCTTGGGTGCATTAAACGATTTGCTAATTCGCCATCAGTGGTAAAAAGCAATAAACCCGATGTATTAATATCTAAACGCCCCACCGCAATCCAACGAGAGCCTATTAAACGCGGCAAACGATCAAACACGGTCGCGCGCCCTTTTGGGTCGCTACGTGTACAAAGTTCGCCTTCAGGTTTGTAATACATTAATACACGGCAAATTTCTTTTTGTGCGTGGCTAAGATTAATGATTTGACCATCAATACGCACTTTCACGCCAGAATGTACGTCAATACGATCGCCTAAAGTCGCAATTTTACCCTCTACGCTCACTCGGCCTGCGGCAATCATCGTTTCAATTTCACGACGAGAGCCTTGTCCTGCACGCGCTAAAACTTTCTGTAATTTTTCGCCCTCTGCTTTAGGTTGATTCGAGGCTTTTACAATAGGTTTCGCTTTTGGCTTAGATAAAAATTTGTTATCAGAATTAACCGCACTTTTTTTCGTATTTGCTGTTTCTATGCGAGCAGTACGAGATACTGAACGTCTGTCATTTTTAGCTGAAAAATCACGTTTCTTTGCTGAATCTTTGGAAAAGTGCGGTTGTCTTTGAGTTTGTTTTTGACTAGGTTTCATTGTTTTCCTTGAATAATGGAAAGGTCGCTTTCACAAGCGTCTATAAGTTAAATAAAAGGAGCAGTACTTCCACTTCCTTCGCGTAAAATCACTGGCGATTCTTCCGTTAAATCTACCACTGTTGTAGGCTCTTGCCCTAAATATCCACCATGAATAATTAAATCCACTTGGTGCTCCAAACGATCACGAATTTCTTCAGGATCGGATTGCGTAGTATGTTCTTCATTCGGCAACATTAACGAACAAGATAAAATCGGCTCACCTAAGGCTGAAAGCAAATCTAAAGCAATTTTATTATCTGGTACTCGTAAACCAATGGTTTTACGTTTTGATGTCATTAAACGGCGAGGTAATTCTTTCGTTGCTGTAAGAATAAAAGTATAACGCCCTGGCGTATTATTTTTAATCAAACGATAAGCGGTATTACTTACCCTTGCATAGGTTGAAAGTTCCGACAAATCGCTACACACCAAGGTAAAATTATGTCCTTCAGGCAATTTACGAATTGCTACAATGCGATCCATTGCGTGTTTATCGCCCATCATACAGCCCAAGGCATATCCCGAATCCGTTGGATACACAATCACACCGCCTTTTTGTAAAATCTCTACGGCTTGATTAATCAAGCGCACTTGTGGATTTTCAGGGTGGATATAGAAAAATTGGCTCATGTGTTTCTTCCTTAAAAAGTGTGCGCTGATTATAGCAGTTTTGCACTCACTTTATAATGGCGAGCATATAAAAATAAAGGTGCAGGGAATCAATCTACGCCTTGTCAAACTAAAGTGCGGTTAATTTTCTTAAATTATTTTAATATCTTTCTCAAAGCTGCACCAATTTCAGCGAGGCTTTTTACACAGGTCACGCCTGCGGTCTCAAGCGCTGCAATTTTTTCTGCGGCAGTACCTTTTCCGCCACTAATAATCGCCCCTGCATGCCCCATCCGTTTGCCTTTTGGCGCAGTGATACCCGCAATATACGCAACCACTGGTTTAGTGACATTATCTTTAATGAAGCTTGCCGCATCTTCCTCTGCGGAACCACCGATCTCGCCAATCATCACAATGGCTTCTGTTTCGGGATCTTGTTGAAATCTTTCGAGAATATCAATAAAACTAGAGCCAGGAATAGGATCTCCCCCAATACCCACACAAGTCGATTGTCCAAAGCCTTCATCTGTAGTTTGTTTTACCGCTTCATAAGTTAAAGTACCAGAACGAGAAACAATCCCCACTTTACCTTTTTTATGTATGTGAGCGGGCATAATGCCGATTTTACATTCATCAGGCGTAATCACACCTGGGCAATTTGGTCCAATCATCACAACACCAGTTTCATTTAATTTTTGTTTCACTTTAAGCATATCCAATGTAGGGATGCCCTCAGTAATACAGACAATTAACTTAATCCCTGCATCAATGGCTTCAATTATGGCATCTTTACAAAATGGTGCTGGCACATAAATGACTGTCGCTTTTGCCCCTGTATTTTCGACAGCTTCACGAACTGTATTAAACACAGGCAAACCAAGATGGCTACTGCCTCCTTTATTTGGCGATACGCCACCGACTAATTTCGTTCCGTAGACCAATGCTTGTTCAGAATGAAAAGTCCCTTGTCCACCAGTAAAACCTTGGCAAATCACTTTAGTATTTTTATCAATTAAAATCGCCATTAGTGTTCTCCTTTTGCTGCATTCACAGCTAATTCTGCAGCTTGTTGTAAATTCTGTGCGGTAAGGATATTAACATCGCTTTGCGTTAAAATTTGGCGACCGATTTCAGCGTTCGTTCCTTCTAATCGAACAACCACAGGCACTCTCACGCCCACTTCATTTACTGCAGCAATCACGCCTTCAGCAATCAAATCACAACGAACAATGCCACCAAAAATATTCACTAAAATAACCTTCACGGAAGGATCGGTTAAAATGATTTTGAACGCTTCAGCAACCCGCTCTTTCGTTGCACCACCACCCACATCAAGAAAATTCGCAGGCTTCCCACCATAGAGTTTCACAATATCCATGGTTCCCATTGCAAGCCCAGCCCCGTTTACCATACAACCAATATCACCCTCTAAAGCCACATAGTTTAACTGGAATTTTTCAGCTTCTGCTTCACGAGCATCATTTTGAGTTAAATCTTGTAGTGCTAAGAGATCTTTATGACGAAATAAAGCGTTATCATCAACAGATATTTTGGCATCGAGACAAACCAAATTCCCTTGTTTAGTGAGAACAAGCGGATTGACTTCCAGTAAAGATAAATCTTTTTCTAAAAACAAACGAGATAACCCCATAAAAATATCGGTAAACTGTTTGTTTTGCACACCACTTAACCCTAATTTAAACGCCAATTCACGCCCTTGATAAGGCAATCCTCCAAATAAAGGATCAATGGTGACTTTGTGGAGTAAGTGCGGTGAATTTTGCGCGATTTCTTCAATATTCATTCCACCTGCAGAGGAAGCAATAAACACCACTTTTTGAGAGGCGCGATCAACAACCGCACTTAAGTAAAATTCCTTATCAATATCGCAAGTTTCTTCAAAATAAATCTGGTTTACTGGCTGCCCCAATTTATCCGTTTGAAAAGTGACTAAACGTTGTCCTAGCCATTTTTCTGCAAAAGCTCTTGCTTCCTCTACATTTTGCACTAATTTAACGCCACCTACTTTGCCACGCCCACCAGCATGAACTTGGCATTTCGCTGCCCACTTATCGCCTGAAAGTTGAGCCAGTACCAAATCTACTTCATCAACAGATTGACAGACTGCCCCATTTTTTACGGGTAATCCATAATGTTCAAATAGTTGTTTTGCTTGGTATTCGTGTAAATTCATTCGCGACGTCCTTTTTGGTTATGAAAACAATTCACTCAAGGTTTTAATGCTATATGTACCGTGATTTCTTCACGATCGTGATATAAATGTTTTGCTTGAATCTCAAAATTCAAATTCTGCTCCGCCAACATAACAGCCAAGTTTTCTAAACATAATATCACTTCTTGATAACGTTTTTTCATGGGTAATTTTAAATTGAAGATGGTTTCTCGGCACCAACCATTCAACAACCATTTGCCAATTAATAAAGAAATACGACTTGGTTGTTCCACCATATCACAGACTAACCAATCCACTTTTTTCCTTTTGGGAGGCTGAAATTTAAAACCATCTTCCGCACAATGTTCAATGCGCCCCGTATCATGCAAACTCGCCGCCATTTTTCCGTGATCAACCGCATAAACAAATAAACCACGTTTGACTAATTGATATGTCCAACCCCCAGGGCAAGCCCCTAAATCAACGCCAATCATATTTTCATTTAAACGTTTATTCTCTTCTTTACGCGGAATAAAAGTCAAAATAGCCTCTTCTAGTTTTAACGTGGAGCGGCTGGGTGCATCTGCCGGAAATTTTAAACGAGGGATTCCCATAAAATGGGGGGAATGATTATCCACATAAGAATATCCCACATAACAGCAATTCGGTTTTACAAAAAAACAATGTAAAAATTGACCGCACTTTTGACTCGCTTTTGCAGAAAGCCAACCTTGTTTTTTCAATGCTTGACGCAAAGGCACGGTAAATTTACGGCAAAAAGTGGAAAGCTCTTTCGCTTCATTTGTATCTGCAGTTTCTACAAAAAGCTCGCTAGATTGAGCAAAATTAACTTGTTGTAATAATGCTTCAAACGCCGCCACGATAGGACTAATACGATCAGCGGGATCTAAATCTTCCAATAAATCGGAAATAACCATCATCTGACGAGCAAAAATCAAACGGTTAAAAGGAATTTCTCGGGCAAGGCGATCTGCCTCATCAGGTTGATAACATTCAAAAATGACATAGCCCGAATTATCTTGTACTCGTGCAAAACCAAATACACCTAAATTATTTGCTTGATCGGTGATCTCGGCGGCAACTTCTTTCTCAAAACCTGGGCGACAATATAATACGAGTTTATTCATTTTCTTCTCGTTTAATTGAGTTAATAATCCATTGGCGGAATGCTTGAATTTTTTGGTCATCAAGGCGATCAAGATGATTGACCACATAAAATGATTTTGGATCAGGCAAATTAGTCGGCAACACCGCTTGCAATGATCCATTTTCAATTTCTTGCAAAGCTAATAAGCGATTAGCTAATACAATGCCTTGCCCGTGAATAGCCGCCTGTAACGCCATAAATGTATGGCTAAATAACGGCCCTTGCTGAATATTTAAATCATCTAACTGTAAATGATTTGCCATCGCTTGCCAATTATCACAGGTATGAATATGAATTAATGTGTGTTTTTTTAAATCTTCAGGCTGAATAATTGGATTTTTATCTAGTAATTCAGGCGACGCAAAAATCAATAAATTTTCTTCGCCAAGACGATCTACTTGAAGATTCTGCCAATTTCCCAAGCCATAATAAATAGCAAGATCAATTTCTTTATTTAACAAGCCTTCATCTTGATCCACGCCAGTTAAACGCACCTCAATTTGCGGATAAAGCTGATTAAATTCACTTAAATGTGGAACTAGCCATTGAATACCAAAAGTTTGTGGCACGCTAATATTTAAATGCGGGTCCGTTTTTAACGTTAATAATCGCTCTGTTGCTTCATTTAAACGACGTAGAATTTTATTAATATCAACAAAATAAGCTTTTCCAAGTTCTGTTAATTCTAACGAACGATTCTTTCGCTTAAATAATTCAATTCCTAAAAATTCTTCTAATAATTTAATTTGATGACTAACCGCCGCTTGTGTCACACAAAGCTCATCTGCAGCTTTAGTAAAACTTAAATAACGAGCAGCAGACTCAAAAGATTTTAGCGAATTCAATGGGGGCAAACGTTTATACATAAGTATTTCCATTCATAAATTTTCGTCTATAATGGACAAGATTTATTTCAAATTAGTTTTTCTAATACCTCAAATAAAAAAACGTCGCTTGTCCTTTCTTGCCCTTTTTTATTAAAATATCGCCATACTTAATGATTGGTAATTCCTTACTAGTTAATGAGTTTCAGACTTAAGTATGATGTTGTGTTTGCATATAGTTCGGGAAACCGAACTTGAGTAACAATTTGTTACTCATTTACTTCCTGTATATTATTAAACCGATTTGGTTAAATCGCCGCTCCATTGAGCGGCGTTTTTTTCATCCTAATTCTATCACAATTACATATTGATTTCCTGATCCACTCCACAATTTTGACAATTCCTTGTTGATTTCTTGAAATTTGAGCGATTTTGAAAATCTATTATTTTAATCAAAGAGAGAATATTGTAGATTAAGCAACACTTTCACAAAAATATATAACCGTGGGTAAACATACCCACGGCTAATTATAGTAATAATGGTTCCCCTTTGGGGAACATCCTATCTCCCCCAAAGGGGTAGTATTAAAACTAGCCTAGGGTATACTTACCCTAGGCGACATAACTTCATAAAAAAAGGAAGCAAAATGAAAAACTTAGACTGGAATAACCTTGGTTTTAGTTATATTAAAACAGATTACCGCTTCATCGCTCACTGGAAAGAGGGCAAATGGGAGGAAGGCAAACTCACAACAGACAATACCTTACATATTCACGAAGGTTCTACCGCACTTCACTACGGTCAGCAATGTTTTGAAGGTTTAAAGGCTTATCGTTGCAAAGACGGCTCAATCAACTTATTCCGTCCGCAGGCGAATGCAGAACGTATGCAACGTACCGCAGACCGTCTTTTAATGCCACGCGTACCAACTGAATTATTCGTACGTGCATGTAAAGAAGTGGTTAAAGCTAACCAAGATTGGTTGGGTCCTTACGGCTCTGGTGCAACTTTATACTTACGTCCATTCTTAATTGGCGTGGGCGAAAACATCGGTGTGAAAGCGGCACCAGAGTTTATTTTCTCTGTTTTCTGTTGCCCAGTGGGTGCTTACTTCAAAGGTGGTTTGGCTCCATCAAACTTCATCACGACTGATTACGACCGTGCTGCACCAATGGGAACCGGTGGTGTGAAAGTGGGCGGAAACTACGCAGCAAGCTTACTTCCACACGAATTAGCGGCAGAACAAGGTACGCCAGAACGTAAATTTGCGGATGCTATTTATTTAGATCCAAAAACTCACACAAAAATTGAAGAAGTCGGTGCGGCAAACTTCTTTGGGATCACAAAAGACAATAAATTCATCACTCCAAAATCAGAATCTATTTTACCAAGTATCACTAAATACTCTCTTTTATATATCGCAAAAGAGCGTTTAGGTATGGAAGCAATTGAAGGCGATGTGTATATCGACCAACTCGATCAATTCGTAGAAGCTGGTGCGTGTGGTACAGCAGCAGTGATCACCCCCGTTGGCGGCATTCAACACAACGGAAAATTCCACGTATTCTATTCAGAAACTGAAGTAGGTCCTGTTACCCGTCGTCTTTACGATGAATTAACAGGTATTCAGTTCGGTAATGTTGAAGCACCTGAAGGCTGGATTGTGAAAGTAGAATAATTTCTAGCAATATAAAAACCAAAAGAGTGGTTGAAATTAACCGCTCTTTTTTATTGATTCAATCCCCATTGGCGAGAATCTTTATCAAATTTAACACCTGAATGCGAACCTTCTGCGCCGTTAAAATACACATCTTTATTCGCACAAGCTGAAATAATCAATGCGCCTGCGATAATCAACAACCATTTTTTCATAAATAAACCTTTTTGCTAAATTAAAAACCTGCGAATTGTAGCACAACGACTACACATCCTAACGAAATATTTCACTTGTCTTGCTAAAATAGAACTTCCCCACTAGAATACCCCCCGTAGTTCGCAAACCTCCTACAATAAAAAACTAGGTAGAATATGAATATTTTCAATCCAAACCACGATCGTAAAGCGATTGTCATCTTTTCAGGTGGGCAAGACTCCACAACTTGTTTATTCCAAGCTATTGCTGAATACGGCAAAGAAAACGTAGAAGCCATTACCTTTCAATATGGACAGCGTCATGCTATTGAGTTAGAAAAGGCGCGCGCCATTGCGCAAAATTTAGGCATTAAACAAACCTTGATTGATACATCTGTTATGAAAGCTATCACGCATAATGCATTAATGGATGAACAGTCGCATATTGAGCAAAAAGAGAATGAATTACCAAACACTTTTGTTGATGGTCGCAACGCTCTATTTTTACTTTATGCAGCGATTTATGCGAAAGGTCAAGGCATTCAAGATATTATCACTGGCGTATGTGAAACAGATTTCAGCGGTTATCCCGATTGCCGAGATGTGTTTATCAAGTCTATGAATGTTACATTAAATTTGGCTATGGATTATCAATTCAATATCAAAACACCATTAATGTATCTCACTAAAACCCAAACTTGGCAGCTTGCTGATGAATTAGGCGTACTAGATTATGTACAAAAACATACGCACACTTGCTATGAAGGGATTGAAGGGGGATGCGGAAAATGCCCAAGCTGTATTCTTCGCAATAAAGGCTTACAAGAATATTTAGCAAAAAAGTGCGGTAAAAAAACTCAAGGAATTTAAACCGCACTTTAAATAAAATAAAAATTTCTTATCCCTCTTGATCGCTATAAATTTATGTATATAATGAATTCTGTTTTAGATACTAGATAGTAATTAATAGTAATGAGATTTGGCTAGTGCATTCCCCCACTCCTTTCGCACTAGCCATTTTTTTTGGAATTTTGTACCATATCCCAACTTTTTCCAATCAACGATCCATTATGAATAATCTCGAACTTGAACAACTCATTAATCAAAAACTTTCTTCTGACAAAATCAATGACTATGCGCCCAACGGCTTACAAGTCGAAGGTAAAACAGAAATCAAAAAAATCATTACTGGCGTAACGGCAAGTCAGGCTCTAATTGATTACGCAATCAGCAAAAATGCCGATGCAATTTTGGTTCATCACGGCTATTTTTGGAAAAGTGAAAACTCTTGTATTCGAGGAATGAAAGGCAAGCGAATTAAAGCCCTTTTACTGAACGACATTAATTTATATGGCTATCATTTGCCATTAGATGTGCACCCAGAATTAGGTAACAATGCACAATTAGCCAAACTGCTCGACATTGAAAATTTACAACCATTAGAAAAAGGCTCGTTGAGTATTCCTGTTTGGGGCGAATTAAAAGAACCGATGACAGGTAAAGACTTTGCAGAAAAAATAGAAAAAGTGTTAAATCGAAAACCGTTAATTTGCATTGAAAACGGACCGCACTTAATCCGAAAAATTGGCATCTGCACCGGTGGAGGACAAGGTTATATTGATCTTGCGGCAGAACAAGGCTGCAATGCGTTTATTACTGGAGAAGTGTCAGAACAAACGATTCATTCTGCCCGTGAGCAAGGATTACATTTCTTCTCTGCAGGCCATCACGCAACAGAACGATATGGCATCAAGGCATTAGGTGAATGGTTGGCGAAAGAATATGGCTTTGATGTAGAATTTAAAGATATAGATAATCCAGCGTAAAATACAAAAGTGCGGTAAAAATATTTCTTTTTTACCGCACTTTTATCTTCTGAAATTATCGTTTAAACATTCCGCCTAAACCACCAAGACCACCCAAGCCTCCGCCCATTAAGCCTTGCATTCCACGCATCATTTTAGCCATACCGCCTTTACGCATTTTCTTCATCATGCGTTGCATTTCATCGAATTGTTTAAGTAATTTATTCACATCTTGCACTTGAGTGCCAGAACCTAATGCAATACGACGACGGCGAGATCCTTTGATAATATCTGGGTTTGCACGTTCTTTTAAGGTCATGGAGTTAATGATCGCTTCCATTTTAATAAACATTTTGTCATCCACTTGATTTTTAACTTGATCAGGCAAATTTTTTGCACCAGGTAATTTCTCAAGCATAGACATCATACCGCCCATTTTTTTCATCTCGATAAGCTGCTCGCGGAAATCATCTAAAGTGAAATCATCGCCTTTCTTGAATTTCTGCGCCATTTTTTCGGCTTTTTCACGGTCAACAGAACGTTCAAGATCTTCAATCAACGAAAGCACATCGCCCATGCCCAAAATACGAGAAGCGACACGGTCTGGATGGAACGGCTCAAGTGCTTCTGTTTTCTCGCCCACACCCAAGAATTTGATTGGTTTACCTGTGATTTGACGAATTGATAAGGCTGCACCACCACGTGCATCACCGTCCACTTTTGTCAAAATAACACCTGTAAGTGGCAATGCCTCATTAAAGGCTTTTGCCGTATTGGCTGCATCTTGACCAGTCATCGCATCAACAGTGAAAAGGGTTTCAATTGGATTTAACGCTGCATGGACTTGCTTGATTTCGTCCATCATTTCTGTATCAACGTGCAAGCGACCCGCCGTATCCACAATCAATACATCGTAGAATTTCAGTTTTGCATCAGCAAGTGCCGCTTTAGCAATATCAACTGGATTTTGTTTAACATCCGATGGGAAAAAATCCACGCCAACGGATTGAGCCAAAGTTTCAAGTTGCTTAATCGCAGCAGGGCGATATACATCGGCAGAAACCACTAACACTTTCTTTTTATGGCGTTCACGCAAGAATTTTGCCAATTTACCCACACTGGTGGTTTTACCCGCACCTTGTAAACCTGCCATTAAGATAACTGCAGGTGGTTGGGTTGCAAGGTTTAAACTCTCTTTCGCTTCGCCCATAGCTTTTTCAAGCTCACGCTGAACGATTTTTAAGAACTCTTGCCCTGGCGTTAAACTTTTATTGACTTCTTCCCCAAGCGCACTTTCTTTTACTTTTGCGATAAATTCACGCACCACAGGTAAAGCAACATCTGCTTCAAGTAATGCCATACGCACTTCGCGTAAGGTTTCTTTAATATTATCTTCCGTTAAACGACCTTTTCCTGTGATATTACGTAAAGTTTTGGAAAGGCGATCCGATAAATTCTCAAACATGGCTAACAATCCCGTTTTTATCAAAAAATTGCACTGATTATACCGAAATTTGGGCGTTTTTCATCATTTCAAATGAAAATGACTTTTTGAATAGGCGATTTCATAAAGAAAGTATAGGAGATAAGGAAAAAGAATGATTATTGAGCCAATTTCGGGTATCATTCTGCCCATTCTTGGCTATTTGAGTAGCCATTTGATTTAATAAAATCAAATAACAAGTAAAAAGTGCGGTGAAAAATGACCGCACTTTTTGTTGATTCACAAACAAAAGGATTTTCTCTTGGATAGCATTCCCCTTAGTACTTTATTTATTATTCTTATTATCTGTTTAGTTTTATCAGCCTATTTTTCTGGTTCTGAAACTGGACTACTCTCCCTCAATAAATATCGTCTTCGTTTTCTATCTGAACAAGGCAATAAAGGCGCGAAAAAAGCGGAAAAACTGCTCGAAAAGCCAGATACCTTGTTAAGCTTTATTCTTATCTTTAATAATCTTGTGAATATCAGTGCATCTGCAATTGCAACAGTCATTGGTATGCGTTTATATGGCGATGTCGGCGTGGCGATTGCAACGGGTTTGCTCACTTTCGTGATGCTCGTATTTTCTGAAATCTTCCCTAAAACTGTGGCAGCGATGCACGCAGAAAAAGTCAGTTTTTTTTCAAGCCATATTTTAACTTCATTACTTAAAATCTTTTATCCGCTCGTTTGGTTAATGAATATTTTTACTAAATCCTTGATGCAAATAGTAGGGTTAAAACTTGATATGCAAAAACAAGTGATTAGTAGTGAAGAACTGCGTAGCATTGTGTCAGAGGCGGGCGAAGCAACGCCAAATGAACAGCATCCGCAAATGTTACTGTCTATTTTGGATATGGAGACAGTCACTGTTGATGACATTATGGTTCCTCGCAATGAAATCGGCGGTATAAATATTGATGATGATTGGCGAGCCATTATGCGCCAGCTCAATCACGCCGCACACAATCGTGTTGTACTTTATAAAGGCAGCCTTGATGAAAAAGTGCTTGGCATTTTGCGCGTGCGTGAAGCATTCCGCTTACTGCTTGAAAAAAATGAATTTACCAAAGAAACCTTAATTCGTGCCGCAGATGAAGTGTATTTCATTCCTGAAAGCACGCCATTAAAAACGCAACTTGCAAATTTCCGTACAAATAAAGAGCGAATTGGCTTAGTTGTAGATGAATACGGCGATATTAAAGGTCTTGTAACTTTGGAAGATATTTTGGAAGAAATTGTTGGGGATTTTACCACTTCCACCGCCCCAAGCATTGACGAAGAAGTAATTCAACAGTCTGATGGTTCAATGATTATCGATGGCTCCGCTAATCTACGTGATCTCAACAAAATGTTTAACTGGGAATTAGATACGGAAGATGCTCGTACTTTTAATGGTTTAATCTTAGAACACTTAGAGGAAATACCCAACGAAGGCACAATTTGCGAAATTGATGGTTTGCTAATCACTATTCTTGAAGTGGGCGATAATATGATAAAACAGGCGAAAGTCGTCAAACTTTAATCATAAAAACTCAGACAAATTGAACCGCATTTTTGACTTGGATCACAAGTGCGGTTCTTTTTTGCACATTTTTTAGAAAAGATTTTTATAATTCTTTCTAGGTATATTTTGATAGAGAACAAGGATATGGAACACGAATATCAACGGGCGGTGACTCGCGTATGCGTACAAACAGCACTGCTCTTGTTACAACATGGGGCAGAAAGCACTGTGGTAGTGCAAATGACGCAGCGTTTAGGCGTAGCACTTGGCGTAGAAAGTGTAGAATGTGCGCTTACGGCAAATGCGGTGGTGCTGACGACCTTATCCGATAATCATTGCATTACCACCGCACGAAAAAATACAGATAAAGGCATTAATATGCAAATGGTCACTGATGTTCAACGCATTGTGATTGCTGTTGAGCATCATTTGTATGACTTAGAAATCGCACAAAGAAAACTGAATCAATTAAAACCGCTTAAATATAACCGATGGTTGGTTGTATTCATGATAGGCTTATCTTGTGCGGCGTTTGCTCATTTATCTGGCGGAGATTGGATAATTTGTGGCATTACCTTTGTGGCAGCAGCCATAGCAATGTTTGTGTGGCAAGAGTTTTCAAAACGGCACTATAATCCCATCATTGTTTTTTCTATCACATCCTTTGTTGCCTCACTGATTTCTGGCGTTAGCTTAAAATATAACTTAGGTAATGATCCTCAAATTGCGTTAGCGTCTAGTGTGTTATTACTTGTGCCAGGGTTTCCGCTGATTAATTCTTTGGCGGATATATTAAAAGGTTATGTGAATATGGGATTAGGCCGTTGGACGATTGCCACTATTCTCACTTTTGGCGCATGTCTTGGTATTGTATTCGCTTTGAGCGTATTACATATTACAACTTGGGGGCATTAAAATGTTATTAGATATAACAATATTTATATTGAAATTACTCGATGATATGTTATTTGCCGCAATTCCAGCGGTGGGCTTTGCTTTAGTATTTAATGTGCCGCCCAAAGCCTTAAAATATTGTGCAATTTTAGCCGCACTTGGACATGTTACACGCACATTATTACTGCATATTAATATGCCTATTGTATTTGCTACATTCTTTGCCACTTGCGTAATTGGATTTTTAGGCGTGCATCTTTCCCATCGTTATTTAGCCCATCCAAAAGCCTTTACCGTTGCCGCAATTATCCCGATGATTCCCGGTGTTCATGCTTATAAAGCAATGATTTCAATGGTACAAATCCATCATTTTGGTTTTTCTGATGCTTTATTTGAACAAATGATTAGCTCCTTTATTAATACCAGTTTTATCTTAGGCACGATTGTATTTGGATTAGCCTTACCAGGGTTATTGTTTTATCGACAAAAACCCGTGGTGTAACCTTAAAACAGTGCAACAAAAAAGCCGACATTTTGTCGGCTTTCTACTATTCTTGTGATTTTTTCTTGAGGTATTCATAAAGCTCATTTTTAATCCGTAATTTTTCTTTTTTCAAAGCCTCAATTTCCATGTGAGTGGCGAGCTGAATGTTTTCCTGCATATTCTTAATTTCATGATCTAATTCGTTATGCTTTTCAAAAAGACGATCAAAATAAGCATCATTACTTTTAAGCTTGGTAATTAAGTCTCGATATTCGGGAAACATAGCATTGCTCCTATAGTGGTTTTAACTGGTTTCAGTTTATTACATTCACCCCAAATAAACAGAACAGGATCTTAAAAATTTGACCGCGATCACAAAAATTTATTCTGAACGAATTATTTTTGCTCATTTACCTTTTTATTTCTTCCTGCACCTAAAACCAACATAGCTAACAAACTAAGAATAATTCCAAAGCCAGCACACCCCCCATTGAAATAACATAAGGTTTTTCTAACATCACAAGATTAGATTGTTATACAAAATGAAATGCCACCAAATTATTACCTAACGCTTGAATAGATTGCATCATCTTCAATTTATTTTGTGAGATGAAAACACTTCCTCGCAAAACCAGTCCATCACCGATAAGCATAAATAGAAAAGAAAGAATAAATTTTCTCATAATTTACCTAAAATTCAGACTAAATAGGGCTGGGTTCTAACACAAAGTGCGGTCAATTTTTCTTTATTTTTATCCGCTGGCTTTTAAACTGGTTTATTTAAAGAAAGCACGCTAGAATAAGGCTATTTTCATTTCAACGAAAAAAGTAAGGAAATTCTATGATCGATCCAAATTTGCTCCGTAATAATTTATCCGAAGTCGCAGAAAAATTAAAAGTAAAACGCAACTTTATTCTTGATACAGAAAAACTCACTTCATTAGAAGAACAACGCAAGAACTTACAAGTCACAACAGAAAATTTACAAGCGGAACGTAATGCTCGTTCCAAAGCGATAGGTGCTGCGAAAGCACGTGGTGAAGATATCGAACCGTTATTGGCTGAAGTGGATAATATGGGCAATCAATTGACTGAAGCAAAAGCACAATTAGATGCGGTACTTGCGGAAATCAATCAAATTGCATTAAGTATTCCAAATCTACCTGCAGACGAAGTGCCATTAGGCAAAGATGACACCGAAAATAAAGAAATCTTACGTTGGGGCACACCACGTACATTTGATTTTGAAGTAAAAGATCATGTGGCTTTAGGCGAAGAAGCAAATGGCTTAGATTTTGCCGCAGGAGCTAAATTAGCTGGTGCGCGTTTTGCCGTAATGAAAGGTCAAATCGCTAAAATGCACCGTGCATTAGCGCAATTTATGTTAGATCTTCATACTGAACAGCACGGCTATTTAGAAACCTATGTGCCTTATTTAGTGAATCACGCCACACTTTATGGCACTGGGCAATTACCAAAATTTGGGGAAGATTTATTCCATACGCTTGCTTTAGAAGGCGAACAACCTTACGCATTAATTCCAACCGCAGAAGTACCAGTCACTAATTTAGTGCGTGATGTAATTATTGATGAAGCAGAATTGCCAATAAAAATGACCGCACATACGCCATGTTTCCGTTCAGAAGCAGGCTCTTACGGTCGTGATACTCGCGGTTTAATTCGTATGCACCAATTTGATAAAGTGGAAATGGTACAAATCGTTGATCCAGATAAATCTATGGAAGCACTTGAAGAATTAACAGGTCACGCAGAAAAAGTATTGCAATTATTAAATTTACCATACCGCAAAGTTTTACTTTGCACAGGCGATATGGGCTTTGGTTCTTGCAAAACTTACGATTTAGAAGTTTGGGTGCCTGCACAAAATACTTATCGCGAAATTTCTTCTTGCTCAAATATGTGGGATTTCCAAGCTCGCCGTATGCAAGCACGTTGTAAAGCAAAAGGGGATAAGAAAACCCGCTTAGTGCATACCTTAAATGGTTCAGGCTTAGCGGTTGGTCGTACTTTAGTAGCTGTGCTTGAAAACTATCAAAATGCCGATGGTTCAATCACCGTGCCAGAAGTGCTACGTCCGTATATGGGCGGATTAGACGTTATCGGAAAATAATCCTTCTATAAATAAAAAAGCGTGGATTTTAAAATATCCACGCTTTTTTATTAAGCTATTTCAACAGCGACATCGGATTCTGATTTAGATTTTAATTCACCCACTTCATATAAATCAATGCCCACATCTTTGGCTATTTCAATGACCGTTTGAACGCTATTAGGCTCAACTGCCACTAATAAACCGCCAGATGTTTGAGGATCACACAAAATCGCTTTTTGTTCTTCCGTTAATAAACCCACTTTATGCCCATAACTTTCAAAATTACGCCCTGTTCCACCCGGGACGCAACCTTGAGCAATATAATCTTTTACGCCGTCCAAGGTTTTAATTTTGTCCGCAAAAACTACCGCACTTAGATTTGAACCTTCACAGATTTCAATTAAATGACCAAGTAAACCAAATCCTGTGACATCCGTCATTGCTGTTACGCCATCCACTTGGGAAAATTGGCTGCCAATGGAATTCATTTGGAACATAGCGGCAGTGGCTAAACCTTGATGTTCTGGTTTTAGTTTTCCTTTTTTCTCCGCCGTCGTCAAAATACCGATACCAAGCGGTTTCGTCATATAAAGCTTACAACCTGATTTTGCAGAAGCATTACGTTTCACTTTTTCAGTGTCAATCACGCCTGTCACCGCTAAACCAAAAATAGGTTCGGGTGAATCAATGGAATGTCCACCTGCCAAAGCAATACCCGCTTGATGGCAAGCAAAGCGACCGCCATCAACAATTTTCTGTGCAACTTCTGCAGGTAATACATTAGTTGGAAAACCTAAAATAGCGATTCCCATAATCGGCTTACCACCCATAGCAAAAATATCACTGATGGCATTAGTTGCGGCAATTCGTCCAAAATCAAAAGGATCATCTACAATCGGCATGAAAAAGTCTGTGGTACTGATAATCGCAGTTCCATTCCCAAGATCATACACCGCTGCATCGTCTGCGGTTTCATTGCCGACGAGCAGATTTGGATCATAAAATTTTTCCAGTTCTGAATGTAAAATTGTCCCTAACACCTTAGGCGAAATTTTACAGCCTCAACCTGCACCATGGCTGTATTGCGTCAGCCGAATTTTTTCTTCCATTTCTTATTTACCTTGTTGAATATTCGTTTTCGAGAATATGACGTTTAAACCTATTCTTAATCATAAAGATCTTCGCCATCTTTCCTTGTACGCAATAATTGCAAAATCCAAACATATTGCTCTGGCGTTGGCGTAACAAAAGATTCTATTTCTTCGTTCATTGCTCGGGCTGATTGTTCAGGATCATCGCTTAAATTCATTGCAGGATGAATTTCCATTTCATATTTGCCGGTTTCAGCGTTATAACGAGGAAACATTGGAATGACAACGGCTTTAGAAAGTTTTGCCATTTTATTTAATCCTGGCAATGTCGCTTTATAAGTCCCAAAGAAATCAACAAATACGCTTTGCTCCGCACCAAAATCTTCATCGGGTAAGTAATAACCCATTTCACCTTTACGAACATGATTTAAAAAGGGTTTAATACCATTTTGGCGAGCATGCATTTTTCCGCCAAAACGTTGGCGTATAATTGTCCAAAGCCAATCCACCAGTGGATTACGATGTGGATTATACATAGAAGTCATTGGCATGCCTTGAGTGTGCAAAATAATGCCAGACGCATCAATCGCCCAGCCATGTGGCACCATAAGAATAATATTCTTGCATTCAGCTTTTGCCTGTTCGATATGTTTAAGACCGATAAATTCACTGCGTTTTTGCAAATGTTTCTTTGAACGGATGGCAATCTCACCAATACCAAACATAACCTGAGCGACAACCGCAAACATTTTATCAATGACTTGCTCACGTTGTTGTTCAGTCCAATGAGGAAAGCAATATTGCAAGTTAGTTTGCGCGCGCGTACGCTGTTTCTTTGCTTTATGCCCAATCCAAATACCTAATTTTCCCGCCAATTTATCGCGCAGACGAAAAGGCACAAATGCTAACAACAATAAAAAGAAAATACCGAGCCAAATTCCCCAATATTGAGGCTTTAAATACGACCATGAAAAGTGCGCTTCATAGCCCACTCTCGCCGTCAGACGTAAATTTTGTTGATTATCCGACATAATAAAATGAAATTAATTTTAACCGCACTTTTGTGCGCTTTCCGAATTAAAAATGAAACCAACCCTGATCGTAAACCATTTTGGCCGTCATCATAAAAGACATGATAACAACCATCGGTCGAATCAAGGTTTTACCTTTAATCATCACCATTTTGGCGCCTAAATTTGCACCTAAAATGCTCCCAGCCATCATCACGAACCCCACTTTCCAAAGAATTTGTCCGCCCAATAAGAAAAGTGCAAAAGAAGCAAGGTTCGAAGTGAAGTTCATCACTTTTGCATGTGCTGTCGCTTTCGGGAGATTAAATCCTAGCAAAGTAACACAGGCCAAACTCATAATTGAGCCCGTTCCTGGGCCAAAGAAGCCATCATAAAAACCTAAAAATGGGCTAATTAAAAGACCAAATAACAGATAACTTAATCGTTGTTTCCGATCTTCATCACCTAATTTAGGGGTAAATAAAAAATACAGACCAATGACTAAAATCAGAAAAGGCAGAATTTTTCTGAAAATCGCCACGTCAATTGATTGAATTAATAATGTACCTAGGGCAGAACCTAAGAAAACCCAAATCAAAATAAACCAAATATCGCGTAAATTGACCGCTCTTTTTCGCAAGAAATAAAGACTTGCGGATAATGCACCGCCCATAGCTTGCAATTTGTTAGTGCCTAACGCCATTGCTGGTGGCATACCAGTCATGAGCAACGCTGGAATGGTGATTAATCCCCCACCACCAGCAATTGCATCGATAAATGATGCGACAAAACCAACACAAAACAATATTGCTAAAAGATCAATTCCGATATCCATATTGATTTACCTTAATTCTATTCTAACCATTCATTCCGATTCGGGGAATTTAAAATTTGTTGGCACAAAAACGGCTCAGGTGGTGTAACTTTAGGTTTGCTCACTGAAGCACCTGGTTTTGGTGGCTCAAACCAAGAATATAATTCGTCTCCACAACCATCACTGGGAGGAACGGGTGCTTGATTTTCACAATAAGATGCATCTGCAGGGCAAGTTAAACGAACATGAAAATGAGAGTCGTGTCCATACCAAGGACGAACTTTGTGTAACCAGCTGCGATCATTGCCAGCAGTTTGGCATAATTTTACTTTAATCGCAGGATTAACAAAAATACGTGTCACATTTGGATCTTGCACGGCTAATTTGATTAACGTCGCATGATTGCTATTCCATACGCGTTCATCCACTCGTTGCGCCTTTCTATCCACAACTAATAAACCTTTACCATCAGAATTCAGTGCATCGGCATCTGACATTTCGCCCATTCTTAACCAAATATCCGCATCTAATCCCATCTGATGGCTAGCATGACCCGTTAAAAATCGTCCACCACCTGGCATGGCAATATCGCCCACTAACATCGTTGGTAACCCAGCAGCTTTAGCACGTTGTCCCAAACGTTCAAGATACTGAATCATATTTGGATGACCATAATAACGATTGCGATTCATACGAATAACTTGGTAACCGTCCCCTTTCGGCGGTAGTGCTTGCGCCCCAATAATACATCCATTGGTATAACTACCAATAGGTTTTGCTTTCCCATCGCCACTTGGTATTGGACGTTTCACTTTTTGCCAATCTAGAGGAGACGCAGCAACGTTCAGAGAGAAAAGTGCGGTAAAAATTATGGTTGTTTTTAATAAAATTTTATTCATTCTAAAGTTTTGCTATGGGTAAGCATATCTTAGATTTTGCCGTGGGTAAGTATACCCACGGTTAGAAAAATAGTTCCCCTTTGGGGAACTTTACACTTATTCCAAAGGGGTAACATCAAACTAACCTAGGGTATACCTACCCTAGGCACAGACACCCATCTTATACTAAGATTATTTACACTGCGCCTTAAAACGTAATAGATGATCTAATAAGACAATCGCCATCATGGCTTCTGCGATGGGTACAGCACGAATACCCACACAAGGATCGTGACGACCTTTTGTCACAACTTCTACTGGCTTGCCATTAAGATTAATTGAACGACCAGAAATTGTAATACTTGAAGTTGGTTTTAACGCAATCGTGGCGATAATTGGCTGTCCTGAACTAATTCCGCCTAAAATGCCGCCTGCGTGATTACTTTCAAAGCCATTAGGTGTCATTTCATCACGATGTTCCGAACCACGTTGTTCAACCACTGCAAAACCATCACCAATTTCGACGCCTTTTACTGCATTAATTCCCATTAATGCGTGAGCAAGATCTGCATCTAAACGGTCAAATACTGGCTCGCCCAATCCTACAGGTACATTTTCTGCAATAACAGTAAGTTTTGCACCAATAGAATCTCCTTCTTTTTTAAGTTCACGGATCAATTCATCGAATTTTTCTACCGCACTTTCATCAGGGCAAAAGAATGGATTGCTGTTTACCTTTTCCCAATCAATTTCTCCGATGGTTTGTGGCGAAATTTTCACATGACCGATTTGACTTAAAAAACCGCGGACTTCAATACCAAAATGTTCGCGTAAATATTTTTTTGCAATCGCCCCTGCAGCAACCCGCATCGCTGTTTCACGAGCTGAAGAACGCCCACCGCCACGGTAATCACGGATGCCATATTTTTGCTGATAGGTAAAGTCTGCATGACCAGGGCGAAAACGATCTTTAATCTCGCCATAATCTTGAGAACGCTGATCAGCATTTTTAATGATCATCCCAATACTTGTGCCTGTAGTTTTTCCTTCAAACACACCAGATAAAATTTGAACTTCATCGTCTTCACGACGCGGCGTGGTATATCGAGATGTACCGGGTTTACGACGATCTAAATCTGGCTGAATATCTTTCTCAGATAATTCGAGATTTGGCGGTACCCCATCAACGATACAGCCTAATGCAATCCCATGTGACTCCCCAAAGGTCGTCACACGAAAAAGTTGTCCAATTGTATTACCTGCCATAATTTCCCCTTATTTTTTTACATCAACAAAGGGAATTTCTTCGCCAGTGTCATTATTTTTGATAAATACATCTAATTGATTAAAGGCAATATCAATATTATGTTCTGCAAATAATTCATTAATACGGCGATTAATAGCATCTGTAGTACTGGTACGATCTCCAACTTGTTCTACATAAACGCGTAATTCGTGATCCAAAGTACTTGCACCAAAAGTTAAAAAATAAGCAGATGGTTTAGGATCGCGTAAAACAGTCGGCTGTTCATCAGCTGCTTGAAGTAATAATTGACGAACGAGTGTTAAATCAGAACCATAAGCAACACCAACACTAATCACTAAACGTGTCATCGTGTTAGATAATGCCCAGTTGGTTACTTGACCTGTTACAAAAGATTTATTTGGCACAATCACTTCTTTGCGATCAAAATCAATCAATGTAATTGCACGAATGCGAATTTTCGCTACAGTACCGCTTACACCATTAATGGTTACGACATCGCCAACTCGGATTGGGCGTTCAAATAACAAAATAATGCCCGACACAAAGTTTGCAAAAATCTCTTGCATACCAAAACCAAGACCAACAGAAAGTGCGGCGAATAACCATTGTAATTTTGACCAAGACATCCCTAAGGTTGCAAATGCCCACGCACCACCAATGGCGATAAAAATATAAGTGAGCAATGTCGTAATCGTATAAGGCGTACCTTGTGAAAGATTCACGCGAGAGAAAATTAATACTTCCAAAATACCTGAAATATTACGAACCAACACATAAGTAATTCCTAGGATAACCAAAGCAACAAGAAGATTAAATAAAGTAATGCTTTCCATTACAGTGCCAGCATCGGTTGTCGTGGTTTGTTGCCAAAGTGTAATTTCACGTAAATAGCTCACTACTGTGACTAAATCTGACCATACATAGTAGAAAATCCCCAATAATGCTGTCCAAATAAAGAGATCTACAAAACGTAATAATTGGCTACGCACATCATTTAACGCCAAACTTTCCTCTGGTTCTCCCACTGCAACCACATCATCAGAGGATATATTTTCATAATTATTTTCAAGTGCTTTTTGACGACGTTTTTCTGCTAAACGGCGATGTGCTAAACGACGAGAAGAAACCGTAATACCACGGTAAATCGTATTGCGTACTAACCACCATACACACCAAGCAATATAAGAATGAATAAAATGCTCAATTAAATTTAAAGCAGTGTAATAATAGCCTAAAACAATAAGTACGATTAATCCCACAGGAATTAATCTCAAACCAATTTGTACAATTCTTATTAACCAATGATGTTTATTTGTTTCAGGTTCATAAGAGCGAAGTACTCGATTAAAACGAGGGGCAATAATCGCCGCACAGAAAATTAGAGCTGTAATAGTATTAATTTGACCTAACACATCATTAGCTAAACCTGCATCAGTGACATTGCTAAACACAGAAGTATTTAAAAGCAATACAATCACAATAATAATGCGTTGGATAACACCACGAAAACGTTGTGCATTCTCTTTTGAAGATTCAAAATGATTAACAAAAATACCATTTGGACGGAACAATGAAATCCAAAATGTAAAGAACCACCAATAACCCGCCATACTGAATGACCAATGCCAAAATTCTTCTGGGTTTTTGAAGAAAAAGAAGCCGATCATTTGGCAAACTGCTAAAAACCAAAGTGTACTAGAAAGCGTTAAAAATGCAGTTAATAACAGGGCAAGTGGAGTACTCCACTGACTATCTGTATCTAAGCGATGTATTTCACGATTAATTTTGTTTAATTGTTGTTTAATACGATTTTTAAATTTAAAAATTGCACCGCCTACAATAAATAACCCTAAGAAATACATAAGTAAATAAGGTAAATTGTCATAATTAGTTGGAAAACCTAATTTTTTCAACATACCATTAAACTGTTCAATTAAAGCTCTTGGCAGCATTTTTATCCAATCTAAATTAATGGGATTATTACTTTTCACCCAAAAACTTTGCTGCTCTAATTTAGATTGAATTTGATCACTGATTTGTGTAATTTGCTGCTGCGTTAATTCCAAAGAAATCGCGAGATTTAATTGATTATTTAAAGATTTAATCAGATCAGATGTCATTTTTCGACGCTCAGTTAATAGCGTTTTAACCTGCGTTCTTTCTGCCTCAGTAAATTGTTTTCCATCTTCACTTTCAACTTTATTAATATAGTTATTTAGATCATAAAGTTCATTGCGTTTTTGAGTAATGTCAAAAATATGCACACGCAAATCGGCAATTTGTTTTGATAAACCTTGAATATTTAAGTTAGTCGGTAATTTTTGTTTTTGTTGCTGGATAATACGTGAAAGAACTAACGTGCCTTGTAATGCACTAATTTGTTCATCAATAGTATGTTGAGTTTGAGTGAGGCTATCTAAAATATTCCGCATTCTTAACTCATCTTGAGTTAATGAATTCGCTTTTTCTGTTTGTTGTAATAGATACTGACCAAGCTGTGCATTGCGATCAAGTTCTTTTTGAATGTAATCATTTTGCACAGTTTTTTGCTGTTGCTGCTGAGCTTGTTCTAGTTGATTTTGTGATTGCTGAAGATTTTTTTGATTAATGACTTCTTGAATCGCAATAATATTTTGTTGTTGCACCTGCAAACGTAAATTCAATAGGTCGTAACGACTTTGATAAAGTAAAGAAAGCTGATCATTATTTTTTAATAAATTTTGATTATAACTATTCTTTAAATCAATCAGTTGTAATTCAATCTGATATTGTTTTCGTAATGTGCTACCAATATCATTATTGGCCAATTGTTGATTAATTTGCTGAGTGCGTACAACATTTTCCGTTAATGCCGCTTGAGCTCGTTCAGAAATAGAATTTTGCCCTGCCAATTGTGCATTTGCCGCGCCTAATGCGTTTTGCGTATCTTGTAATTGATCATTTAACTTAGCGAGACTATTTTGTAAATCGTCCTGTGACTGTGCATTATAATCAGTACTTGTTGCTGTTTCTTGTTGTTTTTTTAATGCTTGAATTTCTGCATTATTCTTTCTAATTTCACTCTCTGAATGGCTTAATGTTGTTTGCAATGCATCATTGATTTTTTGTTGAGCTTGAATTTGCTGCAATAAATCAATTGATGTTTGTAATTCTGCTAACAACGTATTTTTTGCTTCCCCCTCACTCATTTTTTGAGCGTTAGCCAAATCGGCTTTAAGCGATTGCTCCGTTGGTAATACATTTGTTGAATTTGCCCCTAATGCCCCTTGTGAAACACTAAGGGTAAACATTGCCGAGGCAAAAAGTGCGGTAAAAAATGGAGGTATTTTCATAAGTTTCCTAATCATTATTTTTTCCTAATTTAAATGGTAAAATTAATTTATCTTATCTTGCTTTGCCAGCCAATCGGCAAGCTGTTTACGTGAGATCTTAATGCCTTTCCCAAGCATCAGTGGTAAAGGATAATATGCAATAGGTTGTTTAAAACGTGCGAGTTTATCTTGTAAAAAAAACATTAAATTTTCAACCGCACTTTTGCTAAAGGATTCATTAAAATCCACTAAAGCGACAGGACGCTGACCAAATTCTTTGTTTTTTTGTGGTAAAACAAACACTTGATTAACTGAAGAATGTTGAATAATCACTTGTTCAATTTCTTCTGGCTGAATATTTTCGCCACCAGAAATAAACATATTATCAAGTCGTCCGATAATAACAAGTTCGCCCTCTTGCAAAACACCTTTATCTTTTGTCTGAAGCCAACCTTGGCTATTCGTTAATGAAACAATTTGTCGTTCTTTCCAATAACCCATCGCCAAACCTGCACCTTTCAGCCAAATTTCATCATTTACTAAGCAATATTCTCTGCCTAATAGCGGTTGCCCCACACCTTGTTTTTCATCAGATTTTTTGGCAAAAACTGTCGAAGCCATTTCTGTCATTCCGTAGCCAGAATAAGTTTCAATGCCATATTTCACTATTTTTTTCGTGAGTTCAGCAGGAATATGCGTACCACCAAGTAAAATATGACGTGTAGAAAATGAAATAATCGAATTTTCCTGTAAATAATCTAACAAACGTTGTAATTGCGTTGGCACAAGAGAAACGTGGGTAGTTTCTAATAATGAAGCATAAAAATCATCTTTTGGGAAATGTAATTGCGCACCACAATATAACCAACGCCAAACAATACCTTGCCCTGAAACGTGATATAAGGGTAATGAAAGTAACCAAGATTGATTACAATCAAACTTCATTAAGTTACATACCCCTTTTGCATTATCCAAATGCGCTTGGACATTATGCACAACTGCTTTTGGTAAGCCTGTAGAACCAGAGGTTAGCGTCATCGTCGCAGGACGAAAAAAATCAGCTTTTTGTGTAAAAGCATCAATTTCTTGCAAATTCAGCAAATCTTTATCATAAAAACAAAAATCAATTTGATAAAACTCACATAATTCTGCAATTTTTTCTTGTGGAAAAGCAGGATTGATACCTAAAACTTTTGCACCAAGCTGAATTGTCGCCAGATATAAAAATAAAATTTTCTCTGAATTTTTTCCCACAAAAGCAACCGCACTTTCCGCATTTACGCCTTTTTTTTGTAAAAAAACCGCCGTTTGGTTAATCTTTGTAGTCAATTCTATCCAAGTAAGCGCATCGCCCTGCGTAGTACGTAAAGCGATTTTATCTGAGAAATCAGGTTGAATAGCAAAATGTTGCCAAGGATACATTATTAATTTACCGTGAAATATGATCGTACTTCATCAATCAATGTTTCAGGTAATTCCATAGATTGCATTGCGCCCTCTAGCATCAACATTTTTCGTCCACTATTTGTATTGGTAATAACCCAATAAGGCGTATCTGGAATTTGTTTTGGTTTTGTATGATTGCCAGCCATTAATAATGTCGCTTCATCACGAGCAAAATAAACCCGTGTACGTCCCTGTAAAGATTCTGTGGCTTGAGCAAAACTTTCAGGATTTGTACGATAAAGCACACGTAAAATCGCTAAGAAACGCACCACCGCCTTACTTTCTTCTTTGAATTCATCTGAATTTAATAAAGTTTGGACTTTTTCTACTATCTGATTAATTGCGTTTATTGATTGCTTTTTTGTTGTTTTGATATTTACTTCTTTCACATTAATAGCCTGTTCTGGCTTTTGATCTGCGGATTTGTTAGTTTCTGCTGAAGTAACAACTAAATCATCAACACTTGAAGTATGCACAGGTAAACTAAGCAAACGGCGTAAAATATCCGAAGCACTTTCCCCAATAGAGCGGGTTTGGCTCGCAATATATTGGTATAATTCTTCATCTACTTCAATGATCTTCATTTTTATCTCTCTGTTTGCTAAAATTTTTTCAATTATAACGACTTCTTTACAAATTCTCACGTAAAAATTATGGTAAAATCATTACTCAATTATCAATTTCATCAAGTAAAACAAACGATTAATACGCCTGTTTTAATTTTTATTCACGGTTTATTCGGCGATATGGATAATCTCGGCGTTATCGCGAGAGCTTTTAGTGAACATTACAATATTTTACGTATTGATCTACGCAATCACGGTCATAGTTTTCATTCGGAGAAAATGAATTATCAACTGATGGCTGAAGATGTTATCGAGGTAATCCGCCACTTAAGTTTATCCAAAGTGATATTAATTGGTCATTCTATGGGTGGAAAAACCGCCATGAAAATCACCGCACTTTGCCCAGAATTAGTCGAAAAATTAATCGTAATTGATATGTCCCCTCTGCCTTATGAAGGATTTGGTCATAAAGATGTGTTTAATGGCCTATTTGCGGTAAAAAATGCAAAGCCTGAAAATCGTCAGCAAGCCAAACCGATTTTAAAACAAGAAATTAATGATGAAGACGTTGTACAATTTATGTTGAAATCTTTTGATGTTAATTCAGCTGATTGTTTTCGTTTTAATCTTACCGCACTTTTTAACAATTATGCCGATATTATGGATTGGGAAAAGGTACGTGTATTTACGCCAACTCTTTTTATTAAGGGTGGAAATTCCTCTTATATAAAAATAGAAAATAGCGAAAAAATTCTAGAACAATTTCCTAATGCAACTGCCTTTACGATTAATGGCAGTGGACACTGGGTTCACGCCGAAAAACCTGATTTTGTTATTCGTGCAATTAAACGATTTCTAAATAAGAATTAAGTGGTTTAAGTGAAAATGCTTTTATGATATAGTTCGCCGAATTTGGATAAGTCTTATAATCAATAGATTAAATTTAATATAAAAGGAAATAAAAATGGCAATAGTTGGTCTTTTTTATGGTAGTGATACTGGAAATACTGAAAACATCGCAAAACAAATCCAAAAACAATTAGGTAGCGATTTGATTGATATTCGTGATATTGCCAAAAGTAGCAAAGAAGATATTGAAGCATACGATTTCTTGCTTTTCGGTATCCCAACTTGGTATTACGGCGAAGCACAAGCAGACTGGGATGATTTTTTTCCAACACTCGAAGAAATCGATTTTACAGATAAACTTGTAGGTATTTTTGGCTGTGGCGATCAAGAAGATTATGCGGATTATTTCTGTGATGCTATCGGAACTGTACGCGATATTATAGAGCCACACGGTGCAATTGTGGTAGGAAATTGGCCAACAGAAGGCTATAATTTTGAAGCTTCAAAAGCCTTATTGGAAGATGACACTTTCATCGGATTATGTATTGATGAAGATCGCCAGCCAGAGCTTACCGCAGAGCGTGTAGAAAAATGGTGTAAACAAATTTATGATGAAATGTGTTTAGCTGAATTGGCTTAACATTTTTGCATAATAGGAAGAAAAATTATGTCTGAAGAAAATATTAAATTACTCAAAAAAGCAGGATTAAAAATTACAGAGCCTCGCTTAACTATCCTCGCTTTAATGCAAAATCATAAAAATGAACATTTTTCTGCAGAAGATGTTTATAAAATTTTGCTGGAACAAGGTAGTGAAATTGGATTAGCCACAGTTTATCGTGTGCTTAATCAATTTGATGAAGCGCATATTGTAATCCGTCATAATTTTGAGGGAAATAAATCCGTTTTTGAGCTTGCTCCAACAGAACATCACGATCATATTATTTGTGAAGATTGCGGCAAAGTATTTGAATTTACTGATAACATTATTGAACAACGTCAGCGTGAAATCAGCGAAAAATACGGCATAAAATTAAAAACGCATAACGTATATCTTTACGGAAAATGCAGTGATATTAATCATTGTGACGAAAACAATTCAAAATAAATAATATCTAAGGCGACAAAATGTCGCCTTTTTTATATTCAAATTTCATCCTAAAAAATAACCGCACTTTATTATAGTGCGGTTATTTGATTTGGCTTTTTTAGATGTTAATAAACGCCTTGTGCCAACATAGCATCAGCTACTTTAACAAATCCCGCTACATTTGCACCAACAACATAATTGATGTTTTCTTGACCTTCAATTGTGCCGTATTTTTTACAGTTTGTGTGAATATCTAACATAATGCGATGTAATTGAGCGTCCACTTCTTCCGCTGTCCAATATAAACGTTGTGAACTTTGCGCCATTTCTAAACCAGAAGTGGCGACTCCACCAGCATTAGCTGCTTTACCTGGCCCAAATAATACATTTGCAGCGAGTAATGCTTCTGTTGCTTCAATTGTTGTTGGCATATTGGCACCTTCAGCCACTAATTTCACACCATTTTTGATTAAAAGTTGTGCATCAGAAAGTTCTAATTCATTTTGAGTTGCACAAGGAAGCGCAATATCAACTTGCACTTCCCAAGGGCGTTTACCTTCAAAATATTGTAAACCAAACTGTTCCGCATAATCTTTCACACGCCCACGTTTTGTATTTTTAATATCGAAAAGTGCGGCTAATTTTTCAGTAGTAAATCCATTTGGATCATAAACATAACCCGATGAATCAGAACAAGTTACTACTTTTGCACCAAGCGATAATGCTTTTTCAATCGCGTATTGTGCTACATTACCAGAACCAGAAACTGAAACTACTTTACCTGCAAAACTATCGCCTTTTTCAGCAAGCATTGCTTGAGCAAAATAAACTAAGCCATATCCCGTTGCTTCCGGACGAATTAAACTACCACCGAAAGAAAGACCGCGACCAGTGAAAACACAAGCTGATTGGTTTGATAATTTTTTCATATAGCCAGCTAAATAGCCAACTTCGCGCCCACCGACGCCAATATCACCGGCAGGAACATCAGTATCAGCTCCTACGTGACGATAAAGTTCAGCCATTAATGCTTGGCAAAAACGCATAACTTCAGCATCAGATTTGCCTTTTGGATCAAAGTCCGAACCGCCTTTTGCTCCACCCATAGGCAATGTTGTTAAAGCATTTTTAAAGATTTGCTCAAAACCTAAGAATTTTAAGATAGATAAATTTACTGATGGATGGAAACGCATTCCCCCTTTAAATGGGCCTATGGCACTATTAAATTGTACACGAAATGCTCGGTTTACTTGCACTTGCCCTTTATCGTCAGTCCACGCCACTCGGAATTGAAATGCACGTTCAGGCTCAACTAAACGTTCTAATAATGCTTCTGAGCGATATTTAGGGTTGGCTTCTAAAAAAGGCCAAATTGATGTGAATACCTCGCGAACCGCTTGTAAAAATTCAGGTTGATGAGCATCGCGTTGAGCGACTTTTGTTAAGAATGCGTCTAAGGAAGCAACTTTTGACATAATGAATTTCCCTCTTTGTTGATGTTGTGTGTATTATATTTTTATTGTCTTCGCCTTGTGAGGCGCATAGACAATATGCAATGGCTAATTTAATCTTGCAACCATTTTTATAAAGGAAATTTAAAGAAAAGGAAAAAGTAAAGAAATTATCTAAAAAAATATCGTATTTATTAGATAAAAAATAAAAAACTACAGGAAACCATCAAGTAATGATATTTTCAATAAAAATATAGAGCAGACTACAAATCATATTTCTAGTAAATCACTACGAAAATATGTTTTATGAAAAAACAAAATTAGGGTTATATCAATATAATAAAAACGGGGGCAAAGCCCCCATACTATTAACAACTCAATTCATCATTGTGTTTTTTCTGATTCATCATTATTTTCAACCGCACTTTCATCGTCTTTTGGTTGATAAAATCGAGCAACCAATAGACCTAGCTCAAACAGCAAGCACATCGGTACGGCAAGCAAAGTTTGTGAAAAAACATCAGGAGGCGTTAAAAGCATTCCAATAAAAAATGCCGCAACAATAATATAAGGGCGTTTTTCGGAAAGAGCCTTTACAGTGGTAACACCAGTCCAGCAAAGTAGAATAATCGCAATTGGCACTTCAAAACAAACGCCAAAAGCTAAAAATAACGCCAAAGCAAAATCTAAATAACTACTAATATCTGTTGCGATGGTAACGCCTTCTGGGGCTGTTTGTGTAAAGAAGCTGAATACAAGAGGAAAGACGACATAGTAAGCAAAAGCAACACCGCAATAAAATAAAATCGTACTGGAAAATAACAACGGATAAATCATCCGTTTTTCGTGCTGATATAAAGCAGGTGCAATAAAAGCCCAAATTTGATAAAGCAAATAAGGGACAGAAATAAAAATTGCAACAATCGCAGTTAATTTAATTGGCGTAAAGAAAGGAGTTTGAATATTGGTTGCAATCATTGTTGTGCCTTTTGGCATAACAGCCGTTAAAGGTGCAGCAACAAAATGATAAATATCATTGGAAAAATACACCAAAGCAACAAAAACCAACACTACACAAATCACACAGCGTAATAAACGGTTTCTTAGTTCAACAAGGTGCGTAATTAAAGGTTGAGATTCATCCACATTACTCATAAAAACTCGCTATGATTCAGTTTTTGAAGATTGAGATTTTGACGCTGGAGCGATTTCAATATCATCAGGAGGATAATAGCTAGATAAATGTGTGTTCAGTTCTACTTTCTCGTGAGTTTCAAGTGCGGTCAAATCTGTAGGTGTTTTTTCTGCTTCAGATAAAGTTTCCGCAGCCTCCTCAACTGAGATTGCATTTTGAGGCTTTTCTGCATTTTCAGCCGCACTTTTGATTTCTTTGATTTGATCTTCCACCGTTGTACCAGCTTGAGCTGCTTTATCTTCTAGCTCCGCTTTCATCTTATCTGCTTGAGCTTTTAATTCTTCCACCGTTTTACTCAATTCTGGTGAAAGGGCTTGCAAGTTAAGGGATTCCGCTTTTTTAATGCTATCTTGTAATTCTTGCAATTTTAGTTCTTGTTTTAACTCATTTTGAACGTTAGCAGCTAAACCACGAATCGTTTTTACCCAATCCATTACGGTGCGAATTGCTATAGGCAAACGTTTTGGGCCTAATACAACTAATCCCAAAATCATTAGCAAAATAAGTTCTGAAAAACCAATATCAAACACGGATTAAGCCTGTTCTTTCTCTTTTATACTTTCTTTTTTTGCAGAAGCTGTTTCATTATCTATAGACTGAAATTCTGCATCTTTTACTTTTTCATCTTCTTTCATCGCTTTTTTGAAACCCTTCACTGCTGCGCCAAGATCTGAGCCGGCATTTCTTAATTTTTTCGTGCCAAAAATCAATAAAATAACGACTAATAAAATAATCAGTTGAGCGGGGGACAAACCAAACATAATAAACTCCGTTCTGTAAAAAAGAAAAAATTTGGCTCGGAATATACTCTTTTTAGCCATTTAGAACAATAGCTACCGGAGATTATTTTTATGTTATCCTGATCTTGATCACAAAACCTGATTTTTAACTTATTTATGTAATAAAAAAGTTAAAATTTATCTATCTCTAAAAATTGTATTTTTCTTCTAATTCTGTGATGTGAGCACTTTTATCCTTTTAGCTTGTTTCAGGAATCTGCGGTAAATTCACGGCTTCCACCGAGCCTAATGCTTTGGCTTTTTGATAAAATGCTAACTTATATTCCAGTAAGTCTAAATAGCGTTTTAATTCGGCAATTTGACACTTCACATTTTCTGTTTGATTTTCAAATAAGGACAGGCGTTCTTCAATAGTATCGTCGCCAATGATGGTACATTCCGCAAAGCGTTTGATGTCTTTTAAGCTCATTCCCGTATTTTTCAAGCATTGTAATAAACTTAACCATTGCAAATCCTTGTCGGTAAAACGGCGATTACCGTATTCATCACGTCCGACATTAGGTAACAAGCCTTCTTTGTCATAAAAGCGTAAGGTGTAGGCGGAAATGCCTATTTTTCAGCAGCTTTAGCGGTGGTGTAAGTCACTTTTTATTCCCTTTAAACAAAAAATGGTAAAAAACACTTGCTTTAGAGTGAACTCTAAAGTGTAAACTGTTGCTATCTTGCTTAGGCAAGGCAACTTTGTCAATGAATTAAGAGGAAAACAATGGAAATTAAACAAATCAACTCAACCATCAAATCTCGTGCGGCGGTGGCATTCTCACCAAACCAACCCTTACAAATTGTGGAAATTGACGTAGAAATGCCACGCAAAGGCGAAGTGTTAATCCGCAACACTCACACGGGCGTGTGCCATACTGATGCATTTACGTTATCAGGAAGCGATCCTGAAGGCGTATTTCCAGTGGTGCTAGGACACGAAGGTGCGGGTGTTGTTGTTGCGGTTGGCGAAGGTGTGTTAAGCGTAAAACCGGGTGATCACGTCATTCCTCTTTACACGGCTGAATGTGGCGAATGTGAGTTTTGCCGCTCGGGTAAAACCAACTTATGCGTCTCAGTACGTGATACGCAAGGTAAAGGTTTAATGCCAGATGGTACGACGCGTTTTTCTTATCAAGGTCAGTCTATCTATCACTATATGGGCTGTTCAACTTTCAGTGAATACTCTGTTGTTGCAGAAGTTTCACTGGCAAAAATCAACCCAGAAGCGAACCACGAACAAGTATGTTTGCTCGGTTGCGGCGTTACTACAGGTATTGGTGCGGTACATAACACAGCAAAAGTGCAAGAAGGCGACTCAGTGGCAGTGTTTGGCTTGGGAGCGATTGGTTTAGCTGTGGTGCAAGGTGCACGTCAAGCCAAAGCGGGGCGTATTATTGCTATTGATACTAATCCTGCAAAATTTGAGTTGGCAAAACAGTTTGGTGCAACTGACTGCTTGAACCCGAATGATTACGATAAACCGATCAAAGATGTGTTGTTAGATATTAATAAATGGGGCATTGACCATACCTTTGAATGTATAGGCAACGTAAACGTAATGCGTCAAGCATTAGAAAGTGCTCACCGTGGCTGGGGACAATCCATTATCATCGGCGTAGCAGGTGCAGGACAAGAAATTTCAACGCGTCCGTTCCAATTGGTAACAGGCCGTGTTTGGAAAGGCAGTGCATTTGGTGGTGTGAAAGGCCGCTCTGAACTTCCGCAAATGGTGGAAGATTCAATGAAAGGTGACATCCAGTTAGAACCGTTTGTGACTCACACAATGCCACTCGATCAAATCAATGAAGCCTTTGAGTTAATGCACGAAGGTAAATCGATCCGCACAGTTATTCATTACTAAGGTACGTTATGAAACTGATTGAACAACATCAAATTTTTGGCGGTTCACAACAAGTTTGGGCGCATAATGCCCAAATGTTGCAATGCGAAATGAAATTTGCCGTCTATTTGCCAAATAACCCGGAGAATCGACCGCTTGGCGTAATTTATTGGCTTTCAGGCTTAACTTGCTCTGAACAAAATTTCATTACCAAATCAGGCTTTCAGCGTTATGCCTCAGAACATCAAGTGATTGTGGTTGCCCCCGATACCAGCCCTCGCGGAGAGCAAGTGCCGAACGATGTGGCTTACGATTTAGGGCAGGGTGCAGGCTTTTATCTGAATGCGACCGAGCAGCCTTGGGCGACGAATTATCAAATGTATGATTATATTTTGAACGAGTTGCCTGATTTGATTGAAGCAAATTTCCCTACCAATGGCAAACGTTCCATTATGGGGCATTCAATGGGCGGACACGGTGCATTGGTATTGGCACTGAAAAACCGAGAACGTTATCAAAGTGTTTCTGCTTTTTCGCCTATTTTATCGCCAAGCCTCGTGCCTTGGGGAGAAAAAGCCTTTTCTGCTTATTTAGGGGAAGATCGCGAAAAATGGCAGCAATATGATGCCAGATCGCTCATTCAACAAGGCTATAAAGTGCAAGGTATGCGTATTGATCAGGGCTTGGAAGATGAGTTTTTGCCGACACAATTGCGTACCGAAGATTTTATCGAAACCTGTCGTGCGATAAATCAGCCTATAGATGTGCGTTTCCATAAAGGATACGATCACAGCTATTACTTCATCGCCAGTTTTATTGGCGAGCATATTGCCTATCACGCCGCATTTTTGAAGTAAGTCAAAGAGCGGTCAGTTTTCAACGCGGTTTGGAATAGCCGGCACGAGGGCGGTAAAAAGTGCCGGCAAAAGTTTATTCAATCTAAACTAAAAAGACCAAGCCTGAAACAATATCAAAAATATTTCTTTAAATAAGAATCTAATCCTTTGGAAAGACAGAGCATTTCTTTGTAGCCATTTTATCTTTATTTCCAAATACGGGAATCAAATATTTTCTTACGCAATTCAGGGTGGTCGTCAATTTTAAACTCTGGCGTTTTTCCTTCTTTAAGCTGATGTTGATAATCCTTCATTAATTTCCATACGATTGGCGACAACATCAAAATTGCGATCAAGTTAATGATTGCCATGACTGCCATTACAGTATCTGCGAAATTCCATACCACATTACCTGAACGAACCGAACCAAAATACACGAAAAATAGCACCATTAAACGGAACAACAAGACAAACCAAGGTTTATTTTTGATAAAACGGATATTGCTTTCCGCATAGGCATAGTTACCAATAATAGAAGAATAAGCGAATAACAATAAGATAAACGCTAGGAAATGCACCCCAAATTCACCTATGTGATATTGCAAAGCATTTTGCGTAAGTGAGATACTTTTGAGCGTTTCGCTACCATAATTATTGGAAAGCAAAATAATAACGGCAGTACAAGTACAAACGATCATTGTATCAACAAACACACCGAGCATTTGCACTAAACCTTGGCTAACTGGATGCTTCACGTGAGCTGCTGCAGCCGAATTAGGCGCAGACCCCATCCCCGCTTCGTTTGAGAATAAACCACGTTTAATCCCCATCATCATTGCTTTTGATACCAGCGCACCAAACATTCCGCCAGCTGCTGCGTCAAAACTAAATGCACTTTGAACGATACGATGAATCACGGAAGGAATCATATCAATATGCATACCAAGAATAATCACCGCCATAATCAAATAGAAAAGTGCCATCATTGGTACAAGGTTGCTTGAAATAATCGCAATACGCTTAACGCCACCGAAAATAATAAGTGCGGTCAAAATTACTAATGAAATACCGACATATTCCCCTTTCCAATTCCACGCATTGCTCGTCGCTTCAACAATGGAGTTCGCCTGCACCGAATTAAAAGCAAAACCAAATGTAAAAATTAATGCAAGCGCAAAAGCCACTGCCATACAACGTGATTTTAAACCTTGCACAATATAATAAGCAGGGCCGCCACGGAATGATCCATCTTTATCTTGAATTTTAAATAATTGAGCAAGGGTAGATTCAGCGAAAGCACTCGACATACCAATAAATGCCGTTACCCACATCCAAAACACTGCGCCTTCGCCCCCTAAGGCGATTGCCGTTGCAACCCCACCAATGTTACCCACACCAACGCGGCTCGCAAGACCTGTCGTAAACGCTTGGAAAGGTGTTAATGAACTTCCCTCCACCGAACGACCAAACCACATTTCACGAAGGCTTGCAGGGAATAAACGGAACTGCACAAATCCTGTTGTAATGGTAAAAAATAGACCAGTCCCAAGCAAAATAATAATGGTGGCATCCCATAAAGGTCCATCAAGGTGTGCGACTATCCAAGTTAGCACTTCTTCTAACATTTTTGAAAATTCAAATTCCATAATCATCCCTCAAGCGATAAATAATTTGATTGTATGGTTTTTCAATGAAAAGGCGAGATTTTTTAATGATTTTTCTAAAGAAAAGAAACACAAACAAGAAAAAATCTAATAAATTCACAATATTCTAAATATTTTCCAAAACAAAGGGCGTATTATTTGAATACGCCCCACTAGTTTGTTGAATTATTTGGTTAAAAACAACGCTGCCGCACCACGCACACCACCAGAATCGCCGTGTTTCGCTTTTTTGATTGGTGGAACTTTTGCTGTTCGCATCAAATGAGGCGGAAGCGCTTTTGGTAAAGCCTCATAAAGGTAATCAAAATTAGATAATCCACCACCTAACACAATCATATGCGGATCAAATGCCGTAATGATATTGCCAATAGAAATCGCCGCCAACTCAACAAAAAGATTCACAAAATCTACCGCACTTTCATTGCTTTGATAGAACAAATCAATAATTTTACGAGCAGATAATGTTTCGCCTTTCAAATCTTGATAAAGCATTTCAAAACCGCGACCAGACAGATAATTATCCAAACAAGCCTTGTTGCCGCAACCGCATTGATAAATTGGGGCGTTATCCCATCCCAATAATTTCAAAGCATGATAATTTAATTGTAAATGACCAAGCTCTCCCGCCATTCCCACTTGACCTGAATGAACTTTACCGTTTAAGACAAAGCCACCACCAAAACCAGTCCCAAGAATTAAACCAAGTACAGTCGAATATTGCTGATTTTCCGTATCCCATGCTTCAGATAACGCAAAACAATTTGCGTCATTTTCTGCCCGCACTTCACGGCCCAAACGCACAGACAAATCGCATAAAATTGGTTTATTATCTGCCACACGAATATTGGTAATTTCGGCCAATCCAGTTTGTTGATTAACAAAACCAGGTACGCCCAAACCTACGGTGCCCACCTCACCAAACTTTTCATCAGCACGATTCACTAAATCCACAATCGTGTTAAGCCATTCTTCATAGTCGGTTTTAGGTGTTGGTACCCGTTCAGAATATAATTTTTCTAATTTTTCATTGAATACGGCAAGCTCTATTTTCGTGCCACCAATATCTAAACCATAATACATAATCTGCTCCTGTATAAAGAAATGCGGTTAAAATTAGGCAAAATTTTAACCGCACTTAAATCATTATTTTATGACAAAGATCGCCTTTTTCTTCAAAAAGATCAAAATAATGCTATTAATTACTCAAAATAGCAAGTCTCAAATCTAGAAGATATTATGAATATAAGCATTCAACCTTTTTATATCGCAAGCTTTTTGTTTCCAACTTTGGCATTACTAAAAATCTCCGCTAAAATAACCGCACTTTTTCTTATCCTCGAGGAAAGCAATATGTCAGATATTCTCAATAACCTCATTCATCTTCTTAAACTTGAAAAAATTGATGATTTAATCTTTCGTGGTGAAAGCCAAGATTTAGGTTTTCGTCAAGTATTTGGTGGGCAAGTTGTGGCTCAAGCATTATCAGCGGCAATGCAGGTGGCGCCAGAAGATCGCATTTTACATTCTTGTCATGCCTATTTTCTTGCTCCGGGAGATAGCCAATATCCGATTATTTACGATGTAGAAACCTTGCGTGAAGGGCGTAACTTTTCTGCATTACGCGTAAAAGCCATTCAACATAAAAATACCATTTGTCATGTAACAGCCTCTTTCCAAGTGCCGGAAAAAGGTTTTGAACATCAAAATTCAATGCCAAATGTTGGCACGCCTGAAGACTTTACGGATGAAAATATGATGCTACAAAAAGTAGCTCAAACCTTGCCAGAACCACTCAATGAAAAATTTGCAGCAGAGCGTCCATTTGAGGTGAGAACCAAATATTTGAATAACCCATTTAATGGGACAAAATTGCCAGCCGAGCAATATTCTTGGTTTAAAACCAATGGTGAAACGCCGCTTGATATAAAAATTCAGCAATGTTTATTGGCTTATTTTTCCGATTTTCACTGTATTTTGACCGCACTTCATCCGCACGAAAAAGGCTTTTTACAAAAAGGAATGAAAGTGGCAACCATTGATCATAGTATTTGGTTCCATCGTCCGTTTGATTTAAATCACTGGCATTTGCACGCAATTGAAAGCAATAATGCCTTTGGAGGTCGTGGTTTGGCTCAAGGGCAGATTTTCTCGCAAGATGGTCAATTAATCGCAACAACACAACAAGAAGGCTTGATCCGTTTTAGCGAATAAGAGAGAAAAAATGACCGCACTTATTACACAATTTTGGCAACAAGTTGAAACTGCGCTGAAAACAGCAAATCCACAAGAAAAATGTCGTTTAGTCAATGATCTCTACGATAATCTTCTGCCACAAATTCAGTTGATTAAATTAGAAGATTTTCCCGAAGTCGTGCCGCAAGATAATATTGCCGCTTTTCCTGAAAAACCGCTCTTAGTTGCACCGAAAGATGTGCCAAAACGTTCTTTTGCCACAGAAGAAGGCTATGCAGCCACATTGCACGCTATCGCACATATTGAGTTTAATGCGATTAATTTAGGTTTAGATGCAGCTTGGCGATTCGGGCGGAATGCACAAGAAGAACTTGGCAATGGTTTGGCTTTTGTGAAAGATTGGCTGCGTGTCGCTCGTGAAGAAAGTACGCACTTTTCCTTAATCAATGAACATTTGAAAACATTGGGTTATCAATATGGTGATTTTGAAGCTCATGCTGGATTATGGGAAATGGCGCAAGCCACCGCGCACGATATTTGGGAACGAATGGCGTTAGTTCCTCGTGTATTAGAAGCAAGAGGCCTCGATGCAACACCTGTTCTGCAAGAGAAAATCGCACAACGTAAAGATTTTGCCGCAGTGAACATTTTGGATATTATTTTGCGTGATGAAATTGGCCATGTGTATATCGGCAATCATTGGTATCACGCCCTTTCTAAAAAACGTGGTTTGGATGCGATGAAATGCTTTACGGAGCTTTTACACAAATACCGTATTGTAATTTTTAAAGGTGTCATTAATACCGATGCTCGTATTCAAGCGGGTTTCACGCAGCATGAGTTGGATTGGATTTATGAAGTGGAACAAACATTAAAATCCTATATTAAGAAATGATGAAAAAATAAAAAGACTAAGTTCTATTACATTCTGAACTTAGTCTTTTTAATGAAAGTGATTTAACGTTTGAATTTATTGCTTACGCCAAGTTGTCCCATTCGCACCATCTTCCAATACGATGCCCATAGCGGTAAGCTCATTACGCGCAGCATCTGCAGCGGCCCAATCTTTAGCAGCGCGGGCTTCATTGCGTTGTTTAATCAGTGCTTCAATTTTTGCCACTTCATCATCGTTAGAACCTGCTTGTAAGAATTTCTCTGGTTCTTGTTGAAGTAATCCTAAAATCGCCCCCAATTCACGCAAACGTGCAGCAAGTCCATTAGCTTTCTCAACATCCTCTGTTTTTAACTTATTAATTTCACGTGCCATTTCGAATAAAACAGAAAGTGCATTTGGCGTATTAAAATCATCATCCATTGCTTCACGGAAAGTTGCAACAAAATTTTCTCCGCCAAAAGCAACCGCACTTTGATCTGTTCCGCGTAAAGCCGTGTATAAACGTTCCAACGCACCTTGTGCTAAATTCAAGTTTTCTTCGCTGTAATTGAGCTGGCTACGATAATGTGCTGTTAATAAGAAATAACGTACCGCCTCTGCATTATAGTGATTTAATACATCACGAATTGTGAAGAAATTGCCGAGGGATTTCGACATTTTTTCTTTATCCACCATAATCATGCCAGAATGGATCCAATAATTCACATATTGACCGCCATGTGCACAGCAAGATTGTGCAATTTCATTTTCGTGGTGAGGGAACATTAAATCAGAGCCACCACCGTGAATATCAAAATGTTCGCCAAGCTGTTTGCAGTTCATTGCAGAACATTCAATATGCCAACCCGGACGACCTGCGCCCCAAGGGGAAGCCCAACTTGGTTCGTTTTCTTTCGACATTTTCCAAAGCACGAAATCCATTGGATTTTTCTTGATTTCATTGATTTCAATACGTGCACCAGCTTGTAATTGTTCAAGATCTTGACGGGATAATTTGCCGTATTCTTTGAAGCTTTCTACATCAAACATCACGTCCCCATTATCCGCAACATAAGCGTGTCCGCGTTTAATTAATTTTTCCACAATTTCAATAATTTCTGGAATATGATGCGTCGCACGAGGTTCAAAATCAGGGCGTAATACATTAAGTGCATCAAAATCTTTATACATTTCCTGCACCATGCGATCCACTAACTGATCGCAGGTTTCTTTGTTTTCTAACGCACGTTTAATAATTTTGTCATCTACGTCCGTAATATTACGTACATAAGTTAAATCGTAACCCAAAGAACGCAAATAACGGGCAATCACATCAAAACACACAAAAGTGCGTCCATGACCGATATGGCATAAATCATAAACAGTAACGCCACAAACATACATTCCCACTTTATTTTCGTGGATAGGTTTAAAGATTTCTTTTTCTCTCGTTAAGGTATTGAAAATTTTTAGCATTTTTAAGCTCGTAAAATGAAATAAAAACAAACCGCACTTTTATAGCACTTTTACCTCGATTGTGGAATAATACAACCCTTAATTTTTTAGAGGGAAAACAAAATGGTTACATTACACACAAACTTTGGCGACATTAAAATTAAATTGGATTTTGATAAAGCTCCAGTTACAGCAGAAAACTTCTTAAATTACTGCAAAGAAGGTTTTTATAATAACACAATTTTTCATCGTGTTATTGATGGCTTTATGATTCAAGGTGGCGGTATGGAAAGCGGTATGCGCGAAAAAGCAACTAAAGCCCCAATCCAAAATGAAGCGAACAATCGTTTAAGTAACAAACGTGGAACCATTGCAATGGCTCGCACTTCAGATCCACATTCAGCGACCGCACAATTTTTCATTAACGTGGCAGACAATGATTTCTTAAATTATCGTTCAAAAGAAATGTTTGGTCGTGAAGTCGTTCAAGAATGGGGCTATGCAGTATTTGGCGAAGTGGTTGAAGGTATGGATGTTGTTGATAAAATCAAAAAAGTGAAAACAGGCAACAAAGGCTTTCATCAAGATGTTCCAACTGAAGATGTAGTGATTACATCGGTTTCTATTGAGTAACAAATGAGCATAAAACAACATCGCCCTAAAGTTGGAGAAATTCTAGAATGTGATTATGGTCAATTTTCGCATACCTGTCACGTTGACGGACATATTCCACCTGAAATGGTTAAAAAACGTTTGGTTGTTGTTTTGAATGCTAAACTGAATGGGCTTATTTTAGTTGCACCAATTTCATCTACAATTAATTTAGATGGTATAAAAAATGGCTATCATATTGAAATAGATTCAAAATTAATAAAAGCAACAAGCTTTTATGATAAAAGAACTCGCTGAGTTAAATCTGAATTAATTCAATCAGTGAGTCGTCTTCGTCTGTATCACATTTATGATAAAGGAACTAAAATTACTCAATATTTGCCAAGAGATGTTGTAACAAAAGTTCAAAAAGCTATCATAAAAGCAATCAATGCAAGCTCATTACTTGACAAGTAGATAGAATACAGTATAGACTTCCGAGCGTAATGCCTTAGAGCGATCATCATCGAAAGATGAGTTTTTAAACGCCATTGAGCGATGAATCCCCTGATTAGCGATAATCAGGGGATTTTTTATAGAATTTAGAGAAAGATATTTATGCACTTCTTCGACACTCACACGCATCTCGATTATCTCCAACAATTTACTGAGGAACCTTTGTCACAGCTTATTGATAATGCTAAGCAAGCCGATGTGCAAAAAATACTGATTGTGGCGGTGAAAGAAGCTGATTTTAAAACAATCCAAAATATGACCGCACTTTTTCCTGATAATTTGCACTATGGGCTTGGGCTACATCCTCTTTATATTAAAGAACACGCCGAAAATGATTTGATGCTGTTAGAACAAGCCTTAAAAAATCGTGATACAAATTGCACGGCGGTGGCAGAAATTGGTTTGGAACGCGCGATTCCCGATTTGCTCACCGATGAACTTTGGGCAAAGCAATGTCATTTTTTTGAAAGCCAACTTTATTTGGCAAAACAATTTAATTTACCCGTCAATATTCACAGTCGAAAAACCCATGATCAAATTTTTACTTTTTTAAAACGTATTCCATTATCTAAACTTGGCGTGGTACACGGTTTTTCAGGAAGCTACGATCAAGCAAAACGCTTTGTTGATTTAGGCTATAAAATCGGAGTTGGCGGCACCATCACTTATGAACGAGCCAATAAAACTCGTCAAGCGATTGCAAAACTACCACTTGACGCCTTAGTGTTGGAAACAGACAGTCCAGATATGCCTGTATTTGGTTTTCAAGGCCAACCTAATCGACCAGAACGTATTGTGGAAAGTTTCAAAGCCCTTTGTGTCTTAAGAAATGAACCCGCAGAATTGATTAAAAAAGTCACGTGGGAAAATGCTTGCCAGATTTTTTCTTGATCCACGTCACATTACTGAAATTATTTTAAATTAAATACTAGAAAAAAAGAAACTGAGCATAATAATATCCGCCTCGTAGAAAGTTTTTCTCAACACACAATAAGGATATATTATGTCGCAAATCTATACTCAGGTGAGAAAGTTAGCGGAACTACAATTTGCAAAAAGTTTAATTACTCAAATCTTTGAGTATGCAAGAAATAAAAATATCAAAACTGCATTACATGTATGCCGTGGCAACTGGAGCAAAGATGAAAGCGTATTACTGCGCGAGCCTTATACATCACTAGTGGATTTATTTGAATCGGCACCTGATATTTTAATGCTCGAATTTTCTACGCCAAGAGCGGGAGAATTAAGTTCGTTGTTAGAAAGTGAAATCTTAAGACAAAAATGTATTTTAGGCTTAGGCGTCATCAATCCTCGTTCTGATGAGGTAGAAACCGTAGATCAGATTGTTCAACGAGCAGAAAAGCCCTAAATTACCTTCCACCAGAGCAAATTTGGCTAAATCCAGATTGTGGATTTGCCACTTTTTCTAACCGCCCTTTAAATGGTTTTGATATTATTGAAGCCAAACTTAACGTATTAAATGAGGCAAAATCAATATTGAGGGAACGTTATGTATAACGTACCTGAAAGTGAATGTTTTACAGCGAAATATCGAGCCGTATTACGCGGAGAAGAAATTAAATTATTCACACCGAATGACAGTATTTCTCTCTATTCACAAGTCAATTTCGATAACCAATCATTACAAAAAAGTGCGGTGGATTATTTTGCTGTTTCTATTTTAGGTGGCATTTTGAGCAGTATAAAAGCACATTTTGCTCAACAACGTGCCGATATTGTAGAAATGGAAGGAAAAAGTTGGCTCAACCTAGCCAATCCTTTAACCCTACTTGGCGTTCGCGGCTATAGTGAGCAGCCTGTCATTAATGACGGCAAAATTAAAATTTTTATTTCATCAGATTTAACCGATGAAACCTTCACACAACTCACACAAAACGCATTACGCTATTGTTTTATTTACAATACAATAACCAAAGCCTTTCCTTTAAATATAGAATTTGAGCAAGTGCTTTGATTCTCATTAGGTCGTTCATCAAAATTTTAGACAAAAAAATTGCCCCATTAAGGGGCAATCTTATCAATGCTCTAAAGTTACTTATAACTTTAAGCAACGATTAAATATGTTGGTTAATGAAGTTAGCCAATTGAGTTTTTGGTAATGCACCAACTTGAGTTGCAACAACTTGACCATTTTTAATCAATAATAATGTTGGGATACTACGAACACCAAATTGTGCTGGGGTTGCTTGGTTGTCATCCACATTCATTTTCACGATTTTAACTTTACCTGCAAATTCAGGCGCAAGTTCATCTAACACTGGAGCAATCATTTTGCAAGGACCACACCAAGGTGCCCAAAAGTCTAATAAAACGGGGATATTTGAATTAACTACAACACTTTCAAAATCTGCGTCATTAATGTGTAATACTTCGCTCATTTTGTTTTCCTTATTTTGTGAATGGAATCCCTATATAAGGGCTTTTTTTAAACTTACAAGTGCGGTGCAGAATAACACCGTTTAAAAAAATGTAAACTAATCGTTTTAATTGCCAAAAGCTAAGACGGCAAAACAATATTTTCACACACTTTGCCCAATTTCAATTTATAAACATTTGATAAAGTCACATCCGCAATATTCGTTAGTGCCTCTTCGGTTAAAAACGCTTGGTGACCCGTTAGCAACACATTATGGCAAGAAGATAAACGGCGGAAAATATCATCTTGAATCACTTCGTTAGACTTATCTTCAAAGAATAAATCACGTTCATTCTCGTAAACATCCATACCTAACGCCCCGATTTTACGCTGCTTTAACGCATCAATTGCAGCTTGAGTATCAATCAAAGAGCCACGACTCGTATTAACTATCATCACGCCATCTTTCATTTTTGCAAAAGCCTCGCGATTTAATAAATGATAGTTTTCTGGCGTTGCTGGGCAATGGAGCGTAATGACATGAGATTTAGCATAAAGCTCATCCAATTCAACATATTGTCCACCAAAGTCTTCCACCACTGTATTTTTGAAAGGATCGTACGCCAAAATATTCATACCAAAACCTTTCAGAATTCGCATCACCGCAATCCCAATTTTACCTGTTCCGATTACGCCAACCGTGCGTCCGTGCATATTGAAACCAATTAACCCCTCAAGAGAGAAATTCGCTTCTCGGGTACGCTGATAAGCACGATGAATTCGACGGTTCAGTGTCATCATCAAACCGATGGTATGTTCTGCCACTGCTTCAGGCGAATAAGCGGGAACCCGTACAACTTGAATGCCCAATTCTTGAGCGGCTTTTAAATCAACATTATTGAAACCGGCACAGCGCAAAGCCACGATTTTCACGCCAAGTGCGGCTAATTTTTCTAATACTTTTCGGCTACCATTATCATTCACGAAAATGCATACTACTTCGCAATGTTCTGCCAAACGCGCGGTGCTCTCGTTCAACATAAAATCAAAAAATTCTAAATCGAAATTATATTTCGCGTTAATGAGCTCAATATATTTTCTGTCATAGCTTTTAGTGCTATAGATTGCAATTTTCATGGTTTGCTCCAATTATTTTAAGTTTGCAAAAGCCTGTAATAAGTCCGCTTTAATATCTTCTACATCTTCAATACCGACTGAAAAACGCAACAAGGTATTAGTAATCCCACGAGCTACACGCTCGGCTTCTGGAATATCCATATGGGTTTGAGTAGCAGGATAAGTAATAAAACTTTCTGTACCGCCTAAACTTTCTGCAAAAGTAATCAATTTGATGGATTTTAAGAATGTATTAACCCAAGCTTCATCTTGCAAACGGAAAGACAACATCCCCCCTTTATTTGGATAAAGCACTGATTCCACTTGTAGTTGAGCTTTTAAAAATTCCGCAATAGCTTGTGCATTTTCTTGATGGCGTTTCATACGCAAAGAAAGAGTTTTCATACCACGAATAGTCAGCCAAGAATCAAACGGAGAAAGTACCGCACCCGCACCATTTTGAATATAAGCGATGCGATCACAAAGTTCTTGCCCTTTTGCAACGATTAAACCAACAAGTGCATCATTATGGCCAGCAATATATTTAGTCCCGCTGTGAATCACCACATCAGCGCCTAAATCTAATGGGCGAGAAAACACAGGCGTTAAAAACGTATTATCCACGATCAACATTAAGTTATGTTTTTTCGCAAGTTTTGCAATTTCAACCACATCACATTCTTCCATTAAAGGATTTGATGGGGTTTCAATAAAAATCGCTTTCGTATTTGGGTTAATTACCGCCTCAATTTCAGAAGCAGATGCTGTATTAACATAAACAGGTTTTACACTATTGTTATTTTTATAAGAAAAATCTAATAGTCGATAAGTACCACCATACACATCGCTAGAAACAATCCATTCATCTGGTGCAGTGAAAAGCGTCATCAAAACTTGAATTGCCGCCATACCAGAAGAAAACGCAAAACCACGATCTCCATTTTCTAATTTAGCTATCGTTTCTTCTAATACTGTACGAGTTGGGTTTTTGGTACGTGTGTAATCAAATCCCGTACTTTCACCGATACCATAATGACCATAAGCCGTAGAAAGAAAAATTGGTGCAGAAACCGCGCCCGTACGCTCATCACTGCGATTGCCTGCTTGAGCTAATAAAGTATCGATAGCATATTGTTGTGTCATAACATCCTCTAAAAATAATGAAAAAATCAACCGCACTTTACGTGCTAAAAAACGTTTAACATTTTGGCACAAAGGAAAAAGTGATAAAAGTAGAAATTAGAAAATTACATAAAATTCCATTTTTCCATCATTTTCTGTAATTTATTTAAACAAAATGAACTTTTTTTAAACGGTTAGACAATTTTTTTAAATCTGTAATTGACAGTTATCTGAATTTCCGTAAAATGCACACCACTAACAGCGAATGCGGGAATAGCTCAGTTGGTAGAGCACGACCTTGCCAAGGTCGGGGTCGCGAGTTCGAGCCTCGTTTCCCGCTCCAATTCGTGGCGTGTTAGCAAAGCGGTTATGCACTGGATTGCAAATCCATGTAGCTCGGTTCGACTCCGGGACACGCCTCCATAATACGCAAATGTTAGTTGTCTATATGCCCGAGTGGTGGAATCGGTAGACACAAGGGATTTAAAATCCCTCGCCTTTCGAGGCGTGCCAGTTCAAGTCTGGCTTCGGGCACCATTTAAATACCAATCTAAAGGTTTTAAAATTCACTTTAAAATCATCTAATTGGGTCGTTAGCTCAGTCGGTAGAGCAGCGGACTTTTAATCCGTTGGTCGAAGGTTCGAATCCTTCACGACCCACCACTTACAAATAAAGCAAGTACCGAAAGGTGTTTTTTTATCGCCTAAATTTAATACTACTTTTTCAAATCATTGTCTTATTGATAAATAGCTATTCTTTCTATTAATGTAAAACTAATTAGTTAGTACATCCTTATTTTTTATCTTAATACTCTATTTTCTAAAAATAAAATAGCACCTGAAAATCAGATGCTATCCAAAACACAATAAAAATTTACCGCACTTTATTACTTCAATAAGTAAGCCCGTAGTTTTGCAAAATCATTATCCATTTCATCAGAAAGCAATGGCAGCTTATTATGTTTATCCAGTGCTTCAGGTAATGAAAGCTGAATACCAAGAATACGTTCTACGGATTCTTTAAATTTCGCTGGATGTGCTGTACATAGGAAGATTCCTGTTTCACTCGCTTTAAGTTGATCTTTCAGCACTTGGTAAGCTATCGCACCGTGAGGTTCACATAAATAACCTTTCGCCTGCATCGCTTTTAAGGTATCTTCTGTTTCACTATCACTTAGCATACCCGAACCTAAATCAGTTAAATTCCAATCATTTCGTTTAAACAATTCTTCCACTCTCGGCCAATTATTAGGGCGACTTACATCCATTGCGTTAGAAAGAGTTGTAACTGTCGTTTTAGGCTCCCAATTGCCCGATTTCAAATAACGTGGCACAGTATCATTTGCGTTTGTTGAGGCGATAAAGCGTTTTATCGGCAAGCCTAAGGTTTTTGCAATTAACCCTGCAGTTAAGTTACCAAAATTACCACTTGGCACAGAAACCACAACATTATCACGTTTTTCTTTTGGCAATTGTGCGACGGCCTCAAAGTAATAACAAACTTGAGCTAATAAACGGCTAATATTAATAGAATTTGCAGAGTTAAGCCCGATAGCTTGGCGCAATTCAGCATCATCAAAGGCTTGCTTAACTAAAGCCTGACACGCATCAAAATCGCCGTTAATCGCAACTGTGCGAATATTCCCACCTAAAGTACAGAATAGCTTTTCTTGCAATGGGCTGATTTTGCCTTTTGGATAAAGGATAACCACATTAATATTTTCTAATCCATAAAACGCATGTGCTACAGCAGCCCCAGTATCGCCAGACGTTGCCGTTAAAATAGTAATTTTGCCATCGCCACGTACTGCAGCAAGTGCCTGTGCCATAAAACGCCCACCAAAATCTTTAAATGCTAGCGTTGGGCCGTGAAATAATTCAAGTGCATAAATATTATCTTCCACTTTTTCCAATGGTGCGGTAAAAGTAAACGCATTTTTTACCATTGCATCTAACGTTGCTTGTGGTAACTCGCCATCAATTAATGCACCTAGAATTTTTTGACTACGCTCAACAAGAGGTAATTCAAGTAATTCATTAATGTTATTAAGTTGAGGAATCACTTCTGGAAAGAATAAACCATGATCCCGTCCAAGACCTTGGCGAACAGCCTGAGAAAAAGTAACTTGTTCTTCTGGGTGTTTGACATTGTATAAATTCATATTTAATCCGTTTTTAATCTACTTTTGTCTATTTAAATTATGCTTATTTAATTTCTCTTGTGCCTTCGTTATCAACCTTACATATATGCACAAAACCTTCATTATTTTGTAAATAATGATTCTCTAAATAAGTTGAAAGTTTAATAGCGGTTTGTAAGTCTGGAGCAATAGAGAAAATAGTTGGCCCAGAGCCTGAAATACCTGTGGCAAGTGCGCCTAAGTCTCGCATAGCTTGTTTTACTTCAGCAAAATTAGGTAACAGAGATTCACGATAAGGCTCGGCAATGACATCTTTCATCATAATCGCTGCAAGGTTTTCCTGATGGGTGTGACAAGCATGTACAAAGCCACCTAAATGACGACCATGGGCAATCACGTCTTGTCTAGTATAGCTTTTCGGTAAAATTGCACGAGCTTCGGCAGTAGAAACTTCAATTCCCGGATAGGCTAATACCCAATACCAATTATCAAAAAATGGCAGTTTTTGACAAATATTGCCAAGCGATTGCACCATAAATTGCACACCGCCAAGATAGCAAGGTGCGACGTTATCATAATGGATTGAACCAGAAATACGACCTTCCAATTCTCCCATCATTTCAAGCAATTCCATTTTCGAAAAAGGTTCATTATAAAACTGATTTAATGCCACTAATGCAGCAACAATAGAACAAGCACTAGAGCCTAAACCAGAGCCAATAGGCATATTTTTTTCGAGCGTTAAACGCAAAGGCTTCAGATTTCCTCCGCGTAATTTTAATTGCTCACTAAATAGCACATAAGCTTGGTAAACAATATTTTTTTGCGGTTCTTTCGGTAATTTACGAACAAAATAGCCCGCACTTTCTAACTCAAAACCACTTGAAATAGATTCTATTTGAACCACATCGCCTAACAAAGAACCATCAATTGGAGAGATCGCAGCACCTAAAGTATCGAATCCTACACTAATATTTGCGCTAGATGCTGGAGCATAAATTCTTAACATCTGAAATCCTTAATGTTGTAATGTTCTTAAAATATCTGCAAAGATACCTGCCGCAGTAACTGCATTGCCTGCGCCATAACCACGTAATAAAAGTGGAATTGGTTGGTAATAACGAGTGTAAAATGCTAAGGCATTTTCGCCATCTTTTACTTTATAAAGTGGGTTATTCTGATCGACTGCAACAATAGATACTTTACATTTACCTTCGCGAATTTTTCCAACATAACGCAATACTTTGCCTTCAGCTTTAGCGGTGGAAACTCGAGCTTTAAATTCTTCATCAAGCTGTGGCAACATTGCCATAAATTCATCTGCAGATTTTCTTTCAGAGAAGCCCTTCGGCAATACACCTTCAACCTCAACATCTGAAAGTTCAAGTTCAATTCCTGCTTCACGAGCCAGAATTAATAATTTTCGCGCTACATCTTGTCCTGAAAGGTCATCACGGGGATCTGGCTCAGTAAAGCCTTTTTCTCGCGCAAGTGCGGTGACTTCTGAAAGAGAAAGTCCTTCTTCTAATTTACCAAAAATAAAGGAAAGCGAGCCAGATAAAATACCTTCAAAATATTCAAGTTCATCGCCTGCGGCAAGTAAGTTTTGAAGATTTTCAATAACTGGTAAACCTGCGCCCACATTGGTTTCATACAAAAACTTATGGTGGCTTGCTTGAGCATTTTGACGTAATTCATTGTAATATGCTAATTCTCGTGTATTCGCTTTTTTGTTTGGCGTAACCACATGGAAACCTTCTTTTAACGCACGAGCATAAAGCCCTGCAACAGACTCCGCCGAAGTACAATCTACAAATACAGGGTTTACCACATGATGTAATTTAATGAAAGAAAGCAATACATCAAAATCTGATGGCTGAGTCGCATTTTCTAAATCAGTTTTCCAATCCTCTAAATTTAATCCATTTTCATCAAGCAACATACGATTAGAATTTGCTATAGCGCAGACACGAATTTCAACATTCTTCTTTGCTAAATACTCCCTTTGGCTCTTTACCTGCTCTATTAATTCTCCGCCTACTCCACCAACGCCCACTAAAAACATATCCACGACTTTTTTATTATTGAAAAGTGCCTGATGGGTAGCTTTTACGGCTTCGATCGCTTTATTTTGTGGCACAACTGCAGAAATTGAACGTTCACTAGAACCCTGTGCAATCGCTACAATGCTAATATTTGCCTGTGCTAATGCAGAGAAGAAACGAGCAGCAATACCTTTCGCTTGCTTCATTCCATCGCCCACAACAGAAATAATGGATAAATCTTTAATCACTTCAATTGCTTCTAATTGATGCTCATTTAATTCATTAGCAAACTCAGTTTCTAGTACGGTTTTCGCTACTTCTGCAGATTTCACTGGCACACAGAAACTAATACTATATTCAGATGAAGACTGAGTAATTAAAATAACTGAAATGCCTGCGCCTGACATAGCTGAAAATACACGAGATGCCATACCTACCATGCCTTGCATACCAGGGCCTGATACATTAAACATCGCCAAATTGTCTAAGTTAGTGATACCTTTGACTTGTAAACCTTCTGATTTCACATTGCCATCAATAATCGAACCTGGTGCAGAAGGATTTCCTGTATTTTTAATGACACAAGGAATATTTTGTGGCAACAATGGGCCAATCGTACGAGGATGAATGACTTTAGCACCGAAATAAGAAAGTTCCATTGCTTCACGATAAGAAAGCGTTGGTAATAAACGTGCATCAGGCACTAAACGCGGATCGCAAGTATAAACGCCATCCACATCGGTCCAAATTTCGCATACGCTTGCGCCTAAACAAGCGGCTAAACAGGCAGCAGAATAGTCTGAGCCATTACGACCAAGCAACACCAACTCGCCTTTTTCATTACCCGCAGTAAAACCTGCCATCAACACCACTTTATCTTTTGAGATACTTGCTGCATCAACACGTTTTGTTGATTCTTCAATTTCAACAGAAGACTCAAGATAACCGCCTTTTGCTAATAATTGCTTGACAGGATCCACAATATGTACACTATAGCCACGCGCTTCAAACCAAGCTTTCATCATTGCGATAGAAAGTTTTTCACCACGGCAATCAATCGTCGCTTTAACTGCATCTTCTACTTTTCCTGCCTGACGAATTTCTTCTAATAATTCTTTGATTTGAGCAAATTCAGCATCAATAAGCACCTTGGTGCCATTTAAGTCGAATTGATTATTTTCGGTATGCAAGCCATTGATGATATTATAGAAAATTTCGATTGCTTCGTTGAAATGTGTATCGGTTGGTTGATTTAATGCAGCTTTTTCAGAAAGGGCGACGAGATGATTAGTTATTTTGGCTGGTGCTGATAAAACACCAGCAGCCTGCTCTTCTAAATGAGCTTGCTCGATCAATTTCGCCGCTTGGGAAAAACGTTCCGGATTTGCAAGCGAAGTGCCGCCAAATTTAAGTACGCGCATAATTGGTTCTCCTAGAGATATTGTGTTTTTAAATTTATAAAAAAACCCGCTATTCAGTTGAATTGCGGGTTTTCAGTATCCTGTTTTTTGCTGCACTAACCCGCACCATTAATTGTAATAATGGTCATCATAATAGTGGTAATTGTGCTAATGATTACGGATAAAGTGCGGTTATTTTTCATTGTGTTTTATCTTGAAAAATGAATGCGTAAAGAAATACCGAAATTTCCCGAGCTTGTCAAACAGAAAGTAACAAATTTTTCAGAAATTTTCTCAGTAAATAAATTTCGTGTAAACTAACCGCACTTTTATAAAGGAGAACCTATGGATATCCAACATAATCTCAACCTAATTCAGCAAAAAATTGAAACGGCTTGCGAAGAAGCTAAACGCAATCAAAATACCGTAAAATTACTTGCCGTATCTAAGACCAAACCTATTTCCGCGATTCTTTCGGCTTATCAAGCTGGGCAAATAGCCTTTGGGGAAAATTATGTGCAAGAAGGTGTAGAAAAGATCCAATATTTTGAATCGCAAGGTATTAACCTTGAATGGCATTTTATCGGTCCATTACAATCGAATAAAACCCGTCTTGTTGCAGAACATTTTGATTGGATGCAAACACTTGATCGAGCAAAAATTGCAGATCGTTTAAATGAACAACGACCGACCAACAAGGTTCGATTGAATGTATTAATTCAGATTAATATCAGCGATGAAGAAAGTAAATCAGGCCTCCAACCTGAAGAAATGCTAACACTGGCAAAACACATCGAAAATTTACCGCACTTATGCCTACGTGGCTTAATGGCAATACCCGCACCAACTGATAAAATCGCGGAACAAGAAGCCATTTTCAGAAAAATGTCAGACCTATTTGAACAACTTAAACAAGCCTTACCAAATCAACAAATAGATACGCTTTCTATGGGAATGACCGATGATATGCCGAGTGCAATAAAATGCGGTTCTACAATGGTACGCATTGGCACTGCGATTTTTGGTGCGAGAAATTATTCAACATCACAAAATAAATAATCATGGAATAAGGCTCGAATTTAAAACAAGCCTTATTTATTAATGAAATTTAAATGCCAGTACTCTCGCCACATTTTGAGCGGAAGAAATTAAATTTTGTTCGCCTTGTTTGAGAATATCCGATAAATCGCCAAGTTGGTGAATAATAGGAAACACCGCATCAATACCGCGATCAAACACCACATCATAATCTTCACGCAAACACCCTGCGATGGCGATCACTGGCTTATTGAACTGTTTTGCCGTACGCGCCACACCAATTGGCGTTTTACCCATAATACTTTGTGCATCTATTCGCCCTTCACCCGTAATCACCACATCAGCATCTTTTACATAGTCGATTAAACGTAACCGGTCTAACACAATTTGTATACCTGCTTTCAGTTGTACGCTTGGTAATAATAGCAATCCACCACCCATACCACCAGCAGCACCTGCGCCAGCCTGATCACGAATTTGTTTACCGCAATCGCGTTCGGCAATTTCAGCAAAATGCGAAAGTGCAGCATCAAGTTGTTTCACCATTTCAGACGTTGCACCTTTTTGTGGTCCAAAAATGGTAGATGCGCCACATTCACCACAGAGCGGATTATTCACATCGCACGCTACTTCAATGTGAACTTGTTGCAAACGTGGATCTAATTGTTGAACGTCAATCTTCACAATATTTGCTAGCTCTGCTCCACCAAAACCGATAGGCTTATCTTGCGAATCTAAACATTGCATCCCTAGTGCTTGCAACATTCCTACACCACCATCGTTGGTTGCGCTACCGCCAATGCCAAGAATGAAACTCTCCACACCTAAATCTAATGCCAGTTTAATCAACTCCCCTGTGCCGTAACTGGTGGTAAGCAAGGGATTGCGTTTTTCAGGCGGAACAAGATGTAAACCAGAAGCTGCAGCCATTTCGATAATCGCAGTTTTTCCATCTCCCGATAAACCGAAGAAACTTTTCACTTTGTCGCCCAAAGGTGCGGTGACTTCACATTCAATGAGCTTGCCTTGCGTGGCATCCACAAGAGATTGAACTGTACCTTCGCCCCCATCTGCCATTGGCAATTTTACATAGTCCGCATCAGGGAATACGCGTTTGAAGCCTGTTTCAATGGCAGTAGCTACTTCAAGTGCGGTCAAACTTTCTTTAAAAGAATCAGGTGCAATCACAAATTTCATAACAACTCCTAGAATTTAAATACGCCAAAAATTAAGGTAGAAACGATGGTCATCATCAAACCGACCGCACTTTCATAAGGAATAAGTTTTAAACGTTCTTTGATATCCATATTCACACTACCGCCTGTGGCATGGAAGAAAGAACCATGTGGCATATGATCAAATACGGTCGCCCCTGCGTGAATCATTGCTGCACCAGCAAGACTGCTAATACCAAGTTCTAACAAGGTACTACTGAACACATTGGATGCCACCGCAGTACCTGCAGTGGTAGAAGCTGTCGCTAAAGACATCAACGCCCCTGAAATTGGTGCAAGAATATATGATGGCAAACCTGAATGTTCCAAACCTTGAATCAATACTTCTTTTAAACCAGAATTAGCAATGATGCCAGCAAGCGCACCTGTACCAAGTAACATAATTGCCACGGGTGTCATTTTACTCAATCCATTGATAGCATAACTATTTATATTGCGAAGTTTGCCCATACAAAGCGCACCAATCAAACCACCTAACGGCAATGCAATTAATGGATCAACTTTAATATCAAACAATGGACGAAGTGCCAATAGCAAAATTGCCACTAAAGGTGCGACGAGTGCGGTCAGAAATGAAGGTAAATTTTGCGTTTCAAGCACGATTACCTCTTTGTCAGTTACTTTAGAACCTTTGTTGATTAAGCGTTTTGCTAAGAAGTAGGTGAGAATCAAACCAAATAGCGCGGGAATTATACCAGCCATCATCACGGAAGTGAGTGGCAAATGAAAAGTATCTGCTGCCGCAATGGCATTTGGGTTTGGCGACATAATATTACCAGCTTTACCACCGCCAATCATGGCGAGCAAAATTGCAGCTTTCGATAAATCGCTGCGACGCGCTAACGCTAAAGCAATTGGTGAAACAGTAATCACTGCTACATCCACGAACACACCTACCGCAGTTAAAATCATCGTCGCCAGTGCCAAGGCGAGTAAAGCTCGAGTTTCACCCAATTTATTAGTAATGGTTTCCGCGATGGAATTTGCTGCACCCGATTCAATCAACACGCCTGCCAACACACCAGCAGCTAAGATACGCATAACCGCAGTAGTAATACCCTGAGCGCCACCGATCATTAGGCTCACTGTTTGCGATAAATCCGCACCGCCAATTAAGCCTCCAACCAAAGCTCCCACCAACATACCATAAGCTGGTGAGACTTTTTTCAAAATGAGGAAGATAGCAACGATTAACGCCACCAACGCACCTATTGCTGAGACTGTTGTCATTTTTTCTCTCCTATAAAAATTAAAGCCAAGGAAATTATTTCTGTTTTATAGGGAAAATGCTTTATTAGAGCAAACAAAAAGTGCGGTTAAAAATCATCAAACTTTGTAAAGTTATACAACCTCAATGTTCTAACAACGTTCCGAGATAAAGCGTTAATTCATCATCTATCTTATTGAAAAATAAGCCAGTTATTTGCTCTATTTTGTTCAATCGATAACGCAAAGTATTCGGGTGAACAAATAATTTTTCCGCAGTGAGATAAAGATCACAATTTGATAAAAAATATTGTTGAAGGGTTTTATAAAGTGTCGCATTTTCTTCTGAGAAAAGGGGAGAAAGAGGTTTTATCAATTCGTTCCCTTGCCAAGAATGAGATAATCCAGCAAGTAGCACAGGCAATCGATGCTCATCAAACACATAAATACCTTTGCGTGGATGATGTTTTAATCCATAAGAAAGCGTGCTTTGCGCACTTTGAAAAGACAAGGGAAGTTGCTCAAAAAGCGGTAGATTTAGACAAGCACCTACAGCAATTTTATAATCTTGTTTTGAATAATCTGCAGGTAAAAGCGTTTTCATTTGAGCAGAAAGTACGATGGAGTTTTGCCAAGTCTTTAAGACCACAACCTGATCAAGGGACAAAATTGCCACATCCTGTGCAAATTCAGACTGTTCTAAATAATTGATCAGATGCTGTAAATTATCCAGAGCTGGATTAAGTAACTTAATCAATACAACCACACGAGATTTATTTAAATCAAAAGAAAAAAATTTCGCCTGCTGTTCCATCTCTTTCCAATTCAAATTGCAATGTAATAATTGTAAAATAAATTCTTCTTTGTAACGACGATGCCAGCTTTCTTGTTCGAGTAAAGCCTGTTGTTCCACAATAAGTTCTGCCGTCATTTTCACTAGTTCGGCATATTGTTTCACCTGCGTTGGCTCACCAGAAATCCCCACCACTCCAATATTTTTGCCTAAATAATGAATCGGTAAATTAATTCCTGGTTGCGCTTCAAAATTCCATTTTTGTGCCAACGCTTGATCAATCTCTACCACACGATTTTCCCTCAACGCCAACACCGCTCCTGTGTGCCGTTGATTCAAACGCGTTGAATTTCCCGACGCAATGATCACACCGTCGTGATCCATTACATTTACAGAGTGATGAATGATCTTCATTGCACGTTTAACAATTTTTTTGGCAGTGTATTTATCGAGTTGCATATTTGTAATAAAGAAGATAAATGAAGATAAAATATTGAGAAAAAGAAAGTTAGTCAAATATTGTTTTATCTGCAAGAAAAGACGCGAGACTATTCTCCCGCACTGCGTTTTTATCGCTATAATGTTTTATTCTGAACTTGAACATATCCCATAATTAATGCCAAAATTCCTAGTAGAAAAATAAGATCTATTACAGAACCATCATTTCCCCAAATCAAATTAGCAATAATAACGAGACTACCACTTATCGCCCAAGCAATGTAGGTATTGACCATACAATCATTTGTTTTTTACATCATTAATCCCATCATTCGATTCCAGAATAAATAAATTAATATAAATGATTTGCACCCCAAAACTAAACAAATAAGCTTACTCATTAAGGTGCAAATCAAAGTGCGGTTCATTTTTATATTATTTTTGACTACATACAGCAATAAAATGTAATTTATGTTCAGGATCATTAAAGGTTTTGAACATTCTTTTAAATTGCTCACGATTTTCCGCTTTCATCGCATTACGGATGATTTTTAACGTACCGAAAATTCCTTCATCATAAATCATTCCTTTTGGAGAAAGTAATGTCATCTCGCCAGAGAAAGTATCTACATATCTAAAGCCACTTTCTTGGAATATGCCTTTCCATCCATCTTTCGTTAATGGCGTGACAGTCACATTAATCGCTTTGCGCATATTTTCTAGAATAGTTTGATGATCATTCCCCACCAGCATAACATCGTGAGTAAGCAATAAACCATTTGGTTTTAACACTCGAAAATATTCTGCAATGGCTTTTTTCTTCGCTTCCACGGGTAACATCGTGAGCATCGCTTCATTGATGACAATATCAAAACTTTCATCCTCAAAAGGCAACTTCATCGCATTCGCTCGCTGCACATGAATTTTTTCTTGCAAGCCATTTGCTTCGATATTTGCTTGTGCTTTTGCTAACGCATGTTCGTCTAAATCAACACCTTCAATATGACAACCAAATTGCTTCGCCAATCCAATTGCAGTCGTCCCCATATTACAGGCAACCTCTAACACTTTTTTATCTTGGCTAAAATCGCCATTGGCTATTAACCAATCTGTCGCTTTTTTACCACCTGGACGCAAACGAGTTTTACCTAAACGTGCAAGAAAATTATGCCCTACTTCATCTTTTGCCATATCTATCTCCTAGTAATTAACTTGGTTTTTATATTATAGATAAAAATGATAACTATTAAAATGGCAGATCAAATAAATAAGGCGGAATAATTGTTCCGCCTTTTTCTCTTATTTCTTCAATGCTTTTTTCAATTCAAGTAATTCTCGACGTAACTGTTTCAATTCGCTTTCCATTTCAGATTGTTTATGCAGTTTTTTGTTGGTTTCTACTTGTTGAGAACGCATCATCACTACTTCTTGTCGCAATTGTAAAACTTCCGTAGAATTAACCGCACTTTGTGTTGAAACCGCAGGTTTTGATTTGTTACCAAATTTCCAAAAAACACCTGCGCCAAAGGTTTTTTCCGAACCAGAAAAACTCCCTGCTACATTAAGCAACACATTTTCAACTGGCTTAAACACCGCACCCATTGCCATCGCCTGCGTATTTTTATAACTTCCAACACCCAAAGACAACGCAAATTTATCATCTTCACCTAATTGTGCAGGTTTTAATGAAGCCAACGCTGCAGCACTTGTGCCAACGCGGTTAATACGTAAATCTGTTCGATTTAAACGCGTATTTACGTGAGTGAATTAATTATCAATTTCTCCAAGTTTAGTTTCCGTACCATCTAAACGATTATTAACTTGTGTAAAGTTATTATTAACTTGAGTAAATTGGTTATCAATTTGACCCAGTTTATTTTCTGTACCATCTAAGCGATTATTGACTTGTATGAATTTATTATCAACTTGAGCAAATTGATTATTCACTTGACCAATTTTAGTTTCTACCGCATTTAACTGACGAACATTTACTGCATCATAATCTTCTGCGCCATCGACGACATTAACGATTTGGCGGCGGAAATTAGTTGATGAATCACCAACAGAAACACTGTTTTCTCGATCTGCAAAGGACATATAACCTACAGCAACAGAATGTTTGGCAACAGAATGTTTGGCAACAGACTTAGCATATGCTAAAGAACGATTCCCCACCGCAGTACTGTCTTCGTCTACTGCTGTACTGGAACTCCCCAAAGACGTTGAATATCTGCCTATTGCTGTACTATATGTGCCGTAAGCAGAAGCCGTTAGTGCATGTGAAGATGAATGCATCCCAAAAGCTGTTGCAACATAGGTTTTTCCATAAATTTGTTCTAATTCTTCTGGTGTTTTTGAAAGAGTTCTTGTTGGGCTAGTAATTGAATTGGATAGAATGGCAGTACTGCCAGATTGTCTAACATAAGATTTCTTTAAGGCTTCAAGATCTATTTTTTACTATTTCCATATTCATTATTATACGCCTCAACTGTTTCAACTTTACTAAGCAGACCAACAGCAATAGTATCCAGTCCCGAGGCATCAGCGTTCAATCCAAATGCAACAGAACGAACGATTGCTTTTGCTCCAGAACCACAAGCGATACTATCTCCATCTTTTTTACATATTGACTGATCAATCGCAAAAGACTGAACTGAATAAAAAGAAGTGGAAATAAGTAGAGTGATTAAAGAAAGGCGGGTTAAACTATTTTGCTTGCTTACTTACTTGCTTGCTTGCTTGCTTGCTTGCTTGCTTGCTTGCTTGCTTGCTTGCTTGCTT
>ERZ1023288.7-NODE-7-length-187038-cov-516.867523_pt1 | contig 187038 bp, 173 predicted proteins | sample MGYA00380468_ERZ1023288 | MGnify/ENA primary metagenome ERZ1023288 (study PRJEB33173, sample SAMEA4830366) | metagenome | study: EMG produced TPA metagenomics assembly of the PRJEB25223 data set... | reverse complement strand
GATGGTAGTGTGGGGTTTCCCCATGTGAGAGTAGGGCACCGCCGGGTTATCAAATTAAAATAGATAAAACAAATTGGATTTAAGTATTTAAAGTAAATAGAATAACGTAAATCAAAATAAATAGTAGAATGAAAGATAAGACCCCAGTTGAAGGACTGGGGTTTTGTATTTTTATAATCTACTGATTATTTAATGAAATGGGTTAAAGTAGAGAATAGAGATTTTATTTCAATATCAAGTTTTTAGTTTTGTATTGCCTACAATATAGTTTTAATAAATATACCTATTTATATCATTTAGAGTTTTGATTTTTCATATTTTTCAAATAGACTTTATATACTCGTTTTCTAATCTCCTCCATTATGCTTAAAAATTTAGACGAAATAACTTCAAGTATTATCGCTGATCCTCAAAATAAAGATTTTACAGAACGTGGAATTTTCCCTTTATTTTCGGCTCCTAAAACAGCTCGAATTAATATTATTGGTCAATCTCCTGGGTTAAAAGCTGAGCAAACTCGTTTGTATTGGAATGATAAAAGTGGTGATCGTCTACGTGATTGGCTAGGTGTGGATTACGATTATTTTTATAATTCTGGGATGTTTGCGGTTCTTCCTATGGATTTCTATTATCCTGGAAAAGGTAAATCTGGTGATTTACCACCTCGTCAAGGTTTCGCAGAAAAATGGCATCCAATGATTTTAGAGCATCTACCTAATATTCAGCTCACAATTCTTATTGGGCAATATGCACAGAAATATTATTTACCTGAAAATAAAGATAATGTAACTGACACTGTTAAAAATTATCGTCAATTCTTACCGCACTTTATGCCTCTTGTGCATCCTTCCCCTCGCAATCAGCTTTGGATCGCAAAGAATCCTTGGTTTGAGGAACAAGTTATTCCTGAATTACAAATTTTAGTCAAACAGATAATTAATAAAGACTAAGTTTTTCATTTCTTACGCACACATAGTAATAACAATCTCTTTTACTTTATGGATATAATAAAGCCTATATACACAGGCTTTTTTTATAACGATAATAATGTTTTAGGAGATTTGATGAAAAATTTCAAATATTTTGCTCAGAGTTATGTGGATTGGGTTATTCGTCTTGGACGACTTAGTTTCTCTCTTTTAGGCGTAATGATTCTCGCAGTTTTAGCCCTTTGTACTCAGATTTTATTTAGTCTATTTATTGTTCATCAGATTTCTTGGGTAGATATTTTTCGTTCGGTAACTTTTGGTTTACTTACTGCGCCTTTTGTTATTTATTTTTTCACTTTATTGGTCGAAAAGCTTGAACATTCTCGTCTTGATCTTTCTAGCTCGGTGAATCGTTTGGAAAATGAGGTCGCCGAGCGAATTGCTGCTCAGAAAAAATTATCTCAAGCATTAGAAAAGTTAGAAAAAAATAGCCGTGATAAAAGCACCTTACTTGCCACAATAAGCCATGAATTGCGCACGCCATTGAATGGGATTGTGGGGCTTAGCCAGATTTTACTTGATGATGAATTAGACGATCGTCAGCGTAATTATTTAAAAACTATCAACATAAGTGCGGTCAGTTTAGGTTATATTTTTAGTGATATTATTGATTTGGAAAAAATCGATGCGAGCCGAATTGAATTAAATCGCCAGCCAACAGATTTCCCAGCCTTATTAAACGATATTTATAATTTCGCCAGTTTCCTTGCTAAACAAAAAAATCTTATTTTTTCTTTAGAGCTTGAACAAAATCTACCCAATTGGCTGAATCTTGATCGTGTTCGCTTGAGCCAAATTTTGTGGAACTTAATTAGTAATGCGGTGAAGTTTACGGATCAGGGAAATATTATTCTTAAAATCATGAGAAATCAGGATTGTTACCATTTTATTGTGAAAGATACAGGAATGGGAATTTCGCCTGAGGAACAAAAACATATTTTTGAAATGTATTATCAAGTGAAAGAAAGCCGTCAGCAAAGTGCGGGTAGCGGTATTGGGCTGGCTATTTCTAAAAATCTCGCTCAGTTAATGGAAGGGGATTTAACGGTTGAAAGCGAGCGAGGAAAAGGCGCTACTTTCCATCTTACTCTCCATGCTCAGGAAATTTCTGAAAAAGAATCTGTTAAGAAAAATATTCCATCCTTGAACATTCTTTTAGTGGAAGATGTTGATCTCAATATTATGGTTGCGAAAACTATTTTAGAAAAACTTGGGCATCATGTTGATGTTGCGACAAATGGTAAGCAGGCGATCACTTTATTTGAGAAAAATGTTTACGACATTTTATTGCTAGATATTAAATTACCAGATATGAGTGGTTTTGAAATCGCCCAATATTTGCGAGAGAACTATGAAAACGGTATTTATGATTTTTTACCGCCAATGATTGCTTTTACCGCCAATGTTATGCAAAGTGAGCAAGAATATTTAGAAATGGGCATGGATGGCGTATTACGCAAACCCATTTCAATTAAGGATTTACACCATTGTTTACAGCAATTTTTTGCGGATGAAAGGGAACCTATAATCGAAGTAAATGATACTAGTGTATTTTCAGAAAAGTTTGATTTGGCATTAATTGAAACCCTTGGAAAATCCCAAATTTTAGAAAATTTATCTTTATTCAAACAAACTATGCCAAATTATCTTGTTCAATTATCAAAAGATAATATGAAAGAAACAGAAGATACCGCCCATAAAATTAAGGGGGCTGCTGCATCGGTGGGGTTAAATCATTTACGTCAATTAGCGGATACTTTAGAAAGTGCAGCTAAAAATTCTGATATTTTTAATTGCGCTGAATTGATTGATGAAATTGGGAATCTTTGGTTGGAAGATGTGGAGGATTTGCTTAAATTTTGTGAATGTTAATATCATAAAGTAGCTGTATAAAGATTATTTAAATGTGATTTAAAGATAATAAAGAGGCTTAAAATTGGAAAAATCAATTTTTATTTTAATTAGTAAAACTTCTCAAATTTCGCTGTTATTTACTTTTTATTAAAGGGAATTGATTTTGCTTTTTAATATTAAAGCGAGTAGAATTAGGCTGTCAATTTTATTTACTTTTATGTGGAAATTTATATGCCAGTATTTAATGCATTTGTTGAATTTGTCGCGAGAATTGTTGCACCAATGCAGCGTCAATTTATTAATTTTATTCGTATTGCTATTTTTATTGTAATGGCATGGATCGGTGGCTTGAAAGTTTGTCAATATGAAGCAGATGGAATTGCTCACTTTGTATCAAATAGCCCATTTTTTAGCTATATGTATGAAAAGGGGCCAAATTTAGTGCCGAATGATAAAGGGGAGTTAGTGATGGAATATACACTACACAAAAATCCTGAAGGAAAGATGGTTGCAAAAAACATCGAATGGCATAAAGAAAATGGTACCTATACGGCTTCTTACATTATTGGAGCAATTATTGTTACTGTTGGTATTCTTACTTTAGCTGGCATTTGGAATGCAACAGCAGGATTAGCAGGAGGCCTACTGACATTTGGTATGTCAATAGTCACGCTGTCATTTTTGATCACAACGCCCGAGGCTTGGGTGCCTAATCTAGGTGGAGATTTACCAACGCCAGCCTATGGTTTCCCTTATTTATCTGGAGTTGGTCGTTTAGTGATTAAAGATATTATTATGATGGCAGGTGGCTTAACAGCTGCAGCGGAGTGTGCAAATCGAATTTTAGCACGTAAAAAATAAGTTTATCGATATAAAAACAGCTCCAAATATAAATTGAAGCTGTTTTTATTATTGCGACTAGTCAAATATTGATCATTATGTTTTGTATTATTAATTCATAATTCCTTTATGCCTTAATAAGGCGTCTAATTGTTGATATATTAAATTTAAACTTTCCCTCCAACTCCTTTAAATTTCTCTACAAATGCAGCAATTTTTTGGAAAATCGTCTGTTTTTTAGTGAGATATTGTGGATTAAGTGGACTCATTTTTGGCAATACTTCATTAAGTGCCGTGCCGTTTTCACTGGCATATTCGCGTTTTAATGAAGTGCTGATATAGCGTTTTGCTGCATCGACATTCAAATTTTCTTCTTGAATTAAGGTTTCTGCTTCTTTTTGTTGCTCGTTCTGGGCAAAAAGGAAAAAGGCATCAATCAAGCTTGCTTTATCGGGAATATCATCTAAATTTGTTTGATTGATAAAATCGACAATCAAACTCTCTTTCGCACGGTTACCTAAACTTGAACGAACTGTGCGTCGGATTTCCTCAATTAACACCTCTTTGTCTTGGTTTTTCTTATGATGTTCGAAAATTAACGTAAGAATATAATCCAAATTGATTTCTTGAGATTTTAATAAATCCACTTCAAACACGACATCATCCCAATTTATCGGCGAATCATCTTTATCATTCCCCTCTTTTCTTTGGCGTAACCAATCGCGAATATCATTATAAGTTGAACGATAATCTTGCTTTGTTCTTACTGGTAAAGTGGGTACTTCAAGCATTTCTGCAATTTGTTCATCATTCACATAATGTACTTGCTTGAATTTCTCCATTGCAATCGGATCATTTAAATCGACCGTTTGTAAGGCTTGCAATGCTGCAAACTCATCGTAATTTTGCAAAATATTTTCAATACGTAAATATTCGCCAAATAATTTTACAAACTCTTTTTTATCTTGCTCTGTTTCGATTTCTGTTGGATTAGGAAAGCGATTTTGCAGCTCTTGAACAACCTCCAAATAACCACGTTGATTGTCATCACCGTTAAAATAGCTGTCATAGCTTTTCTCTAGTACGACATTCTTCGTGTTTTTATCGCCAAATAGCGTAATTGCATCAATGGTATTTTGTTCCAAATCGCGGAAAGTAACGATATTCCCAAAGGTTTTAGTGGTGTCATAAATGCGGTTGGTGCGAGAAAAAGCCTGCATTAATCCGTGATAACGCAAGTTTTTGTCCACGAAAAGAGTATTCAACGTAGGGGCATCAAAGCCTGTTAAGAACATTCCGACCACAATCAGTAAATCCACTTCCTGATTTTTCACACGTTTGGTAAGATCGCGATAGTAATTTTGGAATGATTGACTATCTACGCCATAATTCGTGCCAAAGTAGTGATTGTAATCATCAATGGCTTTCGTTAAAAATTCTTTTGCCGTACTGTTTAGAGCGGTGGGTTCAAAGGTCTCATCTGGAATATCACCAATCGCATCTTGTTCTTCATTTGCCGCAAAAGAGAAAATGGTGGCAATTCTTAACGGTTTTTCTTGTTCAGACTGTAGATTTTGCAAAGTTTCGTAATAACGTTTTGCTGCTTCCACACTGCTTACCGCAAACATTGCATTAAAGCCTTTACCTGTGGCGTTCAAGCGATGGGTTTTCTGTTTAAAATTGTTAAGCAAATATTGCGAGATTTCTTTAATACGCTCAGGGTGTAGAAAGGCTTGTTTCTGCTCAAGTGCGGTCAATTTTTCAGGATCTTTTTCTGTTTCTAAGGCTTTAAATTGTGGGCGGACATCGTTGTAATCGACCTTGAATTTCAGTACTTTGTCATCACGAATAGCATCGGTTATCACATAAGAATGCAATTCAGTACCGAACACACTGGCTGTCGTTTCCGCACCTAATGCGTTTTCAGGGAAAATAGGTGTGCCTGTAAAACCAAATTGATAGAATTTTTTGAATTTACGTTTTAGATTTTTTTGTGCTTCGCCGAATTGCGAACGATGACATTCATCAAAAATAAATACGACTTGTTTTTGATAAATCGGCAAATTATCTTCCGATTTCATCAAATTATTCAACTTTTGAATGGTGGTTACGATAATTTTGTTATCATCTTTTTCAATATTGCGTTTCAGTCCTGCGGTACTTTCCGAGCCATTCACGCTATCAGGCGAAAAACGCTGATATTCTTTCATTGTTTGATAATCTAAGTCCTTTCTATCCACCACAAAAAAGACTTTATCAATAAAATCAAGTTCAGTCGCAAGGCGAGATGCTTTAAAACTGGTAAGCGTTTTACCTGAACCTGTGGTATGCCAAATATAGCCACCACTTTCACGATTACTCCAATTTTTTGCTAAGTAAGAACTTTTGATTTTCCATAAAATCCGCTCAGTGGCGGCAATTTGATACGGACGCATAATTAACAACGTATCACTCACATCAAATACGCAGTAATTTACCAACACATTGAGTAAAGTATTCTTTTGCAAGAAAGTCGCGGTAAAATCCTTTAAATCTTTAATTAAAGTATTTTTTGCGGTTGCCCAATTCATTGTGAAATCAAAGCTATTTTTATTGCGTTTCGTTGTGTTGGCAAAATAGCGAGTATCCGTGCCATTAGAAATGACAAAAATCTGAATATATTTAAAGAGAGAATTTTCTTTATTGAAACTTTCTTTGCTGTAGCGATGAATTTGATTAAAGGCTTCACGAATGGCCACGCCACGTTTTTTTAATTCAATATGTACAAGCGGTAAACCATTGGCCAAAATTGTCACATCATAACGATTATCATAGCTGCCGGTTTGTTCAAATTGATTGATGACTTGCATGGCATTATTAGAAAGATTTTTCTTATCTAGCAGATAAATATTCTGAATGCGTCCATTATCAAACACAAAATCATAAATATAGTCATCATGAATTTTACGGGTTTTCTCAATCAAGCTATCACTCGGCTTATCCAAATATTCCTCTAAAAAACGTCGCCATTCCGCATCGGAGAAAACCACGTTATTCAAGCGCTGTAATTGTGCCCGTAAATTTTTAACCAAGGCATCATGGTTATTGAGCCCCTGTAAATACTCATAGCCTTGTGCCTGCAAATCACGGATAAATTCACGTTCAAGACTCCCTTCTGTTTGGTAGCCTGCATTGGGTTCTTCCACAAGCTTATTATATTGATCTAAAACGATAAAATTATTGGATTCGGCGATAGTTTTGTATTGGGTCATGAGTGGTTCCTTAGTATATTTTTTAGTTATTCAGTATTACTGAATAATTTGAGTTATTATAAGTTATTGAATAATAATCTTATTTTTGTTAAATATATTTTCAAGTCGTAATTTTATAGTTTAAATATTAATCAAGAAAACTTTAGTTTTAACTAAAGAACTTGACCTCGGATCCATATTTTTATACTATGCGTGCCAACAGTTCCCCTGGCTTTGCCAACTCAAGTGGTTGGATTCACAAGGCTAGGGGCCATTTTTTTCCATAGATTCCATTCTTTTAGGTCAATAACTAATCCTGTATCTCTTATTGAAATTGCATTATTTTGCACCTTAGGAAATTCATCAAGAACTGCTAAAAAACGTTCTCCCCATGTTGAATTTGGACAAATAATATCTAACATTCTTTTCATCAAACAAAAATATACGAATACCTGTTTTGTTGAAAGCATTTTCCACTGTGGGTCATTTAGCCCTTTCAATGTTGCATTTATAGGAATAGAACGATTCCATAATCTGCTATGATGTGCAGAAATGTTGCGAATGATGTTAAAAGCGTGAAGATGTGTTTGTAAATGTCTTCCACTTTTTAAATGATATATTTTAGCAATATAGTCTTTATCTTCTTCTTTCATTCCACTATAAAGTTTTGACATTGTGCCAAAATCCCAGACTTCACAGCATACCCAAATAGGTAGATCTTCATATTGTTCTAAATGATGTTTTACAAAACTTGTTTTTCCTTCTCGGCGAATTAAACTATCAAGTTTATCTAACCATTCTAAATGTCGGAAATTAGAATCAAAAAATTCACTTTTTTTGTGAGCGAGCGGATGATATTTTCCTAATTGATAAGCAATATTCACACGCATAGCGATTTCAATTCTTTCTAAAGCATCAAGTGCTAATTGTCGTAATTTTTTATCAAAAAGGTAAAGTTGTTTTACATCAGTAAAAGATGTATTTTCAATAAAGCGGTCTAATTTTTTCTCAGGATTACAAATATCTATTTGGCGAAAAGGATAAAGATAGCCACTAACACGATAATATCCAATTGTTTTTAAATAACCTAAGGCTTTTAAGTCATTCTCAATAACAAGCCCACGTGTTTTTAATTGCGAGAGTTGGTCATCAAAACTTTTCCATTCTTTTAATGTTTTTGGCATATTTTCTTATTATTTAAAATTTAGTAATAATTCTCTGTAATATTCATACCGCTTTTGGCTTTGTTCAATCGCTAAAGGCAAGCCTTCGGTGATGGAATTGGTTAAGGTTTCAAATTTGTCTAAGATTGAAACGATGCGGTGTTGTTCTTCGATTGACGGAACAAAAATAGGAATTTCATTCAAAATAGCTTGTGTTAAGCTAGGTCTTCCTGAACCAGTATCTAATTTTGCTAAATCTACGGTTTTCATAAAATGATAAAAGTATTTGGGTAAAATTTGAGTTGTGTCAATTTCTGTATAGTAAATCGTATCAACATTCCAAAATGGCTCTTCAAGATAAAATATATTTGTAATACTTCCTTTTCGTGGAATTAATACCGTAGGTCTATCGTATGAATATGTATCAACATATCCCATAATCCCACCTGAACCATATATTGGAATATTACCTTCCCCAAGATGTTTCCAATCTTTTCCATTTTTGATTTTAGCCACATCAATAAGTTTTTTCTTCCCCCCCCCTGAATTTAATTGTTCTAAACTATCAAAAGATAATAATTTTTCTCGATAGTATTCATACTGCTTCTGGCGTAGTATAAGCTCGCTGGTAAGCTCGCTGGTAAGTGCTGTCAATGCGTCCAAAATTTTTACGATTTTGGTTTGGACGGAGAGCGGGGGGATGGGGACTAAATATTTATCTGTATCAGGTGTTGCAATCTGAGGCATTTGCATCTTTGAACCTAAATTTTGGAAATAAGGTTCCTGATTTTTCAAAACATAATAAATGTATTTAATATTAATATTTTTATCATTTGAATAATAAGACCACATTTCGTTTTTATGAGAAAAAGGCTTATCGTAATATTCAAATTCAATAATCCCTCGAGACTTTACAATAATTGAAGGGTTTTTATTGATGTCTTTTTCAGGGATATCTTCAAAATTTACTAATGCAAATGTTTTCCCTCCAGCAAAAATTTTCAGTGGTGCATTGTCTTTATGCAATACTTTCATTTCAGCAGCTGTAATTTTTGTGCCTTTAGTTCTGATTAGAATGTCTTTTAAAGGCTTCCACTCAACCTCAGCCCCATCCAATAATTTCTCTAAAAAAGTGCGGTTGTTTTTCATGGTGTTTTTTATTGTTCCTCGTGGGGTACAACTGTCAACGTTTAGTTGACAGTTGGATTTTAATTTGTCTTGAATACTATAAAATTTCAAACGTCAGAAAACGCTTGCAGAATTGTTGTGGAATAACTATAATTCCCACAGCTCACCTACTCTTTAGTAGAAAGAGGTAGCCGTTCGCCCGGCTTATAATAGGCGACCATTTCTCTATCGTTAGAACCATTCGCATCCTTTCAAAGTTTCATCGCCATTTCGGTATTTTTCGTAGCGTTTCTGATAATCATCACGTTTTCCTTGGTGATCAATATAAAAACTTGTTACTAAAAATGAAGAGGACTTACCTAGTTTCTGTAAAATCACAACAAAATCATCTTTATAAGCCCATAAATATAAGCGAATGTCCCGTTTTTTATTACTTTCACGATGATAGAAAAGCTTAATTTTTTCGTGAGTATGATTTTCTAGAATCTCCTTCACCCAGCCAATTCTTTCGGCTCGTCTATAATCAGGATAGCGACCACGTGAGCGAAATTTCTTTATGCCATTTTCCCAATAGGTTTCTTTTTCTTCTCGTGAGATTATATGCCAAAAGATTTTTTCTTTATTATCTTCTAAATCGTGTGATTTAGGGTCTATATAAATTTTTTCGGCTAAATAAGTTTTATTTTCTACAAAGTCTGAATGGAAAATGGAATATAAATAATCAAATAAATTTTCACTTTCAATCTTATTTAAGTCTAATATCTCATCTAGCATCGTTTTCTTCCCTGTGGTTGCATACGGAAGATATTAAAATGCTTTTCCCAAGGTACAGTAGTGATGTCTAAAGGATGACATAGTTTTTGTTCTAAATAATCTACAAATTGTTTTTTTATCGCACTTTTATGGTCAATATCAGTTCGGTTCTTATAAGCAACAGCACCGACTAATAAATCACAAAGTTGAATAATTTGTACCTGATAAGATTGCACAATGGTTACTTCTGCTTTTAAATCCCAGTTTGTGCCATTTTGTAATACTTCGCATAATTTCTTAGATTTATCTGCACCTAATGTATCCATATAATCTAAATAAATGCGGTAAATATTTTTTTTCTCTAAGAAATCTCGTACTGTGTAATAGAGTACTTTATAGTAAAAATTATTGTGTGAGCCGTCATTGAAGACTTTGTGATTTAAAGACTTTTTATTCATTACGACAGTAGTTTTAAAATGAATTTCTTCATTATCTAAAACAAGATCAATTAGATCGCGGTAGAGATTCCACTGTTGTTTATTTAGCTTACTCCATTTTAGTTCTGGTAAGTAGTTATGTTTATGTCGTAATGCCTTAATTGATTTACTTAACTCAATTGCTTTCTCAGCTGTACAGTGAATTGCTCCGATTGCCATAATATCAGAGCCATCATGTTCTAAATGACAACTTTCATCACAAAATATTTTATAAATAGCCATTCTATTTCCTTATCTTATTACCCTTCAATCTCCGCCACAATCTTATCAATCTCGGCACGCAAGCGGTCGATATTGGCAACTGTTTTACGAATTTTCGCATTGAGTTCATCAATATTAATCACTTCGCGAGTGTCTTTTTGTTCCACATACGAACTCACAGCAAGGTTGTAGTCATTTTTAACGATTTCTTCAAAGGATACGGATTTTGCCAAATGCGGCACATCTTCTTTATCGGCAAACAGTTTGAGAATTTGCTCAATATGTTCCTCTTCCAAAATGTTGTTATTGGTGGCGGATTTAAATAAACCGCTAGCGTCGATAAATTGGGTTTGGGTATTAGGTTTATGTTTGGAAAGCACTAGAATATTCACTGCGATACTGGTGCCAAAAAACAAATTTGGTGCAAGTGCAATCACGGTTTCCACATAGTTATTATCCACCAAATATTGACGAATTTTTTGTTCCGCACCGCCGCGATAAAAAATGCCAGGGAAGGAGACAATCGCCGCCCTGCCTTTGCCTGAAAGATAGCTTAATGCGTGTAAAATAAAGGCAAAATCCGCTTTGGATTTTGGTGCAAGTACGCCAGCAGGGGCGAAGCGTTCATCGTTAATCAATGTGGGATCGTCGGAGCCAACCCATTTCACGGAGTAAGGCGGGTTAGAAACGATGGCATCGAAAGGTTTATCATCGCCAAATTGCGGATTCATTAAGGTGTTGCCAAGGGCGATATCAAACTTGTCGTAGTTGATGTTATGCAAAAACATATTCATACGGGCAAGGTTATAAGTGGTGTGATTAATTTCCTGCCCGAAGAATCCTTCTTCAATGATATGTTCATCAAATTGTTTTTTCGCTTGCAATAATAAAGAACCCGAACCAGCAGCAGGGTCATAAATTTTATTGACCTTGTCTTGTCTGTATAAAGCCAGTCGAGCAATTAGCTTGGAAACGCATTGTGGTGTAAAGAACTCGCCACCTGATTTACCAGCATTAGCAGCATAGTTGGAAATTAAAAACTCGTAAGCATCACCGAATAAATCAATATGATTATCTTCAAAGTCACCAAAATCTAACTCGGCAACGCCTTTTAATACAGCGGCTAGACGGCTGTTTTTATCGGCAACGGTATTGCCCAGACGGTTGCTGGTGGTATCAAAATCAGCAAATAAGCCTTTGATGTCCTGTTCGGAAGGATAGCCAGTAGCGGAGTTTTCAATATCGCTAAAAATTTGTTTAAGTTCAGTATTAAGGTTTGGATTGGTGTTCGCAGTCGCCACTACGTTTTTGAATAGCTGACTTGGATAAATAAAATACCCTTTGGTTTTTATGGCATCCGTTTTGATTTCAGGTGTGATGATTTCATCAGGCAATTTAGCGTAATTCACGCTTTCATCATCCGCTTCAATATAATTGGTAAAGTTTTCACTAATAAAACGATAGAAAAGTGTGCCAAGCACATATTGTTTGAAATCCCAGCCATCGACCGAGCCTCGAACATCATTAGCAATTTGCCAAATACGGCGTTGAAGTTCGGCACGTTGTTGAATTGCAGCAGCCATAAAATCCTCAGAATATTTTGTGTAATGAGTTGGATTGATATGTGAAAAATTATACAGGAAATTAGTCTATTCTGCGTGAATTTCTATGAGTTTGTCTTGCGGATATTTGTAAAAATAATGTCTCGTTTGCAGGTTTTGTCTAGATAAAGTGCGGTTGAAATTTGCAATATTTTTATGTAGAGGAAAATATTTGAGAAAGGGCATGTCGTGCATGCCCTATAGTTTGACGTATTAGTTCATAATTCCTTTATGTCTTAACAATGCATCTAATTGCGGCTCTCTGCCACGGAAGCGTTTGAATAGCTCCATTGGTTCTTCTGAGCCACCACGCGTGAGAATTTCATCTAAGAATGATTTGCCTGTGATTGGGTTGAAAATACCTTCTTCTTCAAAGCGTGAATAAGCGTCCGCTGATAATACTTCAGCCCATAAATAGCTGTAATAACCTGCGGCATAACCTCCAGCAAAAATATGGCTGAAGCTGTGTGGCGCTCTTGCCCAATCTACACCTTTTATGACGGCAACTTGTGATTTCACTGATTTAAGTGTATCCAAAATTTGATTGGTTTTTTCCGCATCAAAGGTGTGATGTAAACGGAAATCAAAAATACCAAATTCAAGCTGACGTAAGATAAACATCGCAGCTTGGAAATTTTTTGCTTTTAATAATTGCGTAAGTTTTTCTTTTGGCAATGGCTCGCCTGTTTCGTAATGTCCTGAAATAAACGCCAAAGCCTCTTCTTCCCAGCACCAGTTTTCCATAAATTGACTTGGTAATTCCACTGCATCCCAAGGCACGCCGTTAATACCCGCCACATCGGATACATCAATTTTCGTGAGCATATGATGGATACCGTGACCAAATTCATGGAATAGCGTAGTGACTTCATTGTGCGTAAATAACGCTGGCTTATTTCCTATCGGTGCATTGAAGTTGCAAGTTAAATAAGCCACAGGCGTTTCAATGCTGCCATCCAGTTTACGCTTGCGTCCGATACAATCATCCATCCAAGCACCGCCACGTTTGTGTTCGCGTGCGTATAAATCAAGATAGAAACTGCCACGGAGTTGATCATTTTCATCGATTAAATCAAAGAAACGCACATCTTTATGCCAAGTATCCACGCCTTTGCGTTCAACTGCACGAATATTGAAAATACGTTTAATCAATTCAAACAGTCCCGAAATTACGCGATTTTCGGGAAAATATGGGCGAAGTTCTTCATCGTTAATGGCGTACAAATGTTGTTTTTGTTTTTCGCTGTAAAAACCAATATCCCAAGGTGCAAGTTCAGTGATTCCAAATTCTTTTTCGCAGTAATCTTTCAATTCTTGCAGTTCTTTTTCGCCTTGTGGTTTGGCACGTTCGGCAAGATGATCTAAGAAATCAAGCACTTGTTGTGGGTTTTCTGCCATTTTTGTGGCAAGTGAAAGTTCTGTGTAAGTATTAAAGCCAAGTAATTTCGCCAGTTCTACGCGTAACGTCAGAATTTCTTCCATAACTTTACTGTTATCCCATTTGCCAGCGTTAGGGCCTTGTTCTGAGGCACGTGTCGCATAAGCGCGGTACATTTCTTCACGCAACGCACGATTTTCGCAGTAAGTCATCACAGGGAGATAGCTTGGGATTTCTAACGTAAAACGATAACCTTTCAATCCTTTGCTTTCGGCAGATTGTTGTGCTGCCTGTAGTGCGGATTCAGGTAAGCCAGCAAGTTCTGCTTCGTTTTCAATGAGTTTTTCCCAACCCATGGTGGCATCTAATACATTATTGCTAAATTGTGAATTTAATTCCGATAAGCGCGCTACAATTTCGCCATAACGTTGTTGTTTCTCTTCGGAAAGTCCAATGCCTGAAAGTTCAAAATCACGCAGTGAATTTTCAATGGCTTTCTTTTGCGCAATAGAATAATCGGCAAATTCAGCACTATTTTTTAACGCTAAATAGGCATTATAGAGCCCTTTATTCTGACCAACCCAAGTGCTGTATTCAGAAAGTAACGGTAAGCAAGCTTGATAGGCTTCACGTAATTCAGCACTATTTTTTACTGAATTGAGATGAGAAACGGGTGACCACGCGCGATTTAAGCGATCATTGGTTTCCGTTAAAGGCAAAATGAAATTTTCCCAAGTAAAGTGTGGCTGTTTTAACACTTGTTCTATCGTATTGCGACAATCTTGAATTAATTTTTCAACAGCTGGTTGAATGTGTTCTGGCTTGATTTGTGAAAATGGCGGTAAGCCTTGAATGTTAAGTAATGGATTTGACATAGACATAAATGTTCCTTTTTTGAAAACTGTTTTTTTTATGTGACGGCGAATTTTATAATATCAAGGTTGAAAAATCTAAAAAATCAGTAATAATAGTTTGCATTTTCTTTTTTTATTAGGAACATTATGAAAATTATTTACATTATTTTAGGTTTTCTTTCACTTGCAATTGGCATCATTGGGATTTTCCTTCCTCTTTTGCCTACCACGCCTTTTTTATTACTTACTTTATTTTTCTTCACAAAAGGTTCAAAACGCTTAGAGCAATGGTTTTTAGGCACAAGTATTTATCAAAAACATCTCAAGTCCTTTCATGAAAATCGATCATTAAAGAAAAATACCAAAATTTGTATTTTGACTTTTGTTACCACAATGCTACTAATTGGTTTTTATTTCACGCCAAGTGTAATAGGGCGTAGTGTTATTGTTGCGTTGATTTGTATTAAGTTTTGGTTCTTCTTATTTTGGATTAAAACCGAAAATGAATAATTTGTTCGCCTTGTGCCAACGAAGTGCGGTTATTTTTTCTATTATTTTTACGGTGGTGGCTTGTGATAAATTGGATAGTCCTAAGCCTATTTCGCCACAAATTGAGACACAAAAAAATACTCAATTAGAATCTAACCGAGTTGAATTAAAACGTGGCGTTTATAGCGATTTGACTTTGCAACCTTGGCAAGCACAAAGCGAAGAACAAACTCAATTATTACGAGATCTTTTTGAAGGATTAACAGCTTATGATGCTCAGGGCAATCTTGTTCCAGCTGTAGCAGAAAGTTGGCAAACTGAAGACAATAAAACTTGGATTTTCACTTTGCGTGAAAATGCTAAATGGTCAAATGGCGAGCCTATTACTGCATCAGATTTTGTACAATCTTGGCAAACACTTTCTCAATCTGAAAGCCCAATTAAAAATTATTTGGCTTTTATGAATGTGAAAAATGCGAAAGCAGTATTGGAGAAAACGCTAGCTGTTGAATCCCTTGGATTGTTTGCCGAAAATGACCGCACTTTACGCATTGAATTAGATAAAGCATCGCCATATTTACCTTCTATGCTGGCACATGTCAGTCTTTTGCCTCGCTATGCTAAATCGACTGAAACATTTATCAGCAATGGCGCATATCAGTTACAAAGTCAGTCTGAAAATCAGCATATTTTAATTGCCAATCCTTATTATTGGGCAAAAGAAAAAGTGATATTTCAACAAGTGAAGTATCAAAAAATTTCAGTTGATGCAGATTTGTCTGATTTTGATGTTGTAATGAATCCGAAAAAAGTCGATCAGAATATCCAAGATTATCCGCAACTTTGTACTTACTTCTATGAGTTTAATCTTTCCGATCCTGTGTTACAAAAAAGTGCGGTAAGAAAAGCCATTGTTTCGATGATTTCTACCAAGAATTTGGTTGCAGATATTGCTCATCTTCATCCTAACAATACTTTTTTGCCAAAATCGATGCTCGGAGAGCAAGAATCTGTTTGGGAGCCAGTTGTTGCAGAGCAGCTTCTTTCCCAAAATCAAATTAGTGAAACTCGTCCATTGAAATTGCGTATTCGTTATGATGATTCATCTCTGAATCAAACCATTGCGACGCGATTAAATCATCAATTATCACAATCTGATTTATTACGAGTTGAAAATCAAGCTATGAGCTGGCAAGAATTGCAAACCGCCCGCACAAAAGGCGATTTTCAATTAATTCGTTCTGGCTGGTGTGCAGATTTTAATGATCCTGCAGCATTTCTAAATTTATTCTATTCAAAAAGCCCAGATAACAAAAATGGCTATAAAAATGCGGAATTTGATCGTTTATTTGAAAATGCAATGACGACGACATCAGAAAAAGTGCGGTTAGAAAATTACGTAAAATTGAAAGAGATGATTCAGCAAGAACATTTAGTGTTACCTATTTTTCAATATAGTACGCCAGTTTATCTCGCACCAAGTATAATGGGCGCGCAAGTAAATTCTGTCGGTGTCATTTACAGTAAAGATTTGTGGAGAAAGATTAAAAATCAGTAATCGCGCTTGCAATCAAGGAAAGAATTCTTTAAGATTGGAGGCATTGGGGACAACTCCTACATCGTCCCCTTGCGATTATCTTAGATAACTGTGCCTGAACAGCTAACTAAACAACAGATAATCAAGAAAATGAAAAAGGCAATTTTTTTCATTTTACTTACTCCTGATAAGCCCCGATCTTTGGAATACGAGACGGGGTTTCTCGTTTTTAGCAATATGCTAAAAAATCCTTCGATTATTCCGTAATTGAGAGTTTAAATAAAAAAGCCACACTGTTCAATATAACAGTATGGCTTTTTTAACATATATTATTTTACTAAATAATCTCTTCTTGACAATGTGGGCAAGTCATTAAATGTTGTTCATCATTGTTATGCACAATGTAATGCCCCATTTTTTTTGCTTTGGTATCAAGATATTTTGTGTTGTAGCGGTTTTCGCCAACATTAAGTGGAACTCGCTCAACCACGTTGATACCCGCCTTTTTCATTGTTTCCATTTTTTCTGGGTTGTTGGTCATCAAGCGAACTTTTTTTACACCAAGTAGCTCGAACATATCGGCACAGACTTCAAAGTTGCGTTCATCCGCTTTGAAACCTAAAGCAAGATTGGCTTCAATGGTATCCATTCCCTTATCTTGTAAAGAATACGCACGGATTTTATTAATCAAACCAATTCCGCGGCCTTCTTCACGATGATAAATTAAGACACCGCGACCTTCTTCTTGAATTTGTTTCAACGCTGTCGCCAGTTGGAACCCACAATCGCATTTTAAGCTGTGAAGTGCATCGCCAGTTAAACATTCAGAATGGATGCGTGCTAACACAGGTTCATCAGCATTAGAAATATCGCCCATTACTAAGGCGACATGTTCTTTTTTGGTATCTGGAAATTCAAATCCCACCATTCTGAAAATACCATATTCAGTGGGTAAATTGGCTTGCGCAACTAGCTGAATTTTTGCCATAAAGTGATCCTTATTTATCGTCATTTTTGTTAGAATGCGCACGTTATTTTTTATTATCAAGGGGCGAGCATGTTTAAAAGGCTGTCATTATATACGTTATTACTTTGTCTTGTACCATTTTTTATTTGGGGTATTTCCTATCAGTGGCATGGTAATAGCCAATTAACCCAGGCTGATTATTGGCTTTATTTGCTCACTGAAACGGGTAGTGTACCTTATGCCTTGATCACTTGTGTGTTATTTACGCTTTTGTTCGCATTTTTATTCAAAAATCCAAAACAATGGATATTAGGCGTAATTGTGATGGGGATTTCAGTTATTGCCACTCAAGCCGCAAAAACAGGGGCAAAAACATTGTTTGAAGAACCTCGTCCCTTCACCGTTTATTTAGCAGAGCAAACCCATTCAACACCTGAAAATTTTTATAAAAATGACCGCACTTTGCGTGCAGAAATGGCTAAGAGTTTTTATTCGATGGATGCTATCACACCAGCTTGGTTAGTTCATCATTATGAAAATGAAACGGGGTATTCTTTCCCCTCGGGGCATACGATTTTTGCGGCAACTTGGCTAATGCTTGCTGTTGGCTTTACCCAATTATTGGGTAACCGTTCTTTTAAAGCAAAATTACTGGTAGCAGGTATTGCGGTGTGGGGCTTATTAATGTTGATTAGCCGTGTGCGATTAGGCATGCATTATCCAATTGATTTATTAGTGGCGACATTACTGGCATGGTTGATTAATAGCATTATTTTTGCCTTTTTGAAGAAAAAGGCGATCTTCGTCATGAAATAGTAACATTAAGAGATAATTCAACATAGGATAAAATGGGAGTTGAATAAGAGAGAGTATTGCCCATCTTGTATATCTGGTTCTGCTCTAGGCAGAAAACCAAATTGTAGAAATGAAATCAGATAATTTTTCACCAAAAAACTGATAGTTAATACTAATATTATTATCTTTATTAGGTCGAAAGACATAGCCCTGTTCCAAAGGGATTGAGGTAGATAGAGATTTATGATTAATAAAAATATCGAAAAGCTAAAAGGAGTAATAAAGGGCGTATTGCACGCCCTATTATTTTCAAGAAATGTACTAAATTATCAGCTAAATTTAGCCGCACTTTTATAAATGTTTCACTCTCCGTTTCACTTCTTCTTGTTTTCCTGCATTAAATGGGCGGGCATCAGGGCTGCCTAGATAGCCACATACGCGGCGAGTGACAGACACTTTTGTACTATCGTGATTGCCACATTTAGGGCAAACAAAACCTTTACTGGTACATTCAAACTCGCCGGTGAAACCACATTCATAACATTCGTCAATCGGTGTGTTGGTGCCGTAATAAGGCACGCGATCGTAGCTATAATCCCACACATCTTCCAATGCTTTTAAGTTGTGTTGAATATTTGGATATTCGCCGTAGCAAATAAAACCGCCGCTGGCGAGTGGGGGATATGTCATTTCGAAATCTAGTTTATCGTAAGGATTCACTTTCTTTTCTACATCTAAGTGGTAACTATTTGTGTAGTAGCCCTTATCTGTTACGCCTTTAATCACGCCAAATTTTTTGGTGTCTAGACGGCAGAAGCGGTCGCATAAGTTTTCGCTTGGCGTGGAGTAAAGGCTGAAGGCATAGCCTGTTTCTTTTTGCCAGCGTTTAACTGCCTCACTAAGGTGGCGAACAATCGCAATGCCTTTTTCGCGTAATTGTTCATCATCAAAAATATGCCCTTTGTTATATAGCGCATTAATGGTTTCGTGAATACCGATATAGCCGAGCGAAATAGAGGCTCGTCCATTTTTGAAAATTTGTGCCACATTTTCATCCGCTTTTAACCGCACTCCGCATGCTCCTTCCATATAAAGAATAGGAGCAACGCGAGCTTTGGTATTTTCAAGGCGGGCAATACGCGTCATTAATGCTTTTTTCGCAATAGCCAAACGTTCATCTAAAGTGCGGTAGAAATCTTCTTCGTTTTTAGACTCCAACGCGATACGCGGTAAATTCAAACTCACCACGCCAAGATTATTACGCCCATCGTGAATTTCATGTCCGTCTTCTTCGTATGCACCTAAAAAGCTACGGCATCCCATAGGGGCTTTAAAAGAGCCTGTGACTTTGACAACTTGATCATAATTGAGAATATCTGGATACATACGTTTTGATGCACATTCCAATGCGAGTTGTTTGATATCGTAATTCGGATCGCCTTGAGTTTGGTTCAAGCCTTTTTTAATAGTGAAAACCAGTTTTGGAAAGACTGGCGTTTTATGATTTTTTCCGAGTCCACGAATCCGATTTTTCAAAATAGCTTGCTGAATTAATCGGGATTGCCAGCTTGTACCTAAACCAAAACCAAAGGTCACAAATGGTGTTTGTCCATTCGAAGTATGTAGTGTATTAACTTCATATTCTAAAGATTGGAAGGCATCGAAACATTCTTTTTCAATCAATGCTTTTGCGTAACCTTCAACATCAGGCACGTTCCATTCTTGGGCATGTTTGAGATGTTTTTCGTAACTGATTTGCACATAAGGGGAAAGTACTTCATCAATGCGATTGATGGTTGTGCCGCCGTAAATATGGCTGGCAACTTGGGCGATAATTTGAGCTGTTACTGCCGTTGCGGTGCCAATGGATTTAGGGGGTTCGATTTCCGCATTGCCCATTTTGAAACCACGAGAAAGCATTCCTTCTAAATCCACTAACATACAGTTAAACATTGGGAAGAACGGTGCGTAGTCTAAATCGTGATAATGAATTTCACCTTTTTCGTGAGCCTCCACCACATCGAGTGGAAGAATATGGTGTTTGGCATAATGTTTTGCCACAATTCCTGCTAGCAAATCACGTTGCGTTGGAATTACTTTCGCATCTTTATTGGCATTTTCATTAAGTAATTCTACGTTGCTTTGTTCAATCAAACCTTCAATTTCTTTTGTTAGCTGGCTACGTTTTTCGCGAGCTAAATCACGATCATGACGATATTCGATATACGCACGAGCAACCTCAGGATAACGACTTGCCATCAATTTATCTTCAACGATTTTTTGAATCTGATTAATATCAATCTCGCCTTGATGATGGATGAAAATTTCATTCCCTACTTCTTGCCCAATTTGGTGGCAATAAAATTCATCGGAAATATTGACCGCACTTGCGGCTTTTTTAATGGCATTGATGATACGTTGAATCTCAAACTCTGCACGAGAACCATCGCGCTTGATGACCCCAAAGTTACTCATGATATAGCTCCAATATATAGTGTTTTTGAAATGCGAGATACACTATATATAGATCTAAAAAGATAATCAACACACAATATGTAGTGTTTTTAGACCTTTTATCGTAAGATGATTTTGTTAAAGATTGATTTTATTAGAAAAATATCAAATCAAGTTGTTGAGATCTTTTCTCAAATGTTTTTTGGTTTTGTGATCAATATCACAATGTTTACTTTTGGGGTTATAGGTTTTGAGAAAAAATAGTCTATGGTAAAATAGATGAGTATTTAACAGAGGTAAAAATGATGACTGATAAGCTAAATTTAAATGTATTAGACGCTGCATTTTATTCGTTAGAGCAAACCGTAGTACAAATTTCAGACAGAAATTGGTTTGATATGCAACCCTCTATTGTACAAGATACCTTAATTGCAGGTGCAATTCAGAAATTTGAATTTGTTTATGAGTTAAGTTTAAAAATGATGAAACGCCAACTTCAACAAGATGCAATTAATACCGATGACATTGGGGTTTATGGATTTAAGGATATTTTGCGAGAAGCATTGAGATTTGGTTTGATTGAAGATATGTCAAAATGGGTTGCTTATCGTGATATGCGTAATATTACATCACATACTTATGATCAGGAAAAAGCCATGGCTGTTTATGCACAAATTGATGATTTTTTAATAGAAAGTCGTTTCCTATTGGAGCAATTACGTCAGAGAAATCAATATGACTAGTTTTGTACAGCTTGATATAAAAGCTGAAGAATTGGCGATTGTGAAAACTATTTTACAACAATTAGTACCAGATTATACAGTGTGGGCTTTCGGTTCTCGTGTAAAGGGAAAGGCAAAAAAATATTCCGATCTTGATCTTGCGATTATCTCTGAGGAACCTTTAGATTTTTTAGCTCGTGACAGATTAAAAGAAGCTTTTTCTGAATCAGATTTACCGTGGCGAGTGGATCTTGTTGATTGGGCTACAACGAGCGAGGATTTTAGGGAAATTATCCGCAAAGTTTATGTCGTTATTCAGGAAAAAGAAAAAACGGCCGAAAAACCGACCGCTCTTTAGACAAAATATAAATTAAGCTGCCACCATTACCATCGCTGGGCGAATGACTCGACCATTTAAGGTGTAGCCTTTTTGTAATACCACGCTAATTTGATTGGTTTCAAAGCCTTCAGCAGGTTGCATTGAAATGGCTTGATGTAAGTCTGGATTAAATGCTTCGCCGACAACTCCGACAGCTTCTACGCCAAAACGACCAACGGTTGAAACTAATTCTTTTAAGGTCAGTTCTACACCGTCAAATAAGGCTTTTACGCTTTCATCTTCTTTATTTGCTGGAGTGGCAAGTGCACGCTCTAGGTTATCGATAGTATTCAAAATGTCTTTTGAGAATTTTTCCACTGCGAATTTATGTGCTTTTTCTACGTCTTGTTCAGTACGACGACGAAGATTTTCAATTTCAGCACGAGAGCGAAGTAAAATATCCTGTTCTTTGTTTGCCGCTTCTTCTATTTGAGTTTTTAGCAGCTCTTCAAGTTCTTGCACTCGGGCAATTGCTTCTTCTAAAGGATCAAGTTCTTGAGAAGACTCTGTTTGTTGTGTTTCTTCCACAACAGAGTCTTCTTGCTTTTCTACTTCTGGGGTTTCAATTTTTTGTTCTTGTTCTGACATTTTTTTCTCCGTAAATACAAAATTCGCCATAGTCGTTAGCTATAGTCTAACAAAAAACTATATAATGACGAAAATGTTAAATTCAAGTGCGGTTTATTTTATGAATAATTTATATCGTTCCTTTAAAACCATTGGGCTTGTAGGAAAACCTAGAAATGATATTAACCTACAAATGCACAAAAATTTGTTTCACTGGTTAACGGAACGCGGTTATCAAGTAATGATGGAAAAAGATGTTGCTGAAAAACTGGGGCTTCCTGCAGAAAATCTTGCAACACTTGATGAAATTGGTTGCCAAGCACAGTTGGTTATTGTGATTGGTGGTGATGGCAATATGTTGGGCCGTGCTCGCGTATTAGCAAAATATGATATTCCATTGATTGGTATCAACCGTGGTAATTTGGGATTTTTAACAGATATTGACCCGAAAAATGCCTATTCCCAGCTTGAAGCTTGTTTAGAACGTGGCGAATTTTTTGTGGAAGAACGTTTTTTATTGGAAGCAAAAATCGAACGAGCAAGTGAAATTGTATCAACGAGCAATGCGGTAAATGAAGCGGTTATTCATCCCGCTAAAATTGCACATATGATTGATTTTCATGTGTATATCAATGATAAGTTTGCATTTTCACAACGTTCTGATGGATTAATTGTTTCTACTCCAACAGGCTCTACGGCTTATTCTCTTTCCGCTGGTGGCCCGATTTTGACACCTAATCTTAATGCGATTGCGCTAGTGCCTATGTTTCCACATACATTAACTTCTCGTCCTCTTGTTATTGATGGCGATAGCAAAATATCGATTCGTTTTGCTGAACATAATACCTCTCAATTGGAAGTGGGGTGTGATAGTCAAATTACCTTGTCTTTTACTCCAGATGATGTGGTGCATATTCAAAAAAGCGAGCATAAACTTCGTTTGCTTCATCTGAAAAATTATAATTATTACAATGTGTTAAGTAGTAAATTAGGTTGGTTAAAATCATTTTGATTATGGTAAAAATTTTCGATTGAAATAGATTTGACAAAATACTGTAAAAAAATCCTTTACTGTAAATTAAATCAGTTATATCATATTAAATATACAGTTAAAGGGGTTTATTATGCTTACTCAACTTACTATCAATAATTTTGCGATTGTTCGCCAGCTTGATATCGAATTGGCGAAAGGAATGTCTGTTATTACTGGGGAAACTGGGGCTGGTAAATCTATCGCCATTGATGCTTTAGGTTTATGTTTCGGACAAAGAGTAGAAACCTCAATGGTACGCGAAGGACAAGAACGTGCAGAAATTTGTGCAACTTTCCAACTAGAATCGAAAAATCCTGCTTATCACTGGCTGAGTGAGCAAGAATTACAAGATCCAGATAATCCAACAGAATGTATTTTACGTCGTGTGATTAATGCCGACGGACGTTCTAAAGCTTTTATTAATAGTACACCAGTATCCGCTTCTCAATTAAAAGAAATTGCTCAATATCTTGTTCATATTAATGGGCAGCATGCTTCTCAATTATTGTTAAAAAATGACTATCAGCTTCAGTTAGTTGATAATTTTGCCGCTCATCCTGAATTACTTGTGAAAATGCGTGAAGATTATCAGACATGGAAAAATCTTCAAAATCAAGTTAAAACCTTTCAACAAAAAGTGGCGGAAAATGAAGCACGTAAACAACTTTTACAGTATCAAGTGGATGAACTGGATGAATTTAACCTTCGACCAAATGAATATTTGGAATTAGAAGATGAACAACGCCGTTTATCTAGCAGTGAACAGTTAACTCAACTTTCCCAATCTGCACTGCAAATTTTAAGTGAAAATGACACCGTAAATATCGATAGTTTGCTTTATCGTGCGACACAATATATTGATGAATTAGCTGAACTTGATCCGCAATATGCTGAAGTGCAAAATATGTTGAATGATGCGTTGATTCAAGTGCAAGAAGCAACCAGTGAAGTGCAAAATTTATCAAGTAATATCGAGCAAGATCCTCAACTTTTACAGGAAATCGAACAGCGAATTAGTCAGGCTTTACAACTTGCTCGTAAACATCAAGTTAAACCTGAAGAGCTTGTAGAACAGCACAAAAAATTAAAAGCAGAATTAACCGCACTTTTGGATTTTTCTGAAAGTGAAGAGATGTTGATTGAGCAAGAAAAACTCGCATTTGAACAAATGCAAGCAACGGCTAGTGCATTAACTGCAAGTCGTCAGCAATCTGCAACCCGCTTAGCGCAAAATGTCACACAGTCGATAAAACAACTTGCAATGGAAAACGCTGAATTTTATGTAGAGTTGAATACGGATTTAGATAAAGTGAGTGCAAATGGTGCGGATAATGTGATTTTCACTTTGCGTAGTAATTTAGGACAACAACCGCAGCCATTAGCTAAAATTGCTTCTGGTGGAGAACTTTCTCGTATTTCTTTAGCGATTCAAGTTTTAACTTCTGATCAATCAGCTATTCCAACCTTAATTTTCGATGAAGTGGACGTGGGTATTAGTGGAAAAACAGCAAGCGTTGTCGGAAAACTTTTACGTCAATTAAGTGAGCGTTGTCAAGTATTATGCGTCACTCACTTGCCACAGGTTGCTTGTCATGGCCATCATCAGTTTAATGTGGAAAAATTTACTGTGGATAATAAAACTGAAACAAAAATGACCGCACTTTCACAACCTGAACGTGTACCAGCCTTGGCAAGACTCTTGGGCGGAAGTGAAATTACAGAATTAGCTCTAGCCAATGCACAGGAAATGTTAGATTTGGTTCATTAAAAATAGGATTGAATATTTAGTTTTTGCGAGGTTTCAAGAAGATTTGTGATGAAGGCTATTTTTGAAACGTCCACAAGCCATATTTTAGGATACAAATAACCTATCCCAAAATGCTTGAATAAATGACCGCTCTTTGACAAATTCAGTTTCATCCACAACGGGGGATTTGCCTATCAAATTTAAATGGTGAATAGCATTGCGTAAATCGACATAACTTTGTTTTAAAGCGTTGCAGTCTGTTTGGCTAATAATTTGCGCCCCAGCCATATCATCGAAAATACGTACATTGTCTGACCATTTTGTCAGTTGTGGGTTTTGTGGGGCATTGGCAAGCATTAAATATTGAGCAATAAATTCTATATCTGTAATGCCACCGCGATCTGTTTTAAGGTTAAATTCACTGTGTTTTGAGTGAGATAAATGGGCAAACATTTTTTTTCGCATCTCAACAACATCTTGTTTTAATTGTTCAATATCTCGTGATGCAGAAAGCACTTGTTGGCGGATATGCTCAAATTTAGCTTTAAGAGATGATTCGCCAAATACTGGACGAGCGCGCACAAGTGCTTGTTTTTCCCATGTCCAAGCGTCATTCAATTGATAATGGGAAAATGCAGAAAGAGAGCAGCCAATTAAGCCAGCATCGCCAGAAGGGCGCAGGCGCATATCTGCCTCATAAAGTACGCCAGCGGAAGTATTTATGCTGAAAATACTCACAATCTTTTGTGCCAAGCGTAGGTAAAATTGATTGTTATCAATCACTTTTTTGCCACCTGTTGTTTGACTTTCTACGGCATCGTACAAAAATACGAGGTCTAAATCGGATTTATAACCGAGTTCAATACCACCAAGTTTTCCATAACCAATAACTAAAAATCCTTTTTCATTATTTTGCAAATGTTCAGGCACGCCAAATCTAGACGAAACTTGTTTCCAAGCTAGATTCACAACCACTTCAATAATCGCTTCAGCAAGATAGGTTAAATGATCGCTTACTTTCATTACTGGCAATGCACCTAAAATATCTGCCGCTGCCACTTTTAATAGGGTTGCTTGTTTAAATTGACGTAAAGCATCGATAAGCTGTTCTTCATCATCAGGGGGGAAACGAAGCAAATATTGGTGTAACTCTGTAGGATATTGGGTAAATGGCAAAGGATGACGTAGTGCTTCCGTATTAAGCAATTCATCTAATAAGATAGGATGGCGGGTCAGCTGCTCTGAAATAAGTTGAGACTGCGCACAAAGTTCAATAACTTGCTGAAGTGCGTGAGGATTTTCCAACAATAATTCTAAATAAGTCGTTCTGCTCGAAATTTTCTCAATAATATTTAGAATGCGGGGAAGCAAAGTGCGGTAATTTTCTTGAGCAAAAATAAGAGTAAATACCGTTGGCATTAAATGACTTAATACATCACGCCCACGTGTACCTATAATTCTGTGATTTAGGTTATTTTTGAATTGAACAAGTTGTTCTAAAATTTCATTAATATGATTTTCTGATACACCACTCTCTAATAATGTTTGTTCAATATCCTCAAAATCAGCCTCTAAAAAATCTTGCCATTGGCTATCCGTTTGCGAGGGTTCATCTTGTTCATTACCGATTAATTGAGTAAATATCTCCCGCACTTTTTCTTGTTTTTGTTGCAAAGTGCGGTAAAAATCGTCCCAATTTTCTATTGGATAATATTTTTCAATGGTTTGATTATTTTCATTTAAACAAGTAAATTTTTTACAGGCTTCTACTAAACGAATTTGATCTATTTCATTGGCTGGTAGTGTTTGAGTTTGTTGATCGTTAATGGCTTGCAGAATGTTTTCTACGCGGCGTAAAAAAATATAACTTTCACGTAAATCGTAGAATTGTTGTTCAGTAATTAATCCTAGTTTGGTAATTTCAGGCAAGATCTTTAAGAGTGAATGTTGTTGCAAATTGATTTCTCGCCCGCCTCGAATAAGTTGAAAAACCTGCACGATAAATTCGACTTCGCGAATACCACCTGCACCTAGTTTAATATTGTCTTTCAAACCACGACGGCGTACTTCTCGCTCAATTTTGCCTTTCATTTTGCGTAAAGATTGAATCACACTAAAGTCAATATAGCGACGATACACAAAGGGGCGTAACATTTTTTGCAATTTAGATACGTTGGGATCCTCTGTTTGTGCGCCTAATACTCGCCCTTTAATCATCGCATAGCGCTCCCAATCTCGACCTTGATCTTGATAATATTGTTCCATTGCCGCAAAACTGAGAACAAGCGCACCGCTGTCGCCAAATGGGCGCAAGCGCATATCGGTTCGATACACAAAACCATCAGCGGTAAATTCATCTAAGGCAGAAATAAGACGTTGCCCTAAACGCGTAAAAAATTTTCCATTATCCACAGAACGTCGAGCATTGGTATTCTCAATGGACGTTTCCCCTTGTGATGGATAAGTGAAAATTAAATCAATATCCGAGGAAAAATTTAGTTCAAAGCCACCTAGTTTCCCCATTCCTAGAATATAAAGTTGTTGCGGATTGCCTTGTTCATCCATTGGCGTACCCATCTCCGCACAGGCTTGATGATAAAGCCAATCGCGGGCAGCGATAATTAAACTTTCTGCAAGTTGTGAAAGCTGAACAAAAATTTCTTCAACAGTGGCAAGATTTAAACTCTGACAAAAACTTAATTTTGCCATTTCAATATTACGGAATTGGCGTAATGTTTGATAAAGTGAGGTTTCGTCATGTACATTGGCTAACTCTCTATTCAAACTTTCAGTATAGGAAGAGCAATCTGCAAAACAGGGAGATTTTTCCCACCATTGTTTCACTAAGTGCGGGTATTTTTGCAAGACTTTTTCCACAAAGTCAGACATTGCCATAGCATAGCTTAATTGGTAAATAGGCAGTTCAGGGTGGTTTGAATTTTGTTGAATGGCGTCGTGAATTTTTTCTGGGGAAAGTTCTGGAAAAGATTGGTACAGAATTGTGCCAAGAGATTGTAATTTTTGTTCAACGAGGGCAGAAAGTGCGGTCATTTTTCTAACCTTTTTGATAAGAATCTAAGTGACGTAATACGGTTTCTTTCGCTTGTTGAGGTTGCAAACTATCCAGCCATTGTATTGGTGTTTTCCAACCGCGTAGCCAAGTAAGCTGGCGTTTAGCTAGCTGGCGAGTTGCACAAATACCACGGAAAATCATTTCTTCGTGATCGTAATCGCCTTGCAAATATTCCCACATTTGACGATAGCCTACGCAGCGAATCGACGGTAGATTAATATTTAAATCGCCACGCGCATAAAGTTTCTCCACTTCTGCTTGAAAGCCCAGTTCAATCATTTTATGAAAGCGTTGTTCGATGCGTTCGTGCAAAATATGACGATCTTGCGGCGCAATTGCAAATTGCACAAAATCATAAGGCAAGGCTTCGCCTTTTTCTTCTGTAAGCTCTGTGAGTGATTTTCCTGTGATGTAAAAAACTTCTAAAGCACGATTGATTCGTTGAGAATCACTTGGATTAATTCGGGCGGCAGAAATGGGATCGATTTTGGCGAGTTCTGTATGCAATGCTGCCCAACCTTGTTGAGCTGCTTTTTGTTCAAGCTCGGCGCGAATATTTTCATCAGCAGATGGCAAGGGAGAAAGCCCTTCGATTAAGGCTTTGTAATACAACATCGTACCGCCCACCAGTAACGGAATTTTGCCTTGCGCGGTAATTTCTGCCATTTCGCGTAGTGCATCATCACGGAAATTCATTGCGGAATAGCTTTCTGAAGGATCTAAAATATCGATCAATCGATGAGGTGCAAGGTCAAGTTCTTCTTTTGATGGTTTCGCTGTGCCTATATCCATTCCTTTATAAATGAGTGCTGAATCCACACTAATCACTTCGACTGGAAGTGAGTTTCGTAATTGAATGGCTAAATCTGTTTTACCTGAGGCAGTTGGCCCCATTAAAAAAATTGCAGTTGGTTTCATAAAAAATTTAAATTTCGTCTAATAAAGGCTGCCAATTAACAGGTTTGAGTAATTGGGTGAATGCCGTGCGATTTGTTTGCGTCAGTAAACGTTCTGTCTCGCTTAATAAATTGAGTGCATCCGCTAAAGCGTTAAAGGTTTTGCATTCTAACTGTGCACAAAGTGCGGTTAAAAATGGGGATGAATTTTCATTTTTTGTTAGCATTGTCATCACGCATTTTTGTAGATTTTGCGTGCGTAATATACTTGGTACGCGATTTAAGGTTAAGCGTAATTGGGCTTGATTTTCGATAAATTCAAAGCCAATTTTTTTGAAGTCATCTGAATATTGTTGCCATTTTTGGAATTGTGATTCGGTTAAGCGAAACACGATTGGAATCAATAAAGGCTGTTGTTCGATGTGTATTTGTTGTAAAGCCAATTGCCATTGCAAGCGTTGTAATTTTTCCAATGAAAGCAAAAAGAAATCTTGATTTTGTTGTAATAACAGCGCGCGATTTTCAATAAGTGAAAGGGTGCGTAGATGTGATGAGCACTCAATTATTTCAGTTGGGATGATTTTGGCTGTATCTGAAATATTTTGTTGTGCTGTATTCGATATATCCTTTTGCTCTGTAGGCGGTAATGTGCGTAACAATTCCCCATACAACTGCTGTTCTGTTTTACTTGGCGTGTCTTTTTTATAATTTTCGCGATAATCACGATAGTCTGCTGTGACATGGCTTGATAAGCCGCGACCATCAAAAAAGTGCGGTGGATTTTGCTGGGGTTTTTCATAATATTGTGGCGCAAAGCTATTTTGCCCCGCAGCTGCACGATTAGGACGAATGCTGTAATTCGGCTGGGGTTCACGCACTGTATTTTCTTCGTGATTTTCTACCGCACTTTGTTCAGTATGCCAATTAATCTGTTCTTGATTGTTTAGTGCATAACTTATGCCTTCGTAAATAAAATCATGAATCAGACGTTGTTGATGAAAGCGTACTTCATGTTTGGTTGGATGAACATTGACATCTACATCGTGCGGATTTAAATCAATAAACAACACAAACGCAGGATAAGCATCGCTTGGCAAATATTGAGCGTAGGCTTGTCTAATAGCGTGGTTGATCACTTTATCACGCACCATTCGCCCATTGATATAGCAATAACTTAAATCATTTTGAGTTCGGCTAAAATTTGGTGTGGCTACCCAGCCCGATAAATGTAAATCATCGTGTTTCCAATCAATTCGTAAGGCATTTTTGACAAAATCATCCCCACAAATCGCGGCGACACGTTTTAGTTGTTGATTGATTGCTTCGGCAGGACGGTATTGACGCACAATTTTTCCATTATGCGTTAATGTAAATGCCGTGTTGAATTTCGTTAAAGCAATGCGGCGAATGACTTCATCAATATGAGCAAATTCTGTTTTATCTGTGCGCAAAAATTTTCGGCGGGCTGGTGTGTTGAAAAAAAGATTGGCGACTTCAACTGTTGTGCCAACAGGATGTGATGCGGGTTTGATTGTTGTTTCCATATCACGACCTTGTGCATAAACTTGCCAAGCTTCAGTTTGTTCTTCAGTGCGAGAAGTAAGGGTTAGGCGTGATACAGAGCTGATACTTGCTAAGGCCTCGCCTCGAAAGCCCAAACTTAAAATGGCTTCGAGATCATCAAGATCGGCTATTTTACTCGTAGCATGTCGTGCTAAAGCAAGACTTAATTCTTCTTTTGGAATGCCACAGCCATTGTCACGAATACGGATTAAATTTGCCCCGCCATTTTCGATGTCGATTTGGATTTTATTTGCGCCTGCATCAAGGCTATTTTCCACTAATTCTTTTACCACAGATGCAGGGCGTTCTACCACTTCTCCAGCAGCAATTTGGTTAGCAAGTTGTGGGGAAAGAATTTTAATTGGCATTTACTTTTCTCTTAATTTAATTTTTTGTCCTGTAATAACTTTGCCATTTTTTAAATGTGGATTTAGGCTCAATAGTATATTTACTGGAATGTTATATTCCCTCGAAATAGCATAGAGTGTTTGGTTTTTTGTTACTTTATGATAGAGCGGAATTATATTTTTTTGATTGTTGTTTTGTGCATTCTTCTCTTTTTTTAAATCTTTATTGGTATTATTTACTGATCTATTTTGTTTTTTGTGAGAACTATTTTCATTAATTATTAATGGTTTATTTTTTATATCGCCATTATCAGGAATTTTAATACTTTCATTTAGCCAAAGTGTTTTTCTTTTTAATTGATTTAATTTAATAATATCAGAGACTTTTACGTGATATTTATTTGATAAGCTACCTAAACTTTCTCCTTTTTTTACAATATGGCGAATGCCACTGTCTTTAATATTATCTTCATTTATATTTTGTTCTGAAGTGCGGTTACTTTTCCCTAATTTTTTTATATCGTTTTGTTTGATGTTTTGCACTAAATTGTCTTTAACTAAAGTGTTGGTTTTACCGCTACGGAATGCAACTAAGCCTTCATAAATCATATAAGCAATGCGGCGACGATAGGCTTGAGAGTTAAGTTTTTTTTCTTCTTCTGAATTGGAAAGAAATCCTGTTTCTACCAACACAGAAGGAATATCTGGCGAACGTAGAACACCCAGACTTGCATGTTGTGGTGTACTACGACTCAACGTTGTTATTTTCGCAAAATGGTGCAAAATATGTTCGCCTAACACATAGCCAGTACGTTGGCTATGTCCGAATTGCAGATCAAGCACAGTCTGGTCAAGATATTTGTCATTATTGTGTGAAAGTACTTTTCCTGCGCCACCAAGTAATTCTGAGCGTTTTTCATCGTCTTCTAGCCATTGACCCATTTCATCATTGGCTCGACGGTTTGACAATACCCAAACAGAAGCCCCACGACGATCAGGCGATTCAGATGAATCAGCATGGATAGAAATAAGATAATTCGCTTTAAATTTACGTGCGATTTCTGAACGTTCAGGCACGGAAATATAATAATCACTTTTACGCGTTAATACTCCACGAAAATGTGGATCTTTATCTAATAAGGCTTTTAATTCTTTTGCAATTGAAAGGGTAACATTTTTTTCATAAATACCTAAATTTCGGCTGATTGCACCAGGATCTTTTCCTCCGTGACCTGGGTCAATCGCAATCGTAATAGGTGCTGCCAAAATAGAGAAGCTAAATGTAGAGAAAAAAAGAAAAAATAAGATTTTAGTTTTCATAAATAAGTTAATTAGAAAATGCGCTTATAATATTTTTACCCAAATTTGTTTGTGCGATTAATTCAATATTTCGTGCATCATCGTAATAATCAATATTTATTAAAATATCCGCTTCTGGCAATATGCCTTGACCTTTTTCAGACCATTCAATTAAGCAAATGCTATCAGTATTAAAATAATCTCTAATACCCATAAATTCGAGTTCTTCAGGATCTGCTAAACGATATAAATCAAAATGATAAATCATTTTTCCTGAAATATTGTATTCTTCAACCAGCGTATAAGTTGGGCTTTTTACATTACCTTGATGACCGATACCTTGTAGCATTCCGCGCGTTAGCGTTGTTTTTCCTGTGCCAAGATCACCGTTAAGATAAACCATAATTGCTTTTTCAGTATGCAATTTTAAAAGAATTTCGGCGAATTTTTTGCCGAAGCGGAGCATAGAAAATTCATCAGGGATATATTGAGTTAAGCTTTCCATAACAGGTTATGAATGAAGAAAAATGTGGGCAGATTCTACCGCACTTTTGAGATTCATAAAAGTGCGGTGAAATTTCTAGGGATTTAATTTTATCATTTCATGGTCAGCAAATTGCTTGACCAAATCTGCTAGTGGCTGAGCGTTAGGTAAGACCAAATCCGATTCGATTTCAAACAACGGCACAATGACAAACTCACGGTTATGCATATCGTAATGTGGAACTGTTAAGCGTTCGTTTTGAATAATTTCATTGCCGTAAAGTAAAATATCTAAATCTAATGTGCGTTCGCCCCAGCGACGTAAACGCACTCGACCTTGCTCGTTTTCAATACGCTGTAATTCATCTAATAGTGCAAGTGGGCTAAGCTCGGTTTTAATTTTTGCAACAGCGTTCACATAATCGGGTTGATCTTGTGGGCCGAGTGGTTTGCTTTTATAAAAAGAGCTCGTTGTTACCAAATGCGTGTTTGGTAACTGACTTATCGCTCTAAGCGCAGAATGTAATTGTTCTACTGGCGTATTTAAATTGCTGCCTAACGCAATATATACAGTAATCATATCTCCCCTTACTCTGCTGAACGCATTGTTTTACGACGGCGTGGACGATAGTATTTTTTCTTTGGTTTGGGATGCAAACGTTGTTGCTCCTGTGTCAATTGTTCACGCTGTTCGCCATTACTAAATTGATATTCGTGCCACCATTTGGCTAATTCAATGGTTTCGCCACCTTCAATTTCTGCACGCATAGCCAGTAAATCAAAGGCAGCACGGAATTTTGGATGTTCCATAGTACGCATTGGTGCTGAGCCAGTACGTTTTAAGAATTGCAGTTGTAAGAACCAAATATCACGAATGACTGCAGTATGGCGACGTGGTGCAGCCAAGGCTCGGCAGAATAAATCTAACACTTCATTGCCTGCCAAAGCATAAGCATCGTGATTATTTAAACCGCCTTCATTTTTCAAAATTTCCACTTTTTCGCGTAATGGATACCAGAAAAATGCTGCAAATAAGAACGCAGGATTAATACGAAGTTTATCCACAACACGTTCATCTGTCGAAGTAAGGGCGGTGACGATCATACGTTCTGCAAAACTATCTTCTTTCTCTGTAAAATATGGACTTAATGCAGGGAAAAGTTGTTCAAATAAACCATATTGACGTAATAAACGATAGGTTTTTACCCCTTGTCCTGCTTGTAATAATTTTAAACTCTCATCAAATAAGCGAGCTGGCGGAATATTTTTTAATAAAGGCGCAAGTTCACGAATTGGTTGTTCACTTGGTTTTTCAAGGAACATATCAAGTTTTGCCATAAAGCGAATAGAGCGCAGCATCCGCACAGGATCTTCTTGATAACGTGTAACAGGATCGCCAATTAAGCGTAGCTTGCTCGCTTTGAGATCCTTAATGCCCTCGAAATAATCTCGTAACGTATTATCTTGTGGATTGTAATACAGCGCATTGACCGTAAAATCACGGCGCACTGCATCTTGTTCGATCGTACCGTAAACATTATCGCGCAGTAACATTCCTTCATTACTTTGCTTTGCTTGATTTTCATTGCGAGCATCACTGTGATTGGCTCGGAAAGTGGCAACTTCAATAATATCTCGACCAAACATAATATGTGCTAATCGGAAACGGCGACCCACTAAACGGCATTGACGTTGAAAAATATTTTGGATTTGTTCAGGACGTGCGTTTGTTGCAACATCAAAATCTTTTGGTTTTTTACCAAGTAATAAATCGCGGATACATCCACCGACGATATAAGCCTCGAAACCTTGACGTTGCAGTTTTTCCACAACAGTGAGTGCATTACGGCTAAAATCTCGTGGGGAAATATCAAATTGAGCCGCTTTAATCACATTTTTATTGTAGCGACGTGTTTGTTCTGATTTTTTTGTCTGTGCTTTTGGCATTTGAGTATTAGAACGCTCAACTCGTTTAGAATAAGCACTTGTTTTGGCAACCTCTTTTGATTTTTTTGTCTTCTTGCCAAACAAATTTTTGATATAAGTAAGAATAATTTACTCCGTTTTTTTGTTGGAAATAAATGGTTTAGCTATTTTTCTGTAAAGAAAAAGGCAAGGGGATTTTTCCGCATTTTTAAATGCAAAAAAGTGCGGCTAATTTTAACCGCACTTTGGTATTTTTCAATAGAACGAATTAACCAGCGACTTGTTTTTCGCGGATTTCAGCTAACGTTTTGCAATCAATGCAAAGATCTGCTGTTGGGCGCGCTTCTAAACGGCGGATACCGATTTCCTCGCCACAACAATCGCAGTAACCGAAATCATCGGTATCAAGTTTTTTCAAGGTTGCCTCGATTTTTTTCATTAGTTTGCGTTCGCGATCACGATTACGCAATTCTAGACTAAATTCCTCTTCCTGAGTTGCTCGGTCTGCGGGATCGGGGAAATTGGTTACTTCATCCTGCATATGTGCAACGGTGCGAGAAGCTTCTTCCACGATTTGCTCGTGCCAAGCATTAAGAATTTTTCTGAAATGAAGAATTTGCTCTTCATTCATATATTCTTCATCTTTTTTCATTTGATAAGGCTTAACGCCTGCTAAATCTAGCAAGTTCAATGATGCTCTTGACATCTCTCACTCCTAATACATACAGAATTTAAGCGTGGACTTCACGACTTCCTGTCTTGTTATTTTAGTTTGTTCCTGACTGCTATTTTAGGAACCCAATTTTTGCGGGCGGTATAAATATCAGAAGTTGTTTGTTTTAGCAAGTAAATTTTCCTGAAAAATTTATTTTTACAATATGGATCGTAAAATTTGAAGCAACCGTTTGCATATTTAAATAAAACTAGCCTAGTCTTAGAGAGATTGGAATTAATCTTTTACAAAAATGAAATTAAACTTAATAACTTTAGCTGTCTTGTTAATTGTTGCGGATTTAACGTTGTTATTTCTACTGCAGTCATTGCTATTGCCTTGGCAAGTTGCTCTCGTTATTGCGCTTGTTTTGATTTTTCTTTTTATTTTTTGGCGTAAAAATTTCTTAGTTAGTCTTGCTTTTTTTGTTGCTTCTCTTGGCTATTTTCATCATTCGGCTTTGAGTTTATTACAACAAGCTCAACGTATTACCGCTCAAAAGCAAATGGTGACTTTTGAGATTCAAGAAATTTTGCATCAACAGGATTATCAAACACTTATCGCCACAGCAACATTGACGGATAACTTACAAGAGCAACGAATTTTTTTAAATTGGAAAGCAAAAGAGGTGCCTCAACTATCGGAAATTTGGCAAGCTGAAATTTCTTTACGTCCCCTTTCTGCGCGATTAAATTTTGGTGGGTTTGATCGGCAACAATGGTATCTTTCAAAAGGAATTACGGCTGTTGGAACCGTAAAAAGTGCGGTGAAAATTGCTGATGTTTCATCATTGCGTGCAGAAAAATTGCAACAAGTGAGAAAGCAAACGGAAGGATTATCTCTACAAGGTTTATTGATCGCGTTAGCTTTTGGCGAACGGGCTTGGTTAGATAAAAACACTTGGTCAATTTACCAACAAACGAATACCGCACATCTTATTGCTATTTCTGGCTTACATATTGGGTTGGCTATGGGAATTGGATTTTACTTGGCTCGTGTTGTGCAAGTATTTTTCCCAACCCGTTTTATTCATCCTTATTTTCCTTTAGTTTTTGGTGTTTTATTTGCTTTAATTTATGCCTATTTGGCTGGTTTTAGCGTGCCAACTTTTCGTGCCATTTCAGCACTTGTTTTCGTTTTCTTTGTTCAAATAATGAGGAGATATTATTCGCCTTTTCAGCTTTTTACGTTGGTTGTCGGATTCTTGCTTTTCTGCGATCCATTAATGCCGCTTTCGGTCAGTTTTTGGCTTTCTTGTGGTGCAGTTGGTTGTTTGATCCTCTGGTATCGTTATGTGCCTTTTTCACTTTTTCAATGGAAAAATCGTCCCTTTTCACCAAAAGTGCGGTGGATTTTGAGTTTATTTCATTTGCAATTGGGGTTATTGCTCTTTTTTACGCCTTTGCAACTTTTTCTATTTAATGGCTTATCGCTGAGTGGATTTTTAGCCAATCTTATTGCTGTACCACTTTATAGTTTTTTCCTTGTGCCATTAATTTTATTTGCTGTTTTTACCAACGGGGCGTTTTTTTCTTGGCAACTAGCAAATAAGCTAGCCGAAGGAATTACTGGGTTAATTTCTGTTTTTCAAGGAAATTGGCTCACGGTTTCATTTAATTTAGCATTATTTTTAACCGCACTTTGTGCAGGAATTTTTATGTTAATTATTTGGTGTATTTATCGAAAACAAGAGGCTTCATCATCAACTTGGAAAATTAAACGACCAAGATTTTTTACATTAAATCTCAGTAAACCTTTGCTAAAAAATGAACGAATCAACGTTTTGCTATGTTCTTTCGGCATTATTCTTATGTGTTTTATGATTTTGTTGTTTAAACAATTGAGCAAACCAACTTGGCAGGTAGATACTTTAGATGTGGGGCAGGGGCTGGCAACGCTGATTGTGAAAAATGGCAAAGGGATTCTTTATGATACGGGTTCTTCTTGGCGAGGTGGAAGTATGGCTGAATTAGAAATTTTGCCTTATTTACAAAGAGAAGGGATTGTTTTGGAAAAATTGATTTTAAGCCACGATGATAACGATCACGCAGGTGGTGCTTCGACAATTTTAAAGGCGTATCCCAATGTGGAATTGATTACCCCTTCACGAAAAAACTATGGGGAAAATTACCGCACTTTTTGTACTGCTGGACGTGATTGGCATTGGCAAGGGCTACATTTTCAAATACTTTCTCCTCACAACGTTGTGACACGAGCTGATAATCCCCATTCTTGTGTGATTTTAGTTGATGATGGAAAGCATCGAGTTTTGCTGACGGGCGATGCTGAAGCAAAAAATGAACAAATTTTTGCTCGCACTTTAGGAAAAATTGATGTGTTACAAGTGGGGCATCACGGAAGTAAAACATCGACAAGTGAATACTTACTTTCTCAGGTTAGACCAGATGTGGCGATTATTTCTAGCGGACGTTGGAATCCGTGGAAATTCCCCCATTATTCGGTTACGGAAAGGCTTCATCGCTATAAAAGTGCGGTAGAAAATACCGCTGTTTCGGGGCAAGTGCGGGTAAATTTTTTTCAAGACCGATTAGTAATCCAGCAAGCTCGCACAGAATTTTCCCCTTGGTATGCGCGTGTAATTGGATTATCAAAGGAATAAAAGGTACAATGCGTGCAATTTTTACTATTAGATAGCGATTATGCAAGAGCAAAAATTACAAGAAAATGATTTTTCAACCTTACAAACGTTTAAGCGTTTGTGGCCAATGATTAAACCTTTTAAAGCGGGGCTTATTGTTTCTGGCGTCGCGTTAGTTTTTAATGCATTAGCTGACTCAGGCTTAATTTATTTGTTAAAACCGTTGTTGGACGATGGTTTTGGTAAGGCAAACCATTCATTTTTGAAAATGATGGCTTTTGTCGTCGTTGGGATGATTATTTTACGCGGCATTACCAACTTTATTTCTAATTATTGCTTGGCGTGGGTATCAGGCAAAGTTGTCATGACAATGCGTCGCCGCTTGTTTAAACATTTAATGTTTATGCCAGTGAGTTTCTTTGATCAAAATTCAACAGGGCGTTTACTTTCTCGGATTACTTATGATTCCCAAATGATTGCAAGTTCTTCTTCAGGATCTTTGATTACAATTGTGCGAGAAGGAGCATATATTATTTCGCTATTGGCAGTGATGTTTTATACCAGTTGGGAATTAACAATTGTGCTTTTTATTATAGGTCCAATCATTGCTGTTTTAATTCGTTTGGTATCAAAAATTTTTCGTAGATTAAGTAAGAACTTACAAGATTCAATGGGTGAACTTACGTCTGCTACAGAACAGATGTTAAAAGGTCATAAAGTTGTGCTTTCTTTCGGAGGGCAACATGTGGAAGAAGTACATTTTAATCATGTTAGTAATGATATGCGTCGAAAAAGCATGAAAATGGTGACAGCAAATTCCATTTCTGATCCTGTGGTGCAAGTTATTGCATCTCTCGCATTAGCTACGGTGCTCTATTTAGCTACCACTCCATTGATTGCAGAAGATAATTTGAGTGCAGGCTCATTTACAGTGGTATTTTCTTCAATGTTAGCTATGATGCGTCCGTTAAAATCATTAACTGCGGTGAATGCACAATTTCAAAGTGGAATGGCAGCATGTCAAACGCTATTTGCCATTTTAGATTTAGAGCCAGAAAAAGATAACGGGGCTTATAAAGCAGAACCTGCGAAAGGCGAGTTAGAATTTAAAAATGTGAGTTTTGCATATCAAGGAAAAGATGAACTTGCATTAAATAATATTTCTTTTAGCGTTCCAGCTGGAAAAACCGTTGCTTTGGTTGGGCGTTCTGGATCGGGCAAATCAACCATTGCTAATTTAGTGACACGTTTTTACGATATTGAGCAAGGCGAGATTTTACTTGATGGCGTAAATATCCAAGATTATCGTTTATCTAATTTACGTGAAAACTGCGCTGTGGTTTCTCAACAAGTCCATTTATTTAACGATACTATTGCGAATAATATTGCTTATGCAGCACAAGATAAGTATTCTCGCGAAGAAATTATCGCTGCAGCAAAAGCGGCTTATGCTTTAGAGTTTATCGAAAAATTACCGCAAGGTTTTGATACGGTAATTGGCGAAAATGGCGCTAGCCTATCAGGTGGGCAACGTCAGCGTTTAGCGATTGCTCGTGCTTTATTGCGTAATTCGCCAGTATTAATTTTAGATGAAGCTACATCTGCACTAGATACGGAATCAGAACGAGCAATCCAATCTGCATTAGAGGAATTAAAGAAAGATCGCACGGTTGTTGTGATTGCCCATAGATTATCTACTATTGAAAATGCGGATGAAATTCTTGTGATTGATCATGGAGAAATTCGTGAGCGTGGCAACCATAAAGCATTGCTTGAACAAAATGGAGCTTATAAACAGCTACACAGTATGCAGTTTACTGGCTAATTTATTGATTATCGAAAACGCGAGTTGAAAAACTCGCGTTATTTTATCCGCACTTATTAGAAAGGATTTTCTATGCCCTTCTGGTATTCCAACTCCAAACTTATTTGGCTTTTATCGCCCCTTTCTTTATTGTTTTGGTTGATTAGCCAACTTCGTCGCGCCTTATTCTCTTTGGGGCTGAAGTCTTCTTATCGCGCACCAAAACCAGTGATAATTGTGGGAAATTTGTCTGTGGGTGGAAATGGCAAAACGCCTGTGGTTGTTTGGCTTGTGGAAGAATTAAAAAAACGAGGTCTGCGTGTAGGTGTGATTTCTCGTGGTTATGGAAGCAAATCTAAAACGTATCCGTTATTCGTTACTGAAAATACGCATCCGATTGAAGGTGGTGATGAACCTGTATTGATTGCTAAACGCACTAATGCTCCAGTCGTGATTTCCCCGAATCGCCAGCAAGCGATTGAATTACTCTTAAGCCAAGCAGAGTGCGATATTATTATTTCTGATGATGGTTTACAGCATTATCAATTACAGCGTGATTTGGAAATTGTGGTAATGGACGCTGAGCGTGCGTTGGGAAATGGTTTTGTATTGCCAGCAGGTCCATTGCGAGAATTACCAAGTCGATTAAAATCCGTAGATTTTGTGATCACTAATGGTGGAAAAAATCAGTATTCAGATGCAGTTATGCGTCTTGTGCCTCATTTCGCGATTAATTTAAAAACCAATGAAAAACGCCAATTAAATGAATTTCAATCTGGTGTTGTCATCGCAGGGATTGGCAATCCACAGCGTTTTTTCACTATGCTAGAAAAGTTAGGGATTCAGTTAAAGCAAACTCAAGCATTTCAAGATCATCAACATTTTGAAGCCTCTCAATTAGAAAAACTTGCTGAAAATCAACCGCTCTTTATGACGGAAAAAGATGCCGTAAAATGCCAATCTTTTGCTAAAGATAATTGGTGGTATGTCCCTGTGGATGCGGAGATTATTGAGGCTGAAAAACAACGTGAAAATTTACCGCACTTTTGGGACAAAATAGACAAACTTGTGGAGCAATACAGAAATGTCTGAAAGGATTAATCTTCAGTTGTTTTGATTGCTTGCCGATAAAGCTGAAATATTAAAGAATAAGGAATAAATTATGTCATTTACCGTGATTATCCCCGCTCGTTTTGCATCAAGTCGTTTGCCTGGAAAACCTCTTGCTGATATTGCGGGTAAGCCAATGATTCAACATGTATTTGAGAAAGCACTGCAGTCTGGGGCGAGCCGAGTGATTATTGCCACCGATAATGAAAATGTTGCTGATGTTGCCAAAAGTTTTGGTGCGGAAGTGTGTATGACTTCGGTTAATCATAATTCTGGTACAGAACGTTTAGCGGAAGTTGTAGAAAAATTAGCGATTCCTGACAATGAAATCATTGTCAATATCCAAGGCGATGAGCCTTTGATTCCTCCCGTTATCGTGCGACAAGTGGCAGATAATTTAGCAAAATTTAATGTCAATATGGCAAGCCTTGCAGTAAAAATTCATGATGCTGAGGAATTATTCAATCCAAATACAGTGAAAGTATTAACAGATAAAGATGGCTATGTACTGTATTTTTCCCGTTCGGTTATTCCTTACGATCGCGATCAGTTTATGAATTTACAGGATGTTCAGAAAGTACAGCTTGCGGACGCTTACTTACGTCATATTGGCATTTACGCATATCGCGCTGGTTTCATAAAACAATATGTGCAATGGGCTCCGACTCAACTTGAAAATCTAGAAAAACTTGAGCAGCTTCGTGTGTTATATAATGGCGAACGTATTCACGTAGAACTTGCGAAAGAAGTGCCTGCAGTGGGGGTGGATACCGCCGAAGATTTGGAAAAAGTGCGGTTGATTTTGGCGAAGGATTAAATACTTGGCTCCCCCTGCTTGCGGGGGGAGCTGCCGAAGGCTGAGGGGGGATAAATTTAACATCGCAAGCACCCTTCAGCCTTTTAGGCTCCTTTCCTCGAAAGCAGGGGAAGGCAAGATGTCTTTTGTTATTGGTAAAATATTCTATGTTCAATTCCAAAAAATTCCTCGCTGATGTCTCTCACGAACCTGGTGTTTATCGTATGTATGACGATAAAGATCAGGTTATTTATGTTGGGAAAGCAAAGGATCTAAAAAAACGTCTTTCAAGCTATTTTCGTAAAAATCTGAGCAGTAAAAAAACAGAGGCGTTGGTGGCATCAATTCATCATATTGACACCACGCTAACTTCATCTGAAACGGAAGCTTTACTGCTAGAGCATAATTTTATCAAGCTTTATCAGCCTCGCTATAACGTATTATTGCGTGACGATAAATCCTATCCATTTATTTTATTAACCAAAGAACGCCACCCAAGAATTACTTCTTATCGTGGTTCTAAAAAATTTGCAGGTGAATATTTCGGGCCTTATCCTCACGCAGGAGCCGTGCGTGAAACTTTATCGCTTTTGCAAAAACTTTTCCCAGTTCGACAATGTGAAAACTCCGTTTATTCAAACCGCTCTCGTCCTTGTTTGCAGTATCAAATTGGGCGTTGTTCTGCACCTTGTGTACAAGGATATGTTTCTGATGAAGAATATAATCAGCAAGTTGAATTAGCTCGCTTATTTTTACAAGGCAAAGATCAACAGGTGTTAGATTATTTAATCGGTAAAATGGAGCAGGCAAGCAGAAATTTAGATTTTGAACAGGCTGCTCGTTATCGCGATCAAATTCAGGCTGTGCGTTCGGTTATAGAAAAACAATTTGTATCCAATGAACGTTTAGATGATATGGATATTATGTCTATCGCTTACCAACACGGGTTAGCCTGTGTACAGGTGATGTTTATTCGTCAAGGAAAAGTGCTAGGCAATCGCAGTTATTTCCCAAAAGTCCCCGCCAATACGGATTTATCGGAACTTACCGAAACTTTTGTGGGGCAATTTTATTTACAAGGTCATCAAGGACGAAGTATCCCGAATAGCATTATTGTGGATCGTCAATTAGCTGAAAAATCGGAGCTTGAGCAACTTCTTAGCGAGCAAGCGGGCAGAAAAGTGACGATTCAAGAAAGCGTAAAAGGCGATAAAAGTAAATACTTACAGCTCGCACAAGTTAATGCTAAAGCGGCTTTAAATGTACAACTTAAACAATCTTCACGAATGTCAGAGCGTTATCAAGCGTTGTGTGATCTGTTAAATCTTCCTAAAATTAAGCGTATGGAATGTTTCGATATAAGCCACACGATGGGAAATCAAACAGTAGCATCTTGTGTTGTTTTTAATAAAGAAGGTCCACTAAAATCTGATTATCGTCGTTTTAATATTGAAGGCATTACTGGCGGGGATGATTATGCTGCGATGGAACAAGTGTTGCAGAAACGTTATGAGCGTGATTTAGAAGAAGATAAAATTCCCGATATTATTTTTATTGATGGTGGAAAAGGGCAATTAAATCGTGCGCTGAATGTATTCCAACATCTTCAAGTAAAATGGGATAAAAATAGACCGCACTTAATTGGCGTGGCAAAAGGTGTGGATCGTCGAGCAGGACAGGAAGTACTGATCATCAGCAAACAAGACCGCGAAATTCATTTGCCTGATGATAGTTTGGCATTGCATTTGATTCAACACATCCGTGATGAAAGCCATAATCACGCAATAAGCGGACACCGTAAAAAACGTCAAAAAGCCTTTACACAAAGTGGTTTAGAAACCATTGAAGGTGTGGGAGCTAAACGTCGTCAGGCTTTACTGAAATATCTTGGTGGTTTACAAGGTGTGAAAAAGGCGACCTTAGATGAAATAGCCTCTGTACCGGGCATTTCCCCTAAACTTGCTGAAAGGATTTTTGAAACGCTTAAAAACGACTAATCAATCATTTCTCAAATATAAATAACGATTGCTTTTCGTCATAAAGCCATTATGATCTGTATTTTCGGATTTATTTAACTCAATTATAGGAAAAATTATGTTTGAATGGATTGCAGATCCTGAAGCGTGGATATCACTTGTGACACTTGCGGCTTTAGAGATCGTTTTAGGAATCGACAATATTATTTTTATTAACATCCTAGTTGGACGTTTACCTGAACGCCAACGCCAGTCTGGTCGTATTCTTGGGCTTGCTTTGGCAATGCTAACAAGAATTTTACTTTTAATGTCACTAGCGTGGATAATGAAACTTACTGCACCGTTATTTACTGTGTTTAATCAAGAAATTTCTGGGCGTGATTTGATTTTATTAATCGGTGGTTTATTCCTGATTATAAAAAGTTCTGGCGAAATTAAAGAGGCGATAAATCATCAAGAACACCATGAATCTGAAAGCAAAAACAAAGTGAGTTATCTTGGCGTATTAATTCAAATTGCTGTGCTAGATATTGTATTTTCTTTAGATTCTGTCATTACAGCGGTGGGTATGGCAAGCCACCTTCCCGTGATGATTTTGGCGATTATGATTGCCGTGGGGGTGATGATGTTTGCGGCAAAACCAATCGGCGATTTTGTGGATACACACCCAACGTTGAAAATTCTAGCTTTAGCTTTCTTAATTTTAGTCGGAATTAGTTTAATTGCAGAAAGTTTGGATATTCACATCCCGAAAGGTTACATCTATTTTGCAATGGGATTCTCTGTTGTGGTCGAGATGATCAATATTCGAATGGGAAGATTGATGAAATAAATTAGAAGTGCGGTCGATAAAAATAATGTTTTTTATGACTGCACTTTTTCTTTTACTTATTGAAATACACTTTTTTTAGTACCATCTCTAAACCGCGAAATTCAGCTAGACCTTTTAACCGACCAATGGCAGAGTAGCCAGGATTGGTTTTTTTACGTAAGTCATCCAACATTTGATGTCCATGATCTGGGCGCATTGGGATTAAACGAGTTTCTCCTAGATTTAATCGACGATATTCTTCATTTAATAAAGCTTTTACTACATTAAACATATCTACGTCTCCTTCTAGATGAGCTGCCTCATGGAAGGTTAGTGGATTATCTTCACGTTGAGTAGAACGTAAATGAGCGAAGTAAATACGATCAGCGAATTGTTCAGTCATTTTTACGAGATCATTATCGGAACGTACGCCATAAGAACCCGTACACATTGTAAAACCATTTGCTGGTAATGGTTGAGTTTCTACAAACCACTGCATATCTTCAATAGTTGAAACTATGCGTGGTAAGCCTAAGATTGGGCGTGGAGGATCGTCTGGATGAATCGCCATTTTGATTCCTACTTCTTGGGCAACAGGTACGATCTCATTTAAAAAATAAGCCAAATGCGTACGGAATTTTTCGGATGAAATATCTTTATAGTGATCTAATTGAGTTTGAAATTCATCAAGAGTGTAACCTTCTTCTGCACCGGGTAAGCCCGCAATAATATTACGCGTTAATTGCGCTATATCTTTCTCTGACATATTGTCATAATAGGTTCTTGCTGCAACTTGTTCTTCTTGATTATAGGTTTTTTCTGCATCAGGACGTTTTAAAATATGAAGTTCAAATGCGGCAAAAGCGATATGATCAAAGCGCAATGCTTTAGAACCATCTGGTAATTCATAAGCAAGATCGGTTCGAGTCCAGTCTAAAACTGGCATAAAATTGTAGCAAACAGTGTCAATTCCACATTGAGCAAGATTGCGAAGAGTTTGTTTGTAGTTATTAATCCATTTTTGATAATTTCCAGTCTGAGTTTTGATCTCTTCATGAACTGGTACACTTTCCACTACTGACCAGCTTAAACCAGCATTTTCTATTTCAGTTTTGCGTTTTTTAATTTCTTCAATACTCCATATTTCACCGTTAGGAATATGGTGAAGTGCAGTGACTATACCAGTTGCGCCTGCTTGACGAATATCAGATAAAGAAACAGGATCTTTTGGTCCATACCAACGCCATGCTTGTTCCATTTTTAACTCCTATAGTTTTCTAACGATCAACAACAATTGGGCTCATATTAAATAGATAACCATCAAAATTAGGATCATCTACATCAGATAATTCAAAAAGTTTTTGCTTAACATTTTCTAAATGTTGCCACATTGCTTTTTTTGCCATTACAGGATCTTTTCTCTGTAGGGCTGTAATAATATTCTCATGATCTTGTAACCAAAGGTGACGATAGCTCTGATTTGGAATATGAAGATGTAAACCTTTCCACATTTGACTATTAGTACGAAGATCCCACAGTGCTTTTTGCATTTGTAAAATAACTTCATTTTGAGTTATTTCTGCTATAGTGCGATGAAAATCTTCATCTGCCACATAATCTTCATCACCTTGTTCAAGAGTATTTCGCTCTCTTGCTAGAATGTCTTTTAATTTAGTAATATCTGCTCTTGTTACTTGTAACGCAGCAAATTCAGCCATACTACTTTCTAATAATTGGCGAGCTTGTAAAAGTTCAAAAGGACCTACATCAACCTTATCTAAAAATTCATCATTACTTGCAGCACGTTGTGGCAATGCAATCACATACACTCCAGAACCTTTACGTACTTCAACAAGGTTTTCTAATTCAAGCATAATGATGGCTTCTCGAATAACTGTACGACTTACATCAAAATAATCAGCCAAGTCTCGCTCCGCTGGTAGTTTATCGCCTATTTTATATTGATGATTATTTAGCTGTTGTTTTAACTCATTTCCTATTTTTTTATAGGATCGCAAGTCATCAATGTTCATAAATTTTTCCTAATTTTAATCTAATAAACTCAATTTATAGCCTTGAGTGACCGTTTTTCCATTAATAATTAATTTTCTGTTTTCTTTATTAGGAAGGTAGAAACTAATTTCATTATATTTTGGTAAATAATCACCCGATTTTTCTAAACCAAGTTCAATTGTTTGACTAGTGCATTTTAGATAAATATTAAATTTTAAAAATTTACCTTTTAAATAATCGAAACTTTCACCGTCATCATCAAATATAGTAATATTCCTCTCTCCTTGATTAATAAAAGGCATAATTAATAATTGTCTATAATTATCAGATAACGTATTTTTATGACCTTTTTTTGTCATTGGAATAATACTTCCAGCTTTTAAAAATAAAGGAATTTTTTCTAATGGTGCATCAGCTATGATTCTTTCGCCGCCATTAAACCATTTGTGTGTGTAAAAGTCATACCAACCGACGAAATTTTGTGGTAGATAGACTTCACGTTTTCGTTGATTAGGTTCCACAACAGAAGCAACGAGTAAATCTTCACCTAAAAGATAGTCATCATTTTCTTCAAAAGTATTTTTATCATGTTCGTGATCAAGGAATGTTGGTCGTAGTATTGGTTCATGATCATGATGAGCTTTCCATAATGTGTTATATAAATAAGGCATTAATATATAACGTAATTGGATAGCATCACGAATAATATTGATTATTTGTGGATACATCCAAGGTTCATTAACAGTTTTATCATCATTCCAAGAATGAATAGTGAAACGTGGATGCATTACACCATTTTGTACCCAACGTACAAATAATTCAGGATCCGGTTTATTTCCAGAAAAACCACCTACATCATGCCCAACGTTATAGAGTGCAGAAAGGCTCATACCTAATCCCATTTTGATATTGTAACGTAATGTATTCCAACTGGTACGATTATCTCCAGACCAAGTTTGTACATAACGGTTCATTCCAGGTGAGCCAGAACGTGAAATTAAATAAGGACGTTTATTTGGTGCGTACTCTAATTGAGCCTCATAGGACGCTTTCATCATTAATAATGGTTGTAGTGGGCGCAATAATTTTATTGGCATACCTTCACCGAAATAATGGCATTTTGCGTAGTTGTCCCACACTTCAAATTCATTATTATCATTCCAAGTAGCATCAATGCTGTAATCGAGTAATTGTTGTTTTATATTCTTTTTCCACCAATTCACCGTGGCTATATTGGTAAAGTCTAAATGAGAACCTTCGTCATCCCAGAACATAGATTTTTCAGGATTATCTGATTCAGAATCCTTAATGAATAATCCAAGTTTTTCCACTTCTTGATAACGTGGGTGATCTAGTAATAAACATGGTTTAATGTTTGCAGCTAACTTCATCCCCGCATTATGAAAATATTTTGTCATTTCTTTAGGGGTTGGAATTTTGTCATAATTCCAGTTGAAAACATAACGCTTTCCATTTATAGAGGTATAACCTGAAGAGAGTTGGAATGAATCACAAGGAATATCATGTTCATTACATAAATTGACAAATTTTTTTAGTTGCTCTTGAGCATCAGGCGCATCGGTATAATACATAGTTGAACCACTATAACCTAAGCTCCATTTTGGACCAAAAATAGTACCTCCCGTAAGGCGACAATATTTTTTTGTTACATCAAGTATTTTGGGACCGAGAATAACGTAGTAATCTAGATCTCCATCCTCAGCTTTATAGTTACGATAGTAAGAATGATAATTGTCAATTTCACTACCTAAGGTAAACCAACAAGGTGAAAGGTTATCGTAATATAATCCATAACTTACTTCAGGAGCATGCGTAATATAGAATGGAATGTGTTTATAAAGAGGATCTGTATGTTCAGCATTATAGCCCATTGCATCAATATTACGCATTTCAAAGCGGCGTCCATGGCGATTTAGATTTCCTGTTTTTTCACCGAGTCCATAATAATGTTCTTGAATATCTCGTTGTAAATAATGAGAAATGGTAGTATTTGAAATACCCATCAAATAGGCACCAGTTTTTCGGTCTTTAAATAATGGTTTCCATTTATCACCGTGTTTATATTCCCATTCTAGATAGAGTGGTTGATGAATTGTTACTTTTAAAAGTGCGGTTGAGATTTCAAGCGTTTTTTCTGTTTGCTTTACTTCATAATCAGGGCAGGAAAACCCTTTTAACGACCATTTATCACGACCTTGCCAATCTACATCTGATTGATTTGGTGTAATAGCCCAAGTATGAGGGACTTTAAATTCCTTATTCTTTGTAAATGCCACGCGTAATAAATCATTTTCTAACACGAAAATATGCATTTGGTAACTGTGATCGCAGGCAATATCAATGCGATGATTATGATTTTCTACAAATTGCCAATTTTTAATCGTTTTCATATTATTTTCCTAATGCGTGAATTAATAACCTAATAATATTTGTGGTAACGCTAAGCTTAATGATGGAATGTAAGCTACTAATAAGAGTGTTAAGATTAAAACTGCATAGAGTGGTAGTAGTGGTTTAATAACTTGATTAATTTTCACTCCGCCAACAGAACATCCGATAAATAATGCGCTACCAACAGGTGGTGTACAGATACCGATAGAAAGGTTGAAAGCCATTAATATACCGAAGTGAACAGGATCCATGCCTAATTCAGTCACAATAGGTAAGAAAATTGGTGTGAAGATAAGCAATGCTGGTGTCATATCCATAAATACACCCACAACTAATAAAATGATGTTGATGATTAGAAGTATGATAATTGGGTTATCTGAGAAGTTTAATAATGCATCACTAATAGTGTAAGGAATATCTGCATTTGCCATTGCCCATGACATTCCCATTGATGTACCGATTAATAGTAGCACGATTGCAGTTGTAACAACCGAATCTAAAATGATCTTTGGTAATTCTTTGATGGTCACTTCGCGATAGAACACGACAGCAAGAATTAATGTGTAGACTACAGCGAACGCAGAAGCTTCTGTTGCAGTGAAGATGCCACCAATGATACCTCCCATTATAACGATAATTAAACCAAGGCTTGGTAATGCATCAAGCGTCTTTTTCATCGCTTCTGAGCGAGTTGGTTTTGGTGATATTGGGTATTTTCTTTTTTTCGCAATGATGGCAACAACAATCATGATTGATAAGCCCATCAAAATTCCTGGAATGTAACCTGCAAGGAATAATGCACCAATAGATGTTCCTCCAGAAATTAATGAATAAACGATAAAGGTATTACTTGGCGGAATAAGTAGTCCAGTTGGGCAAGAGGCAATATTTACTGCAGCGGAAAAAGCAGGATCATATCCTTCTTTCTTTTGTAAAGGTGACATAATCCCACCCATTGCTGCTCCTGATGCTACAGCTGAACCTGAGATTGAACCAAACATCATATTTGCGAGTACGTTCACGTGTGCTAGAGATCCAGGTAAGTGACCACCGATGACTTTAGCAAATTCAATTAACCGCATAGCAATACCGCCACGATTCATAATATTGCCCGCTAAGATGAAAAAAGGAATGGCGAGTAGTGAAAAGCTATCTAATCCAGATGCCATTTTTTGCGAAATAACAGTAATAGCAGCATCAAAAGGAATAGAAAGCATAATAGTAAGCAGTGAGGCAATTCCAATTGAAAATGAAATTGGTACACCAATAAAAAGTAGGACAAAGAAACTTGAGCTAAGCACAATAATATTGGACCATTCCATTTTATTCTCCTTGATTATCTGAAAGCGGTGATGATTTAAGATTCAAATGATGAAAGTTATCTATAATATCTCTTAAAAGGTAAATCAGCATAAAGCAACCACTTAAAGGAATTGCGAGGTAAACTAATCCCATTTGGATACCTAAGACAGGTGATATTTGCCCATTGTTTACAGTGTCTATTACCAAGTTGCCTCCCCCATAGCACATAATCATTGTTGCAAAAGCTACGCTGATTAAATTAATTACAAGTTGTAATCGATGTTGAAGGCTGGGTGAGTGTTCGAATTTACTGACTAGAAGATCAATCGCTAGGTGTTTCTTTTGGCCAAGAGCATAAGCTGCGCCCATTAAGCCCACCCAAATAAAGAGAAATCTAGCTATTTCATCTGTATAAGTGCTAGGTGTATTTAATAAATAACGAGATAACACCTGCCAAACTACGCAACACACTAGAAATGAACTTAAAGCTATGCAAATCGTTGATAATGCCCAATTCATAATAGATATAAATTTATTCATCATAGGTTCCTTATGTTATTAACTTAAGTTGGTGAACCAATTTTGTGTGTTTTTTTTATTTTTGACAAGTTTTTTTATTTAAAAATGTGATCTGGATCACCAATTTAAAATAATTGGATTGACCACATTAAATTTGTTGGTCTATTATCTTTATAACATCCGAGCTGTTAGAGGATTAGTCTTTAATTTACTTATTATGGAGATGCGTTATGCAAATTAAAAAACATATGCTTTCTTGTGCTTTAACACTAGCATTATCTGCTGGCGTTGCTTTCTCAGCTTCAGCTAAAACCGTATTAAAATTAAGTCATAACAATGACAAAACTCATCCTGTTCATATTTCAATGCAATATATGGCAGATGAAGTAAAAAAATTAACTAATGGAGAAGTGGTGATCCGCATTTATCCAAATAGCCAATTAGGCAGCCAGCGTGAATCAATGGAACTATTACAAGCCGGTTCACTTGATATGGCAAAATCAAATGCGAGTGAATTGGAAGCATTTGAGCCTTCTTATGGCGCATATAATATCCCGTATCTTTTTCATGATGTGAACCATTACTATCGTGTTTTACTTGATCCTGCGGTAGGGCAAAAAATCCTTGATTCATCAAAAGGAAAGGGGTTCGTTGGTTTAACTTATTATGATGGTGGCGCACGTAGTTTCTATTCTGCTAAACCAATCCAATCTCCTGAAGATTTAAAAGGTATGAAAATTCGTGTTCAACCAAGCCCAACCGCAGTTGAAATGATCAAATTGATGGGCGCAAATCCAACACCATTAGCTTATGGCGAACTCTATACAGCATTGCAACAAAAAGTAGTGGATGGAGCTGAAAATAATGAAACAGCTTTAACATTAGCACGTCATGGTGAAGTAGCGAAATACTTTAGTCGTGATGAACACACAATGATTCCTGATGTGTTAGTAATAGGTCAAAAATCTTGGGACAAATTAACACCAGAGCAACAACAAGCTCTCAAGAAAGCTGCTGATGATTCTATGATGTATCATAAAGATTTATGGCAAAAAATGATTGCTGAAACAACTCAAGAAGCAAAAGATAAATTGGGTGTAACTTTTGTTGAAGTTGATAAAAAACCGTTTATTGATGCAACAAAGGATATGCATGATGCTGCTAAATCAAATCCTTTACTTAAGGAATATATTGAACGTATTGATAGTTTAGCAACCAAATAATTTGCATTGAGAAGGGTAGGCGCTTTCGCATACCCTTTACTTTGGGGCGAATATGAAAAAAATAGCATTTATCGGCGAGTGTATGATTGAACTCAATGGGAGACCCTTTGCGGAAATGTGGCAAAGTTATGGTGGTGATACCTTAAATTCTGCAACTTATCTTAGTCGAGTAAGTTCATCAAAAGAGATTCAAGTTCATTATGTCTCAGCATTAGGAACTGATAATTTAAGTAAACAAATGCTTAAATATTGGCAAGCTGATGGCATCCAAACAAATTGGGTTTTACAGGATGAACAGCATCAACCAGGTCTTTATCTAATCCAATTAGATGCTCAAGGCGAACGAACGTTCCTTTATTGGCGTAATCAATCTGCAGCACATTATATGGTTCAACATCCAGATTTTGCTAAGGTTATTGCAGAACTTCAGCAAGTTGATGTGATTTATTTAAGTGGTATTTCATTAGCAATCTTACCGAAAAATGACCGCACTTTTTTAATTGATCAATTATCTTCTTTAGCTAAAAAAGGCACAGAAATTGTTTTTGATAGTAATTATCGCCCAAAACTTTGGGATTCATTAGAAGAAGCACAAGATTGTTATTTGCAGCTTTTGCCTAGTGTCAATATAGCGTTGGTAACTTTTGATGATGAACAAGCATTATGGAAAGATAAAACATCTAGGGATACTTTAGAACGATTACATAAAATTGGTATACCAAAAGTGATTGTGAAGTGCGGTAAGAATGGTGCTATTTTTTCAGATAGGTATTTATCTCAATATGGGCAAGTGATGACTGAACCTATTTTAAATGTGGTAGATACAACCTCTGCTGGTGATTCTTTTAATGCTGGATTTCTGAACGGTTATTTACGAAATAAATCTCTCGATACTTGTTGTCAGCAAGGCAATCGTATTGCTGGCATCGTCATTCAGCATAAAGGTGCGATTATAGATAAAGTCGCAACTTCTCATCTTCAATCTGAATTTAATTAATGGAGTTTACTATGAATATTGCAGCAAACCATAACTTAGAAAATAAGCTAATTGTAATCACGGGGGCTGGTGGAGTGTTATGTTCATTTCTAGCCAAGCAGTTAGCACATACTAAAGCTAATATTGCCCTGTTAGATTTGAATTTCGAGGCAGCAGACAAAGCAGCAAAAGAAATTAACCAATCAGGTGGAAAAGCAAAAGCTTATAAAACTAATGTGTTAGAACTTGAAAATATTAAAGAAGTGCGTGATCAAATAGCTATTGATTTTGGCACTTGTGATATTTTAATTAATGGTGCTGGTGGGAATAATCCAAAAGCGACAACAGATAATGAGTTCCATCAATTTGATTTAAATGAAACGACGAGAACATTCTTTGATTTAGATAAATCTGGTATAGAATTTGTATTTAATCTCAATTATTTAGGTTCATTATTACCAACTCAAGTTTTTGCAAAAGATATGCTTGGTAAACAAGGGGCAAATATTATTAATATTTCTAGTATGAATGCCGTTACACCACTTACAAAGATACCTGCTTACTCTGGTGCAAAAGCTGCAATCAGTAATTTTACTCAATGGCTTGCTGTATATTTCTCAAAAGTTGGTATTCGTTGTAATGCTATCGCACCAGGGTTTTTAGTTAGTAATCAAAACCGCACTTTATTATTTGATACTGAAGGAAAACCAACAGATAGAGCAAATAAAATTCTAACTAATACACCAATGGGGCGTTTTGGTGAGCCAGAAGAATTGCTCGGCTCATTACTTTTCTTAATAGATGAGCATTATTCTGCTTTTGTCAATGGCGTAGTTTTACCTGTTGATGGCGGTTTTTCTGCGTATAGTGGAGTATAGGGGGATTAAATGAAACAATTTATGGATGAAGATTTTCTTCTTTCAACAGATACAGCTAAAATTCTCTATCATGATTATGCAAAACATCAACCTATTTTTGATTATCACTGTCATTTAAATCCAAGAGAAGTGGCGGAAAATCGTCAATTTAATGATTTATCTGAAATGTGGCTAGAGGGTGATCATTACAAATGGCGAGCTTTGCGTACAGCTGGAATACCAGAAGAATTGATTACAGGGAAGGCTACTAACTATCAAAAATATTTGGCTTGGGCGAAAACAGTCCCCCTTTGTATTGGTAATCCAATTTATCACTGGACACATTTAGAATTACGTCGTCCTTTTGGTATAACCAATATGTTATTCAATCCGCAAAATGCGGAAAAAATTTGGCATCAATGTAATGAAATGTTGCAACAGCCTGAATTTTCTTCGCGAGGCATTATGCAGAAAATGAACGTGAAATTAGTGGGGACAACAGATGATCCCATTGATTCTTTGCAATATCATCAAGCAATCAAGAATGATGAAAGTTTTGATATTGATGTTGTACCAAGTTGGCGACCTGATAAAGTATTTAAAATTGAATTACCGCAATTTAATGATTACCTTGTACAGTTAAGTGAAATTGCAGATGTAGATATTTATACGTTTGCAGATTTACAAAAAGCGTTGTTAAAACGTCTCGAATATTTTGATGCTCAAGGTTGTAAATCTGCTGATCATGGTATGGAAATTGTCCGTTTTTCAGCTATTCCAGATGAATCAGTATTGAATAGTATTTTACAAAAACGTTTGCAAAATCAACCGCTCTTGGAAGAAGAAATTGCTCAATTTAGTACTGCAGTTTTAGTCTGGTTAGCTTCAGAATATTGTAAACGTAATTGGGTAATGCAGATGCATATTGGTGCAATACGTAACAATAATAGTCGAATGTTTGCTTTACTTGGTGCAGATAGTGGCTTTGATTCCATTGGTGATCGAAGTTATGCTGAGCCCCTCTCTCGTTTGTTAGATGCAATGGATAGGGAAAATCAACTTCCTAAAACTATTTTGTATTGCTTAAATCCTCGAGATAATGAAATGATCGCTAGTATGATCGGAAACTTTCAAGGCGATGGTATTGCAGGCAAAATACAGTTTGGTTCTGGATGGTGGTTTAATGATCAAAAAGACGGAATGGAACGTCAGTTACAACAGCTTTCTCAATTAGGGTTACTCAGTCAATTTGTTGGAATGCTAACTGATTCACGTAGTTTTTTATCTTACACTCGCCATGAGTATTTCCGCCGTATTTTATGTGAAATGATTGGCGGATGGGTTGAAAAAGGTGAAGCTCCAAATGACATTTCATTACTGGGTAAAATGATTGAAGATATTTGTTTCAACAATGCAAAAAATTATTTTAAATAGGGAAAATTATGTCATACACAACTCAACAAATTATTGAAAAACTTCGTGAACTCAAAATTGTGCCTGTAATTGCGTTGGATAATGCAGAAGATATTTTGCCGCTAGCAGATACGTTGGCTAAAAATGGTTTACCTGTGGCAGAGATTACTTTTCGTTCTGAAGCTGCGGCAGATGCAATTCATTTACTGCGTACTTATCGACCCGATTTTTTGATTGCTGCGGGCACAGTTTTAACTGCGGAACAAGTAGTTTTAGCTAAAAGTAGCGGAGCAGATTTTGTTGTTACTCCTGGGTTAAATCCAAAAATTGTGAAATTATGTCAAGATTTGAATTTTCTAATAACACCAGGGGTGAATAATCCTATGGCAATTGAAACTGCATTAGAAATGGGAATTTCAGCGGTAAAATTTTTCCCTGCAGAGGCTTCAGGCGGAGTGAAAATGATTAAAGCATTGCTCGGTCCTTATGCTCAATTACAGATAATGCCGACTGGTGGTATAGGGCTTCATAACATAAGGGATTATCTCGCTATTCCTAATATTGTTGCTTGTGGAGGCTCTTGGTTTGTGGAGAAAAAATTGATTCAATCCAAAAATTGGGATGAAATTGGACGATTAGTCAGAGAAGTGATTGATATTATTAAATAAATTTATGTCTTTAAAGTGCAAAGTGCGGTCTATTTGGATCGCATTTTTTTCGATTAAGCTTTTTTCAAAAACTCAGATTTCAACATGATTTTGCCGCAATCGACATTATGATCGCCATTTACTAAGCGAATTTTTTTGAATTTTGTACCTTTTTTCAATACTTCTGATGAACCTTTTAATTTTAAATCTTTAATCAAAAGTACATCGTCGCCATCTGCAAGCAAATTCCCATTGCTGTCTTTTACGATGAGTTGATCGTCATCTGATTCTTGAATTTCATTATTATCCCATTCATTACCGCAATCAGGGCAAACAAAATTAATTGAATCGTGGTAAACGTATTCACTTTGACATTTTGGGCAATTAGGCATTTGATCCATTGGGTTTTCCTTTTTGATTACATATAATAGGCGTGCGAGTATAGCAAAAAAGATGTCTTTCGCCAAAGCGTGAAAGTTTTTGATCAATTTTGAGGAAAATGTATGAAAAAACAAATTCTTGCCCTAGTTTGTGGCGTGGTGTTTAGTGGTTCAACTTGGGCGCATAATTTGCAATTAGAGCAATCTTTACCATCGGTCAAAGTGAGTGAGTATGGTGAAATTGTACTTGCTGGAAAAGATACTGTGTTTCAACCTTGGGGTTCTGCGGAATTAGCGGGTAAAGTGCGTGTTGTTCATCATTTAGCGGGTAGAACTGCAGCAAAAGAGAAAAATCAGCCAATGATTGATGCGATAAAAGCATCCCATTTTAATCCTGCAAAATACCAAACAACGACCATTATTAATGCGGATGATGCGATTGTTGGTACAGGTATATTTGTAAAAAATAGTGCGCAAAAAGGCAAACAAGAAAATCCACATAGCCAAGTTGTGCTAGATGATAAAAGTGCGGTGAAAAATGCTTGGGGATTAAATCCTAAAGATAGTGCAATTATTGTGTTAGACAAAACGGGGAAAGTAAAATTTGTGAAAGAAGGAAAATTGTCTGATAGCGATATTCAGACTGTTATTTCACTCGTGAATGGATTGACCAAATAACGTAATACAAAGTAAAAATCCCTAAGTCTTTCGACTTAGGGATTTCTTAATTCTGATGGCGGAGGAATAGGGATTCGAACCCTAGGAGGGCGTAAACCCTCGCCGGTTTTCAAGACCGGTGCCTTCAACCACTCGACCATTCCTCCGTGATTGATGGGCGTAGTATAATGAATATTTTATTGATGTAAATAGAAATTTGATGATTTAACTTTAGATGATGATAATTTATTCATTTTGATGAAATTAATTCCATTAATAGCATTGACTTTTTTATCCTTAGCCCTTACTTTACTGAAGACTTTTTATTTATTTTACAAGGAGCTTTTATGCAATCACGTCTTATTGTGGATGCTCAAAAAGAATCGTTACTCAGCACACATAAAGTGTTGCGTAACACATATTTTTTATTGGGATTAACAATGGCATTTTCAGCGGTTGTTGCGTTTATTTCAATGAGCCTAAACTTGCCCTATCCAAATATTATTGTGTTACTAGTGGGTTTTTATGGCTTACTTTTCTTAACCAATAAATTAGCTGATCGCCCTGCTGGTATTTTGGCTGCCTTTGCTTTCACTGGATTTATGGGATACACCATCGGGCCAATTTTAAATATGTATGTGGCACGTGGAATGGAAGATTTGATTATGCTTGCATTCGCGGGAACTGCTATCGTATTTTTTGCGTGTTCTGCTTATGTATTGACCACAAAAAAAGATATGTCATTCTTATCTAGCGCAATGTTCGCATTATTTATTGTGCTATTGCTTGGTATGGTGGCAAGTTTCTTCTTCCAAATTCCTGCGTTATCAGTCGCAATTAGTGCATTATTTGTTGTGTTCTCAACAATGACCATTTTGTATGAAACCAGTAATATTATTCACGGTGGAGAAACAAATTACATTCGAGCAACCGTGAACATCTATGTTTCAATTTACAATTTATTCTTGAGTTTATTAAGATTACTTTCTATCTTTTCAAGTGATGAATAATGATTGAATTTTGACTTTATGACCCCACTATTTAGTGGGGTTATTTTTTGGAATAGGCAATGGAAAAACAAATTTTTGAACATTCAGTTAATGTAGAGGAAGAACAATATCAGCCTAAGCAAGAGTTTCATAATGTGGAAACAAAGTTAGATGAAGCGTTAGACGGAGAGTTACTTGATGCTCAGCTTGAACAGGCATTGAAACCAAAATCCAGTTTTGGAAAAACGGTATTAAAATTTACCGCACTTTTATTTGGCACGGCGACGGTTGCGCAATCTGTGCAGTGGATTTGGGATAGTTATCAACAACATCAATGGATTTATCTTGCTTTTGCTTTAGTCAGTTTAATTGTCATTTTATTGGGGATTAAAGAGATTATTGGAGAGTGGCGACGTTTAGTTTATTTAAAAAAACGTGAGCAATTGCAACAACAAAGTCAGCAGATTTGGTTAGAAAGTGCGGTAAAAAATGGCGATGTTTTTTTTGTTCAGAGCGTAGAAAAAAGTAAAGTACTTTGTTTAGAGGTCGCAAAATCTCTAGGTTTGGAAAATGATTCTCCAGCGGTAATTCAATGGCAACACCAATTAAATGAAGCTTATTCCGCGCAAGAAATTACTTATTTATTCAGTCGTAATATTTTGTCTTCTTTTGATGCACAAGCTAAAAAATTGATTAGTAAAATGGCCGCTGAATCGGCTGTGATTGTTGCGATTAGTCCGCTTGCTGTAGTGGATATGTTTTTTATCGCGTGGCGCAATCTTCGATTAATGAATAAAATTGCTGAAATTTATGGGATTGAATTAGGGTATTTTTCACGTATTCGATTGTTAAGAATGGTATTGGTCAATATCGCTTTTGCTGGGGCAGCCGAAGTGGCACAAGATATTGGAATGGATTGGCTTTCTCAAGATGTGACAGCAAAACTTTCTGCGCGTATCGCTCAAGGAATCGGTGTGGGATTGCTTACTGCTAGATTAGGCGTGAAAGCAATGGAGCTTTGTCGCCCATTAGCATTTCAATTAAACGAAAAACCAAAGCTTTCACATATTCAACAGGAATTACTTAGCTCGGTGAAAGATATTGTTCTAGGTAAAAATAAAATTTACAAAAAGGAGCAAGTCTGATGAAAATCGAGGTTGTTTATCAACATAGTGATTTTATTATTATCAACAAGTCTGAGGGTATTAGCGTTCATAAAGATCAAGAAGAACAAGGCTTAACAGAACTTGTTGCAAAACAATTGAATGTGCCTCAAGTATGGTTGGTTCATCGCTTAGATAAAGTGACGTCGGGGCTATTAATTTTGGCACTGAATGCTGAAAGTGCGGCTGAATTTTCTCGACTTTTTTCTGAACATAAAATTCATAAAACGTATTTGGCATTAAGTAACCAAAAGCCTAAAAAGAAACAAGGATTGATCGTCGGGGATATGAAGAAAGCCCGAGACGGTGCATGGAAACTTTGTCAAACTAAAGAAAATCCAGCGATTACGCGTTTTGAAAGTGTAAATTGTGAACCTAATTTACGTTTATTTATTTTAAAACCTCAAACGGGTAAAACACATCAATTACGTGTTGCCATGAAAAGTTTAGGTAGCCCGATTTTAGGCGATGGGCTTTATGGTAAAAATACTGAAAAAATTGACCGCACTTATTTGCATTCGGTTCAATTGGAATTTGATTATTTGAATGATTTTATTTCGGTCACTTGTTTTCCTATTCAAGGTCAATTTTGGCTTAAGCCTACAGTATTTGAGCAAATTCAGGTTTATCTGACAAAGCCGTTTTTATCAAAATAGAAATCTCTGTATAATAAAGCCAATTTCACTCTTTATTAGGAACAAAAATGAAATTTATCTCTTTTAATATAAATGGTTTACGTGCTAGACCACATCAACTTGAAGCCATTATTGAAAAATATCAGCCAGATGTTATCGGCTTGCAGGAAATTAAAGTTGCTGATGAGGCTTTTCCTTATGAAATTACAGAAAACTTAGGTTATCACGTATTTCATCACGGACAGAAAAGTCATTATGGCGTGGCATTATTGACTAAACAAGAACCTAAAGCAGTTCGTCGTGGTTTTCCAACAGACAATGAAGATGTGCAAAAACGCATTATTATGGCTGATCTTGAAACTGAATTTGGCTTATTGACTGTCATTAATGGCTATTTCCCACAGGGGGAAAGCCGTGCTCACGAGACTAAATTTCCAGCTAAAGAGAAATTTTATGCGGATCTTCAACAGTATTTAGAAAAAGAACACGATAAATCTAATCCGATTTTAATTATGGGCGATATGAATATTAGCCCGAGTGATTTAGATATTGGTATTGGCGATGAAAATCGTAAACGTTGGTTACGCACGGGTAAATGCTCTTTCTTGCCAGAAGAAAGAGAGTGGTATCAACGTTTGTATAATTACGGATTAGAAGATAGTTTCCGTAAGCTGAACCCAACAGCAAATGATAAATTCTCGTGGTTTGATTACCGTTCTAAAGGTTTTGATGATAATCGAGGTTTACGAATTGATCATATTTTAGTAAGTCAAAAATTGGCTGAACGCTGTGTCGATGTGGGTATTGCATTAGATATTCGAGCAATGGAAAAACCTTCTGATCACGCACCGATTTGGGCTGAATTTAAATAGGAAAGCGAAATGGATATGGCAAATTGGCAGAATTATCGTTCTACCGTGAACGGTATGCCTGCCGTGTTTACCGCAAATATTGAAGATGTTGAAAAATATCACGGTAAAGGTCTCGATAAAATAGTGCAGTTTACTATTGATTATCAGGCTGATGATGAAACGGGTTTACCCTCAGAAGTTGAATACGATAAGTTAATTAACCGTGTATTTAAAATTTTGACACAACTCACCGCACTTCCAAATGTATTTTTTGCGGGGCATTTTATTTGTAATTCTCAAATAAAAATACATTTTTATTGTAAGCACGAAAATCTTATTGTAGAAACTTTACAACAAATTGATTTTGTTAAAGATATTAATGTTCAAAAGGATTTAATTTGGGATACTTATTTTGACTTTTTGCTTGCTTCTCCATTAGAGATTAAGTTAAATGCAACGGAGGAGTTACTTGATTTATTAAAAAGTAAAGGTCGTAATTTAAGTGATACCTATTTAGTAGAGCATAGTTTTCATTTTGATGAAGAGCAGAAAATGTTCCCTTTTATGGATGAACTGAGTTTAGGGGATTATTCTTTCACAACATTACAATATTCTGCACAAGCGATTCAGTTTAATGAAGATGACGAACCTTATTTCTTGGTAAAATTAGAGCAAGAAATTTCATTAGAAAATAGCGAAATTTTTGAGCAAGTAGAACGTTTTGAAAAATTGGCTGAACAATTTTCGGGAGAGTATATGGGTTGGGAATGTGATTCTTTAATGGATGCGAACAAGCAGTTGAATTAGTTGTTTGAGATACTCGTACGTCATAAAAAAGAGAGATATTTATCTCTCTTTTTTAATGTAATTTAACTTTTCTGCGTATTTTTCGCATTAATAAAAATACCCACGGCCATAGTAAACCAGAAGCGAATGCGCCCAAGATGGCTTGCCAATGAAAAAAAGCAGTATGGAGTGAAAATTCAACTAAGAAAATAAGTAATCTTATAATGAAGACGAAAAGTACAACCAATAAACTTTGGAACCAAAGTGATAAATTTCGCAGAATTAAATAGTTTTTGGCAATGATATACATACTCGTAGAAAGTACGAGAGCGTGAACGCCTAATGTAGAGCCTAATACTAAATCCCAAGTTAATCCGAGTAAAAATGACCAGCCTATACTAACTTTATTGGGAATTGCTAATATCCAATAAAGTAATACAAGTACAAGCCACGCAGGCTTTAGCATTTGGAAACCAACTGGCCAAGGTGCAAGTTCTAATACAAAGGCAATAACAAAGAAGCTTAAAATAGTGAACCATTGTAAAATAAATCGTGTTTGCATTAGTCTTCTATCCTTTCTTCTTGCTGTTCTATGGGAAGATCTTCTTCATTTTGAAGGAAATCTGTTGGAATATCTGGTTCAATAATGGTTTTTTCTTTATTTTCTGGAAAGTCTTCTTCTGTTAAGGGTGTTTTTTTCACTCTATAATTTGCTTCATTAGCTTGGCTTTCTAAACGTTTTTGCACCAGATTGCGAACTTCTTCTGGCGATATTGATTTTACTTTTGATATATCTAGGTTACTTGGCCAAAGTAAAAGTACGTAACGTAAACGTTCTAATAAAGCTAAAGGTTTAGCTTTAACTATCGCAAAGTAATTAGAGCTATCACGCGAAACGCTTTGTACAACGGCTACGGGATAGCCTTCAAGAAAACGTCCACCAAGCCCAGAAGTTACGAGAAGATCGCCTTTTTCTATATCAACGGAACGAGGCACGTTATCGAGGCTTAGTTCATCGGTATGCCCAGTCCCACTTGCAATGACACGAACATCATTGCGTAGAACTTGCACTGGAATTGAGTGTGTTACGTCTGTGAGTAGCAGTACTCGGCTAGTATTTTCGCCCACGGAAATAATTTGTCCAATGACGCCTTTTTCATCAATGACAGGCTGACCTACATAAGCACCGTCTTTTTCGCCTTGATTAATCACAATTTGTTGGCGATAAATATCTGTTTCTGCAGTAAGAACTTCGGCAATTTTTTTGTATTCATCAGTTCTTAACGGAGAATTTAATAAAAGGCGTAATCGCTGATTTTCGACTTTGAGTTGATCAAGTAAAAGTAAATCTGCATTTTTTTCCAAAAGCTGTTGGCGTAGTACTTTGTTTTCAATTTGTAATTTATTGGTATCAACAAGATTTTCTGAAACACCATCTAAGATGCTTCGAGGACTATTTGCAAGATAATATAAACCGCCTATTGCCGTTTCCATTGCACTACGTGCTTTCGTTATTGAGTTATTACGTCCATCAGCTAAAATTAGGGCAATAGATGCAAAGATAGCGATAAGTAAACGAATGCCTAGGGGAGGGGCTTTGCTAAAAATGGGTTTCATTAAACGTTCTCTTGTTGAATGAAAAAAATGAAAGGAAAAGTGCGGTTATTTTTAACCGCACTTTTTTGTTCATATTCTAATTAAATTTCATCACTAAAAATATCGCCGCCGTGCATATCGATCATTTCTAATGCTTCGCCACCACCACGAGCAACACAGGTTAATGGATCTTCTGCGATGATAACAGGGACACCAGATTCTTTAGAAAGTAAAATATCAATATTACGTAATAAAGCACCACCGCCAGTTAAGACCATACCACGTTCGAAAATGTCTGCTGCGTGTTCTGGTTGGCATTCTTCAAGTGCCGTTCGAACCGCTGCTACAATACCATTTAATGGTTGTTGAATGGCTTCTAGGACATCACGTGATGTTAAAGTAAATGAACGTGGCGCACCTTCGGCTAAATTATGTCCGTGTACTTCCATTTCTTTAATTTCGTCATCTTCTTGAATATAAGCAGAACCAATTTCTTGTTTGATGCGTTCGGCGGTAGGTTCCCCGATAACCGAGCCAAAAGTGCGGCGAACATAAGAAATAATTGCTTCATCAAAACGGTCACCACCGATACGCACGGAAGATGAATATACAATCCCATTTAAGGAAATTACAGCCACTTCTGTCGTACCACCACCGATGTCAATTACCATTGAGCCAACGGCGGTAGAAACGGGTAATTTAGCCCCAATTGCCGCTGCCATTGGTTCTTCAATTAAATATACTTCGCGCGCACCCGCTCCAATTGCTGATTCTTTAATTGCACGACGTTCTACTTGTGTTGCACCAGCTGGCACACATACTAATACGCGTGGGCTTGGGCGCATAAAATTACCGCTATGAACTTGTTTGATAAAGTATTGCAACATTTTTTCTGTCACAAAAAAGTCTGCAATAACGCCATCTTTCATCGGACGAATTGCGACAATACTTTTTGGAGTACGACCTAACATTAATTTGGCTTCTTTACCCACAGCTGCAATGCTTTTTAATGTGCCTACGCGATCTTGACGAATCGCAACAACAGAGGGTTCATCAAGTACAATACCCTGTCTTTTGACATAAATTAAAGTATTAGCTGTACCTAAATCAATAGAAAGATCGTTTGAAAACAACCCACGAATTTTTTTAAATAACATAATTATACCGTTTAAAATGAAAGTTAGTTTTGTTTGACAAAAAAGTAGAAAATGACTTTGTCAAACATACAAAAAATTGTGCTAAATGTATCAAAAAAAGCGTTGCGATTACAGTGTTTTTTAGCGTTTTTTATCGCAGTTGCCATTGCCCTTTGTCTTGTAGAATTAATTGTTGTTGATGTAAGGTTTTTAGGGTTGAACGGTGTCCCACACTGATGATCGTCGTTTGTGGTAGTTCTTGTTGTAACAATTGATACATCGCAAATTCTAAACCTTCATCCATACTTGCTGTGGCTTCATCTAAAAATGCCACCGCTGGTTTGTGTAGAATTAATCGTGCAAACGCCAAACGTTGTTGTTCGCCAAGAGAAAGAATACGCGTCCAGTCTTGTTCTTTTTCTAATTGTTCAGTTAAATGCCCTAGTTGCACTTTATTTAATATTTCTATCGCTTGCGTATGTGAAATATTGTCAGCGTTATTTGGATAAGCTAATGCTAACATTAAATTTCCTTGTGGCACATACGGCTTTTGTGACAAGAAAAGCTGACTGTGCGTAGGGCAATTTATTTCCCCCTCTGCGTAGCTCCAAAGCCCCGCAATGGTGCGTAAAAGCGTGGTTTTTCCTGCCCCAGATTTTCCTTGAATAAGTAAACTTGTTCCTTGCGGTAAGGTAATGTTTAGATGTTTAATTAGTGTATGACCTAATGGATTTTGAATACTTAAATTTTTGAAAATCACATCTGTTGGATGATTGTGGATCTGTGTTTGTGATTTATTATTTACTTTTTCAATGGCATAACTGAACCCAGTTAAACGATCGAGCGTTGCTTTATAGCTTGCAAAATTATCATAAGTATTGCGGAAGAAGGAAAGATTTGCGTGTAACTGACCAAATACTTGTAAGGTTTGCATTAGATCGCCAAGTTTTATTTGTTTTTCAAAGTAACGTCCAACTTGAATTAACAATGGAAAAACCACGGAAATTTGGCTTACGACTAAGTTAAATCCTGAAAATTTTAGTGTTCTAAATACAATAATCCACATATTATGAATGACAGCATTGAACTGCTGATAAAGCTGATTTTTTTCGACTTTTTCGCCCGCATAAAAAGCAATGCTTTCGGCATATTCTTTTATGCGAATTAAAGAATAACGATAGTTTGCGTTTAGGAGTTCATTAATAAAATTCAAGGATATTAATGGACGACCGAGCCAAAATGCGATGAGGGTTGTGAAGATGACATAACCAAACACTAAAAATACCATCATATGCGGAATTTCCACGCCAAGTACCATCATTGGACCGGCTAATCCCCATAATAAAATCGTATAAGAGATCATAGAGGTTACCGCATCAATGACACCAGTGCTTAAAGAAAGCGTGGTTTTTACATAAGATTGCACATCTTGTTGAATACGTTGATCGGGGTTATCAAGATTTTCTGATAAATATTGTGTTTTGTAATAGGCACGATGTGCCATCCATTTATCAACAAGCTGTTCGTTAAGCCATTCAATCCAGTTGATGACGAAACGTTGCTCTAAATAATAGCTTACTAATGCTGCTGAAACAGAACTTGCGGCAATGCCACAGAATAAGCCCATTTGTTGCCAAAATACATGTTCATTAAATTCTTGCAATGATGTGTACATATTTTTGTACCACTCAGAATGTACAAGGCTGATACGTACGCTAAGTAGCGTCATTGCAACAATGAGAAGAAAGAATAAGATAGGTTTTATACTACGTTTAGGCGAAAGATAACCACCTGCAAACATCCAAAATTGTCTTCCCCATTGAGTAAAACGCACCAAAAGAAAAATGCCAAAACTAAAGACGACTGAGGTGATGGCTAGCGTTTGTAAAATCCAAATAAGAGAAGTAATGGCTTCTTGGCTGTAATCCATAAATATTCCATCCGAGCTAAAAGTGCGGTGAAAAATAACCGCACTTTTTGTAAAAGGGTCAAAATTTTCGGTATTGTAGAGTCTATGCTCAATTTCGCAAGAAAAAATGTGACGAATGTAGCATTTTTTGAGTTTGGTTAAGGTTTTCAAAAAGTAACTTGGATATAATCCAAAGGAGTTAAATTTCATTTCTAAGGGGTCAATATGAGTGATATTGCGATCACTATTAGCCTTCTTGCCCTCGTCGCCGTAATCGGCTTATGGATCGGGCATTGGAAGATCCGCGGGGTTGGGCTTGGCATTGGTGGCGTGCTGTTTGGCGGCATTATTGTTGCCCATTTCACTAATCAATATGGCTTGAAACTGGATGCGCATACGCTGCATTTTGTGCAAGAATTTGGTTTAATTTTATTTGTTTATACTATTGGTATTCAGGTTGGGCCGGGCTTTTTTTCTTCTTTACGAAAATCTGGTTTAAAGCTAAATGCCTTTGCCATTTTGATTATTGTGCTGGGTTCAATTGCCGTGGTTCTTGTACGTAAAATTGCGGATGTTCCACTTGATATTGCCTTAGGTATTTATTCTGGTGCTGTTACTAATACGCCTGCGTTGGGGGCTGGACAACAAATTTTAGCAGAATTAGGTGTGCCGCAAACCACTGTAACTATGGGGATGTCTTATGCAATGGCTTATCCATTCGGTATTTGCGGTATTTTGCTTGCAATGTGGTTAATCCGCTTATTTTTTAAAGTCAAAGTGGACGATGAAGCGGCACGTTTTAATGCGGAGAGCAGTCAAGATAAAGAAAGTTTACATAATATTTCTTTAAAAGTGACGAACCAAAATTTAGATGGTCTGACGTTAATTCAAATTCCTGGATTTAGTGATGAAGAAGTCGTATGTTCACGTTTAAAACGCGATGATATGGAAATTGTTCCAAAGGCAAGTACTGAAATTCGTATCAACGATATTTTACAATTAGTGGGCGATGATAATTCGCTTGCTAAAATGCGTTTAATTATCGGACACGAAGTTGATGCACCAACCGTTGCCTATAGTGGCGAAATTCGTTCTGAGCGTGTGGTGGTAACGAATGAAAAAGTATTAGGCAAAAAGATCCGTGCCTTAGGCATTCATCAAAAATATGGGGTTGTGATTTCACGTTTAAATCGTGCAGGGATTGAGTTAGTTCCAACGGGAAATACCACACTGCAATTTGGCGATGTGCTACATATGGTCGGACGCAGTGATGTACTAAATCAGGCTATTTCAGTCATTGGTAATGCACAACAAAAATTGCTTCAAGTGCAAATGTTACCTGTGTTTATCGGCATTGGTTTAGGAGTACTCGTTGGTTCGATTCCATTCTATATTCCAGGTTTCCCTGTTGCGTTAAAATTAGGGCTTGCTGGCGGGCCATTGGTGGTTGCGTTGATCTTAGCGAGAATTGGCACGATTGGTAAACTTTACTGGTTTATGCCGCCTAGTGCTAACTTGGCGTTACGCGAAATTGGGATTGTTCTTTTCTTGGCTGTGGTCGGTTTAAAATCAGGCGGAAGTTTCTTTGATACCTTGTTGAATGGCTCTGGTCTTGAATGGATGGGATACGGTATTTTTATCACCTTTATTCCATTAATGATTACCGGTATTTTGGCTCGTCTATATGGCAAACTGAATTACCTTACAATCTGTGGTTTACTTGCAGGTTCAATGACGGATCCTCCCGCTTTAGCATTTGCTAATGAAATTAAAGAAGATAACGGTGCTGCAGCACTTTCTTATGCCACTGTGTATCCGTTAGTGATGTTCTTGCGAATAATGTCGCCACAGTTATTGGCAGTGTTATTATGGGCAGCATAGTAAAAATAATTTCAATTTAGACATAAAAAGCGCGGTTAATTTCGCGCTTATTTTTTGCGTGGATTTTGCGCAAGAGGGTATTCAATGATAGAATTCCGCACTTTTATTGCGAAGTGAGAAAAAAATGGCGTTAGTTGAATTTTTGATGGAAACCTTAGAAGGGTTAAAGGGAACAGATATTGTACATTTTGATGTACGTGGAAAATCATCGATTACGGATAATATGATTATTTGCACGGGTACATCGAGCCGCCAAGTTTCTGCAATGGCAGATAATTTAATTACAGAATGTAAAAAAGCAGGTTTTGAAACTTTTGGCGAAGAAGGGAAAAATACTGCAGATTGGATTGTGGTGGACCTTGGTCAAGCAATCGTACATATCATGCAACGTGATGCCCGTGAAATGTATCAATTAGAGAAACTTTGGGCGTAAATTTTAGTAAAGTGCGGTGAAAAATAACCGCACTTTTTAGATAAGGATGACTTGTGAAAATCACGTTAATTGCTGTTGGAACAAAAATGCCTTCTTGGGTTACAACGGGTTTTGAGGAATATCAACGCCGTTTCCCAAAAGATATGCCTTTTGAACTAATTGAAATCCCAGCAGGCAAGCGTGGAAAAAATGCTGATATTAAACGTATTTTAGAGCAAGAAGGTAAGGCGATGTTAGCGGCTTGTGGAAAAGGCAAAGTTGTGACGTTAGATATTCCAGGTAAACCTTGGACGACATCACAGTTAGCCGAGCAATTAGAAGCCTGGAAAAATGATGGTCGCGATGTTTGTTTGTTGATTGGTGGGCCTGAGGGGCTTTCGCCAGAATGTAAAGCCGCTGCAGAGCAAAGTTGGTCGCTTTCGCCATTAACATTACCTCACCCACTTGTTCGTGTTGTAGTGGCTGAAAGTTTGTATCGTGCGTGGTCGCTCACTACTAATCATCCTTATCATCGAGAATAATACATCCTTATTTTTAGCCAGATGAATTTAAAAAAATTCTTCAATACGCCAACTCATGAGCCGTTCCGCGATAAAAAAGCGGAGCGTAACCTTTTTGCACGCCGAACTTTAGTGGCTTTTTTGGGGATTTTGCTACTAACAGGGGTGTTATTTACCAATATTTATCAGCTACAGATTGTTAATTTCAATACTTACCAAACGCGTTCTAATGGTAACCGAATTAAATTATTACCTTTACCGCCAACGCGTGGCTTAATCTATGATCGTTACGGCAAATTATTAGCTGAAAATCTTACTTTTTTTGGTTTATACATTGTGCCGGAAAAAACTGAAAATTTAGACCGCACTTTAGATGAATTACGCTACATTGTGGGATTGACGGATAATGATATTGAAAATTTTAAAAAGGAACGTCGCCGCGGAACGCGTTATACACCGATTTTATTAAAGCCGAATTTAACAGAAGAACAAATTTCACGCTTTGCGGTAAATGGCTATCAATATCCGAGTCTAGATGTACGTCCTTATTTCAAACGCCATTATTTATATGGCGAAACAATGGCGCATATTTTGGGCTATGTAGGTAAAATGAATGATAAAGATGTAGAACGTTTGAAACGAGAGGATAAATTTGCGAATTATGCGGGGACGAACGATATTGGAAAATTGGGTATTGAACGTTATTACGAGGATATACTGCAAGGTACCACGGGTTTTGAAGAAGTAGAAATTAATAATCGCGGCAAAGTAATCCGCACTTTGCGTAGCCGACCTGCTGTGGCGGGAAAAAGTATTCATTTAACCATTGATTTGGCATTACAGCATTATATTACTGAACTTTTATCGGGACTAAAAGGAGCTGTAGTTGTGCTTGATCCGAAAGATAGTAGTGTATTAGCGATGGTATCTACACCAAGTTATGACAATAATTTGTTTGTTGATGGTATTTCGTCAGAAGATTATAAACGTTTATTAAATGATCCTGCTCGTCCGCTTTATAGTCGTGCGACACAAGGCGCGTATCCACCCGCTTCGACAGTTAAACCTTTTATTGCAGTAGCTGCACAAACTGAAAATGTGATTACACCAAACACAACAATTTTTGATCCAGGATATTGGGTATTACCTAACTCTACAAAACGTTTTCGTGATTGGAAAAAAACAGGCCACGGGGATACGGATTTGAATAAAGCGATTACTGAATCCTCTGATACTTATTTTTATCAAGTGGCTTATAATATGGGTATTGATCGTCTTTCTGATTGGATGAAACGATTTGGCTTTGGTATGCCAACAGGGATTGAAATTCAAGAAGAAACAGCAGCCAATATGCCAACCCGAGAATGGAAACAAAAACGTTATAAACGCCCTTGGGTGCAAGGCGATACGATTTCGGTTGGGATTGGTCAAGGTTATTGGACGGCAACACCACTACAAGTAGCAAAAGCGACGACGATATTGGTCAATAATGGCAAAGTAAATACACCGCATTTGATGAAAGCAATTGAGGGGGCAGTTCTAGAGCCTTATGAAGATCCGTTAATTTATCCTGATATTAGTACACCTAAAGTGACGGCTTGGGAGGCAGCGAAACGCGGTATGTACAATGTTGTTAATGCTGCAAATGGAACTGGGCGAAAAGCCTTTGCAGATGCCAATTATCGTGTTGCAGGAAAATCTGGTACTGCTCAAGTGTTTAGTTTAAAAGAAAATGAAAAATACAATGCGGTGGGATTGAAAAAAGAATTACATGATCACGCATGGTTTACCGCATATGCGCCTTATGAAAACCCTAGATTGGTTGTGACAGTGATTTTAGAAAATGCAGGTGGGGGTTCAAGTAATGCCGCACCGTTAGCGCGTAAAGTGATGGATTACTATTTAAATCAGCGTTTACCACAAGTTGAAAAATATAATGTACCTATTCAGCAAAAAAAAGATTTGTCACAAGAGAGCGAACAAATAAATGGAAGATAAAATCCCTTTTTGGTTGCGTGTTTGGCAACGTTTGCATATTGATTTTTGGCTGTTTATCGGACTTCTTGCAATAACGGCTTATGGTATGCTGGTGTTATATAGTGCATCAGGTGCCAGTGAAATGATGTTTAATAACCGAATTATTCAGGTTTTACTTGGATTTATTGTTATGCTGTTAATGGCTCAATTTCCACCAAGATTTTACCAACGCATCGCACCTTATCTTTATTTAATTGGTTTTGTGTTGTTGATCTTAGTAGATGCTATTGGCACGACAAGTAAAGGTGCGCAGCGTTGGCTTGATCTGGGATTTATTCGTTTTCAACCCTCTGAAATTGTAAAGCTTGCGGTGCCATTAATGGTCGCTGTGTATTTAGGTAATCGACCACTTCCACCTAAATTAAGTGAAACATTTATTGCGATTGCAATGATTATGATTCCGACTTTACTTGTAGCTATACAACCTGATTTAGGCACATCAATTTTGGTAAGTGCGTCAGGTTTATTTGTAGTATTTTTAGCTGGAATGAGTTGGTGGCTTATTTTAGCTGCAGTGATTGGTCTGGCTGGGTTTATTCCGATCATGTGGTTATATCTAATGCATGATTATCAACGTACTCGTGTACTTACATTATTAGATCCAGAAAAAGATCCTCTCGGTGCAGGCTATCATATTTTGCAATCAAAAATTGCGATTGGTTCTGGTGGATTAAACGGAAAAGGCTGGATGCAGGGGACTCAATCACAATTAGAATTTTTGCCCGAACCTCATACAGATTTTATTTTTGCGGTAATGGGTGAAGAGCATGGAATGATTGGTTTCTTGATTTTAATAGCGATTTACTTATTTATTATTGTGCGTGGTTTAATGATTGCTGTAAATGCTCAAACTTCTTTTGGGCGTATTCTTGCTGGCGCAACAACATTAATTTTCTTTGTCTATGTATTTGTTAATATTGGAATGGTGAGCGGTATTTTGCCTGTTGTGGGTGTGCCATTACCTTTATTTAGCTATGGTGGTACATCTTATGTTGCTATTATGGCGAGCTTTGGTTTACTGATGTCTATTCATACGCACAAAAGTCAATTTATGAAAAGGAACTAATTTCATTTTTTTCTTTCTTAAAGAGAGACTAAATGAAAAGCGTCAATACTTATGAAATTAAAAACTTGGTTAAATTTGACCGCACTTTCGCTGTTTATGGTAAGCATTAATCTTCCAGTGCAAGCGAATACACAAAAAATGTATGGCATTCGAGGTGATAATCTGTCTATTACTACTAAAATGCCAACACCAATTACTTATTCGGTGAAAGGGAAAACCTATACGACTAAAAGTGGAGATGATGCCAAATTTTATATAAAAGAAGGAGTGGCGAGTTACTACCATTCTAAGTTTAATGGTCGCAAGACGGCAAATGGTGATATTTATCGTGCTACACAATTTACTGCAGCACATAAAACATTACCAATGAATTCTTATGCTTTGGTCACAAATCTGAATAATAATCGTAAAGTTATCGTTCGTATTAATGATCGTGGACCTTTCAGTGATAAACGTTTAATTGATCTTTCGCACGCTGCAGCAAAAGAAATTGGCTTAATTTCCCACGGCACTGGACAGGTAAGGATTGAGGCGTTGCATGTTGCTAAAAATGGAAATTTATCAGGTGCAGCCACAAAAACACTGGCTAAACAAGCAAAAACTCAGGAAGCTGCCGATCGTTTAGTATTAAAATCTAACACGTTTTCCGATAAGTCGCTTCAGGCTACAAATGAAAAAAAAGGAAATGAATTTTACCGTTTGAAAATGCTTGAACTAACCTCTCGTAGCCAAGCAAATAAGTTAATTACGCAACTTGCGTTAGCGAATATTCAGGCTGAAGTAAATCGCTCGGGAAATAAATATGAAATTCATATTGGGCCTTTTGATGACAAAACAAAAATGGCACAAGTGAGAACTAAATTACAAAAAATGGCAAATAATAAGCCATTAATTGTTTATACGTATAAAAATTAATTGTAGGAAGATCTTATGTTGAAAAGAACAACAAAAATCGCATTTTTATCTGGATTTGTGGCACTTAGCACTTTTTCCGTATCTGCTGAAGATATTCAGTTTGCTGTAATGCCTCCACAAATTACGGCTCAAACGTATGTACTAATGGATTATAATTCAGGCGCAATTTTGACCGCACTTAATCCAGATCAACGTCAATATCCTGCATCTCTGACTAAAATGATGACAAGTTATGTGGTTGGCGTCGCATTAAAACAAGGCAAAATCCATAATACTGATATGGTGACTATTGGCGAGAGTGCGTGGGGGCGTAATTTCCCTGACTCATCAAAAATGTTTTTAGATTTAAATACACAAGTATCTGTAGCAGATTTGAATCGAGGCGTGATTGTTGTTTCTGGAAATGATGCAACAGTGGCTTTAGCCGAACATATTTCTGGCAATGTACCGAACTTTGTAGAAACAATGAATAAATATGTTCAAAAATTTGGTTTGAAAAATACGAATTTCACTACGCCACACGGTTTAGACGATCCAAATCAGTATTCTTCTGCACGTGATATGGCAATTATAGGTGCGCATATTATTCGTGATTTACCTGAAGAATATAAAATTTACTCAGAAAAAGATTTTACCTTTAACAAAATTAAACAGCCTAACCGCAATGGCTTATTATGGGATAAAACTATCAATGTTGATGGAATGAAAACGGGTCATACCAGTCAAGCAGGATATAACTTAGTTGCTTCTGCCACGACACCAAACAATATGCGTTTGATTTCAGTGGTAATGGGGGTTCCAACTTATAAAGGTCGTGAAGTAGAAAGTAAAAAACTTTTACAATGGGGTTTTGCTAATTTTGAAACCTTTAAAACTTTAGAAGCAGGTAAAGTCATTTCAGAGCAACCTGTTTATTATGGTGATAAAGGTAGCGTGAAATTGGGAACGCTACAAGACCGCTTTATCACTATTCCGAAAGGTAAACAAAATGAGCTTAAAGTGCGCTATGAGTTAGAAGGTAAAAACTTACAAGCACCTTTAGCAAAAGGACAAATTGTAGGGAAAGTCGTTTATCAATTAGAAGGCAAGGATATTGCAGCGGTAAACTTACAAGTAATGGATGAAGTTGGCGAAGCCGGTATTTTCGGAAAAGCTTGGGATTGGCTGGTGCTCACTGTAAAAGGCTTGTTTGCATAAAATATCTGAGAAATTACCGCACTTTTTTAATTAAGAGATTACGTACTATGTGGGTAGTTTGCCATCCACGCATAATTTTTATTACTGAGAAATAATATGACAACGGAAAACGATTACGCAAAACTTAAAGAATTAATGGAATTTCCAGCAAAAATGACCTTTAAAGTTGCTGGGATTAATCGAGAAGGGTTAGCACAAGATCTTATACAAGTGGTTCAAAAATATATTAAAGGCGATTATATTCCTAAGGAAAAACGCAGTAGTAAAGGCACTTATAATTCTGTTTCAATCGACATTATTGCTGAAAACTTTGAGCAGGTAGAAACACTTTATAAAGAACTTGCTAAAGTTGAAGGCGTAAAAATGGTTATCTAGTATGAATAATTCCCTTATCGTTCGTCAGTTAGGATTGCAAGATTATCAAGAAATTTGGCATAAAATGCAGAATTTTACAGATAGTCGAACCGAGGAAACGCAAGACGAAATTTGGTTGGTGCAACATCCTCCTGTATTTACCCAAGGGCAAGCAGGTAAACCAGAGCATCTTTTACAACGTAGTGAAATCCCTGTGGTGCAGTCCGATCGTGGTGGGCAAATTACTTATCACGCACCCGGTCAGCAAGTGATGTATGTGCTCATTGATATTAAGCGTCATGAGAATTTAAATGTACGTCAATTAGTTACCGCACTTGAACAAACGGTGGTAAAAACCTTAGCTGAATATGGTATTGAAAGTTATCCAAAACCTGATGCGCCAGGTGTGTATGTGGATGGAAAAAAGATTTGTTCTCTTGGACTACGTATTCGTCGTGGTTGCTCTTTTCACGGGCTAGCATTGAATATTAATATGGATCTGAATCCATTTCATTATATTAACCCATGTGGCTATGCTGGTCTTGAAATGTGTCAATTAGCGGATTTTGTTAATCAAGATGAGGCTAATTGCGATAAGGTTTCAGTAAAATTAATTAAACACTTCGCCGAACTTTTAGGCTATAATGTAACAACTTTATAACATTTTATAAAAAGTAAATGCCCAACTTGGGCATTTTTATTTAGGAAAATACTATGTCTACTCCTTTCAAAATGGAACGCGGTGTAAAATATCGCGATGCGGCAAAAACCTCAATTATTCCCGTAAAAAATATCGATCCTAATCAAGAGCTATTAAAAAAACCAGAATGGATGAAAATTAAACTTCCAGCAAGTTCAGCTAAAATTGAAAGCATTAAAAATGGAATGCGCCGTCACGGGCTACATTCTGTTTGTGAGGAAGCATCTTGTCCAAATTTACACGAATGTTTTAATCATGGAACTGCAACTTTTATGATTTTAGGTGCAATTTGTACGCGCCGTTGTCCATTCTGTGATGTGGCTCACGGTAAACCATTACCGCCCGATCCTGAAGAACCACAAAAATTGGCAGAAACGATTCAAGATATGAAACTTAAATATGTGGTAATCACATCGGTGGATCGCGATGATTTGCCTGATCGTGGTGCGGGTCATTTTTCTAAATGTGTAAAAGCTGTGCGTGAACTTAATCCTAACATTAAGATTGAAATTTTAGTGCCAGATTTTCGTGGTCGTGTTACACAGGCTTTAGAAAAATTAAAAGATAATCCGCCAGATGTCTTTAATCACAATTTAGAAAATGTACCGCGCTTATATAAAGAAATTCGTCCTGGTGCGGATTACGAGTGGTCACTTAAATTATTGCGTGAATTCAAAGAAATGTTCCCAAATATTCCAACCAAATCTGGTTTAATGGTGGGATTAGGAGAAACTAACGAGGAAATTTTGCAAGTAATGCAAGATTTACGAGATAATGGTGTAACGATGCTGACATTAGGGCAATATCTCCAACCTAGCCGTCACCATTTGCCCGTTGCGCGTTATGTTCCGCCTACCGAGTTTGATATATTTCGTGATAAAGCTAATGAAATGGGCTTTGAACATGCAGCTTGTGGACCATTTGTTCGATCTTCTTATCATGCTGATTTACAAGCCAGTGGCGGATTAGTGAAATAATTTAAAACTACGCTGAATTAAACCGCACTTTTTGCTTCTTACAAAAGTGCGGTTTATTTTTACAACTCAGAGTAACCGCCAATATTGCCTATTCATTAATCAACTATTAAGCCTATCATCATTTCCGCAATTGTAAGGAAAAGGATATCAAGAAAATAGTATTTTTAACTTATATGATCGAGTACCATGTAAGTTTTGAAAAAAAAGAAAATATCTATAAATTATTCAATGTATAATGCAGTGTGAAGATAATATTAGATTATAAAGTTGGGGAAAATATGAGCTTATCTTATATCGTAATTTGCTCATCGCTTATAATAACTCTATACTACTAACTTGGTAGTGATGTTATGTTTTCTTCTTTTTTGGAGAGTCGATGCAATTTGAGCGAATTTCTACTGAACAAAAAAAACTTTCTCTCATTCAGACATTTTTACATCAAAATGCGCTTAAATTAGATGAACAAATCGAGTATTTTGTTGTTGGCTATAATGATAACGAACAAATCGTTGTCTGTGGAGGTTTAGCAGGCAATATCATAAAATGTGTTGCGATTGATGAGTCTTTGCGTGGTAGCGGTGTTGCCCTGCAATTAATTACTGAATTGGTTGATTTAGCTTACACGCTAAAACGCCCACACCTTTTTATTTATACAAAACCCGAATATGCAACGTTGTTCAAATCTTGCGGTTTTTATATCATCTCTGATGCCAATCCTTATGTAGTATTGTTAGAAAATAGTGCTACGCGTTTACAAAAACAATGCTCATTATGGGAGAAAATGCGTGTGGATGGTAATCGAATTGGCTCGATTGTAATGAACGCGAATCCATTTACCTTAGGTCATCGTTATTTAATTGAGCAAGCATTACAACAATGTGATCATCTGCATTTATTTATTGTTGGTGAAGACGCATCGCAATTTTCTTACACTGAACGATTTGAAATGGTTAAACAAGGTATTTTCGATTTACCCAATATCACTCTTCATTCTGGCTCTGACTATATTATTTCTCGTGCAACATTTCCAAATTATTTCCTAAAAGATCAATTAATTACAGATGAAAGTTATTTTGAGGTTGATCTGAAGTTATTCCGTTTACATATTGCTCAGGCTTTGGGCATAACACATCGCTTTGTTGGTACTGAGCTAAATTGTCCCGTCACTGCCGAATATAATCGCCAAATGCATTATTGGTTAAGAGATGCCGAAATGAATGCAGCAAAAATAAATGTTATCGAGATACCTAGAAAAACAGCAAGCAACCAGATTATTTCTGCTTCTACAGTACGAAAGCATTTGGCTGAAAAAAATTGGGCTCAACTCGCAGAGTTTGTGCCTATGACTACGTTAAATTATTTACAAAAGTGCGGTCGTTTTTAAATACATTTTTATTCATCAATATACGGAAGGAAAATCTATGAAAATAACAAAAGTAGCCGTTGCAGGGACACTGGAATCCAGTGATGTTCAAGTACGGGTTCAACCTTTTGATTCACTCGATATTGAAATCAATAGCTTAGTAGCAAAACAATTTGGTGAACAAATTGAAGCGACAGTTCGTGAAGTATTAGCAAAACTTGGCATTACAGCAGCACAAGTCATTGTAGAAGACAAAGGGGCGTTAGATTGCGTGTTACAAGCTCGAGTAAAAGCTGCTGCAATGCGTGCAACTGATGAAATGATTAACTGGGAGGCTGTGTTATGAAATTAAGAAGAAGTATGTTATTTGTGCCAGGCTCAAATGCCGCCATGTTAAGTAATAGCTTTATTTATAAACCAGATTCCATTATGTTTGACTTAGAAGATGCGGTTGCTCTCAAAGAAAAAGATTCTGCTCGTTTATTAGTCGCTCACGCACTTCAACATCCGCTTTATAAAGAAATTGAGACCGTAGTTCGTGTTAATCCGCTAGATTCTGAATTTGGTTTATTGGATTTGAATGCGGTAGTGCGTGCGGGTGTGGATGTGGTACGTATGCCAAAAACTGAAAGCGCGCAAGATGTGTTGGATATGGATCACGCCATTACTGAGATTGAGAAAGCTTGCGGTCGAGAAGCAGGTTTGACTAAAATGCTAGCAGCCATCGAATCACCATTAGGTATCACTCAAGCCAACCAAATAGCTTTCGCTTCTAAACGTTTAATTGGTATCGCATTGGGTGCTGAGGATTACGTACGTAATTTAAAAACCGAGCGTTCACCAGAGGGGATTGAACTGCTTTTTGCTCGTTGTTCTATTTTACAAGCGGCACGTGCGGCTGGCATTCAGGCCTTTGATACCGTATATTCTAACGCGAACAATGAAGAAGGCTTCTTAAAAGAGGCTGCGTTAATTAAACAGCTTGGTTTTGACGGTAAATCCTTAATCAACCCACGCCAAATTGAATTGTTACACAACTTATTTGCACCGACACAAAAAGACGTGGAGCAGGCAAAACGCATTATTGAAGCGGCAGCAGAAGCTGAACGACAAGGGGCTGGTGTTGTTTCGTTAAACGGTAAAATGATTGACGCACCGATTATTGATCGCGCAAAACTTGTATTAGAACGTGCGAAATCAGGTGTTCGTGAAGAGTAAGGGAGATAAAAAGATGACAACAAGAGAACAACGTATTGAAAAATATCACGCTGATCGCTCAGTTTATCAAGCTGAGCTTAAATCTGAATCCCTTGCACGCACTGAGAAAGATCGTAAACTTTGTACTTCTTTAGAAGAAGCAATTAAACGCTCGGGCTTAAAAGATGGTATGACTGTTTCATTTCATCATGCTTTTCGGGGCGGAGATTTCGTGGTGAATATGGTGATGAATAAAATTGCCGAAATGGGTTTCAAAAATCTGACTCTTGCATCTTCATCCTTAATTGATAGCCACTTCCCGATTGTCGAACATATCAAAAATGGCGTGGTCACCAAAATCTATTCTTCTGGTTTACGCGGTGAACTTGCAGAGCAAATCTCTCGCGGTTTATTAAATGAACCTGTAAATATTCATTCTCATGGTGGACGTGTTCACTTAGTAAAATCTGGCGAATTAAAAATTGACGTTGCTTTTTTAGGCGTACCTTGCTGTGACACATTCGGTAATGCCAATGGATTTACTGGAAAAAGTAAATGCGGCTCTCTAGGCTATGCGCGTGTCGATGCTGAATACGCTGACAAAGTTGTGTTGCTCACAGAGGAATTTGCTGAATACCCGCACCACCCAATCAGCATTGCTCAAGATCAAGTAGATTTAATCGTGCAAGTTGAAGCAGTCGGTGACCCGAAAAAAATTGGCGGTGGCGCAACCCGAATGACTACCAATCCACGCGAATTACTCATCGCGTGTAAATGTGCAGAAGTAATTTTTGCCAGTGGTTATTTTAAAGATGGCTTCTCATTACAAACTGGTTCTGGGGGGGCAGCATTAGCTGTTACACGCTTCCTAGAAGAAAAAATGCGTCGTGAAAATATCACTGCCGATTTCGCACTTGGCGGAATTACTGCAAGTATGGTGGCATTACATGAGGCTGGTCTTATTAAAAAATTATTAGATGTACAAAGCTTTGATTCTGTTGCAGCTGAATCACTTGCCCGTAACCCAAATCATATTGAAGTCTCCGCTAACCAATATGCGAATTACAGTTCCAAAGGCGCATCTGTTGAACGTTTAGATATGGTGATTCTTTCTGCTTTAGAAATCGACACTAAATTTAACGTGAATGTATTGACTGGCTCTGACGGTGTGATTCGCGGTGCATCTGGTGGTCATTGTGATACCGCAGCTTCTGCACAAGTAGCAATCATTGTGGCACCATTAGTTCGTGGTCGTATTCCAACCGTGGTGGAAAACGTGATTACCTGTGTAACACCTGGTGAAAACGTCGATATTCTCGTTACCGATCATGGTGTAGCAGTAAACCCTAAACGTCCAGATTTGATTGAAGCTTTAAGCAAAACAGACATTCCATTGTTTACTATTGAACAACTTTGTGAACGTGCTTACAGCATTACTGGTAAACCAAAAGAAATTGAGTTTACTAATAAACCTGTGGCTGTTGTTCGTTATCGTGATGGTTCGGTGATTGATACGGTGTATCAAGTTAAAGACTAGAATCAGCATTACAAGCGATCTACTTTCAATAGCCAAAATTAACTCTTGTCTTCCCATGATTATCAGGAAAGGAGCCCAAAGAGTTGAAAGGGACTCAATTAGCTCTTTCAACTTTCGCCAGCACCATATAAATGGAAAGCGTTAAGAAAATTTATTTTTATACAAAAGAGCGGTCAAATTTTGCAGCATTTTTTTACGACATTCTCTACAGAGGGTTCAAAAATTTCACTTGAAGCATTGCTTAATGCTCGAGAGGAACGTGCAATTTTACAACAACAGCTTATAACACAATATGGACAAACCTTACTTTGCATCACTTTAACTGCTGTGGGTGGAGTAAAAAAAAATGCTTTGTTAGATTATGTTTTTACAAAAGCTCTAGAAAATCTGACCGCACTTTTTACTCAGTTAAACATCACAGCAGTAAAAGAAATAGTCCGTCCGTTAGAAACGGGGCATGAAGCCTATTTTGTATTACCGATAGATGCTCGTACGCTAAAAGTGCTGATGATTGAATTGGAAGAAAGTATTCCTCTTGCTCGTTTGTGGGATTTAGATGTGTTTAATGCTAAAGGCAATCTACTAAGTCGTACAGATTTTGATCTTTCTCCAAGAACTTGTTTAGTGTGCGGAGAAAATGCAAAAATCTGTGCGAGAACCCGCAAGCACGAGATTGATGAGATTGTAGATAAAATTCAATCTCTCGCACAGAATCATGATTTCGCAGAACATATTGGTGAACAAGTTTATCTGGCATTAATACAAGAGGCTCGCTTATCGCCAAAACCTGGTTTAGTGGATGCCATCAATAACGGTTCGCACAAAGATATGAACCTACATACTTTTGAGCAAAGTGCGATTAGTTTAAAACCTTTTTTTACGCAGTTTGTTCTCAAAGGCATGATGACCGCGCATTTGTCTGAAAATCAAATTCTCGCTGAAATTCGTCCTTTAGGTTTATTAGCAGAAAAAGCAATGTTTAAAGTTACTGATGGCGTAAACACCCACAAAGGAGCTATTTTTTCTTTTGGTTTAGTGTGTACGGCAATTGGACGATTATTGGCACAAAAAAGTTTGGTTCAAAGTGCGGTAGATTTTGATGTTAAATTAATCTGCTCACTTGTTGCACAATTTACTCAAGGTTTAACGGATGAACTGAAAAATTATCCTGAACACTTGCCTAGTACGGCTGGAGTGCGTTTATTCCAAAAATATGGCTTAACAGGTGTCCGTGGCGAAGCAGAAAATGGTTTTAATCTCATTCAAACGTTGTTGCCACAATTTGATGAGTACCATCAGTTAGAATGGGAACATCGTTTACTGATTTTGTTGTTGAATTTAATGGCAATTAACTCCGACACTAACGTGGTTCATCGAGGTGGTTTAGCGGGATTACATTTCATACAACAAACAGCACAGGATCTGCTTACAGATCAACATCTTGTGACAGATAAAGCAGCGCTGACACAAGCATTAATGAAATTTGATACCGCCTGCATTGAACGTAATTTAAGTTCGGGCGGTAGTGCTGATTTATTAGCACTAACAATTTTCTTTTTATCATTTAGAGGTAATTAATATGGCATTATCCAAAAATACAAAACTGGTGATTTTAATGGCTATCCCATTGATCACTTTCTTACTACCTGCTCCTGATGGGCTTTCTTTGATTGCTTGGCGATTACTTGGTGTTTATATCGCCACTATCGTTGGGCTTGTGCTTAAACCTTATGGCGAGCCTGTTATCTTATTGGCTGCAATTGCGGTTTCTGGTGTTATCATCGGTAATACTGAAGGGGCTAAAGAATTGGTTAAAGTCGGCAATATGTTGGATGGTTATAAATCTGGCACAACATGGCTTATTTTTACCGCATTCACTTTGAGTTCAGCATTTGTAATCACAGGTCTAGGTAAACGTATCGCCTATCATATGATCGGCGCAATGGGTAGCACAACCCTACGCTTAGGCTATGTTACCATGTTCTTAGATCTTTTACTCTCGCCAGCAACGCCCTCTAACACCGCACGTTCAGGTGGGATTATCTTTCCAATCATTAATAGCGTAGTGGTTGCTCTTGGTTCAGATCCAGAAAAAAGCCCGAAAAAAGCAGGGCGTTATTTGATGATGAACGTATATATGGTGGTTAAAACTACCTCTTATATTTTCTTAACCGCAATGGCGCCTAATGCCTTAGCTCTTTCATTAATGGCACCAATTCTTGGTTTTGAAACCACTTGGATCAAATGGTTCTTAGCTGCATCCGTACCCGGCTTACTCTGCTTATTCTTAATTCCATTAATTTGTTATTGGGTATCTCCACCAGAATTGAAAAAAGTGGATAATAAAGCCATTGTGAAAAAAGGCTTAGAAGAATTAGGTCCAATGTCTTTTCGTGAAAAAGCACTCAGCGTGTTATTCGTAATTGCATTATTCGGCTGGATTTTCTCTAATTCACTTCATATCAATGCTACCATTGTTGCAATCATTGTAATGGTGCTTTGTATTGTATTAAGTATCGTCACCTGGGACGATATCCTAAAAAGCAAAGGCGCATGGAATACCCTAGTATGGTATGGTGGTATCATCGGTATGTCTGGCTTGCTTGAAAAAGCTGGCTTCTTCAAATGGTTAGCAAAAACCCTAAGTACCATACTTCAGTTTGAGGGACATGGTATGATGGCGTTAATAGTGATTCTTACCTTAAGTGTCTCTGTACGTTATTTATTTGCATCAGGCGGTGCATATGTAGCTGCAATGGTACCTGTATTTGCAACGGTCGGACATGTAACAGGTGCTCCTACTGAATTGCTTGCTCTAGGCCTAGTCTTTGCTAATTCTTATGGTGGTTCAGTAACTCACTACGGAGGCGGACCAGGTCCAATTGCATTCGGTGCAGGTTATAATGATATAAAATCTTGGTGGATTACTGGCGCGATCATTGCTTTTGGTAGTTTAATTATCCATCTAACTATCGGTATGGCATGGTGGAAATTATTAATGAGTTTAGGCTGGTTATAGGCTGATCTTTTTTTAATTTAACTGCTATTTTGACGGTGTAGTAGACAAAGTAGTTGATTATAAATATATGCTTGCGCTTTCCTAAAAAGTGAGCTCTATTTAATCCTTTTGGTTTACCTTGAATATACACATCGTTGTAATCGCGATAAGCTAGTATTTCCTTTAATTTTATGAACTAATATTTACCTCATACTGCATTATATCTTGAGTATATTTATGAATATCTTATTTTTTAATGATTTACAAGCCTTTCTAGCTTATCAAAATATCCTGTTTAGTGTCTTTCACCGAATATTCACTAGCCAGAATTATCGTAAGTCTGTAAAATAGCCGACCGCTTTATTCGACTAATTATTTATAACACCTGACGATATTGTAGAAAATGACTCAAAAATTACATATTAAAACTTGGGGCTGTCAGATGAATGAATATGATTCATCTAAAATGGCCGATCTTTTATTAAGCACTCACGGATTAGAACTCACGGAAGCACCTGAAGAAGCAGACGTATTATTATTGAATACCTGTTCTATTCGTGAAAAAGCACAAGAAAAAGTGTTTCATCAACTTGGGCGTTGGAAAGAATTAAAGAAAAATAATCCAAATTTAGTGATTGGCGTGGGCGGCTGTGTGGCTTCTCAAGAAGGGGAGCATATTCGTCATCGTGCGCCTTATGTGGATATTATTTTTGGCCCACAAACTTTGCATCGTCTGCCTGAAATGATTAATCAAATTCGTGGTGGTAAAAGTTCTGTGGTTGATGTGAGTTTCCCTGAAATTGAGAAATTTGACCGCTTACCTGAACCTCGCGCAGAAGGCCCAACTGCATTTGTTTCCATTATGGAAGGCTGTAATAAATACTGTACTTTCTGTGTTGTGCCTTATACTCGTGGGGAAGAAGTTAGTCGTCCTGTAGATGATGTGTTATTTGAAATTGCGCAACTTGCGGAACAAGGTGTGCGAGAGGTTAATTTGCTTGGTCAAAACGTGAATGCCTATCGTGGGCCAACGCACGATGGTCAAATTTGTAGCTTTGCTGAACTGCTTCGTCTTGTCGCATCAATTGATGGTATTGACCGTTTACGTTTCACAACCAGTCATCCAATAGAATTTACAAATGATATCATTGATGTGTATCGTGACACGCCTGAATTAGTGAGTTTCTTGCATCTTCCAGTGCAAGCAGGATCTGACCGTGTATTAACGATGATGAAACGTGGTCATACCGCATTAGAATATAAATCTATTATTCGTAAACTTCGTGCAGTGCGTCCAGATATTCAAATCAGCTCTGACTTTATTGTTGGTTTCCCAGGGGAAACTGCGGAAGATTTTGAGCAGACTATGAATTTGATTGCACAAGTGAACTTTGATATGAGCTTCAGTTTTGTGTATTCTGCCCGACCAGGTACGCCTGCTGCAGATATGCCAGATGATGTGACGGAAGATGAAAAGAAACAGCGTCTTTATGTGCTACAAGAGCGTATTAATCAACAAGCCGCACAATTTAGTCGTCGTATGCTTGGCACAGAGCAGCGCGTGTTAGTTGAAGGGCCATCGAAGAAGGATATTATGGAATTAACAGGACGCACTGAAACAAATCGTATTGTTAATTTCCAAGGTTCTCCAGAAATGATCGGTAAGTTTGTGGATGTAAAAATTACTGATGTTTATACTAATTCGTTACGTGGCGAAGTGGTGCGTACTGAAGATGAAATGGGATTACGTATTGCACAATCGCCACAAGAAGTGATGAATCGCACACGTAAAGAAGATGAATTAGGCGTAGGGCGTTATCACGGCTAATTAAAATGCTGAAATATTTAACCGCACTTTGAGAGATTAAAGTGCGGTTATTTTTTAGAGATATATGGTTTAGATTTGCCAATCAATCGGTTTCATTCCATTGCTTTCCAAATATGAATTTGTTTTGGAAAAATGATGACAGCCAAAAAAACCTCGATGGGCTGAAAGTGGGGAAGGGTGTGGAGCCGTTAAAACAAGGTGACGAGTGCGGTCAATAATTTGTCCTTTTTTTTGTGCGTGACTGCCCCAAAGTAAAAACACCAGTTTTTCACGATGTTCATTAAGCACTGCAATAACTTTATCTGTAAACCTTTCCCAACCTAAATTGGCGTGTGAATGTGCCATACCTCGTTCCACGGTAAGCACTGTGTTAAGTAGCAATACCCCTTGTTCTGCCCATTTGACTAAATAACCATTTGATGGCATTTGGAATCCCGAAATATCTTGTGTGAGTTCTTTATACATATTTAATAGGGAAGGGGGAATTGCTACTTCAGGTTTTACTGAAAAAGCCAATCCATGAGCTTGGTTTGGTCCATGATAAGGATCCTGACCTAAAATCACCACTTTTACATCTTCAAAAGCAGTATACCTGAATGCATTAAATACCTCTTCTTGTGGTGGATAAATTGTTTTCCCGTTTGCTCTTGCAAGATGAACTTGTTGTAGAGCGTGTTGAAAGTAAGGTTGTTCTTTTTCTTTTCCGATAACGTCTGTCCAGTTTTTCATTATTCTATCCTATTAATAAGTTTTATTCATTATAAACAAAAACATTCATTCAATAAAAAGTTAAATTAATGTTAAATTATTGATATAAATTTTATTTAAAAATTAATAAATTTTAATTTAGATCAAATTTATAAAAATTAATTAAAAAAATAACTTGCTCTTTATCAAATAAATCTAAAATAATTTGAAATATTAAAATGATTTGATAAAATTTGTACAGTTTTATTATTATTTTCGTGCCAATTAGGAGGCTATTATGATTAAAGGTATTCAAATTACTCAAGCGGCAAATGACAATTTGCTTAATTCATTCTGGTTATTAGACAGCGAAAAAAATGAAGCGCGTTGCTTGTGTGCAAAAGGCGAATTTGCTGAAGACCAAGTTGTTGCAGTGAGCGAATTAGGTCAAATCGAATATCGTGAATTACCAGTAAACGTAGCACCAACTGTTAAAGTTGAAGGTGGCCAACACTTAAACGTAAACGTATTACGTCGTGAAACGTTAGAAGATGCGGTAAACAATCCAGATAAATATCCACAATTAACTATCCGTGTTTCTGGTTACGCAGTACGTTTCAACTCTTTAACGCCAGAACAACAACGCGACGTTATTACTCGTACTTTCACTGAAAGCCTATAATTTCAGTTTGAATGAAAAAAGAAACCCCGAAATCATTCGGGGTTTTGTTTTATCTAAAAGGTTAAAAAAATTTGACCGCACTTTTTCCTTTCATCTCTAGCGATTTCCGTGCTTTTCAGGTAGAATCCGCCAGTTAAATTTAATGATTTTTGAGAAAAACTATCTTTTATGAAGAATATTCGTAACTTTTCTATTATTGCCCATATTGACCACGGTAAATCGACCCTTTCTGACCGATTAATTCAAACCTGTGGTGGCCTTTCGGATCGTGAAATGGAAGCGCAAGTGCTAGATTCAATGGATCTTGAGCGTGAGCGCGGAATTACCATCAAAGCACAAAGTGTTACCTTAAATTATAAAGCCAAAGATGGCGAAACTTATCAATTAAACTTTATCGATACCCCAGGACACGTGGACTTTTCTTATGAAGTGTCTCGCTCTCTTGCTGCTTGTGAAGGGGCATTGTTAGTTGTGGATGCAGGACAAGGAGTCGAAGCCCAAACTCTGGCAAACTGTTATACCGCAATCGAAATGGATTTAGAAGTAGTGCCGATTTTGAATAAAATCGACTTGCCTGCCGCAGATCCTGAACGTGTAGCGGAAGAAATTGAAGATATTGTTGGAATTGATGCGATGGAAGCGGTTCGATGCTCCGCTAAAACGGGTGTCGGTATCGAAGATGTATTAGAAGAAATCGTGGCAAAAATTCCCGCACCAGAAGGCGATCCTAATGCGCCATTACAAGCATTGATTATTGATTCTTGGTTCGATAACTATTTGGGCGTGGTATCTTTAGTGCGTATTAAAAACGGGGTATTACGTAAAGGCGATAAAATTAAAGTGATGTCCACAGGGCAAACTTACAACGTAGATCGTTTAGGGATTTTCACGCCAAAACAAGAAGATACGACTGTTTTAGAATGTGGCGAAGTGGGTTGGGTCGTTTGTGCGATTAAAGATATTTTAGGCGCGCCAGTTGGGGATACCTTAACCCATCAACATAATTCTGCAACTGATGTGTTGCCAGGTTTTAAAAAAGTAAAACCACAGGTTTATGCTGGGCTTTTCCCTGTAAGTTCTGATGATTATGAAGCATTTCGTGATGCACTTGGTAAATTAAGTTTAAACGATGCATCACTTTTCTATGAACCAGAAACTTCGACCGCACTTGGCTTTGGTTTCCGTTGTGGTTTCCTTGGCCTTTTACACATGGAAATCATTCAAGAGCGTCTAGAGCGTGAGTATGATTTAGATCTTATCACAACTGCGCCAACGGTAATTTACGAAGTGCAATTAACGAATGGGGAGGTTGTTTATGTGGATAGTCCTGCAAAATTGCCTCCACTTAATAATATTGCTGAAATTCGCGAGCCAATCGCTGAATGTAATATGCTGGTGCCGCAAGAATATTTAGGTAACGTTATTACCCTTTGCGTTGAAAAACGTGGCGTGCAAACCAATATGGTATATCACGGTAATCAGATTGCACTGACTTATGAAATTCCAATGGGTGAAGTTGTTCTAGACTTTTTTGACCGTTTAAAATCAACATCGCGTGGTTATGCTTCGTTAGATTACGGTTTCAAACGTTTCCAAGCGGCAGATATGGTTCGCGTGGATATTATGATTAACAGCGAACGAGTGGATGCTTTGGCTTTAATCGTTCATAAAGATAATTCACAATATCGTGGTCGTGAATTGGTTGAAAAAATGCGTGAGTTAATTCCTCGTCAGCAATTTGATATTGCCATTCAAGCAGCGATTGGAAACCACATTATTGCCCGTTCTACGGTGAAACAATTACGTAAAAACGTATTAGCAAAATGTTATGGTGGTGACGTGAGCCGTAAGAAAAAACTCTTACAGAAGCAGAAAGAAGGGAAAAAACGTATGAAGTCTTTAGGTAACGTAGAAGTGCCACAAGAAGCGTTTTTAGCAATTTTACACGTAGGAAAAGATAAATAAGGAAAAGTATGTCAAATTTATTTTTTGTGATTTTATTGGCTGTGGGTTTTGGTGTGTGGAAAGTATTAGATTATTTTCAGCTGCCAAATACTTTTAGTATTTTGTTACTAATTTTGACCGCACTTTCTGGCGTATTATGGTGTTATCATCGTTTTGTGGTGCTGCCAAAACGTCATCGTCAAGTGGCTCGTGCAGAACAACGTTCTGGCAAAACTTTAAGTCAGGAAGAAAAAGCCAAAATTGAACCGATTTCTGAGGCTTCAGAATTTTTATCTTCACTTTTTCCTGTGCTTGCAGTGGTATTTTTGGTTCGTTCTTTTTTGTTTGAACCGTTTCAAATTCCCTCTGGCTCAATGGAATCCACCTTACGTGTTGGCGATTTTTTAATTGTGAATAAATATGCTTATGGTGTGAAAGATCCGATTTTCCAAAACACCATTATTGCAGGCGAAAAACCACAACGTGGCGATGTAATTGTGTTTAAAGCACCACAACAAGCGTTAATTCGTACAGGTCTTGGCGCAACTCGAGCGGCTTTTGCAGAAAATCTTGCGTTAAGTTCAAAAGATAATATGTCTGGTGTTGATTATATTAAACGTATTGTTGGAAAGGGCGGAGACCGCATAATTTTTGATGTGGAACAAAAAACATTAAAAATTGTATATGGTAAAGAAGGTAAACCTTGTGAAATTGATTGCGAAACCAAGGCGTTTGAATATACACAAAATCCAACAAATCCAGCTTTTCCTAATGAATTAGAATTGACTGAAAAAGGCGATGTAACACACAATGTGTTAATTAGTGAATATCGTCGTTATTCAGGCTCTGAATTTTTCCCACAAGAGGGGATGCAAACTGCAGAATGGCTTGTGCCAGAAGGGCAGTATTTTGTGATGGGGGATCATCGCGATCACAGTGATGATAGCCGTTTCTGGGGCTTTGTGCCTGAAAAAAATATTGTGGGGAAAGCCACTTATATTTGGATGAGCTTAGAAAAAGAAGCGAATGAATGGCCAACAGGTTTCCGTTTTGATCGTTTCTTTACAGCAATAAAATAAGATGAATCATTTAGATCGACTTGAGCGTAAAATCGGTTATCGTTTTAATGATATTGTGCTCTTAAAGCTGGCACTTACGCATCGAAGTGCGGCAACTCAACATAATGAACGCCTAGAATTTCTAGGCGATTCCATTCTTAATTTCACTATCGCTGAAGCACTTTATCATCAGTTTCCACGTTGTAATGAAGGCGAACTGAGCCGTATGCGAGCTACTTTGGTGCGAGAACCCACTTTAGCGATTTTAGCGCGCCAATTTGAATTAGGCGATTATATGTTGCTTGGTTCTGGCGAGCTAAAGAGCGGTGGTTTTCGCCGTGAATCTATTCTTGCCGATTGTGTAGAAGCGATTATTGGTGCAATGTCTTTGGATCAAGGATTGGCTGTGACGACCCAAGTGATTCGAAATTGGTATCAACAATTATTGGCAGAAATTAAACCAGGCGATAATCAAAAAGATGCAAAAACGCGTTTGCAAGAATATTTACAAGGTAAACATCTACCATTGCCAACTTATGAAGTGGTAAATATTCAAGGGGAAGCCCATTGCCAAATTTTCACTGTTGAATGTAAAGTGAAAAGTGCGGAGAAAATTGACCGCACTTTTGTGGCAAAAGGATCTAGCCGTCGTAAAGCTGAACAAGCAGCAGCAGAACAAATTTTAAAAGAACTGGACATCAAATGACCGAACAATTCGACAAAACCTATTGCGGCTTTATTGCTATCGTAGGTCGCCCAAATGTGGGTAAATCAACGCTCTTAAATAAAATTTTAGGACAAAAAATTTCAATTACATCACGTAAAGCACAAACCACCCGTCACCGCATTGTGGGAATTAAAACTGAAGGGGCGTATCAAGAAATCTATGTGGATACGCCAGGACTTCATATTGAAGAGAAACGTGCGATTAACCGTTTAATGAACCGCGCCGCAAGTAGTGCTATCGGCGATGTTGATTTAATTATTTTTGTGGTAGATGGCACACACTGGAATGCAGATGATGAAATGGTGTTAAACAAATTACGCAATACAAAAGCACCAGTTGTACTTGCTATCAACAAAGTAGATAACATCAAAAATAAAGATGATTTATTGCCGTTTATTACAGATCTTAGCAGTAAATTTAACTTTGCTCACATTGTGCCAATTTCTGCACAGCGTGGTAATAATGTTCATGAATTAGAGAAAATTGTACGCCAATCTTTACGCGAAGGTGTGCATCATTTCCCAGAAGATTATGTCACAGACCGTTCACAACGTTTTATGGCATCGGAAATAATCCGTGAAAAATTAATGCGTTTTACGGGGGAAGAATTGCCTTATTCTATTACTGTTGAAATTGAACAATTTAAAGTAAATGAACGTGGCACTTATGAAATAAATGGCTTAATTCTCGTTGAGCGTGAAGGTCAGAAAAAGATGGTAATTGGTGCGGGCGGTCAAAAAATTAAAACTATTGGTATGGAAGCACGTGCTGATATGGAACGTTTATTTGATAACAAAGTCCATCTTGAACTTTGGGTAAAAGTGAAATCAGGTTGGGCAGATGATGAACGTGCGCTGCGTAGTTTAGGATATATGGATGAATAAAGTGCGGTAAAATTTATACGCATAATAAAAATCCCCATTATTGTGATGGGGATTTTTTTTCTAATTTTTCACTGAATACACTTTAAATTTTCCTGTTTGAGCAAGAACTTGATAATCATTGAAATGTTGTTTAAGTAGATCGGGATAAGGCAAAAATGAATTGGCGACAATGCGTAATTCTCCACCTTGATTGAGGTGCCATTTCGCTTGAGTGATAAGTTCTGTTACGGCTCGATAGGCGGTATCAATGCCATCATGGAATGGTGGATTTGAAATGATTAAATCAAATTTTCCTTGTATATCAGAAAAGACATCACTGGCGTAAACCTCGCCTTGTAATTGATTTTCCGAAAGTGTTTTACGCGCTGATTCTAACGCCATTGCGTGAATATCTGTCATTGTAATTTGTGCGTTAGGCGAGCGTTTTTTTATCATAGAGCCAATTACCCCCGCCCCACAGCCAAGATCGAGCACTTTTCCTTTTATTTTATTATCAATAGTTGAAAGTAACAGTTCTGTGCCTGTGTCTAATTCCGCAGCACTAAATACCCCAGGTAAACTATATATAGTTAAGTCTTCAAGTGTTGAATGTTGATAGGTTTTCCAGAAATTTTTAAGCTTAAAGTTCGGTTTATTTTGTAGTGAAAAATGATATAAACCACAACGGCGAGCAGAGTCAATTTTTGCTATTTCCCCATAGGGTGCTAATGTTTTTTCTACTGAACGCACGCCACAACGATTTTCGCCAATAATTAATATTTCTTGACCAATAGGAGCTTGAGACAATAGTTGAAGCAGTTGGAAATTGACTTCTTGTTTGTTTTTAGTCCAATAATAAACGATTAAATCGGCTTGATCTTGAAATTCAACGGAAAAATTGACCGCACTTTGCGTTCTTGCATAGTCAAAATAGCAGCTCCAAATTTGGATTGATTGGCATTTTGAGGCTAATGTTTGAGGAAAATTATCAGAAATTCCTCCAGCAAATAATACCGATTTACCATTAAAAAATGAAAGATGGCGTTCTAAAACTTGGCTCTCTAGAGAAATCACGCTTTGAATCCTGTGGGTTATTAGTTAAAATTATGCGTCATTTTAGCAAAGATTGATAAAAGAAATTAACACTATTTTTCAAGCAACGTTTTAAAAATTCACTTATGAACAGACGCGATCTTCTTTTACAAGAAATGGGCATTTCCCAGTGGGAATTATATCGCCCCGAGGTACTGCAAGGTTCAGTAGGAATCAGTGTGGCAGAGAATATTCGCTTTATCACTGTTTCCGATGACAATATTAGTAGCTCGCCTTTGTTGTCTGATGTGCTGTTAAGCCTTGATCTTAAAAAAGAAAATTGTTTATGTTTGAATTACGATCAAATCCAGCATATGGAATGTAAGCAGCCTATTCGTTATTGGTTACTATCAGAAAATAGCGACCAAATTGACCGCACTTTGCCATTTTGTATGCAGGCTGAGCAGGTTTATCGCTCGCCAAGTTGGCAACAATTTCAATTTAATCACCAAGCCAAACGAGCGTTGTGGCAACAAATTCAGCAGCCTTAATTATGTCTATTATTTCTCAAATTGAAGCCTGTGATTTCGAGCGATTGTATGAAATCGAGCAGCAAGCACATCTGGTGCCTTGGTCATTTGGTACGTTAAAAAACAATCAAGGGGAGCGTTATCTCAATTTAAAATTAATTGAGAATAATCAGATTATCGGTTTTGCGATTTGCCAAACCGTATTAGATGAAGCGACTTTGTTTAATATTGCGATTTTGCCTAATTATCAAGGTTGTGGATTGGGGAAATTATTGTTGAACGAGTTAATTGTCCAATTGAAAGAAAAAGGCGTACAAATCTTATGGCTAGAAGTCAGAGAGTCTAACCCTGCTCGTTTCTTGTATGAAAAAATTGGTTTTAATGAAGTCGATATTCGAAAAAATTATTATCCAAAGCTCAGTGGTGGACGAGAAAATGCCGTGGTAATGGCGTGTTATCTATAGATTTAAATAATTAGCCTAGATATTTCTAGGCTATATTTTTATGCTTCTTCTGCAGGAAAAATAAATGGATTTAATCCACTTCGGGCGAAACCTTTTTCTTCCATTTCAATATCTAAGAAAATAGAAGCCAAATCATCGGCTACAGGTTCTACGTAAGGATCTTTTTCTTGGAACATCATTTTCAAGTAACTTTCACAACTACCACAGGTTTCGGCACGAACAAGCGCAAGTTCTTCATTTAGTGACCACATTTCGAGTTTGTCATGACTATTACAATTGGTGCATTGTGCGCGTACCAAATTCCATTCACTTTCACATAAATTACAATGTAAGTAGCGTAAACCTTGTGATGTACCAATTTGTACCATACTTGCCACAGGTAAAGAACCACAAACAGGGCAGTGATGTAAATTTTCAGCGTTTTCAACTTGGCTATTATGAGGAATTTGTTGAGCTGCTTGTAACCAATAAAGGGAAAGTGCAGCCCAAATAAAGACGGCTTTATCACTGCTGACTAAGTTAAATTCTTGTGCTAAGAGTTTATTTGCCATTTCTTCTAATTCAGCGGAAGAGGCTTTTTCAAGAAATTCAATTGTTGCAGCAATTTGCTCGTTAGCTTTGGGCTTTATTTCATCAAGAATTTCTGTTAAGTATTCACGCCAGATACTGTTTCTCTTAAAGGTTTTGGCATTTAGTGGCTCGATAGTATTTAACTGTTCAAGCTGTTGTGGCGGTAAAGGATTTTTTTCTAACGTGGAAAGTTGGCTTTCAACTATGTCTGCAGCAAATAATAAATAATCAGATAGAGGATGATTTTGTGCTAAGTCTCTTAAACGTTTCGCTCTGCGTTGGTAAAGATTTTTAGGATTGGCAAATAAAACCGCTGGGGCTTGATATGAATTTGCTACTTGTTTAATTTCTGATTCAGATAAGATTTTGATACTCATATTCTCTCACTTTTATAATAAAAAGTGCGGTCAATTTTAACCGCACTTTTTCTTTTTCAGGATTTCAGCTTATTTGCCAAATCCTTTAAATAAGACTTTGGTTTTACCTACTTTGCCAGATTGCTCGTTGAGTAAATCTTCTTCAAGTTTTGATAAAACTTCTTCACGATACCATCTTGGGTGATGTTTTTTCGCCCAACGAACAGTAACCCAACCTTCAACAATACCGCGAATTGATCCTTTAACCCAAAATGCCATATATATATGCACTAAGATACCAGTGAATAACATAAAAGCACTTGCAGAGTGGAGTAAAATAGCAATTCGCAATACTGGGATTGAGAAGTAATGTGAAAAATATTGACGCCACATAATGATGCCAGTGACTAATAACGTTACCATCGCCAAGTTTAATGTCCAGAAGAGCATTTTTTGACCAAGGTTATATTTACCGTTATCAGCAACTGCGTGTTCATTCCCTTTAAGCACTTCAACGACACCTTTTGCCCAGCGAATATCGTTTTTTTCTGGAATATTGTGATCCCAGTACAATAACGCTAAGTAGATGAAAGCGAAGAACATTAAAATCCCTGTGAATGGGTGAATGGCGCGCGCAATTTGTGGTGTACCCAAAATTTCTGTGAGCCAAGCAAAGTCAGGGAAGAAAAATGCAACGCCAGTGAACATCGTCATAAAAAAGCAAATAACCAACATCCAGTGACTAATACGCGCTGGGGTTCTATGACGGATAACGCGAGTATCGTTGCTAATTTCAATTTTACTCATTGTTTTCCCCCTTAGACGGTTTATTTTCTTCAAATTCGTGATGATGATCTTCTACATCTTCTTCTACATTTGGGCCAACGGTTAAGTAATGTGCAACTTCTGCTAGAGCTAGACCACCCATTGCCACTGCAGCGACTGGTTTCAATACATCTTTCCATAAGGTCACACTCAAATCAATTTGAGGATCTTTTGGAAGACCATTGTAAAGCTCAGGTTTATCTGCGTGATGCAACACATACATTACGTGTGTACCGCCTACACCTGGAGGATCGTAAAGTCCTGCATTTTCATAACCACGAGATTTTAAATCTACAACACGTTGTTCTGCGTAAATTTTCATTTCTTCTTTAGAGCCGAAACGAATCGCACCTGTTGGACAGGTTTTCACGCAAGCTGGTTCTTGTCCTACAGAAACACGATCCACACAAAGAGTGCATTTGTATACACGATTGTCTTCAGGATTCATTCGTGGAATATTGAATGGACAGCCTGCAATACAATAACCACAACCAATACATTTATCGGATTGGAAATCTACAATACCGTTAGCATATTGAATGATCGCACCCGGTGCAGGACAAGCCTTTAAACAACCAGGTTCTGCGCAGTGCATACAGCCATCTTTACGAATCAGCCATTCTAAACGATCGTTTTCTTCAACTTCGTTAAAACGCATCACCGTCCACGCTTTTGCATCAAGATCAACTGGATTGTCATAAACCCCAACACATTGTGCATTGACATCAGAGCGAATATCATTCCACTCTGAACAACCCACTTGACAGGCTTTACATCCTATACAAGTTGAAACATCAATTAATTTTGCAACTTCGACTTTATGATCTCTCGCTTGTGGTGCTGGTGTTAAACCAGATGTTGCGGAGATTTTAATAACGTCTTGCGTTTGAACGCCTTGAGCAGTTCCGGCCATATTATGCCTCCCCAACTTTTTCAATATTTACCAAGAATGTTTTGTATTCTGGTGTTTGCGTGATTGCCTCACCCCAAGATGGTGTTAAGGTATTAGTAGAGAATCCACGGTTACCTTTGCCATTCAATGCCTTCATATTCCAGTGAATTGGAAGACCTATATGGTGTACGACACGTCCATCAATTTCGAGATCTTTAAGACGTTTTGTAACCACGGCGACCGCTTTAATATAGCCACGACGAGAAGTAATTTTTACCATATCGCCTTTTTGGATGCCTTTTTCTGCCGCTAATTTTTCGCCAATTTCCACAAATTGTTGTGGTTGTGCGATGATATTTAATGCAGATTGTGCAGTCCAGCTGTGGAAATGCTCGGTTAAACGATAAGTTGTTGCTACAAATGGATAGTCTTTATTTGAACCAATAAATTCACGATCTTCTTTATAGATACGTAAAGTTGGATCTGTCACTACATTTGGATGAAGTGGGTTTGTATCAATTGGGCTTTCAACTGGTTCATAGTGTTCTGGCATTGGGCCATTTGCAATTTTATCAACGGCAAATAAACGTCCTACGCCTTCTGCGGACATAATGAACGGCCCAGTATCAGAACCTGGTGGTTGCGTGGCGTAGTCAGCAATATCAAACCAGTTCCAGTTTTTACCGTTCCATTTGATTAATTGGCGGTTTTTATCCCAAGGATTACCATTGATATCTAATGATGCACGGCTATAAAGTACGCGGCGGTTTGCAGGCCATGCAAAGCCCCAGCCAATAGTACAACCTAAACCCGATGGATCTGAATTATCGCGATTAGCAGTTTGGTTGCCTTTTTCAGTCCATTGACCAACATATAACCAGTTACCTGATGTTGTTGTACCATCATCACGTAAATGTGCAAATCCATTGAGTAATTGACCTTTCTTGTACATCAAGTTACCGTTTGGATCATAAAGATCTTCAAGTGCATAACCATTTAATTCTTTGGCTAATTCAACCGCACTTGGTGAGTGTGGTTGAGCATAATTCCAAGTCATTGCTTCAAAAGATTTAATGCCTTGACCACCCTCTTTTTTATAAAGTTCGTGCATTTCTTCGCGTAGCATAGAAAGAATATCAACATCAGGTAAGGCTTCTCCCGGTTGATCGCAACCTTTCCAGTGCCATTGAGCCCAGCGACCAGAATTAACGATTGATCCGTCTTCTTCTGCGAAACAAGTAGTTGGTAAACGGAAAACTTCTGTTTGAATTTCCGCAGGATTTACATCATTTGACTCACCAAAATTTCTCCAAAATTCTGATGATTCAGTTTGTAATGGATCCATAACGACTAAGTATTTCAGTTTACTCATACCAGATAACGTTTTATTTTTATTTGGCAGTGCATTTAATACGTTAAAACCTTGTAAAATCCAACCGTGTAATTTGCCTTCATTCATCAATTTAACGTGAGTAATCGGATCATATAAGCGATCTGCTTTTGGTAAGAAATCGAATCCCCAGCCATTTTCCTTAGTGGCATTATCTCCGTAGAAAGTTTTCATCATACTGACAAAGAATTTTGAAGTATGACGATAATAGTTCACTTGGTTTGGAACGATATCTTTTGGTGTAATTGCGTTAATGTATTGATCGTAAGAGGTATCTTTATCGTTTGGCAAACGCATATAACCTGGTAAAGACATTGGCAATAAGCCCATATCTGTCGTACCTTGAACATTGGAGTGTCCACGTAATGCGTTAATACCGCCACCTGGCATCCCCATATTACCTAAAAGTAATTGGATTATCGCCATTGAGCGAATATTTTGTGTACCGATTGAATGCTCTGTAAAACCTAATGCATATAGATGCGTCATCGTTTTATTTGGTACTGAGGTTTTACCAATTTCTTCACAGATTTGTAAGAAGAGTTTTTGTTTTACACCTGTAATACGCTCAACCATTTCTGGGGTATAACGAGAAACGTGCTCTTTTAAGATGTTAATGACACAACGAGGATGTTGTAATGTCATATCACGTTTAGCGTGACCATTTTCATCAAATTGGTAGTTCCATTTAGATTTATCGTAGTTACGTTTTTCTTCGTTGTAACCTACAAATAAACCGTCTTCAAATTTGAAACCTTCATCAATTAAGAATGAAGCATTGGTATAGTGTTTAACATATTCGTGTTGAATTTGATTTGTTTCCAATAGGTAACGGATCACGCCCATTAAGAACGTAATATCAGAACCAGAACGAATTGGCGCGTGTAAATCTGCAACGGATGCTGTACGGTTAAAACGCGGATCAATAACGATGATTTTCGCACCGTTTTTCTTCGCTTCAATTGCCCAACGGAAGCCAACAGGATGGGCTTCAGCAGGGTTACCGCCTTGAACGATGATTAAGTTGGCATTTTTAATATCAACCCAGTTATTTGTCATGGCACCGCGACCAAATGATGGAGCAAGACTTGCTACCGTTGGTCCGTGTCAAGTATTCGCTTGGTTACATACTGGCACCATACCGAGCATTCGAATCCACTTTTGCGTTAATAACGCAGCTTCATTGCTCATTGCTGATGCAGTCATAATTCCTGTCGTTGCCCAACGATTAACCGTTTTTCCACTTGCATCTTTTTCAACAAAGTTGGCATCTCGGTCATCTTTCATTAAACGAGCAATACGTTTAATGGCATCTTTCCAAGAAATTCGTTCCCATTTATCAGAACCGGGCGCACGATATTGAGGATATAAAGAACGGCTTTCACTATTGACATAATCGAGTGCGCCAGCACCTTTCGGGCAAAGTGCACCTCGACTGACTGGGTGATCTGGATCGCCTTCAATATGAAAGAGTTTTGAACGAGTATTTGTGCCAGTATGGCTGCTTAATGAATTGTAAGGTTTGCCTGTGCTATATAACAACATACCGCAACTTACAGCGCAGTATGTACAGGTGTTACGGGATTCAAACGCACGTAATAATTTATATTCGCGTGGTGCAGCTAATACATTTGCTGGAGCAAAGCCCAACATTGCAGCTGACGTTCCCGCCATACCTCCTGCACAGATCTTGAAGAATTTTCTTCTTGAGACCTGCATAATCACTCCTTTCAACAACAAGTTGTTGAGATATTATAGATAGTAATAAAATTCGTTTAGTAGCTAGATTATGTTGATTTCGTTAAAATAACACTCTCTAGTATATAAATCATCGTAAAAACGTTGATTTATTGGATGGCTAGAGTAACGATTTTTTAACGATAAATCCATAATCAAATGACATTAGCTTCAACAAATATTGTGATCTAGATCATAAATATAAAAATAATTTAACAGACTTTTTACATTTAACTAATGGACTGGTAATAAATGCAGTGCTGGATTCGACAAACTATCAACTTTTTTAGAAAGACAAAAAATACAGAAAAATTGACCGCACTTTTGCAACAAAAAGAGGACATACTGGCTGTAGAGATGCCAGTTTCTTTGGTATATAACGGCATTTCTCACGCAGTTATGATGTGTTCCCCAAACAATTTAGAGGATTTTGCTTTAGGCTTTTCTCTAACAGAGGGAATTATCAATAAACTAGAAGATATTTATGGTATTGATGTTGTAGAAGTTTGCAATGGTATTGAAGTGCAAATTGAACTTTCCAGCCGTAAATTTATGGCATTAAAAGAGCATCGTCGTAATCTTACGGGGCGTACTGGTTGTGGTATTTGTGGTACAGAACAATTGAATCAAGTATATAAAACTTTTCCGAAATTAGACTGTACTTTTCAATTTGATTTAAATTTGCTAGATAGTTGTCTTATTGATCTTCAAAAAAATCAATTGCTTGGATGTAAAACTGGTGCTACCCATGCTTGTGCATTTTTCGATTTATATGGAAGTATGTTAGCTATTTACGAGGATGTGGGTCGCCACGTTGCATTAGATAAATTGCTTGGTTGGCACGCAAAATCGGGTAAACCTAGAGGTTTTATTTTAGCCTCCAGTCGAGCGAGTTATGAAATGGTGCAAAAAACAGTGGCTTGCGGGGTGGAAATGTTAGTCACGCTTTCTGCCGCAACGGATTTAGCAGTAACAATGGCAGAGAAACATAATTTGACTTTAATTGGTTTTGCTAGGGAAGGAAAAGGAAATATTTATAGTGGGCATCAACGACTTCACAATTAACCCCAATCAAGAGAGTGATTTGAGGTTTTGTTGTTGATTAATTTACCATCCAGCTTGTGACTGCGATAAAAATTGCAAAGATGCAAAACCAAATTATGTGTAGTTTTTTGCTTTGACGATTGACTTCTTCATTATGTAAGCGTAGAGCTTCTAATCTTTGTTTGTAAATCTCTAGATCTTTTTGTTTGAAAGAAAAACCGCAATTAGGGCAATTTTCTGCATTTTCACTAATCTTTTTTCTGCATTCGGGGCATCTTGTTAAGGACATATTTGCTCTATACCTATTCAATTACTTATTTGTTAGTATTTTAATAGATGTTTTAGATTTTACAAATGTGATACAAGTCACAAATCTTATAAAAATCTTTAAATTCAATTTTTTATTTGACGTAATTTGAAATAGAATACAGCCGCTTGTTTAGGGCATATAAATACCTTTACTTTATTTTTTGAGGAGCCTTCCTATGTTATGGTTTTTCTTTTGTGTAGCCGTGTTGATTATCGGTTACTTTATTTATGGAAAAATTATCGAAAAAATTTTTGTGATTAATCCAAAACGTCAAACACCTGCTTACCAAGTAAATGATGGTGTGGACTATATGCCAATGTCTAAAACGAAAATTTGGCTAATTCAATTATTAAATATTGCGGGAACAGGCCCTATTTTTGGCCCTATTCTTGGTGCATTATATGGACCTGTTGCAATGCTTTGGATTGTTATTGGTTGTATTTTTGCTGGCGCAGTACACGATTATTTCTGTGGTATGTTAAGTATTCGTCACGGTGGCGCAACAATGCCATATTTGGCGGGTAAGTTTTTAGGTCGTCCCGTTAAAGTCTTTATCAATACATTAGCACTTGTGTTGCTTTTACTTGTCGGTGTTGTGTTTGTGGCAAGCCCAGCTCAATTGATGGGTACCATTACAATGGATGTATTTGGTGCTTCGCAAGGTGCGTTAGTGCTTGGTGATGCAGAGGCAGTTCATCATTCTGTTGAAGCTGGTGGGATTAAAGTATGGGGAATGGATAAAGCAACAGTGGTTGCTGTGTGGACAGCGATTATTTTTGCTTATTATATTCTTGCAACCTTACTTCCAGTTGATAAGATTATTGGTCGAATTTATCCACTCTTTGGTGCGTTATTACTCTTTATGTCAGTTGGTATGGTATACGGATTAGTTGTTTCACATTTTAGTGCAACAGATCCAATTGAGTTTTTCCGTACAATCAATGCTGATGGCGAGGGTTTAACTTGGGCGAAATTTACACAAAATTTCCAAGTGAAAGGTGATGTTCCAATTTGGCCACTTTTATTCTTAACTATCTCTTGTGGCGCATTATCAGGTTTCCACGCAACGCAAACTCCATTAATGGCACGTTGTACAGAAAATGAAAGTGAAGGTCGCTTCATTTTCTACGGTGCAATGATTACTGAGGGGGTAATTGCATTAGTATGGTGTATGGTTGGTCTTGCATTCTATGAAAATCCACAAGCGTTACAAGATGCAATTTCAGCAGGTTCTCCATCTAAAGTTGTGTATGATAGTTCGTTACATTTCTTAGGTTTTATTGGTGGTATTTTTGCCATATTAGGCGTGATTGTTCTTCCTATTACTTCTGGCGATACTGCATTCCGTGCTGCGCGTTTACAGATAGCCGAAATTTTTAATGTTGATCAACGTTCATTACCTAAACGTTTATTAATTGCTGTGCCGTTGTTTGTATTAGGTTATTTTATTTCAACCATTGATTTCAGCGTATTATGGCGTTATTTCACTTGGGCAAACCAAATGACAGCAATGGTAATGTTATGGACTGCAGCGGCATATTTATATCGTTATCATAAATTCCACTGGGTTGCGTCTCTTCCTGCGTGGTTTATCACAACAGTATGTACAACTTATTTGTTCTACAACAAAATTGGTTTCGGCTTAGATTATCAGCTTTCTGTGTATCTTGGTTTAGCAACAACCATCGTTTGTATCGTATTGTTCTTCACAATGCTTAAACCATTAGGTACGCGAGATGAAGAAGCTTATATAAATAATTAGTCAATAAAATTTGATGAAAAAAGCCGTTTGAATTGTTTATTCAAACGGCTTTTTTATTTTGATAAAAATCAGTTGCTTTAATGTGGAATTACTTGCAAGTTGAGCGAACAAATTATAAACTTGCTAGAAGTGGAGAAAAGTGGTGTTTTGTGGAGATTTTTAGAGATTTTCTAAAAATAAGTTCAATTTTTAAGGTGTAATATGTTTCGTGGTGCAACAGCGGTTAATTTAGATTCTAAGGGACGTGTAGCGATCCCAACTCGCTATCGCGCTGAAATTCTTGAAAAGAACCAAGGGCAAATGGTTTGTACTGTAGATATTCGCCAATCCTGTCTTTTACTTTATCCCCTTGATGAATGGGAAAAAATCGAACAAAAACTTCTCGCACTTTCTAACTTTGATCCTACCCAACGTCGTTTGCAAAGAGTAATGCTTGGCCATGCCACTGAATGTGAGATGGATTCTCAAGGCCGTATTTTACTTGGTAGCTTGTTACGCCAACACGCAAAATTAGAAAAAGGTTTAATGTTGGTAGGGCAACTTAATAAATTTGAAATTTGGAGCGATGTAGAATGGCATACTCAAATTGCAGAGGATATAGAAATTGGCTCCAGCGCAGATTTTGCTGTTGATGCGTTAAATGATTTCTCATTATAGAAAATAATGTAGTACTTTTATCTTAAATTTATGAATAGCGAAAATTCTTTTTCTTCATCTGAACATATTACAGTTTTACTTCACGAAGCCGTGAATGGCTTAGCATTGAAGGAGAATGGCATTTATATTGATGGTACTTTTGGGCGTGGGGGGCATTCTCGGCTTATCCTTTCTCAACTTTCCTCTAATGGTCGTTTGATTGCTGTAGATCGCGATCCTCGTGCTATTGCAGAAGCACAAAAAATTCAAGATTCACGTTTTCAGATTGAACATAACAGCTTTTCTCATATTCCTGAAATTTGTGACAAATTAAATTTAGTGGGCAAAATTGACGGTATTTTGCTTGATCTTGGTGTGTCTTCCCCTCAACTTGACGAAGCGGAACGTGGTTTTAGTTTTATGAAAGATGGGCCGCTTGATATGCGTATGGATACAACTCAAGGTTTATCTGCCGAAGAATGGTTAAAACAAGTGTCCATTGAGGATTTAACTTGGGTGTTGAAAACTTTTGGCGAAGAGCGTTTTGCTAAACGTATTGCCACCGCTATTGTTGATTACAACAAAAGTGCGGTAAAAAATGGCACAGAATTTTTATCACGTACTAGTCAATTGGCGGAACTTATTTCACAGGCAGTTCCTTTTAAAGATAAATATAAACATCCTGCGACGCGTAGTTTCCAAGCCATTCGTATTTTTATTAATTCAGAATTAGATGAATTAGAAAGTCTGCTTAATTCTGCGTTAGATATGTTAGCACCAGAAGGGCGTTTATCAATTATAAGTTTCCATTCTTTAGAAGATAGAATGGTAAAACATTTTATGAAAAAACAAAGTAAGGGCGAGGATATTCCTAAAGGTTTACCGTTGCGAGAAGATCAAATTCAGCGTAATCAAAAATTAAGAATTATTGGTAAAGCCATTCAGCCAAGTGATGCAGAAATTCAAGCAAATCCTCGTTCAAGAAGTGCAGTATTGCGTGTCGCGGAGAGAATTTAGCGATGTCTGAAAATAATAAGCCTCGTTATCCGTTACAGCAAATTTTAGTCGAAGATTTATTTTCTTCAAATAAATTAGTGGTGTTGCTGTTAATGGGGATTTTAGTTTCTGCAATGGGAACGATTTGGATAACCCATAAAACTCGCCAACTAATTTCTGAAAATGGAATGTTAATTTTACAGCGTCAGGCACTTGAGAATGAATACCGTAATTTACAAGTGCAGGAAGCCACTGAGGGCGATAGTACGCGTGTAGAATCTATTGCGATTAGTACATTAAAAATGAAAGTTGTTTCTTCAGAGCAAGAAGTTGAAATTAGAGAATAATAGGTAAAAAAGATGGTGAAATTTAATTCCCCGCGTAAATCAGGTAAGTCGAAAAAAACAATTAGAAAATTGACTGCACCTGAAACTGTAAAGCAAAACAAACCTCAAAAGCTGTTTGAAAAATGCTTTATGCGTGGACGTTATATGCTTTCGACGGTTCTTATTTTACTCGGTCTGTGCGCTTTAGTCGCGCGAGCAGCTTATGTTCAATCTATTAATGCCGATACGTTATCGAGTGAAGCGGATAAGCGTTCTTTGCGTAAAGATGAAGTATTATCTGTGCGTGGTTCTATTTTAGATCGTAATGGTCAGCTTTTATCTGTAAGCGTGCCGATGAGCGCGATTGTGGCAGATCCAAAAACGATGTTGAAGGAAAATTCGCTTGCGGATAAAGAACGAATTGCAGCTTTAGCTCAAGAATTAGGTATGACCGAAAATGATTTAGTGAAAAAAATTGAGAAAAATGCTAAATCTGGTTATTTGTATTTAGCGCGTCAAGTTGAATCAAATAAAGCTGACTATATTCGTAGATTAAAAATTAAAGGAATCATTTTAGAAACTGAGCATCGTCGTTTTTATCCTCGTGTAGAAGAAGCTGCACACGTGGTGGGTTATACGGATATTGATGGAAATGGTATTGAAGGCATTGAGAAAAGTTTTAATTCAATACTTGTTGGTAAAGATGGCTCACGTACTGTTCGTAAAGATAAACGTGGAAATATTGTTGAACATATCTCCGATGAGAAAAAATATGATGCACAAGATGTTACCTTAAGTATCGATGAAAAATTGCAATCTATGGTATATCGTGAGATTAAAAAGGCGGTGTCTGAGAATAATGCGGAGTCTGGTACTGCAGTGTTAGTTGATGTTCGTACTGGGGAAGTGTTAGCTATGGCGACCGCACCCTCTTATAATCCAAACAACCGTGTCGGCGTAAAATCAGAGTTAATGCGTAACCGCGCAATCACCGATACGTTTGAGCCAGGTTCTACGGTAAAACCTTTCGTTGTTTTAACCGCACTTCAACGAGGTGTCGTTAAACGAGATGAAATTATTAATACCACGTCCTTTAAATTAAGCGGTAAAGAAATTGTGGATGTTGCACCACGTGCTCAACAAACTTTAGACGAGATTTTAATGAACTCTAGTAACCGTGGTGTAAGTCGTCTTGCATTACGTATGCCACCTAGTGCATTAATGGAAACTTATCAAAATGCAGGTTTAAGTAAACCGACAGATTTAGGCTTGATCGGCGAACAAGTTGGGATTTTGAATGCAAATCGTAAACGCTGGGCAGATATTGAGCGTGCAACAGTCGCTTATGGTTATGGTATTACTGCGACACCTTTACAAATTGCTCGTGCCTATGCAACCCTTGGTAGTTTCGGTGTTTATCGTCCGCTTTCTATCACTAAAGTTGATCCGCCAGTTATTGGGAAACGGGTTTTCTCTGAAAAAATAACTAAAGATATTGTGGGGATTTTAGAGAAAGTAGCAATTAAAAATAAACGCGCAATGGTGGAAGGTTACCGTGTTGGCGTGAAAACAGGTACAGCACGTAAGATTGAAAATGGACATTATGTAAATAAATATGTGGCATTTACTGCGGGTATTGCACCAATTAGTGACCCTCGTTATGCCTTAGTGATTTTGATCAATGATCCAAAAGCAGGCGAATATTATGGTGGTGCGGTTTCTACCCCTGTATTCTCTAGCATTATGGGTTATGCGTTACGTGCAAATGGTATTCCGCAAGATGCTGAATCAGCTGAAAACACAACAACGAAAACTACAAAACGTATTGTTTATATTGGCGATCACAAGAATCAAAAAGTGATTAAGGAAAAATTATGAAAAAACTCACCGCACTTTTTAATTTGCCTGAATTAAAGGATGATGTAGAACTCCATAATATGGTGTTGGATAGCCGTAAAGTTAAAGCTGGCGATCTTTTTGTGGCGATAAAAGGTCATCAGGTGGATGGAAATCAATTTATTGATTCTGCTATTCATTCTGGTGCGAGTGCGGTGGTGTCTGAGACTGAATTATCTAGCGAGCATTTAACTGTCGCATTTATTGGGAATGTTCCCGTAGTGAAATATTATCAACTTGCACGTCATCTTTCGTCCTTAGCTGATGTTTTTTATGATTCGCCCTCTAAAAATTTAACCCTTGTTGGTGTAACAGGGACAAATGGCAAAACCACTATTTCTCAATTATTAGTGCAATGGGCGGAATTATTAGGTCATCGTTCGGCAGTGATGGGAACCATTGGTAATGGGCTTTTAGGTCAAGTTATAGAAGCTAAAAATACGACGGGTTCAGCAGTAGAAATTCAGTCATCACTTTTCAGTTTTAAGCAAGCTGGCGCAGATTTTGCCTCTATTGAAGTTTCATCACATGGTTTGGCGCAGCATCGTGTAGAAGCCTTGCATTTTAAAGCGGCAATTTTCACGAATTTAACCCGTGATCACCTAGATTATCATCAATCTATGGAAAATTATGCTGCGGCGAAGAAACGCTTGTTCACTGAATTAGATACCCAAATTAAAGTGATTAATGCTGATGATGAAATTGGACACCAATGGCTAACTGAATTACCTGATGCTATTGCCGTAAGTATGAATGCGGATTTTAAAGTAGGTTCACATCAATGGATGAAAGCAATAAATATCCATTATCATTTTAAAGGTGCAGATATTACTTTTGAATCTAGCTGGGGTAATGGGGTTTTGCATAGCCCATTAATTGGTGCTTTTAATGTAAGTAATTTATTATTAGTAATGACCACGTTGTTATCGTTTGGTTACCCATTGGAAAATTTACTCGCTACGGCGAAATCTTTAAAAGGAGTATGTGGAAGAATGGAAATGATTCAATATCCAAATAAACCAACCGTTATTGTAGATTATGCGCATACACCAGATGCGTTGGAAAAAGCGTTGATTGCTGCGCGTGAACATTGCCAAGGCGAATTATGGTGCATCTTTGGTTGTGGCGGAGACCGTGATAGAGGCAAACGTCCGTTAATGGCACAGGTTGCAGAGCAGTTTGCTGAAAAGATTATTGTGACAAAAGATAATCCACGAACAGAATCACAAAACCAAATTGAAGCAGATATTGTCGCAGGCTTTAAAAATATGGAAAAGGTGGGGATTATTCCTGATCGCGCACAGGCAATCCAGTTTGCGATTGAAAGTGCGGTAGAAAATGACGTGATTTTAATTGCTGGAAAGGGTCACGAGCATTATCAAATTATTGGTTCGGAAGTTGTGCATTTTTCCGACCAAGAAATTGCACTTGATTTCTTAAAATAATCATCACTCAATTATGATTAAACTCTCTGCTGTACAACTTGCACAGATTCTTCAAGCTAAATTAATTGGCGATGAAAATGTGCAAGTTGAAGAAATTAATACAGATACTCGAAAAAGCATATCAAATAGCTTATTTTTTGCTTTGAAAGGCGAAAAATTTGATGCTCATCAATATCTTGAACAAGCGGTAGCACAAGGTGCGCTCGCGCTTGTTGTTCAGCAAGAAAATTCTTCCATTTCTATTCCACAACTTGTGGTTAAAGATACTCGTATTGCTTTGGGCGAGCTTGCAAAATGGTTACGCGAGAAAATTAATCCGCGTATTGTGGCGATGACAGGCTCTTCTGGTAAAACTACGGTAAAAGAAATGACCGCAAGTATTTTGCAGCATACTGCTGGTAATCCAGAGGCGGTACTTTTTACTAATGGTAATTTCAATAACGACATTGGTGTGCCTTTAACCCTGCTGCACTTAACAGAAAAGCATCGTTTTGCTGTGATTGAACTTGGTGCTAATCATCAAAATGAAATCAATTACACCACAAAATTAGTTCAACCTAATGCCGCATTAATTAATAATATTGCACCCGCACATTTAGAGGGGTTTGGTTCTTTAGCGGGGGTTGTTCAAGCAAAAGGCGAGATTTACCGAGGTTTAACAAAAAATGGTATAGCGATTATTAACGCTGAACACAATCACTTAGATGTTTGGCAGAAAGAAATCAGTAATCATGCCATTCAATATTTCAACGGCAAGGATTATTCCGTCAGAAATGTTCAAGGTAACGAGCAAGGTTCAACCTTTACGTTAGTTTCTCCGCAAGGCGAAATTGACATCAGTTTGCCTTATCTTGGAGAGCATAATGTAAAAAATGCTTTAGCTGCTACCGCACTAGCGATGAATGTTGGTGCTACGCTTGCCGATGTCAAAGCTGGATTAGAACAACGTTCGCAAGTGAAAGGACGTTTATTCCCTATTCAAGTAACACCTAATTTATTGTTGTTAGATGATACTTATAACGCAAATAAAGATTCTCTCTGTGCGGCTATTGATGTTTTAAAAAGTTATGATGCTTTCCGTATTCTATGTGTCGCAGATATGAAAGAATTGGGCGAAAATTCTCTCGCTATTCATCGTGAAGTTGGACAATATGTTAAGTCGTCAAATTTAGATTTAGTTTGTTCTTATGGCAATGAAAGTGCGGTCATTTCTGAGGCTGTTTTGGGTAAGCATTTTACGGATAAAACTGAAATGGTGGATTTCTTAGTTCCACTTATTGAAAACCAATTACAACAAAATAATAAAGTCGTGGTGCTAGGAAAAGGCTCACGTTCAATGAAAATGGAAGATGTGATCTATTCATTAAAGGATAAAATTAAATGTTAGTCTGGCTTGCTGAATATCTTGTTCGTTACGAAACCGCCTTTAATGCGATTTCTTATATTACCGTCCGTGCAATTCTTGCATTATTAACCGCACTTTTTATCTCCCTTTGGATTGGCCCTAAAGTGATCAAGCGTTTACAGATCTTAAAATTTGGTCAAGAAGTGCGAAATGATGGCCCTGAAAGTCACTTTGCTAAAAAAGGCACCCCCACTATGGGCGGTGTGATGATTTTATTCTCTATTGGCGTAAGTACGTTATTATGGGCAAATCTTGCTAATCCTTATATTTGGGTTTGCTTATTTGTATTATTTGGATATGGCGCAATTGGTTTTGTGGATGATTTCCGTAAAATTACCCGTAAAAATACAGATGGTTTAATTGCTCGTTGGAAATATTTCTGGATGTCTGTGGTGGCATTAGTGGCAATCCTTTGGCTTTATTGGCTTGGTCACGACACTGATGCCACCCGTTTAGTGATTCCATTTTTTAAAGATATTATGCCTCAATTAGGTTTGTTCTATATTGTGTTATCTTACTTTGTGATTGTTGGCACGGGTAATGCAGTGAATTTAACCGACGGTTTAGATGGATTAGCGATTATGCCTACTGCGCTTGTTGCAGGTGCGTTTGCTTTAATTGCTTGGGCTACAGGTAACGTGAATTTCGCAGAATATTTGCATATTCCGTATATTAAATACAGTTCCGAAGTGGTGGTGTTCTGTACAGCCATTGTTGGTGCGAGTTTGGGATTCTTATGGTTTAATACTTATCCAGCTCAAGTATTTATGGGAGACGTAGGTTCTCTTGCATTAGGTGGTGCGCTAGGTGTCGTAGCAATTCTTGTTCGTCAGGAATTTTTGCTTGTGATAATGGGTGGCGTATTTGTTGTTGAAGCACTCTCTGTTATTTTGCAAGTGGGATCTTATAAGTTACGCAAACAACGCATTTTTAGAATGGCACCGATTCATCATCATTTTGAATTGAAAGGATGGCCAGAACCAAGAGTGATTATTCGGTTTTGGATTATTTCCTTAATGTTAGTATTGATGGGATTAGTCACCTTGAAGTTGCGTTAATAAATGTTGTGAGGTTCGCTCTTTCAGTTTTTGAAAGAGCGAGCTTTTTACGTTATAAATTGATATTCCCATCAGCAAAATTTAAAACTTATAGTAATTAAGAAGAAATAAAATGAACGCCTATCAAAACAAAAATATTACGATCATTGGGTTTGGCAAAACAGGTCTTTCTTGTGTGGATTATCTCTTATCCCAACAGGCTAATATTCGTGTGATTGATACCCGAAAAAATCCTTCTGGTGTTGATAAACTTCCTCAAAATATCCCTCCTCATACTGGTAGTTTAAATCAGGAATGGTTACTTGAAAGCGATATGATTGTTATTAGCCCAGGACTTGCGGTAAAAACACCAGAAATTCAAACCGCACTTAAAGCAGGCGTGGAAGTAATAGGCGACATTGAATTATTCTGCCGTGCGGCGACAAAGCCAATTGTCGGAATTACAGGTTCAAATGGAAAAAGTACTGTAACGACTTTAGTTTATGAAATGGCGAAAGCTGCTGGCGTAAAAGTTGGTATGGGTGGAAATATTGGCATTCCCGCTTTGTCATTGTTGAATGAAGATTGTGAACTTTATGTACTAGAGCTGTCTAGTTTTCAACTTGAAACAACTTATAGCTTAAAAGCTGCGGCTGCAACTGTCTTGAATGTGACTGAAGATCATATGGATCGCTATGTGGATTTAGAAGATTATCGCCAAGCAAAATTACGCATTTATCATAATGCTAAAGTAGGTGTGTTGAATAATGAAGATAGGCTGACTTTTGGGGAAGGCGAAAATCAAGCGAAACAAACTGTTTCTTTTGCGGAAAAGACAGCAGATTATTGGCTAAAAACAGAAAACGGCAAGCAATATTTAATGGCAAAAGATGAAGTAATTTTGCCTTGTGAAGAAGCCACATTGGTGGGTCGCCATAATTATATGAACATTTTGGCAGCAACAGCATTGGCACAAGCTGTCGGTATTAATTTAGACTCAATTCGTACCGCACTTCGTCAATTTAAAGGATTAGATCATCGTTTCCAATTAGTGCATCAAGCCAATGGTGTTCGTTGGATTAATGACTCTAAAGCAACAAATGTGGGGAGTACAGTTGCCGCATTGTCTGGGATTTATGTTGAGGGTAAATTGCATTTGTTGCTAGGTGGAGACGGAAAAGGGGCTGATTTTTCAGAATTAGCTGAATTAATTAATCAACCACATATTATTTGTTATTGTTTTGGTCGAGATGGTGCGTTGCTTGCAAAACTTTCATCACAAAGCTATTTGTTTGAAACAATGGAACAAGCAATAGAATTTTTACGCCCAACATTGCAAAGCGGAGATATGGTATTATTGTCGCCTGCTTGTGCAAGTCTCGATCAGTTTACTTCTTTTGAAAAGCGCGGCGAAGAATTTACGCGTTTAGCTCAATGTTTAACCTAATTTAGTCACTCACGAAATAAGATGGAATTTTTACAAAATATCAAAAAAAATTACGATGAATGGACACGCATCACACCTCAAGGTTTGTTGTATGATCGCGCACTATTTTGGTTATTTGTTATTTTGCTTTTAATTGGTTTAGTGGCAGTAACATCTGCTTCTATTCCTTATAGCTCTCGTTTATTTAATGATCCTTTTTACTTTGCAAAACGCGATGCTATTTATGTGCTACTTTCTTTGCTAACTTGTTATATTTCATTACAAATTTCTTCTTCGCAATGGGAAAAATGGCACGCTAAAATTTTCTTATTTTCCGTCATATTATTATTGCTTGTTCCCTTTATTGGTACATCGGTTAATGGTGCAAAACGTTGGATTTCATTGGGGATCTTAAATTTTCAACCTGCAGAATTTGCAAAATTAGCACTCACTTGTTTTTTAGCAAGCTATTTTACTCGTCGTTATGATGAAGTGCGGTCACAACATGTTAGTATTTTTAAACCGTTTATTGTTATGCTTGTATTAGGTTGTTTTCTTTTATTACAACCTGATTTAGGTAGTACAGTCGTGCTATTTATTATTATGTCTGGGATGCTTTTTATCGTGGGGGCAAAAATTTTACAGTTTGTAGGATTAATCGCTCTAGGAGGCATTTTATTCGTTTGGCTTGTATTGACAGCTTCTTATCGCCTCAAGCGATTTACAGGTTTTTTAGAACCCTTTAAAGATCCTTATGGTACGGGATTTCAACTAACAAATTCTCTTATAGCGTTTGGTCGAGGAGAAATTACTGGAGAAGGATTAGGTAATTCAATTCAAAAATTAGATTATCTGCCTGAAGCACATACCGATTTCATTATGGCGATTATCGGCGAAGAATTTGGATTTATCGGTATATTTATTGTTATTCTTTTATTAGGTTTATTAATTTTTCGTGCAATGAAAATTGGACGAGAATCCTTAATGTTAGAACAACGTTTTCGAGGTTTTTTTGCATTAGGTATTGGTTTTTGGATTTTCTTTCAAGGCTTTGTTAATTTAGGTATGGCGCTTGGAATGTTACCAACTAAAGGTTTAACCTTTCCACTCGTGAGTTATGGTGGTTCGAGTATTATCATTATGTCCGCCACCATTGGTATTTTATTGCGAATTGATCACGAAAATCGTTTATTTCGTATAGGTCAAGCACGCTTGCGTGATGATTAGAGATAAAAAAGATGAAAAAGAAAAAATTATTAGTGATGGCGGGTGGTACTGGTGGTCATATTTTTCCTGCTATTGCGGTTGCTCAAACTTTACAAAAACAAGAATGGGATATTTGCTGGTTAGGCACGAAAGATAGAATGGAAGCTCAGCTTGTACCAAAGTATGCTATTCCTATTCGATTTATTCAAATTTCTGGCTTGCGTGGTAAGGGCATAAAGGCTTTATTTAACGCGCCTTTTACTATTCTTCGTGCGGTGTTGCAGGCAAAAAAAATTATTCAAGAAGAAAAGCCTGACGCTGTACTTGGTATGGGGGGCTATGTTTCGGGTCCTGCTGGCGTAGCGGCAAAACTTTGTGGTGTACCAATAATTTTACATGAACAAAATGCGATTGCGGGTTTAACGAACAAATTATTAGGTAAAATTGCAAGCTGTGTATTGCAGGCATTTCCAACCGCTTTTTCTAATGCTGAAGTGGTAGGAAACCCCGTCCGAGAAGATTTATTTGAGATGCCAAATCCTGATATTCGTTTCTCGGATCGTGAGGAAAAATTACGGGTTTTAGTGGTTGGTGGTAGTCAAGGAGCGAGAGTTCTTAATCATACGTTTCCTAAAGTGATGGTGCATCTTGCAGATAAATTAGAGATTCGTCATCAAGTAGGCAAAGGTGCGGTAGAAGAAGTCAGCCAACTTTATGGCGAGAATTTAGAACAAGTTAAAATCACAGAATTTATTGATGATATGGCAGAGGCTTATGCTTGGGCTGATGTGGTTATTTGCCGTTCTGGCGCATTAACCGTATGTGAAATTGCGGCAGTGGGAGCCGCAGCAATTTTTGTACCATTCCAACATAAAGATTGCCAACAATATTTAAATGCGAAATATTTATCAGATGTTGGTGCGGCGAAAATTATAGAACAGGCAGATTTAACGCCTGAAATTCTAGTGAATTATTTAAAAAATTTTACTCGTGAAAATTTATTACAGATGGCATTGAAAGCGAAAACAATGTCGATGCCTAATGCTGCACAACGTGTAGCTGAAGTAATTAAACAATATTCAAGCTAGGGCTTGCTGTGTTCTAATGATTAGAAATAAGAAAACGTTGCGAATTTTAACCGCACTTTTAGTTGAGTTTTGTCATTTGGGAGAAAAGGAAAAATAAATGAAGCATTCCCACGAAGAAATTAGAAAAATTATCCCTGAAATGCGTCGTGTACAGCAAATTCATTTCATTGGCATTGGTGGTGCGGGAATGAGCGGCATTGCAGAAATTTTATTAAATGAAGGTTATCAAATTTCAGGTTCAGATATTGCCGATGGTGTAGTCACTCAACGTTTAGCTCAAGCTGGGGCAAAAATCTACATTGGTCATGCAGAAGAACATATTGAAGGTGCCAGTGTTGTTGTTGTGTCTAGTGCGATAAAAGATGATAACCCTGAATTAGTTGCATCGAAACAAAAACGCATTCCAGTGATTCAACGAGCGCAAATGTTGGCTGAGATTATGCGTTTTCGTCATGGTATTGCTGTTGCAGGAACGCACGGAAAAACAACAACAACAGCTATGATTTCAATGATTTATACGCAAGCTAAACTTGATCCGACTTTTGTCAATGGCGGTTTAGTGAAATCGGCGGGTAAAAATGCACATTTAGGGGCAAGTCGTTATTTAATTGCCGAAGCGGATGAAAGTGATGCGTCATTTTTGCATTTACAACCAATGGTATCTGTTGTAACTAATATGGAACCAGACCATATGGATACTTACGAAGGCGATTTCGAAAAAATGAAAGCCACTTATGTGAAGTTCCTACACAATTTACCATTCTATGGTTTAGCTGTGATGTGCGCTGATGATCCTGTTTTAATGGAACTTGTGCCAAAAGTTGGTCGCCAAGTGATTGCATACGGTTTCAGTGAACAGGCAGATTATCGTATTGAAGATTATGAACAAACGGGTTTTCAAGGTCACTACACTGTGATTTGCCCAGATAATGAACGTATTAATGTATTGCTCAATGTTCCTGGAAAACATAATGCGTTAAATGCAACGGCAGCGTTAGCTGTTGCAAAAGAAGAGGGGATTGCTAACGAGGCAATTTTAGAAGCCCTTGCCGATTTCCAAGGTGCAGGTCGTCGTTTTGATCAGCTAGGCGAATTTATTCGCCCAAATGGTAAGGTGCGTTTAGTTGATGATTATGGTCATCATCCAACAGAAGTCGGTGTAACGATTAAAGCCGCGCGAGAAGGCTGGGGAGATAAACGAATTGTGATGATTTTCCAACCGCATCGTTATTCTCGTACTCGTGATTTATTTGATGATTTTGTACAAGTGCTTTCGCAAGTGGACGCATTAATTATGCTTGATGTGTACGCAGCGGGAGAAGCCCCCATTGTTGGGGCTGATAGTAAATCGCTTTGTCGTTCAATTAGAAATTTAGGAAAAATCGATCCAATTTTGGTTTCTGACACATCACAATTAGGCGACGTTCTTGATCAAATTATTCAAGATGGCGATTTAATTTTGGCACAAGGTGCGGGCAGTGTAAGTAAAATTTCTCGTGGCTTGGCTGAATCTTGGAAGAATTAATGCCAGATGGATTGATTGAAAATCTTAGCATTAGAAAAATATCATCATAAGAAGAAAAACAGGATAAAAAATGAACTTAAAACAAGAAAAAATTGCTGTGTTATTGGGCGGTATATCTGCTGAACGTGAAGTTTCTCTCAATTCAGGTAACGCAGTATTAGAGGCTTTATTAAACCAAGGTTATGATGCTCATCCTATTGATCCTAAAGAATATAATGTTGCTAACCTTAAAAAGGATGGTTTTCATCGAGTGTTTAATATTTTGCACGGTCGTGGTGGAGAAGATGGCACAATGCAAGGTTTATTAGAGCAAATTGGTTTACCTTACACTGGTTGTGGCGTGATGGCTTCTGCATTAACGATGGACAAAATGCGTACAAAAATGTTGTGGAAAGCTTTTGGTTTACCTGTTGCAGATATGGAAGTTGTTACCCGAGAAACTTTTTCTGAATTAGACCCTCAGGCTGTTGTGGAAAAATTAGGTTTACCATTAATGGTTAAACCCTCTTTAGAAGGCTCTAGCGTTGGCTTAACGAAAGTAAAAGCGGTAGAAGAGTTAAAAAGTGCGGTGGAATATGCGCTTAAATTTGATAATACCATCCTAATTGAAGAATGGCTGGATGGCGATGAATTGACCGTACCTGTGCTTGATAATCAAGTATTACCCGCAATTCGTATTGTTCCAGAGGGCGAATTTTATGATTATGAAGCGAAGTATATTTCTGATAATACGCAATATTTCTGCCCAGCCGGTTTAACGCCTGAACGCGAGCAAGCGTTAGCTATATTAGTAAAACGTGCTTATGATGCAGTGGGATGTCGAGGTTGGAGTCGTATTGATGTAATGTGTGATGCAAAAGGCAATTTCCGTTTGGTTGAGGTTAATACTAATCCAGGAATGACTAGCCATAGTTTATTCCCAAAATCTGCAGCGACAGTAGGTATTTCTTTTGAACAGCTTGTTGTGAAAATCTTGGAGCTAAGTGTGTAATGAACATTCTGAAAAGAAAAACGCCACAGAATATTCGTTTTGGAGAACAAAAGCCTAAATATTATTTTCATATTCGGGCTTTTGCGGTGTTGCTTGGCGTCTTTTTTTTACTTGGTGTTTATTTTAATTGGCAAAGCATTTTAGAAAAAATGGATGATAAACCGATTAGCGCATTTGCACTTGTTGGACAAAATACCTTTACTACCGATAATGATATTAAAGAAAGCCTATTAAAAATGGGCGAATTAAAAGGATTTTGGGGGCAAGATGTGGCACCGATTCAAGCTCAAATTGAGGCTTTACCTTGGGTTAAAGGTGCAATAGTAAGAAAAATGTGGCCAAATCGTTTAAGTATTTGGGTGTCGGAATATCAACCCGTTGCGTTTTGGAATCAAAATCAATTTGTTACCCTTGATGGTATCGTTTTTCAGCTTCCCTCTGTACGTTTAACAGCAAAAAATTTGCCCTATTTGGGCGGGCCCGATTATCAGAGTTTGAAGGTAATTGAGACGTGGAATCAAATTTATGTCAATTTAAAATCAAATAATATAATGGCAAAGGGAGTCAATATTGATGATCGCGGTGCGTGGCAGGTCCAGCTTGATAACGATATTGTGCTAAAATTAGGTCGTGGCGATTGGAAATCAAAACTTGAGCGATTTGTCACAATTTATCCGCAAATTGATGTGCCAGAAAACAAAAAAATAGAGTATATAGATTTAAGATATACGGCAGGTGCCGCTGTAGGTATGGTTGATAGATAAAAATAACTGGGTGTGAAAATGGTTAAAGGTGTGGAAGCAAAAACAATAGTAGGTTTAGAGGTTGGCACGTCAAAAGTGGTCGCTGTGGTTGGCGAAGTATTTCCTGATGGTGTAGTGAATGTGCTTGGTGTAGGCAGTTGTCCTTCAAAAGGGATTGATCGTGGCAGTATCACTGATCTTGATGCTGTGGTGGGTTCGATTCAACGTGCTATTGAAGCGGCAGAATCTATGGCTGATTGTCAGATTATGAGTGTGACTTTAGCCATTACTGGAGAGCATATTCAAAGCCTTAATGAAAGTGGTTTTGTGCCGATAGCAGAAAGTGAAGTAACCCAAGAAGAAATCGATTCGGCACTTCATACAGCAAGCTCAATAAAATTACCAGAGGGATTGTCTTTATTGCATGTTATTCCACAAGAATATGCTGTTGATCGTCAGCTGAATATTAAAAATCCATTAGGATTACAAGGCGTGCGTTTAAAAGCACAAGTGCATTTGATCGCTTGTCATCAAGATTGGCAAAATAACTTAAAAAAAGCCGTTGAACGTTGTGGTTTACAAGTAGATAAAGTCGTTTTTTCTGGTTTCGCAGCGACACATTCTGTACTAACTGAGGATGAAAAAGATCTCGGTGTGTGTCTAATTGATTTTGGTGCAGGCACAATGAACGTGATGGTTTACACTAATGGCGCATTACGTTTTAGCAAGGTAATTCCTTACGCTGGTAATATTGTGACGAATGATATTGCGCACGCTTGTACAATTTCGCGATCAGAAGCAGAACGCATTAAAGTGAACTATGCGAGTGCATTTTACCCAGCTCGCTTGCACGGAGATAAAAAAATTGAGGTAGCAAGTATTGGCGGCCGTGTGCCTCGTTCATTAACAAAAAGTGATTTATCTTTAATTACATCGGCTCGTTATACGGAGCTTTTAGGTGTGGTAAAAGATGAATTAGATAAGTTAAAAGCTGAATTAGAAGCAAAACATATTAAATTTGAATTAATTGCAGGTGTGGTTATGACTGGTGGTGGAGCACAGATTGAAGATCTTAAAGAATGTGCTTCAAATGTTTTCCATTGCCAAGTACGTATAGCAAGCCCATTAAATATTACTGGTTTGACTGATTATGTGAATCGTCCACAATATTCAACGGTGGTAGGATTATTGCAATATAATCACAGTAATAGTGACGATGATTTAATTTCAGGAAGTGATGATTCTGAAGGAACTTTCTTTGAGTCTATTTGGCAAGGAATTAAAAAAATTGTCAATAAAGTGCGGTCAGAATTTTGATTATTTTAATTTTTCATCTACAATAAAGAGAATTTATATTTTATATATTTAGTCAGCTTATCTGGCAGTAACGGAGAATATCAATGCTATACCCAGAGTACCCTGAGTACGACAATTTTAACGAATCCGGCGCACTGATCAAAGTCGTAGGTGTAGGCGGTGGCGGTGGTAATGCCGTAAACCATATGGTAATGAATATGGTAAAACAAGAAATGGGCGGAACCTTTGTTGGCGAAAATTCATTAACATCAGAAGAACACGGTCGTATAGTATTTTATGCCGTCAATACTGATGCTCAAGCATTGCGTAAAAGCCAAGTTCAACAGACTGTACAAATCGGTGGAGAAATAACTAAAGGTTTAGGTGCTGGGGCAAATCCGAATATTGGTCGTAAAGCAGCTGAAGATGATCAGGATGAAATCCGCAAAATGCTTGAAGGTGCAGATATGGTCTTTATTGCAGCAGGTATGGGCGGCGGCACAGGTACGGGTGCGGCACCTGTTGTTGCTAAAATTGCTAAAGAACTGGGTATTTTAACTGTTGCAGTAGTGACTAAACCTTTTGCTTTTGAAGGCAAAAAACGTATGCAATTTGCAGAGCTTGGTATTAAAGATTTATCCCAATATGTTGATTCAATGATTATTATTCCGAATCAACAAATTCAAAAAGTTCTCCCTAAAAATGCTAAATTAATAGAGGCTTTTGCTGCTGCAAACGATGTGTTACGTAATTCGGTTATGGGTATTTCGGATATGATTACATCGCCTGGCTTAATCAATGTGGACTTTGCCGATGTAAGAACGGTAATGTCCGTTCAAGGGCAAGCAATGATAGGTTTTGGTTCAGCGGTGGGAGAACCTGGTGCGGGTAGAGCAGAAGAGGCGGCTCGCCTTGCAGTACGCAATGATCTTCTAGAAAAAATCGATCTTTCTAACGCTCAAGGAATTTTAGTTAATATTACTGCTGGAATGGATTTAGATTTTGAAGAGTTTAACATTGTAGGTGATACAATAGATAGTTTTGCTTCTGAAGAAGCGACAGTTGTTGTTGGTACGAGTTTAGTGCCTGAGATGAGCGGTGAAATTCGTGTAACTATTGTGGCAACTGGTCTTGGTGAAATTGCAGGAAATGAGCCAATTCAGGTTGTTCGTCAAGGGCTTTCTACGCAGAATATTGAAGGTGAAGGACGTGTAAACATTGTTCCTGAACTTCATCGTCGTGAATCTGTTGAAGTGTCAAGAACTGCATCAGAAGAATATCAACGGCCGTTAGATAAACCGATTACAGATCGCTTGGAAGCATTTAAGAAAAATAATTTCTTTAATCCTGCACAGCGTGAAGAAAATTAATAAGTTTCAGAAAATACCTAGTAAATGAAGGTAGTAGAATGATTAAACAAAGAACATTAAAACAAAGTATTAAAGTAACAGGCGTTGGCTTACATAGCGGTAAAAAAGTGACATTAACCTTACGCCCAGCTATGCCAAACACAGGTGTTGTTTATTATCGTACAGATTTAAACCCAGCAGTGGCATTCCCTGCCGATCCTAATTCAGTGCGTGATACAATGCTCTGTACAGCACTAATTAATGATCAAGGTGTTCGCATTTCTACCGTTGAGCATTTAAATGCAGCTTTGGCAGGGCTTGGTATTGATAATATCATTATTGAAGTTGATGCCCCTGAAATTCCTATTATGGATGGCAGTGCTAGTCCGTTTATCTATTTGTTGTTAGATGCGGGAATTGAAGAACAAAATGCAGCGAAAAAATTTATTCGCATTAAAGAATATGTACGAGTTGAAGATGGCGATAAATGGGCTGAATTTAAACCTTATAATGGTTTCCGTTTAGATTTCACTATTGATTTTGACCATCCTGCTATTGGCAAAGATGTACGTAACTATGAAATGAATTTTTCTGCCCAAGCATTTGTTCATCAAATTAGCCGAGCAAGAACTTTTGGCTTTATGAAAGATATTGAATATCTTCAATCTCAAGGTTTAGCATTAGGTGGTAGCCTTGATAATGCGATTGTTCTTGATGATTATAGAATCTTAAATGAAGATGGCTTACGCTTTAAAGATGAACTTGTTCGTCATAAAATGTTAGACGCAATTGGCGATCTTTATATGGCTGGTTATAACATTATCGGTGATTTTAAAGCCTATAAATCAGGTCACGGTTTAAATAACAAGTTACTTCGTGCTGTTTTAGCAAATCAAGAAGCGTGGGAATTTGTAACCTTTGAAGATAAAGCGCAAGTGCCACAAGGGTATGTTGCTCCAGTGCAAGTGCTTATTTAATTGTTTTATTGTTGAAAAAGCTATATTTCTGGTAGGAAGTATAGCTTTTTTATTTCATCTCGTGCTTAAATGGCGAATCTACTAAAAGTGCGGTCAATTTCGTGGGATTTTTTATAAGGAAGCATTATGGCATTAGAATTATCTGACATTCGCCAACAAATTACGCAAATCGATCGTAGTTTGTTAAAGCTACTTTCGGAGCGTCATCGTTTGGCGTTTGATGTAGTAAGAAGCAAAGAAGTGACGCAGAAGGCTTTACGTGATGTCGCGCGTGAGCAGCAACTTTTACAAGAACTAGTGCAATTTGCAGAAAATGAAAATTATCAGCTTGAAGCACAATACATTACTTCAATTTTCCAAAAAATTATTGAAGACTCGGTATTGACCCAGCAAGTCTACTTGCAGAATAAACTTAATGAACAACGTAATCAAAATTTACATATCGCTTTTTTAGGTAAACGTGGTTCTTATTCTAATTTAGCTGCACGTAATTATGCTGCTCGTTATCAAAAACAATTTGTAGAACTAGGATGTCAGTCTTTTGAGCAAGTATTTGAAAAAGTTCAGACTGGAGAAGCTGACTTTGGTGTATTGCCTTTAGAAAATACAACATCGGGTGCAATTAATGAAGTTTATGATTTACTTCAGCATACTGATTTATCATTAGTGGGGGAGTTGGCTTATCCAATCAAACACTGCGTGCTTGTCAATGATAAGACAGATTTGAGCCAAATTGATACGTTGTATAGTCATCCTCAAGTGATTCAACAATGTAGCCAATTTATTCATAGTCTTGATCGCGTGCATATTGAATATTGCGAAAGTAGTTCACACGCAATGCAATTAGTCGCAAGTTTGAATAAACCTAATATTGCAGCATTGGGTAATGAAGATGGTGGAAAATTGTATGGACTTAGCGTATTAAAAACTAATATTGCTAATCAAGAGAACAATATTACGCGTTTTATTGTGGTGGCAAAAGAACCTCGCGAAGTTTCATCACAGATTCCCACAAAGACTTTATTATTAATGACAACTTCACAGCAAGCTGGTGCATTAGTGGATGCTTTATTGGTGTTTAAAAAGCATCAAATCAATATGACAAAACTGGAATCTCGACCGATTTACGGTAAGCCTTGGGAAGAAATGTTTTATCTAGAAATTGAAGCAAATATCCATCATCCAGATACAAAACAGGCTTTGGAAGAATTAAAAGGTTATAGCAATTACTTAAAGATTTTAGGTTGTTATCCTAGTGAGATTGTAAAGCCTGTGAGTGTATAAAAAGTGCGGTCATAAAAATAATATTTTTATGACCGCACTTTTTATATTTTTTTGTTCCGTTCTAAGGATTTATGTTGAATTTGTACTGTTTTTCCTTTGGCTTGAAAATATTCGCCTAACTGCTGTGCTATATAAACGGAGCGGTGTTTTCCCCCAGTACATCCAATGGCAATCGTCAAATAGCTACGGTTATTTTTTTCTAACATCGGCAACCAAGTATCAATGTAATGACGAGTGAGATAAATAAATTCATTGACTTCTGTATGACTATTTAGAAATTCTGCGACAGGGGCTTCTAATCCAGTCATTGGGCGTAATGTTGGATCCCAATGGGGGTTAGGCAAAAATCGGACATCGAAAACATAATCCGCATCTAAAGGAATCCCATATTTAAAACCAAAAGATTCAACAATAATTTTTAATTCTTTTTCACTATTATCGCGTAAAAATTCGCGTAATCGTTCTGCAAGAATATGCGTAGAAAGATGGGTGGTATCAAGAATAAGATTTGCGTGTTGAATCAATGGCTCAAGATAGCGATATTCTTCATCTATTGCAGCTTCAAGAGATAGATCTTTTAATGAAAGCGGGTGCAAACGGCGTGAATCACTATATCGGCGAATCAGGGTAGCGCGATCAGCCTCTAAGAAAATGATTTTAATTTGATGATGCTTTTGTAACGTTGAAAGGGTTTGCTCAAGAGAATTAGCGGAGTTTGGAATATTACGAATATCGAGACTAATGGCGACCGAAGATTGAGATTGAGACAGAATATCAGTCAATTGAGGAAGCAAATCTAAAGGAATATTATCAACACAGTAATATCCTGTATCTTCTAATGCTCGTAAGGCTACAGATTTTCCTGCACCAGAACGCCCACTAATAATGATAATTTCCATAAATTTCCCCACTGTAATTATTCTTTCACTTCTTCAAGTGTCGTTTCTGATTGATCGGTAATTTCAAAAACTTGCCAAATTTCATCCGCACTTTTAGCTGAACGTAATTGCTTCAACACATTTTTATCAGTCAGTTTTTCTATTAATGATGCTAAAACTGGAATGTAGGTTTCACATTGATTTTCTGGAATCAGCAAGGCAAAGATTAAATCTACCGGTTTACCATCAAAAGCATCGTAATCAATCGGATTATCGAGTTGCATAAACACTGCGATTGCTTTATCTGATACTGTTACGGGGATTTTTGCTTTTGGCATTGCAATCCCATTTCCTAAACCAGAATTCCCCAGTTTTTCACGTTCAAAAAGACATTCAAAACAGGCTTGTTCGCCTTGTTCTGCAAGAACTTGTTCCACCACAAAATGTGAAATAGATTCAAATAATCGTTTTTTGCTAGAAAAACTAACGCCCTGACGAATATTCTCAGGGCTTAATAGTTCAGTTATTTTCATTTTTATAATTTGAATTGTTCGCCAAGATAAACGCGTTTAACCTGTTCATCGTTCATCACTTGTTCCGGTGTACCTGTTGCGATAATTTTACCTGCGCCAACAATATAAGCGCGTTCGCAAACATCAAGGGTTTCACGGACATTATGGTCAGTAATTAATACACCTAATCCTCGGTTACGTAAGTCGGTGATAATTTTTTTAATATCGCTCACAGAAATAGGATCTACACCAGCAAAAGGCTCGTCTAATAGAATAAATTTTGGATTTGCCGCTAAGGCACGTGCGATTTCCACACGACGACGTTCGCCGCCTGATAAGGCTTGCCCTAAATTATCTCGAATATGACTAATGTTAAATTCTTCAATTAATTCATCTGCTTTTTCGCGACGTTGTTGTGGGGTTAAATCTTTACGGATTTCCAATACCGCCATCAAATTTTCATACACAGTCAAACGGCGAAAAATCGAGGCTTCTTGCGGTAAATAACCAATGCCACGTTGCGCACGATTATGCATTGGGAGCAAACTAATGTCTTCGCCATCAATAACAATTTTGCCTTGATCTTGGCGAACAAGCCCAACGACCATATAGAACGTGGTTGTTTTACCTGCACCGTTTGGCCCGAGCAAACCGACAATTTCATTAGAATTTACGGTTAAACTGACATCCGAAACAACTTTACGACTTTTGTAGCTTTTAGCTAAATTCTCTGCAGTCAAAATTGACATAGATTACTTCCCTTTAGCTTGTTGTAATTGAGATGGAATAAGAACTGTTGTTACACGTGATTTTCCATTACCATTAGCTTTAAGTTGTTGTTTCTTCACATCATAGGTAATAACACTGCCATTAATTTTACTATCAAGCTGCTTTAATTCGGCATTGTTAGTTAATGTTAAAAATTCGTTGCCAAGATCATAATGAACTTTATTTGCTTTTCCATCTATTGGAGTGCCATTATCTAACTGTTGATGGAATGTGACTGGCGTACCGAATGCTTCTACAGTTTCTTTTTTCCCTGATTTTTCAGCGGGACGAGTGATAACAACTTTATTTGCTTTAATGATGATAGATCCCTGTGTAATTACTACATTATCTGTGAATGTCACTACACTTTTTTCCATATCTAAGGATTGATTATCCGAAACGATATTTATCGGCTGATTAACGTCATCTTTCAATGCAAAAGCTGAACTTGATGCTAATACCATCGTTGCAAGAAAAAGAATTTTATTGCTTACTAACTTCATAATATGTTTTTACCTGTTCCTTTAATGTCGCCACTTGTTGGCGTAAATTTCCGACTAATTTTAATCCTGTAGAACTAAAATTTTTACCCTTAATTTTAACCTGTGTTTCGGAAGTCATATCCTGTGTTTTTAAATTGACGACCGCTGATTCTGTTTCAATGCGTTGCAAACGAGAATCTGATGTTAAACTTTGCACGACGACATTACCCTCTAAATACAATATTTGATCTTTTGTCAATCTTGCTTGATTTGCGCTTAATTTCCAGTTTTGTGTGCTAAAAAAATCTATATTTTGATTGGGGTTTTGTTCCTTTTCATTTGATGTTGTGGGATATAAATAAACTAAAGGCGCGGTAAAAAGGGTTTGTTCATTGACTGTATAATGCTCAATTTTATCGGATAAAGCCAAATATTGTTTTTTACCCTCAGGGGAAAAAACCGTTGTTTCCATTTTATAACCCACATAATCAGGACTATCTGGTTTTTTCACAAGTTCAGATAAATCTGCGGTTTCCTGATTTAAGGAATAAAACCACGCCAAAGCACAAAGTGCGATAACGCCCAAAATTACATTCCAACGAATATTCATTTTATTTCAATCACTTATCCACAAAGTGCGGATGAAAATTTCAATGTTTTTAATCTTCCAACATTAATACCTTGAGCATTTGATAAATTTCTCGATAGGCTTTTGATGGTTTATTTTGTTCCAGTTCTTTTTGTGCAGAACGAATCAGATTGCGTAGTTGCTGACGATCGCCATCAGGATAATCATTTAGTAAATCAGTTAAAGCCACATCGCCTTTTTCCACCAATTCATGGCGCACTTTTTCGATTTTGTGCAACATAGCTTGTTGTTGATTATGCTTATTTTCAATTTTATCTAAGACTTCACGAATAGGTTCAACATCAACTCCACGCAATAATTTACCAATATATTGTAATTGACGGCGGCGAGCTTCTTTTTGTAAACGCTGTGCAAGTTCAATGGCATCAAGTAAGGATTCATTAAGTGGAATTTTTGCCAGATTGTTTTTCGTGAGATTGACAATCTTTTCGCCAAGTTGTTTTAAATCTTCCGCATCGCGTTTGATTTCGCTTTTACTCACCCAAATAATTTCTTCTTGATCTTCATCTTCCCAATCGAAAACTTCTTTTTTCTTACCTTTTGCCATTTTTTATCCTTTATGAAAATTGGCGTGCATTTTACCATAAACTTTAAAAATAAGATAAAATGTTGAAAATTTTTAATAGGAAAAAATAATGAAAACAGCCGAAAATTCAACCGCACTTTTAAAAGCACAAGAACAAGAATTACGTCAAGCCGTCAGTTTTGCAGTGGCGTTAGCAACGAAAGCTGGCGCAAGTGCAGAAGTCGCGGTCACAAAAGTGAGCGGTTTATCCGTATCTGCTCGTTTGCAAGAAATTGAAAACGTAGAATTTACTAATGATGGCGCATTGGGGATTTCTGTTTATATGGGGCAACAAAAAGGCAATGCCTCGACTTCCGATTTAAGCGAAAACGCAATTAAAAATGCAGTGGAAGCCGCACTTGCTATTGCAAAATATACCTCGCCTGATGATTGCACAGGGTTGGCTGATAAAGATCTAATGGCTTTTGATGCGCCTGATTTAGAGCTTTATCATGCTACTGATATAGATGTTGATAAAGCGACGGAATTGGCACTTCAAGCAGAACAAGCCGCTTTGCAAGCGGATAAACGCATCGTAAATAGCAACGGAGCAAGTTTTAATTCACATACAGGCGTGAAAGTGTATGGTAATAGTCACGGTATGTTGCAAAGTTATTTATCAAGCCGTTATTCTTTATCTTGTTCGATTATTGGTGGCGTAGAAGATGCCTTAGAAAATGATTACGAATACACGATCTCTCGTGAATTCGATAAACTCCAGTCGCCAATTTGGGTTGGCGAAAATTGTGCAAAGAAAGTTGTTTCTCGTTTAAATCCTCAGAAACTTAGTACACGAGAAGTGCCTGTCATTTTCTTAAATGATGTTGCAACTGGTCTTATTTCTCACTTTGCCGCTGCAATAAGTGGTGGCAGTTTATATAGAAAATCGAGTTTCTTGCTCGATCATTTAGATAAACAGGTCTTACCAGATTGGTTCAATATCAGTGAGAGACCACATTTATTACGCCGTTTGGCTTCAACGCCTTTTGATAGTGAAGGTGTTCGTACGCAAGAGCGTGAAATTGTCGAAGACGGCATATTACAAACTTATTTAGTGACAAGTTACAGCGGTAAAAAACTCGGTATGCCAAGTACCGGTCATGCTGGTGGCATTCACAACTGGCTTGTTAAGCCAAATTTAACGGGCGGATTGACCGCACTTTTACGTCAAATGGGAACTGGATTGTTAGTAACGGATGTCATGGGACAAGGTGTCAATATTGTTACGGGCGATTATTCCCGTGGCGCATCAGGTTTTTGGGTAGAAAATGGCGAAATTCAATATCCCGTCGCCGAAATTACCATTGCGGGGCAACTACAAGATATGTTGAAGAATATGGTTGCTGTAGCTGACGATATAGAGCATCGTTCTAACATCCAAACTGGTTCTATTTTGTTAGATAAAATGAAAATTTCTGGAAATTAAGAAATATTTTTGAAATTGAGAATAATTCTTATTGACAATGACTAAATATCTGTTACTATACGCACATCTGTTGTTGCTCCAACAGGTAGAGTAGAAAGTAAATTCGTTAGGGTTGAAAAAGACTGAAGGTTTAAACTTCAGTCTTTTTTTTGTAAAATAGCAAACGATTTTATCTTCTGTCATTTCATAAGGAAACACAATGAAAAAACACCACGTAGATGTTTTAATTTCAGAGAATGATGTTCATACACGTATTGCTGAATTAGGTGCTCAAATTACAAAATTTTATCAAGAAAAACAGATTGATAGCCTTGTTGTCGTGGGGCTTTTACGTGGTTCCTTTATGTTTATGGCGGATATCGTTCGTCAGATAAATTTACCTGTGGAAATTGAATTTATGACCACTTCAAGCTACGGCACAGGCATGACAACTAATCACGACGTTCGTATTACCAAAGATTTAGACGGTGATATAAAAGGTAAACACGTTTTAATTGTGGAAGATATTATTGATACGGGCTATACGTTGGAAAAAGTGCGTGATATTTTGAATTTACGTGAGCCTGCGAGCCTTACAATTTGTACGTTACTTGATAAACCTTCTCGCCGCGAAGTGGAAGTGCCTGTTGAATGGGTTGGTTTTGAAATTCCTGATGAATTTGTGGTGGGGTATGGTATCGATTACGCGCAACGCCATCGTAATTTAGGCTATATCGGTAAAGTTGTTTTAGAAGAATAATTTGATTTTATTGAAAAGTGCGGTTGAAATTTTAAATGAATTTTTAGCCGCACTTTTTTATATTATTTTATTTCATTTCATTTCATTGCATTGCTATTTTCTCGATCACTTGCTAAATCTTTTTACAGCAAATACAGCCGTTATATTGATAATCTTGCAGGGGCAATTTTCTTATTTTTCGGCGGCTATTTAGTTTATTCAGGCGTGCTAGCCACTGCAGCCGCATTTTAATTACCAAAACGTATAAAATATAACGAAAGAAAACTTGTTATTTTTGCTGAAGTTGATAGTCTCCAAACACTTTAATCAGTTTTGAAGATTTTTTATGTTATTAGTCAATTTGGCGATATTTATTGCTTTTTTATTGCTGTTAGCACAGCTATATCGCAAAACCGAAAAATTAGGGCAAACGGTATTTATCGGTTTATTGCTCGGTTTGCTTTTTGGTGCGGTATTGCAATCCGCTTTTGAAAAACCTTTGTTAGACAAAACTTTAGATTGGATCAATGTGGTCGGTAACGGTTATGTTCGTTTATTGCAGATGATCGTGATGCCGTTGGTGTTCGTGTCGATTTTATCTGCTATCGCTCGTATCAATCAAACCAGATCATTGGGCAAAGTCAGCGTTGGCGTGTTATCCACCTTGCTAATTACCACCGCCATTTCCGCTGCAATTGGGATTGCGATGGTGCATTTATTTGATGTGTCGGCGGCAGGATTAATCGTGAGCGATCGTGAATTAGCGGCTCAAGGCAAAGTGTTAGATAAAGCAGGGCAAGTGTCTAATTTAACTGTGCCTGCGATGTTGGTGTCCTTTATTCCGAAAAATCCTTTTGCTGATCTCACGGGTGCCAACCCAACGTCCATTATTAGTGTCGTAATTTTCTCAGCATTACTTGGCGTGGCGGCTTTGAGTTTAGGCAAAGAAGATCAAGCACTTGGCGAACGAATTGCACAAGGTGTAGAAACTTTAAACAAATTAGTGATGCGTTTGGTGCGTTTTGTGATTCGCTTAACCCCTTACGGCGTGTTTGCGTTGATGATTAAAATGGCTGCCACCTCAAAATGGGCGGATATTGTCAATTTGGGCAATTTTATTGTGGCTTCTTATGCTGCTATTGCCTTAATGTTTGTGGTTCACGGCATTTTATTGTTCTTCGTTAAAGTCAATCCTGTGGATTACTACAAAAAAGTGTTGCCAACCTTAAGTTTTGCGTTTACATCTCGCTCAAGTGCGGCGACAATTCCGTTAAATATTGAAACGCAAACCGCAAAATTAGGTAACAACAATGTCATCGCCAACTTTGCTGCCACATTCGGTGCCACTATCGGACAAAACGGCTGTGGCGGCATTTATCCAGCGATGCTTGCTGTAATGGTCGCCCCAATGGTCGGCATTGACCCTTTTAGCTTCAGCTACATTCTAACCTTAATTTTCGTGGTCGCCATTTCTTCATTCGGCATCGCAGGCGTAGGTGGCGGAGCCACATTCGCCGCTATCGTCGTGCTATCTACGTTAGGTTTACCACTGGAATTAATCGGTTTACTCATTTCCATCGAACCGCTCATCGATATGGGACGTACCGCACTTAACGTAAACGGTGCCATGGTGGCAGGCACGATTACGGATCGCTTGCTAAATAAGTAACTGGAAATCAATAAAAAAATCTGCAATTGAGAATTCAGTTGCAGATTTTTTATCGCTCAATACTTTTGACTAAAAAGTGCGGTGGTTTTTTTCAGTGTTTTATAATTTAAATCGATGAATAATTTGATTTGCTGAGCCTCGCCAAACTAAACTTGGGTCTGCCTCTTCTTGAATAAATTTCCCATCAATTAACACATCAATATAAGGCAACATAGCACGTTGTTGTTCATCTAATTCATCTAGCTTATAACCCGTCCAAACCCAGATATCTTTATCGGGGCATTCTCGTTTTACGCGTTGCACAAATGGCAATAATGTTTCTACGTTGAGGGGATGAAGTGGATCGCCACCTGAAAGCGTCAGCCCTTGGCGTTTAATGCGAGTGTCTTTTAAATCATTGATGATTTGTTGTTTCATTGCTTCATCAAATAATACACCCGCTGAAAATGACCAACTTTTTTGGTTATAGCAACCTTTGCAAGCGTGCGTACAGCCACTGACGAAAAGTGTGCATCTTGTGCCTTCGCCATTGATCACATCGGTCGGGTAGTATTGGAGGTAGTTCATTTCATTAAAATCCTGAAAATGTGGCTTAAATTCTCGCCAAATTCACCGCACTTTTGAATTAGTCTTTGCAATAGGGCAATAAATTCTGCATAATAGCACGCAATCGCATTGCGATATCAATGGAAACCTTCTCGGTCTCTCGCAACGGTGTCTGGTTTACTCGGTCAGGTTCGGAAGAAAGCAGCCAAAGTCGGAATTACTGTGTGCCGAGAAGAAGCTGGGAAGGTTTCCGCCCAACTTCCTTTTCTTATACTCGCTCAACCAATCTTTTAAAGAAACCATTTTCTTTTGTGATTAAGCTTTCGTAATCGCCCTCTTCGATTAATCTTCCGTTATCAATTACACAAATTTTATCGAATTGTTCAATTGAACTGAGACGGTGAGTGACCATAATTAGGGTTTTATTTTCGGCATGTTGCAGAATTAAACGTAAAATCTGACGCTCGGTTTCGCGATCTAAGCCTTCTGTTGGTTCATCCAATAATAAAATTGGCGCATTATTGAGTAAAATACGTGCTAAACCTAAGCGGCGTTGTTCCCCACCAGAAAGTGGACGACCTCCATCTCCCAGCCAAAGATTTAAACCTTTTCCTTCTTGCTCAAGTAATTTGCTTAAGCCAACTTGATGTAGCACTTCAATCATTTGTTCATCAGAAATTTTATCCGCACTTGCAAATTGTAAATTTTGACGAAGTGTATCGCTGAATACGTGAACACGCTGAGTTAAAAAACAAATTTGGCGGCGTAATGTTTCTTCTGAATAGGCGGAAATTGGTTTTTCTGCCAATAAAAGCTCGCCTTGATTTGCATCATAATTGCGTACTAAAAGTTGAAGAAGTGAAGATTTCCCACTTCCAGTTTTGCCTAAAATAGCAATTTTTTTGCCCTGTTCTAAATCTAATGTAAGATTTTTTAATACAAGCGTTTCTTGTTCGGGATAGGAAAAACTTAAATTATTTGCTGAAATTAACCGCACTTTTGTTTCAAATTCCTCGTTACCATTAAACTCAACAAGCGGTTTTTGCTCAATGATTTCGGTCACACGTTCTGCTGCCGCAATAACTTGACCTATATGTAAAAATGCCGCACCCAATGGCATGATGATCTCAAAGGCGGCAAGTGCAGCAAAAGTGAAAAGTGCAATATAAGCCGTGTGGTATTCATCTGTGCCAAAATCGGCGTTACTTGCAAACCATAGCATTCCAGAAATCAACAAACCATTAAGAAAGAGAACAAGTGCGGTAGAAAATCCGCTTAATTTTGCTTCTTTGGCTTGATCTTCCTGCCATGTTTTTTCTGTGACTGACATTTTTTCTTTTAATCTATCTTCCGCATTAAATAATAAAAGCTCGGCTTGTGCTTGGATAAATTCTAAAAACTGGGTTCGATAGGTCGCGCGTGCTTGGATTAAGCGTTCGCCAAATTGCTGTCCTAAGCGATAAAAAATGGTTGGGATAATTATTAATAAAATCAACAAAAATAAACCTAAACCAAGTGCGAGTGAAATATTGATAAAACTAAGTCCAATCGTTATGGCAATGATTACAAATACAGCAGTGAAAAATGGTGCAAGTAAACGTAAATAGAGGCTATCAAGTGTATCCACATCGGACACTAAACGATTTAACAAATCGCTGTTACGATAACGATTTAATACCGCTGGGCTTAAAGGAATGATTTTTTCAAAGACTTGTACGCGCAATTTCGACAAAATACGGAATGTTGCATCATGCGTCACTATTTTTTCAAAATAGCGCATGACGGTTCGTCCGATAGCTAAACCTCGCACACTGGCTGAAGGGTAGAAAAAGTTAAATAGAGTGCCTAGTCCTGCAATGGCTGTAGCGGCTAAAAACCAGCCTGAAACGGTAAGCAACCCCATGCTGGATCCCAATCCTAAAATCATCAGCACCAAGCCTAAAATAAGCGGAAATTTGGCGAATTTAAATAAACGTATAAAGGGAAGTAATGTGCGCATTATTGGATATCCTGTTGTCGTTGAGCGAGTAGTTCAGCAAAGAAACCTTCATGTTGTAATTCGGCAAATTTACCTTGCTGTACTATTTCTCCTCGTTGCATCACAAAAATTTGATCACATTGTTTCAAATCTTCAATTCGGTGTGTAATCATCAGCGTAGTTTGATGCTGACTTGCTTCATTCAGTGCGTGCAAAACAAGATTTTCTGATTGCGCATCTAAGCTTGCGGTTGGCTCATCGAGCAGAAGCAAATCGCCTTTGCGTAACAAAGCACGAGCAATGGCAAGACGTTGCGCTTGTCCCACAGAAACGCCTAATCCACCATCTTTGATTTCGTGATGAAGTCCAAGTTTATCGGTAAATTCTTTCGCTTGAGAATGCATTAATGCTTGATTAATTTCTTCATCGTTGGCTTGAATATCGCCAAGTAGTAAGTTTTCTTTAATTGTACCTTGTAATAACAATGGATTTTGTCCTACCCACGTAATATGCCTGCGCCAGTCAGCTAGATTACTTTCGCGAAGTTCTTGACCATTAATTTTGAGCGAACCCTCATAAGGCAAAAAGCCCAAAATAGCATTTATTAATGAAGTTTTACCTGCGCCACTTTGCCCTACAAGCGCAACATTGTGATTTGCTGGAATTTGGAAGTTTAACGGCTTGGTTAATGCTGAACCCTGTGTCGAAAGCACCACTAAATTTTCGGCAGAAATTTCAACCGCACTTTCTAAAGAAATCGCTTTTTCATTTTGATGAACGGTTAAAAAATCTTCTTCTAAGAAATCAACAATGGCATTGGCTGCGCCAATACCCGCTGCACGGTCGTGGTAATAAGTGCCGAGATCACGCAAGGGTTGATAAAATTCAGGCGCAAGAATTAAACAAAAGAAACCTGTGAAAAGTGTAAGCGGTGCATTATAGGTGCCAAATTCAATTTGACCTAAGTAGCTAAAACCAAAATAGACCGCCATCAGTGCAATGGAAATAGAGGTAAAAAATTCCAATACAGCAGAAGAGAGAAAAGCGAGTTTTAATACATCCATTGTGGTCTCACGAAAATCTTCAGTGGCGTTTTCAATATGCTCAGTTTGTTCAGAAGTGCGGTTAAAAAGACGCAAGGTTTCTAAGCCGCGTAAGCGATCTAAAAATTGGGCACTTAGGCGAGAAAGGGTATCCATATTTTTTTGGCTGTTGTCAGCCGCAGCAATACCGACAATGATCATAAACAGAGGAACAAGCGGTGCGGTAATCATTAAGATTAAGCCTGCAGCCCAGTTCAACGGAAATACAGCAATGAAAATAACCACTGGAACAATGGCTGAAAGGCTTTGTTGAGGCAGAAAACGGGCATAGAAATTATGTAAGTTTTCTACTTGTTCTAACATAATGCTTGCCCAACTTCCAGCTGGTTTTTGATTGATTGTCGCAGGACCGACAAGATGGATTTTATCCAGAATTTTTTGACGAATATGGTTGCGTAATAATTGTCCGCTTCGGAAACCAATTTTTTCTCGTACCCATAAAATAATAGCACGCATCCCGAAGCCGATAATTAGCCCGAGAAAATAAGGAATAAGTTCATCACGAGGCACATTTTGCATAATCAGTTTATCGAGCAACGTCGCAAGAAAATAAGTTTGCGCGACTAAAATGAGTGCAGAAAGCGTAGCGAGAGCAATGTTTGCACGCATTAATTTTTTGATAGGTTCTTGTTGTGCGCGAAGCCATTGTTGTAAATATTTTTGACGAACTTTATTCATAGGTTTATCGAGATATAGAAAAAGTTCCCCTCTTTTAAAAGAGGGGAATTAGCTAGAAAATTTATGCTTCTTGCGCATCTAAGTAGCGTTCTGCATCCAAGGCTGCCATACAACCAGTTCCCGCGGAAGTAATGGCTTGGCGATAATTATGATCCATTACATCGCCTGCTGCGAACACGCCTTCCACTGAGGTGGCTGTTGCATTTCCTTCAAGACCAGATTTTACAACGATATAGCCATTATTTAATTCTAGTTGCCCTTGGAAAATTTCCGTATTTGGCGAGTGACCAATCGCTACGAATAAGCCATCTAATTTGAGTTCTTCTTTCTCCCCAGTTTTTGTGTCGGCTAAACGTAATCCGGTTACGCCCATGTTGTCACCCAACACTTCATCTAAAGTGCGGTCAGTATGAAGAACGATTTTTCCTTCTTCCACTTTTTTGTACAAACGGTCGATAAGGATTTTTTCCGCACGGAAGCTATCGCGACGGTGAATTAAATGCACTGTACTTGCAATATTGGCTAAGTAAAGCGCTTCTTCCACCGCAGTATTTCCACCACCAATCACACCGACAGGCTTATTGCGATAAAAGAAACCATCACAGGTTGCACAAGCGGAAACACCACGACCTTTGTAGTTTTCTTCTGAAGGTAAGCCAATATAACGTGCAGAGGCACCTGTTGCGATAATTAACGCATCACAAGTGAAATTTTGTACATCGCCAAAAAGTTTGAATGGGCGAGAAGATAAATCTACGCGATTGATATGATCGAAGACGATTTCTGTCTCAAATTTTTCTGCGTGTTGCAACATACGTTGCATTAAACCTGAACCTGTAGTCATCTCAAAATCGCCTGGCCAGTTCTCAATTTCATCTGTAGTGGTCAGCTGGCCACCTTGTTGTAAACCCGTTACCAATACTGGTTTTAAGTTTGCACGTGCTGCATAAATGGCTGCCGTATAACCAGCAGGGCCTGAGCCTAAAATTAAAAGTTTTGCGTGTTTGGTATCTGACATAAAGAATCCTTGTTTGTAGTTAAGTAATAATATAATGCAATAAGTTGCATTTACTGATTATAAACTTTTTGCTTAATAAAGCAGCGAATAAAGTAATCGACGAAATTTATTTGTCAGCGGATCAGCATTGCCCATTGCGCTTAAAATAGATAAAAATTGTTGTTTAACTTCACCATTTTGCGCGCCTAAGTCGGTTTTTAAAATACCGAAAAGTAGTGTCAGTGCTTCTTCATTTCGTCCTGCTTGATGAAGTTGTACGGCAAGTTTTATTGCAATTTCAGGCGTTGGATTTTTGGCATAATCAGCTTGTAATTGTTGAATTTCAGGCGTATCTGCAGCTTGAATTTGTAGCTCAATTTGTGCCTGTAATCCGTGCCAACGACTATCACGATCTTGTAATGGAATTTGATTTAAAATTTCCTGTGCTGGCTCCGTTTTTTTCATTGCAATATAGGTTTCAGCGTAGAGTAGAGCAACATCGCTGTTTTTCTTATCAGAAAGCTCCCACGCATCTTTCAATAATGGCAATGCAGCTTCGTAATTTTCTACTTGCAAGAAATCTAATGCTTGTTGGAATTTTAAATCTTCCTCTTTAGGTAAAATAATGCTTAATCGTTGGATTAATGAAGATTTATCAAGCACGCTTGGAAATGCATCTAATGCCTGTGCTTCTTTAAACAAATAGGTGGTTGGTAATGCTTGGATGCGGAATTGTGCGGCAATCATTCGCTCTTTTTCACAATTTACTTTTCCAAGAATAAATTGTCCTTGATATTGTTCTGCAACTTGCTCAAGTAGCACCAAAAAATCCGCAGATTCTTTATGCGTTGGCACGTAAAAATTGATGACAAGTGGTTTTTCTAAGGATTGTTGCAGTATTTCAGTAAGATTTTGTTCGTTGATCTCAACGATAAAAGGAAAATCAGCCATGTTTTATCCTTGTGAAAAAAATAATGGCTGATTTTAGCAAAGTGCGGAAGATTTTAGAAATGTTTTACCATTTCGATTATTAAGCAAGTTTTTCTAGGATCAATTTTCCCATCATTTCAATATGTGCATGCTCTACATTAAGTGCAGGAATATATTGATAAGATTGTCCGCCATTGTTTAGGAAATTTTCTCGATTTTCTTTGTCAATTTCTTCAATGGTTTCTAAACAATCTACGGAGAAACCTGGGCAAACAACAGCAATTTTTTGAATGTTCTGTGTTGCAGCAGATTCTAAAAATTTATCGGTATAAGGTTGCAGCCATTCTTCACGTCCAAAGCGAGATTGAAACGTCATTCCCCATTGTTTTTCTGTTAAGCCTAGCTTATTAACAACTGCAATAGTCGTTTGTTTACAATGTTCACGATAATAATCGCCCATTTTTTCGTAACGCAGAGGAATACCGTGATAAGAAAATAACAAAAACTCATCGGATTTTAACCGCACTTTTATGGAGTCGGCTAAGGCATTAATGTAATTTTCATCAATATGATAAGAATGGATGAAATCAAAAGGCATTAATCCTCGTTCTTCTTTAAGAGCGTTAGCGAAAGCATCAAATACTGCGCCTGTAGTTGAGCTAGAGTATTGCGGATAAAGAGGCAAGACAATAATTCGCTCAACTTGATTTTTAAGCAAGTTTTTCACCGCACTTTGTATTGATGGATTGCCATAAGTCATGGCAATTTCTACTTGAGTATTGATATTTTGCTTATCTAAATAGGCTTGTAATGCGTCTTTTTGTTGTCGTGAAATGGCAAGTAAAGGCGAGCCTTGTTCTGTCCAAATGGCTTGATAATTTTTGGCGATACGTTTTGAACGCAATGGCAAAATAATGGCTTTGAGCAGTGGATACCATTTGCAACGCGGTAAATCTACCACACGAGGATCCGTTAAAAATTGCCATAAATAACGGCTAATTGACTTTGGCGTTGGGCTATCTGGCGTGCCTAGATTGGCAAGTAATACGCCGATTTTTGCTGGTTTTGTCATAAATTGATTACGGAAAGGGTTAATCTAGAAACACAACAAAGTTTATTCTCTTCTGTGCGGATGTCAATTTGCCAAACTTGGATATTTCTGCCCAAATTAATTGGTGTGGCTCTTGCAGTCACTCTACCTGAACTAACAGGGCGAAGATGATTGGCGTTAATATCTAATCCCACCGCAGTTTTGCCTTCTTCTAAACAAAGCGAACCCGCAAGAGAACCAATTGTTTCGGCTAAAGCAACCGAAACCCCACCGTGCAACACAGCAAACGGCTGCATAGTACGATGATCCACTGGCATCGTCGCTTCAATCCAATCTTCTCCAAAAGCAGAAATTTCAATGCCAAGATGGCTAACTGCACTGTTAGCACAAATTTGATTTAAGTTTTCAAGGGTAAAAGTTTTTTTCCAGAGCATTTTTATCTTTATAAAAAATAAAGGTAAATTATTAGACTTACTTCATTAATAATTGCCTTTTTTAATTAATGTATCGACGGTCATTTTGATTTTTTTCAAGATTGCTTCATTATTTTTTTCATTTAATGAGCCAAACATTTTATCGTGCGTGATTAAAAATCTGACAGAAAAACTATATTCTCCTCGTTGATCCTCATTATCTTTTCTTAATACGATTAAAGGGTCATTCTTTTCTGAAATTCTAGCGTGATAAAGTTCTAAATACCAAGGGATAGCGTATTTACCCAGATCAGAACGTTTTAAACGACCAACTTTGCGATCACTATAATTTTCGTAAACTTCAACAAACCCTTGTTGTTCCCATTTATCAAGTAATTCAAAAACATCCATTGCGTAATTATCGATGTCTTCATCACTAAAACCTAGTTCTCGACTGATTTCTCTAAACAATTTATGTAGAGAAACTTTTGCTGGAATCTTTATTACATTTGTCATAATTGTAAATTTCCATAAATTTTTTTAAACGCTCTTCACGTGTTTCGCCTGTGATTCTGGTGCTTTCAATATGATTGCCCAGCTTTATCAGCTCATTAATGAGTTCTTGATTGGTTGGTGGTGAAAGATGTCTAGACATATTTCCTCCTTAAGTAGTATCAAGTTTTGATGTTATTGTGGCATAAGTTCTCTTTTATTCCAATATTTCTAATAACGCCTGAACAGGGTGTTTTAGCACTACATGTTCATAACGTTTTACCTGACTGCGACAAGAATAACCAGTAGCTAAACAAAATTGCGGATCTTTTCCATGTAGTTTTTTATGCCAGGATACATCGTAGATTTCTCGGCTCATTTTTTGATTTTGTACTTCGTGTCCAAATACACCAGCCATACCGCAACAGCCTACTTTTTCTACATTCAGTTGTTGTCCAAATCTTCCAAAAATTTCTTGCCATTCTTTTGGACTATTCGGCATAAAGGTAGATTCCGTACAATGCGGGAATAAATACCAACCTAAAGTGCGGTCAGTTTTGGCGATGTTTTTTAACTTCTCTTGTAAATCCGCATTTTGTAAGCTTTGTTTTAACCATTCGTGTGCGGTGAGAACGTGAAAATCGCCACGCTTTTCTTGTAGTGCTTCCTTGTATTCATCTCGATAAGATAGCACGATGGCTGGATCAACGCCTACAAGTGGAATGCCTAATTTTGTCATTCGATTTAAAAACTCGGCTTGGTTTTGTGCTGTTTTGCTAAAGCGTTTTAAGAAACCTTTAATGTGCATTGCTTTGCCGTTTGGTTTAAATGGTAACAAAATTGGTTTAAAGCCTAATTTCTGCGTAAGCATAACAAAATCGCGAATCACTTTGGCATCATAGTAAGAGGTATAAGGATCTTGCACAATAAATAAAATATCGTTTTTTTCTACCGCACTTAGGTCTTCCAATTCTTCTAAGGATTTTCCTTGATAATGAATTTCTACCAGCTGTTGTTGCAAATTGGGTTCAGAAAGCAAGGGCAAATCAGTCATGCCTAGTGTTTTTTCCACTAATGTTTGCGTGACTTTTAGCTTGGTAAAATAATTAAACAATTTTGCCTGTTTTGCCATATAAGGCGCAGCGATTTCTAAATTTGCCACAACGTGGTCTTTTGCTGGTCGTAAATAACGGCTATGATAAAAATGAAAGAATTTCGCACGGAAACTTGGCACATCAATTTTAATCGGGCATTGGCTTGCACAGGCTTTACAAGCAAGGCAAGTATCCATTGTGGCTTTTACTTCGTGAGAAAAATCATAATTGCCTCGCCATTTTTGAACCGTATTTCGTAGTCTTTTTACAAGTGCGGTTAGTTTTATTTCTGTTTTACGGAAGTCTAATTGTTCGGGCGAAACATTTTCATTTGCCATCAATCGAAGCCATTCTCGCACCATCGCAGCGCGACCTTTCGGCGAAAATACACGGTTTTTACTGACTTTCATTGATGGACACATAATACTGTGTTCATCAAAATTAAAACATAAACCGTTTCCATTGCAGTTCATCGCCCCCTTAAATTCATCTCGTATTTGGATAGGAATTTGACGATCCTTATCAGCTCGCATCGGCGAAAGAATAGAATAAAGTTCATCTTTGGAATCTAAAGGCGTACAGATTTTGCCCGGATTTAAGCGATTGTTTGGATCGAATAAGGTTTTTATATAACGAAGTTCGTGCCAGAGTTCTGGCGTAAAGAATTTTTCGCCGTAATGGGATCGCACGCCTTTTCCGTGTTCTCCCCAAAGTAATCCACCATATTTAATCGTAAGTTCTGCCACTTCATCTGAAATTTGTTTAAATAATTTCACTTGTTCTTTATCGCATAAATCAAGCGCAGGGCGAACGTGCAACACGCCTGCATCCACGTGCCCAAACATGCCATATTGTAAATTGTGCTTGTCTAATAAAGCGCGAAATTCACTGATGTAATCCGCAAGATTTTCTGGGGGGACACAAGTATCTTCCACGAAAGGAATCGGTTTGGCTGCACCTTTTGCATTACCCAGTAAGCCCACTGCTTTTTTTCGCATTGCATAAATTCGCTCGATAGACGGTAAATCAGAACAGACTTGATAGCCAATAATGTGATCTTGATTGTGTTCGATTTTTTCATCAAGTGAGCGACAAAGTGCGGTGACTTGGCGGTCGATTTTTTCTTTATTATTACCGGCAAATTCCACAATATTTAAACCGAGAATTGGATCTCCTTCATTTTCTGTAAGAAGTTCATTCACAGAGTGCCAAATAATATCTTGTTTGGCGAGGTTTAAGACTTTGGAATCAACGGTTTCCACAGAAAGCGCATTGGCTTTCACCATAAAAGGGGCATTGCGTAATGCCGCATCAAAAGAACGATATTTAATATTGATGAGCGTGCGATACTGCGGAATAGGCAGAAGATTGAGTTTAGCTTCACAAATAAATGCGAGAGAACCTTCAGAACCAGTGAGAATTCTGGTGAGATTAAATTCACTTTCATCTTGATTAAATACATTTTTCAGATCGTATCCCGTTAAAAAACGGTTAAGTTGTGGCAAATCTTTAATGATTGCCGCTCTTTTTTCTTTGCAGTGTTGTGCGATTGTTTGGTGGAGCTTTTTGCTGTTTTCACTTAATTCAAGCGCATCAATGTTTTCTAAAACATCAACAGAATTGACCGCACTTGTATCTAAAATCTCACCGTTCATTAATACTGCACGTAATGCCAAAACGTGATTAGAGGTTTTACCATATTGCAATGATCCTTGCCCCGAGGCATCCGTATTAATCATTCCACCTAAAGTCGCTCGATTGCTTGTGGATAACTCTGGGGCAAAGAATAAGCCATATGGTTTTAAAAATTGATTAAGTTGATCTTTTACGACACCTGCTTGTACTCGAACCCAGCGTTCTTTTACATTGAGTTCTAAAATAGCAGTCATATGGCGAGAAAGATCCACTATTATATTGTTATTAATGGATTGTCCATTAGTGCCAGTGCCTCCACCGCGAGGCGTAAAGCTGATTGATTGATATTCAGGTAAATTTGCCAATTTGGTTATACGCACTATATCAGCAACAGTTTTCGGAAAAAGAATCGCTTGAGGCAGTTGTTGATAAACGCTGTTATCCGTAGCCAGACTTAATCTATCTGCATAATTTGTCGCAATATCTCCCTCAAAATGTTGGCGTTGAAGATCATTAAGATAATCAAGCACATATTGTTCAATTTGTGGAATGCGATTTAGACTTGGCAACATTGTATTTGACCCATTTAAACATATCAGATGGAGGCTTTGATAATATCCTAAGGCTAGAATAATGTCGATTAGGAAAGAGAGGGGAGAAAGTAAAAAGTCTGTTTAAGAAAGCGTTATTTTGGATAAAAAATAAACAAATAATTCAAAATAATTTGATCTTTTTAAAATTCATAGGATAATGATCACACTTTTGAACGTTCCTTTGGGGAAAACATAAACAAAGGAATTGAATTTGTCAAAAGGTAGCAATGAGGCAAATTCAAACCCTCGTTAAGTACTGTTTAGAAGATAACTTTGATGAAAAGTTCGGTCTAAACGGGAATAATTTTTTATTACTATTCGATGACTAAATAGAGGACATCAAAATGAAAAAAACTGCAATCGCATTAGTAGTTGCTGGCTTAGCAGCAGCTTCAGTAGCTCAAGCAGCTCCACAAGAAAATACTTTCTACGCAGGCGTTAAAGCTGGTCAAGCATCTTTCCATGATGGCGTTCGTGCCCTAGCTCGTGAAAATAGTGCTGGTTATCACCGTAATTCTTTTACTTATGGCGTATTCGGTGGTTATCAAATTTTAAATCAAGATAATTTTGGTTTAGCGGTTGAATTAGGTTACGATGATTTCGGTCGTGCAAAAGGTCGTAAAGAAGGTAAAACTTTTGCTAAACACACTAATCACGGTGCACACTTAAGCTTAAAAGGCAGCTATGAAGTGTTAGAAGGTTTAGATGTTTATGGTAAAGCAGGTGTTGCTTTAGTACGTTCTGATTATAAACTTTATAACGGTACTCGTAATCACGAGATAGGTCGTCATAGCTTGCGTACCTCTGGTTTATTCTCTGTAGGTGCAGAATACGCTGTATTACCAGAATTAGCAGTTCGTTTAGAATACCAATGGCTAACTCGCGTAGGTAAATTCCGTGAACAAGATAGACCAAATAGTGCAATTAACTACAACCCTTGGATTGGTTCTATCAATGCGGGTATTTCTTACCGCTTTGGTCAAGGCGAAGCACCAGTTGTTGCAGCACCTGAAATGGTAAGCAAAACTTTCAGCTTAAATTCTGATGTAACTTTTGCATTTGGTAAAGCAAACTTAAAACCACAAGCGCAAGCAACATTAGACAGCATCTATGGCGAAATTTCACAAGTTAAAAGTGCAAAAGTAGCGGTTGCTGGTTACACTGACCGTATTGGTTCTGACGCGTTCAACGTAAAACTTTCACAAGAACGTGCAAATTCAGTCTCTAACTACTTTGTTGCTAAAGGTGTTACAGCAGATGCAATCTCTGCAACTGGTTACGGTGAAGCAAACCCAGTAACTGGCGCAACTTGTGATCAAGTTAAAGGTCGTAAAGCACTTATCGCTTGTCTTGCTCCAGACCGTCGTGTAGAAATCGCAGTAAACGGCACTAAATAATTTTAGTATTCGTTTAACGAAAGATTAAATACAGGAAAAGGCTTAAACTTCGGTTTAGGCCTTTTGTTTTAAATGAAACTAAAACCAAGCATTTTAATCAAGTTTTAACTTGTGATAGAATGCTTACCTCGTTTATTTATAGGAAACATTATGGAAACCTTAGACAAGATCAAAAAGCAAATTAGTGAAAACCCCATTCTTATTTATATGAAAGGTTCGCCAAAATTTCCATCTTGTGGTTTTTCTGCTCGTGCATCTGAGGCATTAATGAATTGCAAAGTGCCTTTTGGTTATGTAGATATTTTGCAACATCCAGATATTCGTGCTGAATTACCAACATATGCAAATTGGCCAACTTTCCCACAATTATGGGTTGAGGGAGAATTAGTTGGTGGTTGCGATATTATTTTAGAAATGTATCAAGCAGGCGAATTGCAAACTTTATTAGCTGAAGTGGCAGCAAAACACGCTTAATTACATTAGAAAAATAAAACCCGCGATAAGCGGGTTTTTTATATAATAAACTTACCTTTCATTATTGAATAATAGATTAAGCAAACTTTAATACCTTAGAAAGTGCGGTAAAAAATTTATCGTTTTCTTCAGGTAAACCAATACTTATGCGTAAATGATTTGGCATACCATAACCAGCAATTGGGCGAACAATTACACCTTCTCGTAACAACGCATCATAAATCGAAGCGGCAGGTTGTTTGAAATCAATGGTTATAAAATTTCCTTTGGAGGGAATATAGTCCAATTGATTTTTTTGACAAAAGTCTTCATAACGTCGCATTTCTATTCGATTATTTTCAGCGACTTTTTCAACAAATTCATCATCATTCATTACCGCAACAGCAGCGGTTAATGCCAAAGAATTACAATTAAATGGTTGTCTAACTCGATTTAATAAATCTGCGATTTCAGAATTAGATACCGCATAACCAATGCGCAAACCTGCCAAGCCATAGGCTTTAGAAAGAGAGCGTGAAATAATTAAATTTGAATATTTTTTTAATAAACTGAAAGAGTTTACTCGTTCTTCAGCTTTGGTAAATTCCGTGTAGGCTTCATCTAATACCACGATTACATTTTCGGGGACTTTTGCTAAAAAATTTTCAATTTCTTGCGACGTTAAAAAATTACCCGTTGGATTATTGGGATTAGCAATGTAAATCAGTTTTGTTTTATCAGAAAGTGCGGTCAAAAATCCTTGTAAATTATGCCCCCAATTTTTAGCTGGAATTTCTTTTGCAACGGCATTAATCGCTTTAGTTACTAAAGGATAAACAATAAAGGCATATTGTGAATAAATGATTTCATCGCCCTCTGTTGCGAAAGTGTGAGCAAAAAGTTCTAATAAATCATTTGAGCCATTGCCGAGTGTAATTTGATTCGGTTGAACGCCAAATTTGTTTGCGATAGTTTGTTTTAATTCAAAGCCATTGGCATCAGGATAACGAGTTAGTTTATCTAATTGTTCAAAAATTGCTTTTTTTGCACTTTCTGGAAAACCAAATGGGTTTTCGTTTGAGGCAAGTTTAACGATATTGGAAATGCCAAGTTCTCGTTCTAATTCTTCAATGGGTTTGCCTGCTTGATAAGGGGACAAGGATTTTACGCCACGATTGGCAATGTTGATGTACTGCATAGTTTTATTTGTAAATATTGATATGGGTTAGGATTAATTTTCAAATAAATGTGAGCATAGTAAATGCGCCCACATTTAACTATTGAGGAAGATTTTCAGCTTCAAATTTTTTCATAAATGTAATCAGTGCTTCAACACCATCTTGCGACATTGCGTTATAAATAGATGCACGCATTCCACCTAAAACTTTATGACCCTTCAAGGCTTGTAAGCCTGCAGCAGTGGATTCTGCGACAAATTTTGCATCTAATTCAGCATTGCCAGTGATGAAAGTAACATTCATTGTTGAGCGGTTTTCTTTTGCTACCACATTGCGATAAAGTTTGCTCGAATCAATATAATCATAAAGAGTTTGTGCTTTTAGCACATTACGTTTTGCGATTACTTCTAAGCCGCCTATTTCTTTAAGATGTTTAAATACGAGGGAACATAAATACCACGCAAAAGTTGGGGGCGTGTTGATCATTGAATCTGCATCACGTTGAGTTGCATAATTCCAAATAGATGGGGTTTCTTTACGTGCATTACCGATTAAATCATCGCGAATAATCACTAACGTAATACCCGCAGGGCCAAGATTTTTTTGCGCCCCTGCATAAATTACACCAAATTTACTGATATCGATTTGACGTGAAAGAATATTTGAAGACATATCTGCGACCAATACGGCATCGCCCACATTTGGTACATCAAAAATTTCTACACCACTGATAGTTTCGTTCGGGCAATAATGAACGTAGTCATATTGATCAGCGATATGGCTAAAATCAAGATCGGTAATTCGGGTTTGTTCGCCATTTTCTACAATAGTGATTTCATCAATTTCTGCAAAATTTCTTGCTTCTTTTGCCGCTGTAGCTGACCAATGCCCACTATTTAAATAAAGGGCTTTGCCTTTTTTACCGATTAAGTTCATCGGAATTGCGGCAAATTGACCGCGAGCGCCACCTTGTAAGAAAAGTACACGATAGTTATCAGGAATATTGTAAACCTCACGTAGATCTTTTTCTGCTTGGGTAACGAATTCCATAAAATACTTTCCACGATGGCTTACTTCCATTACAGAAACACCTTGATTGAGCCAGTTTGTAAGTTCATTTTGTGCTTTTTGCAACACTTCTGGGAAAATCATCGCAGGACCTGCGCTAAAATTAAAGACTTGTGACATTGTATTTCCTTGCTTTTTATGAAAATAATGGTGTCTTTTTTATCACTACAAAAATCGATAATCAATGCTTTTTAATAAAATCAAAAAAATTCTTTCCATCATTCATAAAATAGAGGGTAAATTTTGACGATTGATTAAAAAAAAGCTAAATTACGACACAGTCATTTTATTTATTTTAAAGGGAGTTGTGATGGAAATTGTGAATAAACAATCTTTTCAAGATGTGCTGGAATACGTGCGTATGTATCGTTTAAAAAATAGAATTAAACGAGATATGGAAGACAATAATCGGAAAATTCGTGATAATCAGAAGCGTATATTATTGTTGGATAACTTAAATCAATATATTCGTGATGATATGACTATTGCAGAAGTACGCAGAATTATTGAAAGTATGCGTGATGATTATGAAAGCCGTGTAGATGATTATACAATTCGCAATGCTGAACTTTCTAAGCAACGCCGTGAAGCAAGTACGAAAATGAAAGAACAGAAAAAAGCACACGCAGAATTATTGAAAAACGCTGAAAAATAATAGGATAACTAGAGCCGACTAAATCAGTCGGCTTATTTTTTTATAAACCATTCATTGCATTAATGATTTTAATTTCATCAAAATTGCCAATATCTTCTTGGAATATTGTACGTTCTTGAATTTTCCCCTCTTGTAATAATTTTTCTCGTTGTGTGCCTAAAAGCAATGGCGTATCTGGTGTGTACCATTTTTTTCCTTGACGGAAAATTAAATTACCAATGGAACAATCTGTCACTTTTCCATTTTTGATAATAATAATTTCATCACAAGTGCCTCGTTGAGCAAATAATGTATTAATTAAACTGCGATCAGCATATTTCAAGCCATATTCGATATCGTCACAAATTACAGGTTGAAAAGTGCGGTAAATTTTTCGATGGTATTCAAAATATTGAATTTTTGTGGTTTCGGCATTGTAATCAATACGGCAGCGAACTAATCGATTTTGTAAATCTTCAGGCAGTTGAATAAGGGAACAAAGATTAAAAATTTTTGCCGCACTTTTGCCATAATATGCACGCAAACTACGTTCATATCGCGCTTGGTGTAAATCGATATTTTTAATTTCCCCCTTTTCAATGCAAAGGGTTTCAAATAGAGGATACATTAATGAGCACCTTCAATCGGTAAATAGACTTTTTCTAACAATTCTTCATATTCATCTTGCGCATTGCTATGAATGGTAATTCCCCCTCCACTATGAAAATAAAATTTTTCATCTACTTGAGAAATAAATCGAATTGCCACCGCACTTTGTAGTGTTTTACCATCAAATATGCCAAAAATTCCTGTGTAATAACCACGTTTTTGTTTTTCTGCTTGTTGAATAATTTGTGTGGTTTTCTCTTTTGGGGCGCCACTAATGGAACCAGCAGGCAAGAGTTTCGCTAAAATATCTCCAATTTGATTTTGCCAGTTTTTATTCAATTTTCCGCAAATTTCAGAACTGGTTTGCAGTATTTCGCCTTTCTGAGTCTTAATACGCTCGATATAACGAAATTTTTTTACTTGAATGTGTTCTGCCACCATTGATAAATCGTTACGCATTAAATCAACAATCGTGTAATGCTCACGTTGTTCTTTTTCATTTGTGAGTAACTGATTTTCTGCATCGGGCAGGGCGGCGTTAATCGTCCCTTTCATGGGATAAGTAAAAATGCGGTTACCCTGAATATTGACAAAACATTCAGGTGAAAAGCAAACAAATTGATTTTGTAACCACAATTTATAAGGTGCATTGGTTTGATGAAAAATTTGTTCAAGTGAAAGATTGCCTGAAATTTCAGTAGGATAAGTTAGATTTAATAAATAAGAATTGCCTTTTTGTAATTCACTTTGAACAAGTTCAAAACCTTGTTGATAACGCGAGAAGGGCATCGGATGTTTGGTAAAATTAAGAGGGAGAGGTCGGGGAGAAATTGTGCTATTTCTTTTCCCTAAAATATCAAAATAAATGCCTTGTTGTGCAGAATTTTCGAGAGGACAAATCAAGGGTTTTTCTTTTTCAAAATCAATAAGAAAGAAAAATGGCGTGCGTTGTTTGCCATAATGATTAGCCTGTTTAATAAAATGTTGCATTGTGATTTGTGCCATTTAGCGTAAAATTGCCCGATTATAACGAATAGCGAGCGGTTATGAAATTACTCATCATTAATAATCACGATTCTTTTACTTTTAACTTGGTAGATTTAATTCGGAAATTAAATGTGCCTTATGACGTTTTAAACGTGGAAGATTTGAAAGAAAATACAGCGGAGAACTATAGTCATATATTGATTTCGCCGGGGCCCGATGTGCCACGCGCTTATCCACAACTTTTTTCTCTGTTAGAAAAATATTATCAACAAAAATCTATTTTAGGTGTGTGTTTAGGGCATCAAACCTTATGTGAATTTTTTGGCGGTACATTATATAACTTAGAGAAAGTTCGTCACGGGCAGAAAAGAACATTAAAAGTGCGGTCAAATTCCCCATTGTTTTTTGATCTTCCAACTGAATTTAATATTGGGCTATATCATTCTTGGGGCGTGCAGAAAGACGATTTTCCTCATAGCCTAGAAATTACCGCACTTTGTGATGAAGATGTAGTGATGGCAATGCAACATAAATCTTTACCAATTTATAGCGTTCAGTTTCATCCAGAATCTTATATGTCAGACTTTGGAGAGCAAATTTTGCGTAATTGGTTGGCGATTCCTGCTATCTAATTCTGAATGGGCATATAATACACCACCAAATTCCACACTTGATCTATGAAAAAGAATCAGAGGTATATCAAAGCAAATTATTAGTTCATATTGTTTCTTTCAAACTAAGTAATAAAACTAGGTTACATTATCTCACTTTGTTTTTGTGTCAATTCACTTTACAATGTTGCATTTAAAAGATATTGACAATTTCTACATTAACAGGACAAATCAAATCAAATCAATATAACCCTTACGATGAATTAGAATACTATTCTAAACCATTTTCTTATACGAGTATTGCGCTTTTAGAGGGGAATGCGACCTTTGGGGATTAAAGCCGCCAGCACTCAAAGGGGCTAAAGTATTAGAATTAGGTTCTTCTTTTGTTGGAAACTTAATCTCTCAAGCGGTTTATTATCCAGATACGGAATTTGTTGGCGTGGATTTAGCGGATAGTCAAATTACCCAAGGTAATGAAATTATTCACTCAATGGGCTTAACCAATGTGCGTTTAGAAACAAAAAATATTCTTGAAATTTGTCGTGAAAATTTAACCTCAAACGGTATTGCTTATATTTCTTATAATACCTACCCAGGTTGGAAAAGCCGCGAAGTTGCACGGGATATTATGCTTTATGCCAATAAATATACGCAAGATTTACCGCTTGCAGAACAAACTCGTCGTGGTAAAGTGGTGGTTCAATTATTTTCTGATGCGATTAAATCCATTGCCTCAGAAAAAATAAAAAATCATAGCCGAGTGGATAATTTTGATAGTATTCAAACACATAGTGATCATTATATTGCACACGAATATCTTGCATACCACAATCATCCAATTTATCTTCATCAATTTGTGGATAGTCTCAATCAACATCAATTAGCTTATATTGGCGATACCAGTTTCCAACTTTCCTATATTTCTTGGATGCCTCACCATTTGAGAGAAATGATCGATCAATTATCTGAGACAGATTATGTCGCCCGTGAGCAATGCCTTGATTATCTTTAAGATGTGGTATTTAGACGAAGTTTGTTATGTCATCAGCATTGCAAGGCTATTTAATTCAAAATGAATATAAAGATATGAACAACAATGATAAATTGATTGATGAAACTTATGATTGCAGTGAGTTGTTTAATGCGCTTTGTGATGTATTAACAAATTTAGGTTATATCCAGCCTGTAAACCTATAATCTGTGGACGGTGCGTGTTATGTACCGTTTTGTTTTTCATCTAAATATCAATTTAAATTGAGAACTATTTGCATTTAAATAAAATTAGGCATAGAATAGCCACAATTCAGGCTTAACTGAATAATTTGCACTCAACATAAGGAGCTTTTCAATGCAATTTAAACATTTCAAACTTGCTACCCTTGCGGCAGCACTTGCTTTTTCTGCTAATAGTTTTGCTGATATTACCGTTTATAATGGTCAGCACAAAGAAGCCGCTACGGCTGTGGCAAAAGCCTTTGAACAGGAAACAGGCATTAAAGTTACGCTAAATAGCGGGAAAAGTGAGCAACTTGCAGGTCAATTAAAAGAAGAAGGCGATAAAACACCAGCCGATGTTTTCTATACTGAACAAACAGCGACTTTTGCCGATCTTTCTGAAGCAGGGCTTTTAGCACCAATTTCAGAACAAACCATTAAACAAACCGCACAAAAAGGCGTACCACTTGCACCGAAAAAAGACTGGATTGCATTAAGTGGCCGTTCTCGCGTAGTGGTTTACGATCACACTAAATTATCTGAAAAAGATATGGAAAAATCAGTGCTTGATTATGCAACACCAAAATGGAAAGGCAAAATCGGTTATGTATCAACTTCTGGCGCATTCTTAGAGCAAGTTGTTGCGTTAAGCAAAATGAAAGGGGACAAAGTTGCGCTTAATTGGTTAAAAGGTTTAAAAGAGAACGGAAAACTTTACGCTAAAAATAGTGTGGCATTACAAGCGGTTGAAAATGGCGAAGTACCTGCTGCGTTAATCAATAACTATTATTGGTATAACCTAGCAAAAGAAAAAGGCGTGGAAAACCTAAAAAGCCGTCTTTATTTTGTTCGCCACCAAGATCCAGGTGCGTTAGTTAGCTATTCAGGTGCAGCAGTATTGAAAGCTTCTAAAAATCAAGCTGAAGCACAAAAATTTGTTGATTTCTTAGCGAGTAAAAAAGGTCAAGAAGCATTAGTGGCAGTGCGTGCAGAATATCCGTTACGTGCTGATGTGGTTTCGCCATTTAATCTTGAACCTTATGAAAAATTAGAAGCACCAGTGGTGTCCGCAACAACAGCTCAAGATAAAGAACATGCGATCAAATTAATTGAAGAAGCTGGATTGAAATAATCCAAATATTGCGTGTGTGGATTTGAAAAAATTCACGCACGCGTTTACAATTCTCTAACAAAATTAACCGCTTGCGTGCGTGAACTGAAAAGTTCACATTCCTAAAAGGATTTAACTTTGCCTCGCAGACCGCCATTCTGGCTCACTTTACTTATCATCTTAATCGGGCTTCCGTTATGTTTGCCGTTTCTGTATGTCATTTTGCGTGCGACAGAAGTGGGATTAACGCGGAGTGTTGAGCTATTGTTTCGCCCTCGAATGGCTGAATTATTAAGCAATACAATGCTTTTAATGGTTTGTGTAACTATCGGTGCTATTTCACTTGGCACGCTTTGTGCTTTTTTACTTGAACGTTATCGCTTTTTCGGTAAAGCTTTTTTTGAAGTGGCGATGACGTTACCCCTTTGTATTCCCGCCTTTGTAAGTTGTTTTACTTGGATCAGCCTCACATTCCGCGTTGAGGGTTTTTGGGGAACAATTGGTATTATGACATTAAGTTCATTTCCTTTGGCTTATTTGCCCGTTTCCGCCATACTAAAAAGGCTTGATCGTTCTCTTGAAGAAGTAAGCCTTTCGCTTGGTAAAAGCCCTGTGTATACCTTCTGGCATGCAATTTTCCCGCAACTTAAACCCGCCATTGGTAGTAGTATCTTACTGATTGCTTTACATATGTTGGTCGAATTTGGTGCAGTGTCAATTTTAAATTATCAAACCTTTACCACTGCCATTTTCCAAGAATATGAAATGTCTTTTAACAACAGCACTGCTGCATTATTATCCGCCGTTTTAATGGCAATTTGTGTACTTATTGTTTTTGGGGAAATTTTCTTTCGTGGAAAACAAACCCTTTACCACAGTGGAAAAGGTGTTACGCGTCCTTATCTCGTAAAAACACTTTCCTTTGGAAAACAATGTTTAACCTTCGGATTTTTCTCTAGCATATTCATTTTAAGCATTGGCGTGCCTGTGATTATGTTAATTTACTGGCTTATTGTGGGAACTTCACTTGAAAATGCGGGCGATTTTTCAGAATTTTTATCGGCATTCAGCAATTCATTTATCATTTCAGTCTTAGGCGCATTACTCACTGTAATTTGTGCCTTGCCATTAGTTTGGGCAGCTGTTCGTTATCGTAGTTATTTAACTATTTGGATAGACCGCTTGCCATATCTATTACACGCTGTGCCAGGATTAGTCATTGCCTTATCATTAGTCTATTTTTCCATCAATTACGCTAATCACCTATATCAAACTTTTTTTGTGATTATCATTGCCTACTTTATGCTCTATTTGCCAATGGCACAAACTACATTAAGAGCGTCTTTAGAGCAACTTTCTGATCAAATCGAAAAAGTCGGACAAAGTCTTGGGCGAAGCCCTTTCTATATTTTTCGCACCTTGATGCTACCAGCCATATTACCAGGTGTGGCAGCCGCATTTGCTTTGGTTTTTTTAAATTTAATGAAAGAGCTTACCGCTACACTTTTGCTCACACCAAATGATATTAAAACCTTATCCATTGCCGTGTGGGAACATACCAGCGATGCACAATATGCTGCCGCAACCCCTTATGCGTTAATGCTCGTTCTTTTTTCGGGTATTCCTGTATTTTTATTGAAAAAATATGCATTTAAATAAAATGATAAATAATCCGTTATTAACCGTTAAAAATCTCAATAAATTTTTTAATGAACAACAAGTTCTGCACAATATTTCATTCAGCTTACAACGCGGAGAAATCCTCTTTTTACTTGGTGCTTCAGGCTGTGGGAAAACAACCTTATTGCGAGCGATCGCAGGCTTTGAACAACCCAATACTGGCGAAATTTGGCTAAAAGAGCGGTTAATTTTTGGCGAGAATTTTAATCTGCCAACGCAACAACGCCATTTAGGTTATGTTGTGCAAGAGGGCATACTTTTTCCTCACTTAAGTGTCTATCGCAACATTGCTTACGGATTAGGCAATGGCAAAGGAAAAAATAGTGAAGAAAAAACGCGAATTGAACAAATAATGCAACTCACGGGTATTTTTGAACTGGCGGATCGCTTTCCACATCAACTTTCAGGCGGGCAACAACAACGTGTAGCGTTGGCACGTGCTTTAGCCCCGAATCCAGAACTGATTTTATTAGACGAGCCTTTTAGTGCCTTAGATGAACATCTTCGCCAGCAAATTCGCCACGAAATGCTCCAAGCCCTACGTCAAAGTGGTTCGTCTGCGATTTTCGTTACTCACGATCGTGATGAAGCCTTACGCTACGCTGATAAAATCGCCATTATTCAGCAAGGTAAAATTTTACAAATCGACACGCCTCGCACACTTTATTGGTCGCCTAATCATCTTGAAACAGCAAAATTTATGGGGGAAAGTATTGTTTTGCCTGCAAATCTGCTCGATGAAAATAACGCTCAATGCCAATTAGGCAATATTCCTGTAAAAAATAACTCAATCTCGCTGAAACAAGGTAAGATTTTACTTCGTCCAGAACAATTTAGCCTGTTTAAAACATCAGAAAATCCAACCGCACTTTTTAATGGACAAATAAAACAAATTGAATTTAAAGGAAAAATTACCTCCATTCAAATTGAAATTAATGGCTACGCAATATGGATTGAGAACGTTATTTCTCCCGATTTATCTATTGGCGATAATTTGCCTGTTTATTTACATAGAAAAGGGCTTTTTTACGCTTAACAATAAAGCCTTATCTTCATAATAAGGCTTATTTTTAAACAATATATTCGGAAAAAATTTGTTCCAGATGTGATATTAAACAGTCTGCGCCTAAAATATTTTCCTCTTTCCACGCCTGTTGCAAAATATCTGGAGAAAATTGCTGGCTTGCCAATTCAGCTAACGGCAAATAACTGATATGCCAAGGCTCCCGCCCCACTTTCTTATTAGACTGCATATTTATAAAAGGCAAAGCAAAATCAAAGTGCGGTAAATTTTCTGTAAGAAATTCACTCAATTCAAAAAAGTAGCCGCCTTTTTCATATTCCCAAGGCTCCAGTTGTAAAGATTGCCCTTGTGGCAAAAGATCAGGATCGAAAATATCCACTTCCGTTCCCCAATGATGACGGCTAGCTGCTGGTAATGCAGACCAACGTAAAATCGCCTGACATTTTTGCCAGTCATCTAATTGGCTTAAATCTAATGCCTTTCCTGCGTCATCGTGTACTTTTCTCTCGCCCTTAAATTTGCTGTTCCAAATAAGCTGTTGGCGTTCAAAATCACGAAAACTGCTCGCAGGCTGTAAATTAAAGCCATTTTTTGTCGCACTTTGTTGCAACCCTTGAAATGCTTGCACAGCTTGAGTTTGCAAAAAATGATTTGAGGAATGAATTGCGGGTAAATTGACTAAATGCTCACGGGACTTTCCTGTAAACATTTCTGGGGTTAATTTCATTTTAGCTATCCAATAAATTCACTAACATTTTGTGATAAATTTCACCGCACTTGCCAAGGTCTTCTACACTGACGCATTCATTTACTTTATGAATTGTTGCGTTAAGTGGGCCAAATTCCATTACTTCTGCGCCCATCAATGCAATAAAACGCCCGTCTGACGTGCCACCACCTGTTTCAGCCTTTGGCGTTATGCCTGTGATTTCCTCAATAGCGGAGGTTATCGAATCTAATAATTTACCTGGTTTTGTTAAAAAGGGTTTGCCTGATAAATTCCATTCAATACGATATTTCAAATTGTGTTTTTCTAGCATTTCAGCCACTTTTTGCTTGATGATTTCATCCGTGACTTCTGTGCAATAACGCAAATTGAACTGAATATATAACTCTGCAGGAATTACATTATTACTTCCCGTACCTGCGTGAATGTTAGCAATTTGTAGGCTTGTTGGTGGGAAAAATTCATTGCCTTTATCCCATTGGTAAGTCGTTAATTCTTGCAAAAATGGCGCAGCTTTATGAATTGGGTTTTCGGCTAAATACGGATAGGCTACGTGTCCTTGAATACCTTGAATATAAAGATTTCCTGTAATTGAGCCGCGGCGACCATTTTTGACAACATCGCCTAAGTTTTTAGCACTCGATGGCTCGCCAACCATACAATAAGTAATTGTTTCATTACGCGCCATTAACGTCTCAACCACACGCACAGTACCATCTTTTGCGGTTGCCTCTTCATCAGAGGTAATCAATAATGCAATGGTGCCTTTATGATTAGGATTTGCTTTTACATATTCTTCTGCCGCCACAATCATTGCAGCAAGAGATCCTTTCATATCCGCCGCACCACGACCATAAAGCATGCCATCGATAATCTCAGCAGAAAACGGAAAATACGACCACTGATTTTCATCACCAGTAGGCACAACATCCGTATGTCCAGCGAAAGCAATAACTGGCTCACCCGTTCCATGTTTTGCCCATAAATTCAACGTATCATTAAAAGGCATCCATTCAATTTGAAAACCTAACTTTTCTAAACGTTCTGCAATAATTTGCTGACAACCTTCGTCATTCGGGCTAATAGATGGGCGACGAATTAAATCTTGCGCCAACGAAACCACTTTTTCTCTCATAAAAACTCCTAAGAAAATAACCGCACTCTAGGCAAAAGCAGCCTGATATTCCTTCTCATTAAAACCAATTAGAGCCTTCCCATCTTGTAAAATAATTGGGCGTTTAATTAAAGTTGGATTTGCAGCCAACACGGAAAGTGCGGTCGTTTTATCAAGGGAATTTTTAACTTGCTCATCCAAATTACGCCAAGTTGTACTGCGTTTATTCACCAATACCTCCCAGCCAAATTGAGCTTCCGCTTGGGTTAAGAAATTCAAATCTACCCCATCAACACGGTAGTCGTGAAGTTTGTGTTCAATATTGTGATCCGCCAACCACTTCAACGCTTTCTTTACTGTATCGCAATTTTTAATACCGTAAACTATAATCATATTTTTCTCTCTTGTTTGTTATTTTGCTGAGTATTATACCTGAAAAACAATCAATAACTCGAAGAAAAAATAGATGAAAAAACTCGTATAATTAGGCATAATGTTGTCAATATTCACAGTAAGGAGTCTCAAATGGAACTCACTTTTGAACAAATTTCTGATTTACTTAAAACTCAAAAAAAAGACAAGGAAGAATACGCTTTTAGTTTGGAAGAACGACAATTAGCTGCAAAAGCAAGTTCGGAAGCTTGGCAAGCTATTTTAAATCATAAAATTGAGCCATTCGATTTTAAAAAATAGAGTTGATTATGCTGCCAACATACGATGTTTATATTGCTGAAACATCAGGCGATTGCCTTGAAAATGATCTTCTAAAACAATTTATCGTGACTTATCTAACTCAAGATGATCTTGATAAACTAAAAATGATTTTAACGAATATCCCACAACTTAGACCATTCTGGGGAAAAACAGGCTATAAATACATTACAATAGATAATATCTATTTTTTATATGAAGTGGCTGAAGACGAAAGAAAAGTCATTATTTTAGGTGCTAAATTTAATAATAAACGAAAAACATTTAATTTTGCGAATACACTCAAGCAACAAAAAACAATGAAAAAATGGATTGAGGATTATCCTAAATACTATCCCAATAAATAAGCCCGATTAAATCGGGCTTATTTATTTTTAGTTAGCCTAATAATTTATTTATTCTTTTAATAAACACAGCTGGGTTTTCCAAAGAACCTCGCTCTGCCAACATAGCCTGTTCGAGCAACAATTCCACCCAATCAGAAAATTCAGTTTCATCTGCAATATCAGCCACTTTTTTCACTAAATGATGTTCTGGATTAAGTTCAAAAGTGTATTTTACTTCTGGAACAGGTTGCCCTGCAGCGGCAAACAATTTCGCCATTTGGGTCGTCATTTGATCGTTATCTGTCGAAACCACCGCTGGTGTATCCGTTAAATTGTGGGTTAAACGCACAGTTTTTACACGTTCGCCAAGCAAGTTTTTCACACGCTCAATAAAACTACCAAAGGCTTCATCTTGTTGTTTTTGTGTTTCAGATTCTTTATCCGCTAAATCGCCTAAATCCAAATCTGCTTTTGTAATACTTTGTAATGGTTTATCGTCGAATTCAGTTAAATAGCTTAACATCCATTCATCAATGCGATCGGAAAGTAATAAAACCTCAATGCCTTTTTTATTGAATAATTCCAAGTGTGGGCTATTTTTCGCTGCAACATAACTATCCGCTGTAATGTAATAGATAGCTTTTTGCCCCTCTTTCATACGCGAGATGTAATCTTCTAAAGACACAGTTTGCTCGCTGCTATCATTATGCGTTGAAGCAAAACGTAATAACTTCGCAACAGTTTCTTTGTTAGCAAAATCTTCTGCAGGGCCTTCTTTCAAGACTAAACCAAACTCTTTCCAGAATTGGAGATATTTTTCTGTATCATCTTTTGCTAATTTTTCTAGCATTTGTAATGAACGCTTAGTTAATGCTTTGCGTAATGCCGCAGTAATTTTGTTATCTTGCAAAATTTCACGAGATACATTTAATGGCAAGTCATTGCTATCAATTAAACCACGCATAAAACGTAGATAATTCGGCATAAATTGCTCAGCATCATCCATAATAAATACGCGTTGAACATAAAGTTTTAAGCCGTGTTTATGTTCGCGATTAAATAAATCCCAAGGTGCTTTAGCTGGTACATAAAGCAAACTAGTATATGCTTGATTTCCCTCAACTTTGTTATGCGCCCAAGTCACAGGATCAACAAAATCATGGCTTAAGTGTTTGTAAAACGCTTTGTATTCCTCATCGGAAACATCATTTTTAGAGCGTGTCCAAAGGGCATCTGATTTATTAATTTTCTCCCATTTCTCACCGCACTCTTTGCCTTCATCATCGTATTCTTTCGTCAGCATTTCCACTGGTAACCCAATATGGTCAGAATATTTACCGATAATTTCACGCAAACGCCATTCGTTTAAAAATTCTTTTTCATCTTCACGTAACTGTAAAATCACATCTGTACCACGAGATTTTTTCTCAATATCCGCCACAGAATATTCGCCTTCGCCCGCAGATTCCCAAAGTACAGCTTTATCCGCCTCTTCGCCAGCCGCTCTAGTTTTTACAGTCACTTTATCTGCCACAATAAAAGCTGAATAAAAACCCACACCAAATTGCCCAATAAGTTGGCTATTTTTTGCTTGATCTTGACCAAGTGCGGTTAAAAATTCTTTTGTTCCTGATTTTGCAATCGTCCCCAAATGATCGATGACTTGCTCACGGGTCATACCAATGCCGTTATCGCTAATTGTGATAGTGCCTTTATCCGCATCAAAGCTAACACGCACACGTAAGTCGCCATCGCCTTCATATAAAGCAGGGTTAGAAAGCGCTTTAAAACGTAATTTATCTGCTGCATCAGAGGCATTAGAAATTAATTCACGTAAGAAAATTTCTTTGTTGGAATACAAAGAATGGATCATTAATTGGAGAAGTTGTTTGACTTCAGATTGGAAGCCGCGAGTTTCTTGATTTTGTGACATAATTTTTTCCTTCATAAAGATAAAAATTGAACGTCACAGATATAAGAATAAAAAGAAAGATTTCAAGGGGAAAAGCAAAGTGCGGTGAATTTTCACCGCACTTTTATCAGGCTAGTATCAATTACTCTTTTCTTTCCTTCACATTTTCAACCCAGCGTTCTATTAATCGTTTCGCTTCTTGATCCGAACCAAATTTGATGAAATCAATATCAAGTAGTTTAAGTTTTGCTGGCTCTGAAAGATGTGGATGCGCTTTGGCATGAATATTTGTTGGCAGTTGGTAAGAATCCGCCTCACGCCAATGAATTTCTTGGGCTTCAGCAGAAAGAACAAAATCGACAAAGCGTTTAGCATTCTCTAAATTGCGTCCATTTTTAATGATACTGACTGCCCCTAACGTATAGCCTATGCCTTCGCAAGGTAAAGCACCAATAACTGGCGCACCTTTATCCTTTTCACGCACATAAGTATGCATAAAACCAATATCAACAGCGGCTGCGCCCGTAGAAATATTAGCCGTTGCTAATCCAGTTTTCGTGTATTGAGCAATGTTTTTATCAAGTTCTTTCAAATAAGCAAAGGCTTTATCTTCTCCCATAATTTCAATTAAAGTTGTAAGAATGGTGTAGCCTGTGCCCGATACTCGAGGATCTGGATATTGAATTAACCCTTTAAATTCTGGTTTTAATAAATCAGCATAACATTGAGGTTTCGCGATATTTTTTTCAGCTAGCAGTTTTTCATTCATCCCAATGCCAAGCTCCATAAGATAAATAATCGACGTAGTATCGCCACGTTGTTCCGTGAGCTTTTTGAATTGAGGCATAATTTCTTTTTGCAGAGGCGAACGATAAGTTTCTAACAAACCTGCATCTCGTGCTTGAAAGTGCGGTTCCAATGTACCGCCATACCACACGTCTGCTTGTGGATTTTCTTTTTCAGCTTTGATTTTGCCTAATACAGTCCCAGTGCTATTACGCACAAACTGAGTGTCCACATTATATTTTTTGCTAAAAGCGTGAGCGACTTTTTCACAAGTCGTGTTTTGGACGCTGCAATACAGCACTAATTTGCCTTCTGCTTGAGCAGGGGTTGATAAACTTAATCCTAATAAGCCGCAACCAAGCACGCTGGAAAGTGCGGTCAATTTAAAAGAATTTTTTAAAGAAAAAGAGAGTGTCATGATGCATCCTTACTTATATGAATACAGAAAAAAGTAAGTCAGCCCTTTAAGTAAGAAGGAGAGATTAGTTTCCTACGCCAGTGCTAACTGTTTCAGGTTCACGGGTATTTTCTCAGCGATGTCCGCACCCCGACTAACCGTGAATCAATATAAGTTGTAATACTATTTTTGTAAAGTCGGATAAGTTTATGATTTTCTTGATTGTGATATAAAAAAATTAGACTTATAATTCCTGTAAATTTGAACAGATAAAAATTTCATCATGGATATTTCTGAATTACTTGACGGACTTAACGATAAACAACGCGAAGCCGTAGCTGCTCCTCTTGGTAATCACTTAGTGCTAGCTGGTGCAGGCTCTGGCAAAACGCGTGTATTGACACACCGTATCGCTTGGTTAATTGCGGTAGAAAATATTTCTGAAAGCAGCATTATGGCGGTGACGTTTACCAATAAAGCAGCAGCAGAAATGCGTCATCGTATTCAAGCTACACTTGCCAAACACGCACAACATCAATTATTTGGTATGTGGATTGGAACCTTTCATAGCATTGCCCATCGTTTATTGCGAGCCCACCATTTAGATGTAGGATTGCCACAGGATTTCCAAATTTTGGATTCAGAAGATCAACTTCGTTTAATTAAACGGTTATTAAAATTACATAATTTTGATGAGAAAGCTTTTCCGCCGAAACAGGCTTGTTGGTACATCAATAACAAAAAAGATGAAGGCTTGCGACCAAACGACATTGAAGATTTTAATGATCGTCAAGAGCGTGAATGGATTAAAATTTATCAGATTTATCAAGACACTTGCGATCGCGCAGGATTAGTCGATTTTGCTGAATTATTAATTCGAGCCTATGAATTATTTGAGAAAAAACCATTGATTTTGCAACGTTATCAACAACGTTTTCAGCATATTTTGGTAGATGAATTTCAAGACACCAATAAAATCCAATATAAATGGATCAAAATTCTCGCAGGAAAAACAGGCAAAGTAATGATTGTGGGCGATGATGATCAATCTATTTATGGCTGGCGTGGCGCACAAATTGAAAATATTCAAAAATTCTTGAAAGATTTCAACGCCGAAACCATTCGTCTTGAACAAAACTATCGTTCTACCGCCAATATCCTAAACAGCGCAAATGAATTGATTGCAAACAATAGTGATCGTCTTGGTAAAAATTTATGGACAGAGGGCGAAAAAGGCGATCCTGTGGGCATCTATGCTGCTTTTAATGAATTAGACGAAGCAAAATTTGTCGCTTCACAAATTCAGGATTGGGTAGAAAATGGCGGAAAACTTGATGATTGCGCTGTACTTTATCGTAGTAATAGTCAATCACGGGTTATTGAAGAAGCCTTAATTCGTTGTCAAATTCCATATCGTATTTATGGCGGTATGCGTTTCTTTGAACGACAAGAAATTAAAGATGCGTTAGCCTATCTTCGTTTGATTAATAATCGTCAAGATGATGCGGCTTTTGAACGTGTAATTAATACGCCAACCCGTGGCATTGGCGATCGCACTTTAGATATATTGCGTAACTTAACACGGGAACGCCAAATTACCTTATGGCAAGCAATACAAGTCGCAACACAAGAAAATATGTTGGCTGGACGAGCCTCAACAGCCTTATTACGTTTCCAAGAATTAATTAATTCATTACAACTTGATATCGCAGAAATGCCACTTTTCGCACAAACTGATTTTGTGATTAAACATTCGGGTTTATATGAAATGTATCAACAAGAAAAAGGCGAAAAAGGCGAAGTGCGTATTGAAAACTTGGAAGAATTAGTCAGTGCAACCCGTGAATTTATCAAACCTGATGATGCAGAAGAAATGACCGAACTCACCGCCTTTTTAACGCACGCTTCCTTAGAAGCTGGCGAAGAACAAGTCTCTCCGCATCAATCCTGTGTAGAAATGATGACGTTACACTCTGCGAAAGGCTTAGAATTTCCTCGTGTATTTATGGTGGGCGTAGAAGAAGGATTATTCCCAAGTTTCCGTTCTTTTGAAGAACCTGGGCGTTTAGAAGAAGAACGTCGTTTAGCTTACGTCGGTATTACTCGCGCGAAGAAAAAACTGACCATCTCTTATGCGGAAAGCCGTCAGTTATATGCAAAAGAAGAACGCCATTTACCATCACGTTTTATCGCAGAATTACCGAGAGAATGTATCCAAGAAATTCGTTTACGAGGGACTGTCACGCGTGCAATGAATCTAACAAAAGTCGGTTCATTGTCGAATACCAGTGCGGTCGAAAATGAATGGAAAATGGGTCAAAAAGTCAAACATGAAAAATTCGGTTTTGGCACAGTGATTAATGTTGAAGGTTCTGATAACAATACGCGTCTCCAAATTGCTTTCCAAGCACAAGGGATTAAATGGCTCATTGCACATTTGGCAAAACTGGAAAAAGTACGGTAGAATCCAAGAGAGTTTTACTTCTACCGATTAATTTCTTTGAAAAGTGCGGTGAATTTTTACCGCACTTTTATTATCTACGAGTGATGGAATGTTTAAATTTGTATTCAAACGAATCTTAATGGTGATCCCTACTTTTATTGCCATTACTTTTATTACCTTTGCCCTTGTGCATTTTATTCCTGGTGATCCTGTGGAAATTATGATGGGGGAACGTGGCTTAACGGCAGAAGTACATCAACAAATGCTGCACCAATTGGGTTTAGATTTACCTCTTTATCAGCAATATTTCCACTATATTGGCAATGTAATTCAAGGGGATTTCGGTGCATCGTTCCGCACTCAACAACCTGTTCTTAGTGAATTTTTTACGCTTTTTCCTGCTACCGCTGAATTAGCATTTTTTGCGTTATTTTGGTCATTATTAGGTGGCGTTATTTTAGGCACAATTGCCGCAGTAAAAAAAGACAGTTGGATTTCTCACACAGTTACAGCTGCATCGCTCACAGGTTATTCTATGCCAATTTTCTGGTGGGGTTTAATTTTAATTTTATATGTTTCGCCACAACTCGGTTTGCCACAAGGTGGGCGTTTAGATAATGAATTTTGGATCGATACACCAACAGGATTTATGCTTATTGATAGTTGGCTTTCTGGTGTTTCTGGTGCTTTTGAAAATGCAGTGAAATCTTTAATTCTTCCTGCCATCGTCTTAGGTACAGTTCCTCTCGCCATTATTACGCGTATGACACGCTCTGCAATGTTGGAAGTATTAGGCGAAGATTACATTCGCACGGCAAAAGCAAAAGGTTTAAGCTATACTCGAATTGTTATTGTTCACGCATTGCGTAATGCGTTAATTCCTGTTGTTACTGTAGTGGGATTAATTGTAGGTCAATTGCTTTCTGGTGCAGTTCTCACCGAAACCATTTTCTCTTGGCCAGGAATTGGAAAATGGATTATTGATGCTATTCAAGCTCGTGATTATCCAGTATTACAAGGTTCTGTACTGATTATTGCGACGATTATTATTGTGGTGAATTTAACCGTCGATTTACTTTACGGTGTGGTCAATCCGCGTATCCGTCATTAATTGTAGGAGAAATTATGTCTGACACGCCTTCAACTTTCGCACCGAAAACGCCCTTGCAAGAATTTTGGTTTTACTTTAAACAAAATCGTGGTGCGCTAATTGGCTTAATCTTTATTTTACTGGTTGCCTTAATCAGCATTCTCGCGCCTTATATTGCACCTTTTGATCCAACAGAGCAAAATCGTACCGCACTTTTACTGCCTCCCGCTTGGTATGAGGGCGGCAATCCTGCCTATTTACTCGGCACAGATGATATTGGGCGAGATATTCTTTCGCGCATCATTTACGGAACACGAATTTCCGTTTTTGCTGGATTTGTCATCGTATTGCTATCTTGCGCCTTTGGCACCAGTCTTGGCTTGATTTCTGGCTATTATGGCGGCGTGCTAGATACAATTATCATTCGCCTAATTGATATTATGCTCGCGATTCCAAACTTGCTTTTGACGATTGTGGTCGTCTCTATTTTAGAGCCATCACTCGCCAACGCCACTTTAGCTATCGCCGTTGTGTCAATTCCTAGCTATGTGCGTTTAACTCGAGCAGCCGTGATGAATGAAAAAAATCGTGATTATGTGACTTCATCTAAAGTGGCTGGCGCAGGTATTTTACGCCTAATGTTTATTGTGATTTTACCGAACTGTTTAGCCCCTTTAATTGTGCAAATGACAATGGGCATTTCCAATGCAATCTTAGAACTTGCGACACTTGGTTTCTTAGGCATTGGTGCAAAACCGCCAACACCAGAACTTGGCACAATGCTTTCCGAAGCGCGTGGTTTTATGCAAGCGGCAAACTGGTTAGTTACAATTCCCGGTTTAGTTATTTTATCTTTGGTGCTTGCTTTCAACTTAATGGGCGATGGCTTGCGTGATGCACTTGATCCAAAACTCAAACAATAGGAAAACAGAATGGCATTATTAGACGTAAAAGAACTTTCTGTTCACTTTGGCGATAAAAAAACGCCATTTAAAGCAGTGGATCGTATCAGCTATCAAGTTGCACAAGGCGAAGTGCTTGGCATTGTGGGAGAATCGGGATCAGGGAAATCTGTTAGCTCTCTCGCAATTATGGGATTAATTGATCATCCTGGGCGTGTATCGGCAGAATCCTTGCAATTTGAAAACACAAATTTGCTTACTTTAGATCATAAAGCCAAACGCCAGCTTATTGGTGCTGATGTTGCGATGATTTTCCAAGATCCGATGACAAGTTTAAATCCAGCTTATACTGTGGGTTTCCAAATTATGGAAGCGTTAAAAACTCACGAGGGCGGCACAAAAAGGGCGAGAAAAGACCGCACTTTAGAGCTTTTAAGATTGGTCGGTATTCCTGATCCTGAATCACGAATGAATGTTTATCCCCATCAGCTTTCTGGCGGTATGAGCCAACGTGTGATGATTGCGATGGCAATTGCCTGCAGACCTAAATTATTGATTGCTGACGAGCCAACCACGGCATTGGACGTGACTATTCAAGCACAAATTATGGAACTCTTACTTGAATTGCAAAAGAAAGAATGTATGTCCCTAATTTTGATTACTCACGATCTAGCACTTGTGGCAGAAGCAGCAGATCGAATTATCGTAATGTATGCGGGACAAATCGTTGAAGAAGGCACCGCAAAAGATATTTTCCGCGATCCAAAACATCCTTACACGCAAGCCTTGTTACGTTCATTACCAGAATTTGCAGAAGGAAAATCTCGCTTGGAATCATTACAAGGTGTAGTACCTGGAAAATACGATCGCCCAACAGGCTGTTTATTAAATCCTCGCTGCCCTTATGCTACCGAATATTGTCGCCAAGTCGAACCTCTATTGCATCAGATCGGTTCGCGTAAAGTAAAATGCCACACTCCGCTGAACGAACAAGGCAATCCCGTTGAATATCAAGGAGCTTAATAATGACGAATGAAGTAAAAGAAAATGCGCCATTATTAAATGCGATTGGCTTAAAAAAATATTACCCTGTAAAAAAAGGCTTATTTGCAAAACCACAGCAAGTAAAGGCGTTAGATGGTGTCTCTTTTCAGCTTGAACGGGGTAAAACTTTAGCTGTCGTGGGGGAATCTGGTTGTGGAAAATCAACGCTAGGTCGTTTATTGACAATGATTGAACAACCAACCGAAGGCGAGCTGTATTACAAAGGGCATAATTTTTTAGAAAATGATTCTGAAACAAAAGCACTACGTCGTAAAAAAATTCAGATTGTTTTTCAAAATCCTTATGCATCATTGAATCCACGCAAAAAGATTGGTTCAATTTTAGAAGAACCATTAATTATCAACACAAGACTTTCCGCCAAAGAACGGCGAGAAAAAGTTTTATCGATGATGGAAAAAGTGGGATTGCGAGCTGAATTTTATGACCGTTATCCCCATATGTTTTCAGGTGGACAACGCCAACGCATCGCCATTGCACGTGGTTTAATGTTAAATCCTGATGTTGTTGTTGCCGATGAACCTGTTTCTGCATTGGATGTTTCCGTGCGTGCGCAAGTACTGAATTTAATGATGGATTTACAAGATGAATTAGGCTTGTCTTACGTGTTCATTTCACACGATCTTTCTGTGGTAGAACATATCGCTGATGAAGTGATGGTAATGTATCTAGGTCGTTGTGTTGAAAAAGGAACAACAGAGCAAATCTTCTCTAATCCTCAACATCCTTATACCAAAGCGTTACTTTCAGCAACGCCACGTTTGTCAGCAAACTTGCGCCGTGAGCGTATAAAGCTGACGGGCGAATTGCCAAGTCCGATTAATCCTCCCAAAGGCTGTGCATTTAATCCTCGTTGTTGGAAAGCGACAGAAAAATGCCGTGAAAATCAACCGCACTTGGAGCAACATACTGATGGCAAATTAATCGCTTGTTTCTATATTGATTAAATTCATTTTGTAAGATTTATAAATAGGCTCATTTTTTCTCTCGCCAATAGGTTGCAAATCGAGGTTTTCCACGACTCGTGAGGCCTCGATATTTATAAGTAATTACAGATCCTATCGGAGGGGGATTTTCTCGTTCGTTTAAGTTAAAACCCGAACCGATTTTAAATTCTCCCCGATGATTTTTACAAGTTAAAGCACCCATCACATTTTCAAATTGTCCTTTGCCTTTATGGTGTGCAATAACTGTACATTCTTCATCTCGTGCTGTTTTCAATTTTAAAATTTGTGAGCTTCGCTTACGTTCATAAGGTGCATTGGGATTGCGTACAACAACGCCCTCGCCTTGCAAATTTTCGACTTGTGCAAGAAATTGATATAAATGGGTTTTATCTTTAACAGGAATTTGCTCAATAATTTCAATATAAGTCGTTGGATGTTCAACTAAATAGGCTTTCAATTTAGCTAAACGCTCAAATAAATTCCCCTCTGCATCAGGCACATCAAAAACATACAATTTAAGTTTTTCCCAACCCTCGCCTTTGAAAGATTTTGTGATGGATGAAATTTCCTCAAAATGATTTCGCTCACTAAATAATTCGCCATCAATCGCAAAAGGAGGAAAATCCTTAATGAAATAGGCGGGCGGCGATAAAGGTTGCCCTTGTCGGGTTAATAATTGCTTTCCATTCCAATAACCGCGTACGCCATCTAACTTTTCAGACATTACCCAACCCTCTATGGGTTGATTATTGTAGGTATGAAGAAGCATTAAATCTGAGTTAGCAAAAGCAAAAGAAGTAATAAAGAAAAGTAACAAAGTGCGGTAAAATTTCATGATATTTTTCTAAATTTTAGTACTGGTCATTTTTCTCAGAATACGTTTATCTGGAATAATCTAAAAGCACGCAAATTCACTATTACGATCTAAATCGCAAAAAATCATCACTTCATCAGAAAAAGATGAATTTTTATTTACGCTAGCGAAGAATCTTCATCTGCTATACAATGCCATCGCGATTTTATGCTAAAAGGAGCAATCAATGTATTTAGATCAAATCAAAGCAGAACTTGTAGAAGCACAAGATGTATTAAACAAATTTATTTCTGACGAAAATAACATTAAATTAATTCAAGAAGCGGCATTATTAATTTCGAATAGCTTCAAACAAGGAGGCAAAGTGCTTTCTTGTGGTAATGGCGGTTCGCACTGTGATGCGATGCATTTTGCAGAAGAATTAACGGGTCGTTATCGTGAAAATCGCCCTGGTTATCCCGCTATTGCGATTTCAGATGCAAGCCATTTAAGCTGTGTAAGTAATGATTTTGGCTATGAATATGTATTTTCACGCTATGTTGAAGCGGTGGGTCAAAAAGGCGATGTGTTATTTGGCTTATCCACTTCAGGCAATTCAAAAAATATCTTAAATGCTATTGAAGCGGCAAAAGCAAAAGGAATGAAAGTGATTGCGATGACAGGCAAAGATGGTGGAAAAATGGCAGGATTAGCAGATGTTGAAATTCGCGTACCCCATTTCAGTTATGCAGATCGTATTCAAGAAATCCATATCAAAGTCATTCATATTTTAATGATGTTAATTGAGTTTGAAATGGCAAAACAAGCCTAAAGTGCGGTTGATTTCAATCAAGTTTTTAAAATCCCAAATTTTTTGGGATTTTTTATTAATAGCATTTGCATAATTATGCATAAAAATGTAATATTTTTTCATCTTATAAAGCATAGAGAAGAAAAATGGCTATTCATGTTAAAAATCTCAATTTCTTTTACGGTTCATCACAAGCGTTATTTGATATTAACCTTGAAGCTGAAGAGGGCGATACCGTTGTGTTGCTGGGCCCAAGTGGCGCAGGCAAAAGTACATTAATTCGCACATTAAATTTGTTAGAAGTGCCAAAATCTGGCGAATTAAGCATTACAAACAATGAATTTAATTTATCCAATGCAATGGCAAATCCCAAAGCAATCAGACAATTACGCCAAGATGTAGGAATGGTGTTTCAACAATATCATCTTTGGCCGCACTTAACGGTAATTGAAAACTTAATTGAAGCACCAATGAAAGTGCGTGGTGTGAGTGAAAGTGAAGCGAAAACTGATGCAATGGAATTGTTAAAACGTTTACGTTTAGAACAACTTGCTGATCGCTTTCCATTACATTTGTCAGGTGGGCAACAACAACGTGTTGCAATAGCGCGCGCACTGATGATGAAGCCACAAGTTCTATTATTTGATGAACCAACGGCTGCATTAGATCCAGAAATTACAGCACAAGTTGTAGATATTATTAAAGAATTACAAGAAACTGGCATTACGCAAGTGATTGTGACCCACGAAGTCAATGTGGCGCAAAAAGTGGCGACAAAAGTCGTCTATATGGAACAAGGTAAAATCGTCGAAATGGGATCGGCTGATTGCTTTGAAAATCCGAAAACCGAACAATTTAAACACTACCTTTCTCACTAGAAATAAGGAGCTTACGATGAAAAAAACATTATTAACTGCCATTTTATTGGGATCATCTGTTGCTGCAAACGCACAAGAACTCACTTTTGCAATGGAACCTAGCTATCCACCATTTGAAACCACAAATGAAAAAGGCGAAATTATCGGCTTTGATGTTGATGTGGCGAATGCAATTTGTCAAGAAATTCAAGCAACCTGTAAATTCAAGAGCGAATCCTTTGATGCGTTAATTCCAAATTTAAAAGCAAAACGTTTTGATGCAGCAATTTCCGCCATTGATATTACTGATGCTCGTGCAAAACAAGTGCTATTCTCTGATCCATATTACGACAGCACAGCAAGCTATGTTGCTCTTAAAGGCAAAGCAACTTTAGAGAGCGCAAAAAATATAGGTGTTCAAAATGGCACAACATTCCAACAATACACCGTAGCGGAGACCAAGCAATATACTCCAAAATCCTATTCAACTTTACAAAATGCTATTTTAGACTTAAAGAGCGGTCGGATTGATATTATTTTTGGCGATACCGCAGTGCTTTCCGATATGATTTCCAAAGAGCCAGAAATTCAATTTATAGGCGAAAAAGTAACCAATAAAAAATATTTTGGTAACGGGATAGCGATTGCAATGCACAAATCAAACAAAGATTTGGCGGCACAACTAAATAAAGGTTTAGCTGCAATTAAAGCGAATGGCGAATACCAAAAAATCTATGATAAATGGATGACAAAATAATTTATGTTTTCTGACTTTCTTTCTTTAATGTTTACCGCTGCCCTAATGACTTTAGGGCTTGCGGTCTGTTCATTGATCTTAGGCTTATTTTTAAGCCTAATTTTTGCCGCACTTGAAGCAAATCGTTTTGTTGGCAAGCCGATGACAGTATTTGTGGCATTATTACGTGGCTTACCCGAAATTATTGTTGTATTACTTGTCTATTTTGGTTCTACTGAATTAGTCGAAATGCTAACTGGCGAATACATCGAATTTGGGGCATTTGGCTGTGGTGTGTTTGCACTTTCTCTTATTTTTGCGGCTTATGCTTCACAAACATTACGCGGCGCAATTCAAGCCATACCAAAAGGACAATGGGAATCAGGTGCAGCGTTAGGTTTAAGCAAAAGCTATACCTTTATTCACATTGTTATGCCACAAGTATGGCGTCACGCTTTACCAGGTTTAAGCAATCAATGGCTTGTATTACTAAAAGACACAGCATTAGTTTCATTAATTGGCGTAGATGATTTGATGCGCCAAGCGGATCTGATTAATGCCAATACACATCAACCCTTTACTTGGTACGGTATTGCTGCGTTAATTTATTTAGCGGTGACATTAATTAGCCAAGTTGGTATTCGAAAATTAGAGCTGCGTTTTACTCGTTTTGAAAGGGGCGTGAAATAATGTTTCAAGAATATTTAAGCGTGATCGCACAAGGGATTCCAACGAGTTTACTCCTCACAGTCGTATCCTTACTGATTGCTTTCTTTTTAGCCTTATTTCTTACCTTTTTACTTTCAATGGAAAATAAATGGATAAAAAGTGCGGTCAATTTATACCTTACTTTATTCACAGGCACGCCACTGTTAGTACAGTTCTTTTTAATTTATGCAGGGCCCGGTCAATTCCAATGGATTATTGACAGCCCATTATGGTTTTTCTTATCCAATGCGTGGTTCTGTGCCGCATTAGCTTTAGCACTAAACAGCGCAGCCTATTCCACCCAATTATTTCACGGTGCAGTAAAAGCTATTCATAAAGGACAATGGGAAAGTTGCGCAGCGTTAGGATTAAGCCGATTACAGACACTCAAAATCTTAATTCCTTACGCTTTAAAACGCGCATTGCCTTCTTACAGTAACGAAATTATTTTGGTATTTAAAGGCACGGCGTTAGCTTCCACCATTACGATTATGGATATTATGGGCTATGCTCGCCAACTTTATGGTACAGAATATGATGCACTGACAATTTACGGCATTACGGGTGGTATCTATTTAATTATCACAGGCATTGCAACATTATTACTACGTAAATTAGAGAAAAAAGTATTGGCATTTGAACGTTTTGAAGTAAGCAAAGCATAAAGTGCGGTAAAATTTTTAGTGATTTTTAAATCCCAACCTAGGTTGGGATTTTTTAATTGAAAAGTAAAAGCTACTTCGTCACATCTTTGCCTTGTGCTATACCTTGCCAAAATATAGTATTAACGAGGAAAATAATGAATTTTGAGCAAATTATAGAACAACGTATTAAAGCCCTAAAAGAAGCCCATATCAGTAATCAAATTGAAGGAGCAGATATGGGCGATAGCACATTTTCTACTATGCTTGAAAGAGCTAACGCACCGATTACCAATGAAGAATTTGAACGACAAGAACTATTATTTGTTAAACAATTATTCGCCCAATAAAAAAGACTACCTTAGCGTGAAATCGAATCTCTGATCATTTAATATTAATTACTACAGGTTGTATATAGTAATTTGTTAAAAGCACGTTAATTTTATATATCTCAAAATCAAAAAAGATAAACGTGATGACAAACAAACAAAATTTCAGTGGAGAATATACAGAGGTAAACTCAGACAATTATTATACCCTAAAAGGACAATTGAAAACTGAATCAGAATCTATGCAAGAAGGCATCGATAAGGCAAAAGAGACATTTAAAAAGGATGTAGAAAAATACAGCGAGTTATCAGAATTGCGAAATTTGATCGAGGGAGAAATCCCTGCTGCAAACAGTACATTTAATTCTCGAAAGACTGCGTATACCACATTGCAAAACAAAATGAATAGTACAAGTTCAAACAGTCAAAAACTGAAAGCCGAAGATGTACAGAAAGCCAAAGAAGCCAAAGAAAAAGCTGAAGCAAATTTGAATAAGCTAAAGGCTCGCCGTAGCGAATTAGAAACTAAACATAGCATAACGATGACATCTGATGCGGCAAATAATAACGATTCAGAGAAAAATAAAAAAGAACTCGAAGAAATTGAGAAAAAACTGACCGCACTTGATGCTCAACTTGTTACAGATGAAGGAAATCTAAAAGAAAAACAAATAGCTCAAAAAAAATTGTTTCAGTATGGCGAGGCACTACGGGAGCATTTTCTGTAGGAAATCACTATCGAAATATAACCCGCCAAATTACTGGTGTAGCAGCAGGTACGGCAGACACTGATGCCGTAAACTTGGTACAGTTGAAATCGGCAGGCTTGCGTTTTGCTATTAATTCCGACGATAAAGGTCTTGCTGGCACGGATAAAACCCACAACTTCTACAAACACGTAGGCGAAACACTCTCTATTTTGGGCGGGAGTGGGGTTGGCTACAAAGCAGATTTGTATAGCAATCGCAACTTGATTACTTATCACGACAATGACGGTATTCGCATTGTAATGAAAACTAATCCAGTATTTGACCGTTTAACCTTAGTTAATAAAGATGATCCGAGTAAATCTTTAGAACTTTATGCTAAAACAGACAATAATGGTAAAGCCTATTTAAGTCCGGTAGAAAAAGACATTGCAGTCAAAGAAAAACCACAAACCCCGAATAATGGAACAGGCGGTAATCATAACGCAGTAGGTCAAAGCGGTGCCAGCGGACAAAATGGATCAAATTCTAATCACGGTATAAATGGTAACAATGGAACAATGGACTTTCTGCCAATGAAACTGATCTCACTTGTGCAGCAATCAAAGGATTGAATCAAGCGACTGGCGAAATCAATCGACAAATCCGAAAAACCACTCGTGAAAACCGTGCGGGTATTGCAGCAGCAATGGCAATGGGGCAAATTTACCCAGTGCAAGGAAAACGCTTTACCGTTGGCGCGGCTGCGAGTACTTATCGAGGACAATCTGCTGTTGCAGTTGGGGTTCGTTATACACCTAAACCGAATATGGTAATTAGCCTTTCTGGCGCTGCTGATACCAATAACGGTGTGGGTGCTGCAACTGGGGTAAGTTTTGGGTTTTAGCCTATTGAAATAATCCAAAAATAAATAACGGTGATTGTTTTAAACGATCACCGTTAAATTAAAGTGTTTTATAAAAAGATTTTTGTATTCTAAAAATTAGAATCCGTAACCCACGCCAACTTTCGCGCCATAATTATTAACTTTGGTACTATCAAAATTACCTAAACGATTGTATTCAACACCGCCATTTGCATACCAGTTGCCATCTAATTTATATTTCGCACCTGCTACAACCCCATAGCCGAGCTTAATATCAGAAGAACTTTTAAACTTTTGTTCTGCACGGTTAGTGTATTTAAATTGATTAGCCGCTATACGAGCACCAACATAAGGTTGCACTTTAGAATTTGTATCAAAATCATAAAATACCGAAGTACCTAAACCTTGAATTTTCGCACCATCAACTTTTCCGTGATGAGTATAATCACTCGCAACGCGTGTATTTCCTACTTTATAACCCACGGATACGCGAGGTTCAACTCTTGTATTGTTACTACCGTTGGCTTTGGTTCGAGATAAACCGACATCGCCTTCAGCATAAATATTCGCATTTGCAACAGAAGCAAAGGTAAATGCACCAACAATAACTGCTAATAAAGATTTTTTCATTGGATAACTCCTTTATTTATTGAATAAACTGGAAAAATATATCACAAAATTATTCGTCTTCATCGACAAAAATTAATTTTCCCTTACATTTTTTACACAAATATTCGATGTTTTCTTTCATTATTTTGTTATGCCGACGAATAGTTAGAAAATGGCTTTGGCACGCACAACGATATTCAAAGGTTTTACCTTGCACATTTTTTATATCAAATTGATGACAGGTATCCGCAGGCAGCTTAAAAATTTCATTCATTACAAATTGCCATTCTTTCCCATGTGGTTTTACGCGACCAAAAATTTGATACACAATCAAATGCGCAAGCTCGTGTGGCACGACTTGTCGAATAAATGCATCTGCATTTTCTAATAACAAAGTGCGGTTAAATTTTATTTCATTTTTTTGTAGGTAAGCCACTCCTGCCTTTATGCCACGTAAATCATAATTTACCTCAGGCATTGTAAACTTTCGCTTAAAATAAGCCTCTGCAAGTAGCAAAGACTGATTCAATTTGCGTTGCACTTGCATTTTTAAATGATGGAATGGAATTTGCTCTATTGATGTCATCGGTAAAAGCAAAAACCGCTAGATAAGCGGCTTTTATATGATAGAATAAACAGTGGTTGGTCAGGTACGTTATTGCCTGACTGGCGGGTCAGGCAGTAACTCAATCTCGATCAGCTTTGTTTAACAACTCTGAAAGGAGATAGCCTTATGATAAAAATCATCTTAATGATTATTATCGGGTTCTTGTTGCTGTCCTTTAGCTCCCCAGCTTGGTAGCAACCTAAACCAACTAAGGCAACAAGAAACCTTGTTGCCTTTCCAATATAAGCCTTTCAAACTAAAAATTCAAGCCTATTATTTTAATCCTGCAGCAACACGCAATTCTGCTGCACGATCCACTTTTTCCCAAGGGAATTGCTCACGACCGAAATGACCATAAGCTGCCGTTTCACGATAGATTGGTTGGATTAAATCTAACATTTTAATTAAGCCATAAGGACGTAAATCAAAAAATTCACGCACTAACGATACTAATAATTCATTCGCAACTTTTCCAGTTCCAAAGGTTTCGATCATGATAGATGTTGGATCAGCCACACCAATCGCATAAGAAAGTTGGATTTCACAACGATCTGCCAAACCAGCTGCCACAATATTTTTTGCAACATAGCGTGCAGCATAAGCTGCGGAACGGTCTACTTTAGAGGGATCTTTTCCTGAGAATGCGCCACCACCATGACGAGCTGCACCACCGTAAGTATCGACAATAATTTTACGACCTGTTAAACCACAATCGCCCATCGGCCCACCAATAACAAAACGACCAGTCGGGTTAATGAAGAATTTTGTTTCTTTAGAAAGCCATTCACTTGGTAATACAGGTTTGATAATTTCTTCCATCACACCTTCGTGTAAATCTTTTTGGCTAACTTCTTCAGAATGTTGAGTAGAAAGCACAACCGCATCCACACCAACAATTTTATTATCTTCATATTTTAACGTTACTTGGCTTTTCGCATCAGGGCGCAACCATGCTAATTTACCGCTTTTACGCACTTCAGCTTGTTTTTCCATTAAACGATGTGCATAAGTAATAGCTGCAGGCATTAATACATCCGTTTCATTGGTGGCATAACCAAACATAATACCTTGGTCGCCTGCGCCTTGATCTAATGGATTTTCACGATCAACGCCTTGGTTAATATCTACAGATTGTTTACCAATCGCATTAAGCACTGCACAAGAATGGCCATCAAAACCCATTTCAGAATGTTCATAACCAATATCACAAATCACTTTACGGGTTAAATTCTCAATATCAACCCACGCAGAGGTTGTGATTTCCCCACCCACCAATGCCATACCGGTTTTTACGTAGGTCTCACAAGCTACTCGTGCTTTTGGATCTTGTTTTAGGATTTCATCAAGTACTGCATCAGAAATTTGATCGGCAATTTTATCTGGATGCCCTTCAGAGACAGATTCAGATGTAAATAAATAGCTAGACATATTTTCTCTCTTATCTTTTAAATTTGGATGTATTGACGTATAGACGGCTATAATACGCATTTTTGCTTAATAAGCAAGCGGTATTATGGGTTAGTTGTTGTAATTGTGTTTACTTCAAAACACAAAATTAATTTTAATTTATAGAAATTGTGGATAAGTGTCTAGTTGCATCCTACATATCCTTGTGTTTAACTAATCCAGTGAGAGTGGTTAAAAATTTAAGCATAAAAATCAACTATAGCGAATATTTTTCAGTTTGCTTCGAAAATGGAGTGTAAAATGTGCAGGGGATGATTTTGTCTATATAGAGGGAATAGTTTGATTTTCATATTTATCCTACGATATATGTTTTATATTAAGAAAAGATTAATTTGTGGAGAGTAATTGGGCTTGTTGTTAGTTCGCTTTATTTTTACACACAAGAATAGTCATAAGTCCACACGTTTGTTATATGTATTCAATAGGTGCAAAAAGTGCGGTCAGAAATTGAAAAGAATTTAGGAGAGTAAAATGGGAAGTATATTGGTTGATTTGCAAATTGCCACAGAAAATATAGAGGGTTTACCAGCAGAAGAACAGATTGAGCAGTGGGCGACCGCTGCTGTGCAACCAGAAGGGGATGAAGTCGAAATGACGGTTCGTATTGTGGATGAAGCCGAAAGCCACGAATTAAATTTAACTTATCGTGGCAAGGATCGCCCGACTAACGTGCTTTCATTTCCATTTGAATGCCCCGATGAAGTGGAGTTGCCGTTGCTAGGGGATCTCGTTATTTGTCGTCAAGTCGTGGAGCGAGAAGCCGTAGAACAAGATAAACCATTAATGGCGCATTGGGCGCATATGGTCGTGCATGGTAGCTTACATTTACTCGGTTATGATCATATTGAAGACGATGAAGCGGAAGAAATGGAAAGTTTAGAAACTCAAATTATGCAAGGATTAGGCTTTGATGCTCCTTATCTAGCAGAGAAATAATTTTATTCGGAGTAATGATGTATAAAGCAGTATTTAGTGATTTTGATGGCACCTTATTAACCTCTCAACATACCATTTCCCCCCGAACTGTTGCGGCGATTAAGCGTTTAACGGCGAATGGCATTCCTTTTGTGCCAATTTCGGCGCGTTCTCCTTTAGGGATTTTGCCGTATTGGAAACAGCTTGAAACGAATAATGTGCTTGTTGCATTTAGTGGCGCGCTTATTTTAAATCAACATTTTGAACCAATTTATAGCGTACAAATCGATCCAACGGATATTTTAGACATTAATACCGTTTTGGCGGATCACCCTTTGCTTGGCGTGAATTATTATACAAATAATGATTGCCATGCTCGTGATGTAGAAAATAAATGGGTGATTTATGAACGCAGCGTCACCAAAATTGAAATTCATCCTTTTGATGAAATAGCAACAGGTTCGCCGCATAAAATCCAAATTATTGGGGAAGCAGAAGAAATCATTGAGATTGAAATTATTTTAAAGGAAAAATTTCCACATCTGAGTATTTGTCGTTCCCATGCTAACTTTTTAGAGGTAATGCACAAGAATGCAACCAAAGGAAGTGCGGTGCGTTTTTTGGAAGATTATTTTGGCGTACAAACCAATGAGGTGATTGCATTTGGCGATAATTTTAATGATTTGGATATGCTACAACACGCAGGACTTGGGGTGGCAATGGGAAATGCGCCAGATGAAATTAAACAAGCGGCAAATGTGATTACGGCAACCAATAATGAAGATGGACTTGCATTGATTTTAGAAGAAAAGTTTCCTGAATAATTAGAAAAGAAAGGCTCTCAATTGAGAGCCTTTTGGTTATGCTTCTTGTGAATGATACATTGCTTCAATTTGCTTGCGATAACGTTCCAAAATCACTTTTCTACGCAATTTTAATGTTGGTGTAATTTCGCCTAATTTAATGCTGAATGCTTGAGAGAGTAGCGTGAATTTCTTTACTTGCTCAAAGTGAGCCAATTCTTTTTGCACCGCATTAATACGTTGCTCAAACATTTTCAGAATGTCAGAATTTTTTAATAATTCTAAACGGTCATGATATTTAATATTGATCTGTTTAGCGTACTCTTCCAAACTATCAAAGCAAGGCACAATCAGTGCGGACACATATTTTTTCGCATCTGCGATGATTGCAATTTGTTCGATAAATTTATCTTTACCGATTTTGCTTTCGATATATTGTGGCGCGATATATTTTCCATTTGAGGTTTTCATTAATTCTTTAATACGATCGGTAATAAATAAATTCCCTTGTTCGTCAAATTCTCCCGCATCGCCAGTTTTTAAGAATCCATCTTCTGTGAAGGCTTGAGCCGTTTCTTCTGGCTTCTTGTAATAGCCTTTCATCACCATTCCGCCACGCACGAGGATTTCATTATTTTCCCCAATTTTAACTTCTGCTTTTGGCATGAGTGTGCCGATTGAATTTGGGTTAAATTGGAAATCATGCCAGCAAGAAACGGTCGCAGTTGTTTCTGTCATGCCATAGCCTAATTTGATGTTGATACCAATGGCGTGGAAAAATAACCCAATAGCTGGTTCTAATTTTGCTCCTCCGCAAGGCATCATTTTTATACGCCCACCCAATAATTGGCGAAGTTTTGAGAGCACTAATTTATTTGCCAAAGCAAATTGTTTCTTCAATAAGAACGGAATAGCTTTGTTATTCGCACGTAAATCAAAATGTTTTTGTCCTACGGAAATTGCCCAATGGAACATTATTTGGCGAAGTTTTGGTGCTTTTTGAACTTTATCCAATACGGCGGCATAAATTTTTTCGTAAAAACGTGGGACGGCACACATTAAAGTTGGGCGAATTTCTGTTAAAGCTGACCGCACTTGATTGGTGTCTTCTAAATAGCAAAGTATTGCACCTTTATGAAGAATATAAGCCGCCCAAGCTCGTTCAAAAATATGCGAAAAGGGTAAGAAAGAAAGTGAAATATCCTGATCTGTCACATTAAGTGAAAGATCGTGCGTTTCTAATTGATGTGCGAGATTAGCGTAATCTAACATGACACCTTTAGGCTCTCCCGTTGTGCCAGAGGTATAAATAATCGTAAATAAATCCGATAATTGTTTTTGGTTTAAGCGTTGAGTTAGTTCATTTTGTTGTATGTTTGAACCTGTTTCAATAAAATTTTCCCAAGTGCAAGAAAGAGGATCTTGTTGTAATTGAATTGTAGATTTCATTGCCACAATTTTTTGTAATTTTGGACAATGATGAGCAATTTCCAATGCTTGATCGTATTGCTCTTGATCGCCGACGAAGAGAATTTTTACATCGGCGTGATTTAAGATAAATTCTGCTTGCTGGGCTGTATTGGTTGCGTAAATAGGCACTGTGATTGCGCGAATTTGTAAGGTCGCAATGTCAGCGATTGTCCAACGTTCCATATTGTGGGCAAAAATGGCGATTTTATCTTGTACGTCAATATTGTGAGTAAGCAATGCACGAGAAAGTTGATTGAGTTGCTCTTGAAAATTTTTCCAAGAGATGTCTCTCCACAAGCCGTGTTCTTTATAGCGAAGTGCGGTCATATTTGCACGAGTTTTGGCTTGTTGTTGAATACGATGAACAAAATGGAGATCGAGATTCATATTAACCCTATTTTTTATTTGTTGAGCGAACATATGTACGCTAATATAATCTTAAATAGGAATAAAAGCTAGAAGAATATTGATTGTTTTATATTATTTTTAGTGATCACTTGTTCATTTTTAGATCATAAACTAAATTTTAGATAATAAAAAACCGCTCCGAAGAGCGGTTAATTTTTTCAAAGTTTTAATTAGCCTTTGTAGTTGTAAACGTGAGCTACTAAGTCTAATACTTTGTTTGAGTAACCCGTTTCGTTATCGTACCAAGATACCAATTTAACGAAAGAATCAGTTAATGCGATACCTGCTTCTGCATCAAATATAGAAGTTAAAGCACAGCCGTTGAAGTCAGTAGAAACAACTGCATCTTCAGTGTAGCCTAATACGCCTTTTAATTCGCCATTGAAAGTTTTACCTTCAGCTGCGTCTTTGATTGCTTGTTTGATTGCATCGTAAGAAGCTGGTTTTTCAAGGTTTACAGTTAAATCAACAACAGATACGTTTGGCGTTGGAACACGGAAAGCCATACCAGTTAATTTACCGTTTAATGCAGGTAATACTTTACCTACAGCTTTCGCCGCACCTGTTGAAGATGGAATGATGTTTTGTGATGCACCGCGGCCGCCGCGCCAGTCTTTAGCTGATGGGCCATCCACAGTTTTTTGAGTTGCAGTCGTTGCGTGAACAGTGGTCATTAAACCATCTTTGATGCCGAAAGTTTCATGAACAACACGCGCTAAAGGAGCTAAACAGTTTGTTGTACAAGATGCGTTAGAAACGATATCTTGACCTGCATATGCGTTGAAGTTTACACCACGAACGAACATTGGGGTTGCATCTTTAGATGGACCAGTTAATACAACTTTTTTCGCGCCTGCAGTGATGTGTTTACGAGCAGTTTCATCAGTTAAGAATAAACCAGTCGCTTCAACAGCGATATCAACACCGATTGCACCCCAGTTTAAGTTTGCTGGATCACGCTCTGCAGTTACACGGATAGTTTTACCATTAACCACTAAGTTACCATCTTTCACTTCAACAGTGCCGTCGAAACGACCGTGAGTTGAATCATATTTCAACATATAAGCCATGTATTCAACGTCGATTAAGTCGTTAATACCTACAACTTCGATGTCATCACGGTGTTGTGCTGCACGGAATACGATACGACCGATACGACCAAAGCCGTTAATACCAATTTTAATTGCCATAAGATTTTCACCTTTTATTTAAGTTAAACAAATCTGTTTGCTTTGAGTAATACAACTTACTCAGTAAGACTGTGTTGTAGAGTATAGCACGAGCATTTTTATAAAACTATAAACCCTACCACTTTTTTGTGATCTATATCAAATCATCATTAGAATGAAAAAGTACCGTAAAAAATCACCGCACTTTTGATGATTTTTTATAGAGAAATCTGCATAATAGACTGAAATTGTTAGAGAAGGTTAAATGTTCTATGTCTCAAGGTAATCTTTATATTTTATCTGCACCAAGTGGTGCAGGAAAATCTTCATTAATTTCTGCGTTATTGGCATCAGATAGTTCAACTCAAAAAATGGTTTCTGTGTCACATACGACCCGTGCTCCACGCCCTGGTGAAGTTGAAGGCGTACACTATTATTTTGTATCAAAAGAAGAGTTTGAATTACTCATTGAGCAAGATTTATTTTTAGAATATGCCAAAGTTTTTGGTGGAAATTATTATGGAACCTCTTTACCTGCGATTGAAGAAAATTTAGCAAAAGGCATTGATGTATTTTTGGATATTGATTGGCAAGGCACTCAACAAATCCGTAAAAAAGTGCCTTCGGTAAAAAGCATTTTTATTTTACCGCCTTCATTGCCTGAATTAGAACGTCGTTTAATTGGTCGTGGGCAAGACAGTGAAGAGGTTATTGCTGAACGAATGTCAAAAGCGATAAGTGAAATTTCGCATTATGATGAATATGATTATGTTATTGTGAATGATGATTTTGAGAAAGCATTAAAAGATTTACAAAGTATTTTGCAAGCAGAACGCTTAACTAAAAATTATCAGCAAAAACAAAATGCAATGTTAATTCAACAGCTACTAGCCAAATAAGGCGAAATTGAGTATTATAACGCCCCTTCAATAGAGTAATTTTTGACAAATCGGAGTAAATTATGGCTCGTGTTACTGTGCAAGATGCGGTAGAAAAAATTGGTAACCGTTTTGATTTAATTTTAACGGCTGCGCGTCGTGCAAGACAATTACAACTTAACCAAAGTGCGCCGTTAGTGCCAGAAAATAATGACAAACCAACAGTTATTGCATTGCGTGAAATCGAAAAAGGTTTGATTAATCAAGATATTATGGATGCACAAGAGTTCCAAGAAATGGCTAAAGTGCAAGAAACGGAAGAAGCAGCTATTGCATTAATTACAGAATAATCTTTTAAAAAGTGCGGTAAAAAATAAAGGTATTTTACCGAGGGTAGGTATATCCACGGTTAATTATGGTTATAGTTGTTCCCCTTTTGGGAACGTAATTTCTACCCCAAAGGGGTAATATTTAGCTAAGCTAGGGTATACTTACCCTAGGCGATATTCTGTAACCGCGGGTAGGTATACCCACGGTTGATCATAGTTATAGTAGTTCTCCTTTGGGGAACTTTTGTCTTACCTAAAGGGTAACATTTCAATTGCCCTAGGCGATATTTTTCAACGATAAGTAGGTCTCCTTTGGAACTGTTTGCGGATTTAGATCGAATTATTCAAGGGTATTTGCCCGCAGATAAAATTGAACTCATCAAGCGTGCGTTTGTGATTGCAAGGGATGCGCACGAAGGACAATTTCGCTCCAGCGGCGAACCTTACATTACCCATCCTGTGGCGGTAGCCTCCATTATTGCTCAACTACATTTAGATCATGAAGCGGTAATGGCTGCGCTTTTGCACGATGTTATTGAGGATACACCTTATACGGAAGAACAACTGAAAGAAGAGTTCGGTACCAGTGTGGCTGAAATTGTAGATGGTGTATCAAAACTCGATAAGTTGAAATTTCGTACTCGCCAAGAGGCACAAGTCGAGAATTTTCGCAAAATGATTTTGGCGATGACGCGTGATATTCGCGTTGTGTTAATCAAGCTTGCTGACCGCACGCATAATATGCGCACGCTTGGTGCGTTACGACCAGATAAACGCCGCCGTATTGCGAAAGAAACGCTTGAAATCTATTGTCCGCTTGCTCATCGTTTAGGTATTGAGCATATCAAAAATGAATTAGAAGACTTATCTTTTCAAGCAATGTATCCCCATCGCTATGAAGTGTTGAAAAAACTCATTGATGTGGCGCGGAGTAATCGACAAGACTTAATCGAACGTATTTCACAAGAGATTAAAGTACGGTTAGAAAACGCAGGAATTTTTGCCCGAGTATGGGGGCGTGAAAAACACCTTTACAAAATCTATCAAAAAATGCGCATAAAGGATCAAGAATTCCACTCTATTATGGATATTTATACGTTCCGTGTGATTGTAAAAAATGTGGATGATTGTTATCGCGTTTTGGGACAAATGCATAATCTTTATAAGCCACGCCCTGGCAGAGTAAAGGATTATATTGCTGTGCCTAAAGCAAATGGTTATCAATCTTTGCAAACCTCAATGATTGGGCCGAAAGGTGTCCCCGTAGAAGTTCATATCCATACTGAGGATATGGAACAAGTCGCCGAAATGGGCATTACTGCACATTGGGTTTATAAAGAAAATGGTAAAAACGACAGTACAACCGCACAAATTCGTACACAACGCTGGCTGCAAAGTTTGGTCGAAATTCAACAAAGTGTAGGTAATTCGTTTGAGTTTATTGAGAATGTAAAATCAGAGTTTTTTCCTAAAGAGATTTATGTTTTTACCCCAAAAGGTCGAATTGTTGAGTTGCCAATGGGCGCAACGGCAGTGGATTTCGCTTATGCCGTACATTCAGATGTGGGGAATACTTGTGTTGGCGTGACTGTTGAGCATAAACCTTATCCGCTTTCACAAGCTCTTAAGTCTGGTCAAACGGTAAATATCATCACCGATCCAAATGCGTATCCTAAAGCAGCGTGGTTAAATTTTGTGGTAACAGCTCGTGCGAAAACACGGATTCGTCATTATCTTAAACAACGCTGTGAAGAAGATGCCGTGAAATTAGGCGAAGTAGAGCTTAATGTAGCATTACAGCCTCATAATTTAGGCGATTTTTCTATTCAACAAATTAGCACTGTATTAGATGCTTTAGCACTTTCTTCTTTAGATGAATTATTACGAGAAATTGGTTTAGGTAATCAGTCTGCCACCGTAATTGCGCATCAATTTGTGGGCGTTCCTCTTGAAGTTGTGGAAACAAAGAATCTTGAATTTGAGACAAAAACGCTCACTATTACACCAATGCAAGTGGGTAAAACCCAATTTGCTCAATGTTGCCATCCAATCCCGGGCGATCCTATTGTGGGATGTCGTACACAAGAAAACACAGTTATGGTACACCATCAACATTGTGCTAATTTAAAAAATGCTCGTCGCCAGTCCTTGGCTCAATGGGATAATGCTCAAAGTGCGGTAAGTTTTGAGGCAGAATTGCAAATTGAAATATTGAACGAACAAAATGCCTTGTTGAGTTTAATGACCGCAATTTCTGCGAGCGAAAGCAGTCTCCAAAATATTTGGACGGAAGAATTAGAGAGCAATTTATTGCTTGTGATTTTGCAAGTTTGTGTAAAAGATATTAAACACCTTGCCAATATTGTTCATCGTATTAAAGGCATTACTGGCGTTGTTAATGTCAAACGTAATATTAACGAGCTATGAACCTTGAGCTTCTCGATGCCGTCCCTTTGACCAGCCTCTCTGGTGTTGGGGCTGCCATTTCTAATAAATTGGCTAAAATCGGCATTCATAACCTGCAAGATTTACTCTTTCATTTACCTATTCGCTATGAAGATCGTACGCGAATTACGCCAATCGCTCATCTCCGCCCCGAACAATATTTTACCATTGAAGGAATTGTACAAACCTGTGAAGTCGCTTTTGGCCGCCGTCCGATTTTATCGGTAAGTTTGTCAGACGGTACATCGAAAATTATATTACGTTTTTTCAATTTTAATGCGGGGATGCGTAATAGTTTTCAAGTAGGAGTGCGAGTAAAGGCTTTTGGCGAAGTGAAACGTGGTCGCCATATGCCAGAAATTCATCATCCAGAATATCAAATTGTGCGAGATAACGCGCCTATTGTATTGGAAGAAACACTAACGCCGATTTATTCCACGACGGAAGGGCTAAAACAAAATTCATTACGAAAATTAACGGATCAGGCTTTGGCATTACTCGACAAAGTTCAGATTGCAGAAATTTTGCCTAATGAATTTAACCCACATCAATATAGCTTAAAAGAAGCATTGCGATTATTGCATCGTCCGCCGCCAGACATTTCATTAGAAATGTTAGAGCAAGGTAAGCATCCTGCACAACAACGATTAATTTTTGAAGAATTATTGGTGCATAATCTTGCTATGCAAAAAGTGCGGTTAGGAACGCAGCAATTTTCTGCTTTACCGCTACATTATCAAACAGATTTGAAACAGCGATTTTTAGCCACTTTGCCATTTCAACCCACTAATGCGCAAAAGCGAGTCGTGTCGGATATTGAACAAGATCTTATCAAAGATTATCCGATGATGCGCTTAGTGCAAGGGGATGTCGGCTCGGGAAAAACATTGGTTGCCGCATTGTCTGCTTTAACGGCAATTGATAACGGCAAACAAGTCGCCTTAATGGCGCCAACAGAAATATTAGCAGAACAGCATGCGAATAATTTTCGACGTTGGTTTGAGCCTTTCGGTATTGAAGTTGGTTGGTTGGCCAGTAAAGTAAAAGGAAAATCAAGACAAGCAGAGCTTGAAAAAATTAAAACTGGTGCGGTGCAAATGGTAGTGGGGACGCACGCTTTATTCCAAGAAGAAGTCGAGTTTTCTGACTTGGCATTAGTGATTATTGATGAACAACATCGTTTTGGCGTGCATCAACGATTAATGTTGCGTGAGAAAGGCGAAAAAGCAGGATTTTATCCCCATCAGTTAATTATGACTGCCACGCCGATTCCAAGAACGTTGGCAATGACCGTATATGCCGATTTGGATACATCAATTATTGATGAATTGCCTCCCGGTCGTACGCCGATAACAACCGTAGTGGTTTCTGAAGAACGCCGCACTGAAATTGTGATGCGTGTAAAAAACGCTTGTGTTAATGAAAAACGTCAAGCCTATTGGGTGTGTACGTTAATTGATGAATCAGAGGTTTTAGAAGCTCAAGCTGCCGAAGCGATTTGGGAAGATCTAACTAAGGCATTACCTATGTTAAATATTGGGTTAGTGCACGGGCGGATGAAACCACAAGAAAAACAAGATGTTATGATGCGTTTTAAAAATGCAAAATTGGATTTATTGGTCGCGACGACAGTAATTGAAGTGGGTGTTGATGTGCCGAATGCAAGTTTGATGATTATCGAAAATGCAGAGCGTTTAGGTTTATCGCAACTTCATCAGTTACGAGGGCGCGTCGGTCGAGGCAGCACGGCTTCTTTTTGTGTACTAATGTATAAACCTCCGCTCGGCAAAGTTTCGCAAAAACGTTTGCAAGTGCTACGAGATAGCCAAGATGGATTTGTTATTTCGGAAAAAGACTTAGAAATTCGCGGACCAGGTGAAGTGCTGGGAACTAAACAAACGGGCATTGCTGAATTGCGAGTAGCAAATTTAATGCGAGATAGAAAAATGATACCAACGGTGCAATTTTATGCGAAATCACTTATCCAAAAATACCCAGATCTAGCAGAAAGTCTGATTTGTCGTTGGTTAAATAATAAAGAGATTTACTCGAACGCTTAAAAGTGCGGTCAATTTTCAAAGAGTTTTAAATGGATAAAAAAGAAAAACGCCCAACTGTACTTTTTTTTGACTCTGGAGTGGGTGGGTTTAGCGTATACCGTGAAGCCAAAAAACTATTACCAAATTGGCATTATCTCTATTGTTTTGATAATGCCGGTTTCCCTTATTCAGAACGCAAAGAAGAAAGTATTATTCACCGCACTTTAGCGGCGTGTCAGCTTATTAATCAACGTTATCCATTAGATGCAATCGTGATAGCTTGCAATACAGCGAGTACTGTTGTGCTTCCGCCTTTGCGAGCTGCTTTTGATATTCCTATCATTGGGACTGTACCCGCTATTAAATCTGCATCAGAAATAACAAAGACAAAACATATTGGTTTATTAGCTACAAAGGGTACAGTAAAGCGTCATTATGTCGATGAGTTGATTGATAAATTTGCGCAAGATTGTATTGTTGAGAGACTGGGAACGACAAAATTAGTCGAAATTGCGGAGCAAAAAATTCGTGATCATTCCGTTGATCTAATTAGTTTAAAAGATGAATTATCACCGTGGGCAGGCATGGCAGATTTGGATACATTAGTTTTAGGTTGTACTCACTTTCCTCTCATCAAAGATGAAATTCAGTTGTGCTTGCCACAAGTTAAATATTTTATGGATCCGAGCGCAGCAATTGCTAAACGGATCAAATATTTACTTGATGATAAAAATCTACAAGCGCAAAATGAAAAATATAATCAAATGTTTTGCACCGCACATTTTCCCGAAGAATCTCAATTTAAAAAAGCTTTACATCTATGGGGATTTGAATTTTTGGAAGTAATCAAAATAGATTAAAAGTTAATAGATTAATGGTGTGATATTGATAAATTCACAATTTTTCCTAATTTCATAGGTAATTTTCTATCCAGATCTTTTCTATATGTCACTTTTTTAAAATAAATTGTGATCTAGTTCTCAAAATAATTATGATTTTTATTTAATTTGTTAAAATAGTGTTACAATACCTATCGGGTTTCTCACTATTTTATTTAATAAGAGGTAAAAATGATTATTTCATCAGCTAGCGATTATCGTGAAGCGGCACGCCGCCGTGTTCCTCCCTTTATGTTCCACTATGCCGATGGCGGTTCTTATGCCGAGCAAACACTTGCGCGTAATGTGAGTGATTTGGAAAATATTGCTTTAAGACAACGTGTCTTAAAAGATATGTCTGAATTGGATACCAGTATAGAATTATTCGGCGAAAAACTTTCAATGCCAACTATTCTTGCACCAGTTGGGGCGTGCGGAATGTATGCGCGTCGTGGAGAAGTGCAAGCAGCGCAAGCGGCAGATAACAAAGGCGTGCCATTTACCCTTTCAACCGTGTCAATCTGCCCGATTGAGGAAGTTGCGCCAGCGATTAAACGCCCGATGTGGTTCCAGCTTTATGTATTAAAAGATCGTGGCTTTATGAAAAATGCTCTTGAGCGTGCGAAGGCTGCGGGCTGTTCAACCTTGGTGTTCACCGTAGATATGCCAACACCAGGTGCGCGTTATCGTGATATGCACTCAGGAATGAGTGGTCCTTACAAAGAAATTCGCCGTGTTTTGCAAGGCTTTACGCATCCATTCTGGGCATATGATGTAGGTATTAAAGGAAAACCACACACTTTGGGTAATGTTTCTCATTATATGGGTAGACAAATTGGCTTAGATGACTATATTGGTTGGCTCACAGAGAATTTCGATCCGTCGATTTCGTGGAAAGATTTAGAATGGATTCGCGAGTTTTGGGAAGGTCCGATGGTGATCAAAGGGATTCTTGACCCTGAAGATGCAAAAGATGCGGTGCGTTTCGGGGCTGATGGTATTGTGGTGTCAAACCACGGTGGTCGTCAGTTAGATGGCGTGCTTTCAAGTGCAAGAGCGTTACCACCGATTGCTGATGCTGTGAAAGGGGATATTAAAATTATTGCCGATTCAGGCATTCGCAATGGTTTAGATGTAGTCCGTATGTTGGCATTAGGAGCAGACGCAACAATGTTAGGTCGAGCATTTGTTTATGCTTTAGGGGCAGCAGGTCGCCAAGGTGTTGAAAATATGCTCGATATTTTCAAAAAAGAGATGCACGTAGCGATGACATTAACCAGCAATCGTACTATTGCCGATATTAAACCAGAGGCTTTGGTTGATCTAAGTAAACTTTAATTTATAAGTTGAGATCAAAAATCAACCGTTTGTTGGCGGAATTATGTATTTTGCGTATGTATTTTCAACAAACGGTCGAGTTTTTCAAAAGTTTTTGTAAAAAGTACTTGCAAGGGATTTGAAAATCCCTATAATGCACCGCACACAACGACG